>LSQX01208364.1_pt2 | contig 64415 bp, 41 predicted proteins | sample 654561 | NCBI WGS metagenome assembly LSQX01 (sample SAMN04489861, study PRJNA283612) | anaerobic digester metagenome | isolation source: 4 biogas reactors fed with cattle manure at either 37C or 55C with and... | place: Denmark: Kongens Lyngby | collected 2014
CGGGCCGGCAGCGAAGACGCCGCGGATCGAACGGCCGGCGAAACCGCCGGAATTGAGACAGCCGGAAGTCTCGAAGCCGGGGGAGAGACCGCGGATCGACCGCGGGCGGACGTCGAGTCTGGATCGGGGCAGGCCGAGCGAGAGCGGGCCGGCAGCGAAGATGCCGCGGGTCGAACGCCGCCAGCCGCCGACAAGATCCCCAAGCGCTTCGCCGGCGCCGAAGGTCCAAACCCCTCGATTGCCGGCGGCTGGGAACCGGGAAGTGCGCCGCCCCGCGCAGCCGAGTGTCCGGCCGCCGCAGACTCGCAGTTCCGGGAATGTTCGGGCTGGCAGCACTAGCCGTGCCGGCCCGAGCTACACGCGCCCGCCGGCGGCGACAGCCCGATCGGGCGGCCAGCGGTCGACCCGCGCGGCGTCTCCCTCCGCTCGGAGCGGGCGGTCGGCGAATCGCCCGGGCGACGGCGGCGGCCGTGGCAGAGGAGACCGTGGCAGGGGCCGATGACCGGCCGCAGCGGGCGGTCAACCCGGTAAGGAGAGATTCATGATCAGGCAGTCTGCGCCAGCGGGGTACATCGGCATCTTGGCTGTTCTCATCGCTGCCGCCGCGCAGCCGGCGCCGGCTTCCGAACTGGTTGCGCCGGGCGCGAAAGTCGAATTGCTCGCCGGCGGATTCGCGTTCACCGAAGGGCCGGCCTGCAACGGCGAGGGAGACGTCTACTTCACCGACATCCCCAACGAGCGGATTCACAAGTGGTCGGTCGACGGCAAGCTGACGACGTTTCGCGAAAACAGCGGCAAGGCCAACGGGCTGTACTTCGACCGCGAAGGCAACCTGCTCGCCTGCGAAGGGGGCAATCGCCGCCTGACGTCGATCTCGCCGGACGGAAAGGTCGCCGTTCTGGCCGACGGCTTTCAGGGCAAGAAGCTCAACAGCCCGAACGACCTCTGGGTGGATCCGAAGGGGGGCGTCTACTTTAGCGATCCTCGCTACGGGCAGGAGGACGGACTGGAGCAGGACGGCTTTCACGTCTATTACCTGCCGCCGAATTGCCCGGAGCCGGTCCGCGTCATCGGCGATCTGGTCAAGCCCAATGGAGTGCTCGGCGCCACCGACGGCAAGACCCTTTACGTGGCCGACGCGGGGGGCGGCAGGACGTACGTCTACCGCATCCAGGCCGACGGATCGCTCGCCGACCGCAAGCGGATCGCGCCGGTCGGCGCCGACGGCATGACGCGCGACGAGCGCGGCAACCTCTACCTGGCCCGCAACGTGGTCCACGTCTACAGCCCCGAGGGTAAAGCCATCACCACGATCGAGGTCCCCGAACCTCCGGCCAACGTCTGCTTCGGGGGCAGGGACCGGAAGACGCTGTTCATCACGGCGCGGAAGGGCCTGTACGCGGTGCGGATGAACGTCCGCGGGCAATAACCGGGTGTCCTGCCGGCGACGGCCTTTCGCCTGGATCCTTCAAGAATCGCCGGACAAGCCCGCAGAGCGATCACTTTGCGAGTATGCTCGCGGCATTCTCGCGCGTGATCGCCTTCACCTGTTCGGCGGACAAGTCCGACTCCTGGAGCTTGAGGATCGCCGATTCCAGCAGGAAGTACGGAAAATGCGAGCCGAACAGAAGCCGGTCGAGCGGGAAGCGATCGAGCAGGCTGCCGATGCCGCCGACTCCTTCGAGCGTCGATATCTCGAAGCAGACCTGCCCGGCGCCGATGAGTGAGGTGATTGCGGCCCCCCGGAGCGGGCCGAGCGCGTTGAGCAAGACCAGCCGCAACCCGGGCCGGTTGGCCAGCAGGGCCGGCAGGGGCCCCGTGTCGACATCCGGCACCCGCGTCAAGGGGTGCTGCATCCGCGGGTCTTCCATGCGAACGGCCAGCGCGACGACCAATCCGCGCCGTTCGGCCTCGGCGAGCAACTCGGCAAACAGCGGATCATCCAGCCGGTATCCGTGGTAATTCGGATGCAGCCGGATGCCCGGCATGTGGTAGTCTTCGTGGCAGCGGCGGAGGTCCTCGCGCCAATCGGGCAGCGTTGGGTTGACGGCGCCGAAGGGGCGCAGCAGGCCCGCCGGAGCCTTGCGGCAGTCCTCGGCCAGCCGGGCGTTGACGCCGCCCAAATCCTTGTGCAACAGGCCGTCGAAGCTGCCGGCCCAGGCCTGCGTGACGCCGCAGGCCTCGAGCCGCTCGACCAGCCTGGCGGGCTCGTCGCAGGGGAGCCGGCGGAAGGGCCATCGCGACAGGTTGACGTTCACGTCGGTGATCATCAGGCAATCCCCTTGGCGGCGAGAATCGGCGCGAGGATTCTCCGGATGTTTCCTGAGAGGATCAGCGCCTTGGCTTCTTCTGGAACGTCGGCGCCGTAGACCTTGGCGAGTTGGGAGGCGAAACTGCGGCCGGAAAAGTCGCTGCCGTAGATCACGCGCTCCGCGCCGAGCTCGCGGACGGCCATCTCGACCATGCCCGCCGCCGGATCCCCGCCGCAGATTTCGGCCACGACATTGGCTGTCGAACGGATCGCGCGAATGCCCGGCTCCCAATCCCCGCCGCTGTGCGCGGCGATCAGCGTCGCTGCGGGATGCCGCGCGGCCAGGGCGGCCAGCTCGGCGGCGGTCGATTCGCCCGGCAGGTTCCCGGTGATCTTGGACCACGTGTGCTGAAGCACGGGTGCTTTCAACTCAGCCGCCCGGCGGACGATCGGATCGAGGCAGGCCTCGTGGCAGTGCACCGCGACCCAGAGTTTGACGCCGACCATCGGCCCCTTGGCGACGCAGCGATCCAACTCGTCGAGGCTCGCCTGGGTGTGCTGCGGGTTGAGGTAAACGAAACCCAACGCACGGCCCCGGGAATGCTCGACCGCTTCGAGAACCTGGTCGTTCTGGCGGCGGAATTCATCGGGCGAGGGGTCCTGCGACCAGGGATACCCCATGAACACGATCACCCGCTCGATCCCCATGCGGTCGGCGAACTTGAGCAGATTGGCGAGCTTCTCCGCGGGCGTGTCGCCCGGCGCGCTCAGATGGCCGTGCGCGTCCCAGACGACGTGCTGGGCGCGTGTCAGCCCGGGCTGGCGCCGAACCGGCCCTTCCGCGCGCGACATGCCGGCGGCAACCGCCGCCTGCGCCGCGCCGACGAGCACCGCGCGCCGCGTGATTCTGCAATCGGATGACATGCGTCGGTATCCTTTGGTCCGGTTGTCTCCCTGCCACTTTGCCGATGCTCGGAAGTCTAACGATTTCTGCCGATTCTGCAAGCAAGCCGCATCATGGCCTGGCCAGTCGCTCCGCCGACGAGAGGTTGGTGAGCGGCGCCTCGCAGACTGCTGGCGCTTGCAGCCTGTGAATTGTGGCCTGCCCGCTGACCGCTACTCCTCCCCCCCTGCGAATAAGAACCGGTACCGCTTCTTGAACTCGACCAGTTCGGCCTCCTGCTCGGGGCTGAAGGAGCCCTGCGTGTGGCCGTAGGTGTCCATCCAGGTATAAAGCCGCTCGAATTCATCCTCATCAAGCTTGATCTCCTTGTGGACCTTGTCGGCGGCGAGGAACTCTAGCAGCTTGCTCTTGAGCGAGGGGGACTGGCCGGGCGTGGAAAGGTCCTTTTCGAACACGAGGCTGCCCAGGTCGTTGTCGGCATGGGCGAGCAGGGCCGCGTGCGACTTGTCGCCGGTCAGATCGTATTCGGGGCATTTGCCGCCCGGCCGGTGGCAGCTCACGCAACGGCGATCGAGCGCCGGCTGGACCAGCGTATCGAATCGCAGGGGCCATGAGCCCTCGCATCCGGGCCGCAGCGGCGAAGCGCCCCTGGCCAGGGCCAGCGGGGCGGCGGCCTTGGGGGCGGTCTCCCGATTCTCGTGGCAACCGGCGCAGGAGAGCGTCTCACCGGCCTGCACGTAGGTCAGCGAGCGCATCGTCTGGACGGCGCGTCCCCGTTCGTCCAAGGCCTGGAAAAACAGCGGCACTCCCGACGGCACTTCGAACAACGCCGATCCATCGGCTTCGACCGGCGCGGAGCCGATCACGTATTTGCCCGTCTCCTCCCGGCTGACGCCGAGCGCGGGGACGTTCATGTGCGGCTGGACCTTGGGCGGCACGCCGATGATCCGGATTCGCTTGACCCCTCCGCGCTCGATCCCCGCCAGGCCCGAATAGATATCCTGGAGGAGATAGCGGCCCACGCCCGAGGCCGCGTACCGGGGCTTTGCGGGTTGAATGGGCGGACGCGGCCGGGAGCGAACCGGGATCGGCGACATGCTCGAGATCGCCGCGTCGCGGTGGAGGAGCTCCAGATTGCCGTGGCGGTCGAGCAGGTAGATTCCCTGGGCGTTGACCGGGTTGGCTTCGTCCGTGGTCACGCGGCTATGCGGTGGCAGGCGGCGGTTCGACCAGCTCACCAGGTAGAGGTCTTCCGAAAGCGGCCAGGGGTTGGCATAGTAGTGGCCGACGTTTTGCTCAGTCTCCGGGAACGGCGCCTCGGGCGTCAGCCGGGTGATCGGCCCCTCGCCCTCGGTCCCCTTGGTGCGGTCGAGCAGCGCCAGCGACCCGCCGGTGATCGAATGGTGCGCCGCGCCGGTGAAGAGAATCTTGGTCGAGCCCGGCACTTCGCGCGGCTCCATCGTGGCCTGCGGCGCCCTGGTGTAATTGCCGTAAACAAGCTGGGCGTTGCTGCCGTCCTGGTTGGAGGACCAGAGGCTGAAGAAGTGGCCGTTGAAGCGGTCGATATAGTCCCACCGGCAATAGAGAATCCGGCCGTCGGCGGCGAGCGACGGCGAATACTCGAACGTCTCGAAGGCCGAGAGGGGCGCGATCCCGCCGCCGTCAGGATTCATCACGTGGAGGGTGAACACCGGTACGGGGCGGGAATTGCCGCCGCCGCAGCGGACATAGCTGTCAGGCAGGTCCGCCGTGAGCGTCTTGGCCGTGTTCTCCGCCGAGCACTGGAGAAACGTCCCCTTGCGCGTGGAGAGGAACAGCAGCCGCCCGTCGGGAAGATAGCGGCCGTCGAAATCGTCGTAGCGCCCCCTTGTCAGACGCCGCGTCTGGCCGCCGTCGAGGTTGGTCTCGTAGAGGTGGTAGAAGGAGTCCTCGGGCATGTTCGCCTTGACAACCTTGTCCTGGACCTCGGCGACGTGCCGGTAGTGCCTGGCGTAGGCGACGACCAGCCGCTGACCGTCGAAATCGAGGTCCGGCTGCGCGAAATTGCCGGGGGCAAACTGGCTCGTCAGGCAGCGGAGCGAGGGGCTCGGCGACTTGAAGCCGTCGAGAACGTACACGCCGCCGCCCGGCCGCGACCACCAGCCGTAGCACTGGTCGGAAAGGTGGGGGAACTGCGTCGGCGCCCGCTTGACGAACAGGATCGAGTCGAAATCGAGCAGCGGGTGGCTGACGAGCGCGTTGCGAATCGCCCCTCGGGCATTGAAGTAACAGGCCCGCCAGGCCTCCTCCGCGGTGGCCGGCAGCCGTTCCGCGCTGGCGGCAACCTGCCGCAGGACGACGCGCAAACGCGTCACGTCGACCTCCAACCGGGCAAGCGACTCCGCCAGGCGGCCGCCCCGCTCAATCGTCGCCCTGACGATCGCCGGCCAGCCCATCTCCAGCTTCGCGGCCGGCTTGGACCACTGGCTCGTGCTGCTTTGCGTCGCCGGTTTCCCTCGGGCGACGTTCTCCTCCGATCCGCTGGCGAAGATCTGCACTTCATCCAGATGGAAATAGCTCGTCGTGGGAAGTTGCAGGCGAACGTAACGGGCCGGCTTGCCGCCGAAGCGGACCGAAAGCGGATCGCCCCCGCTGTGGCCGTAGAAGACTTGCCCGCCGTGCCGATAAGCCACGGCGAGTCGCTCGGGCGCGTCGCCCACGAGGATCATGATTTGCGAGGCGCGCTCGGCCATCCCCTTTTCGCAGCGGTTGTAGATCACGATCCGGTCGATGCTGACGGCCTGTTGGAGGTCAACTTGCCACCAGGGATTCTTCTCGTTGGCCGTGTGGAACCCCCACTTGCCGTCGATCAGCCCGTCGCAACCGCCCGCCGCGTCGGCATCCGTTGACGTCTCTTCCGATCGCGCGGGAAAGCGAAGCTCGGCCTGCTTCAGCCAATCGGCTTCGACCTGGCTGCGGGTCAGCGCCGGGCCGCCTCTGGCATTCGCTTCGGCCGATGCCGCGCCTACGACGCCAAGACAGACCGCCAGCGACAGGGCCGACTTCATGCACGGGTATTTGCATCGCTTTGTCATAGACAATCCTCCTCCGCGCGGGCCGCGACTGCCGCTTCCTGAGAGAACACCCCCCAAGATGGCGTCTTCCCGCGAACTAGTCAATCAACCTGGCGTCGAACGTCTCTCCGGATTCCCAAGCTCCAGCCTCTTCTCTGGTTCCCAAGCTCCAGCTTGGGAACCTTCCGATCCCCCCGACGATGATTTTCATCATTCCTGGCGCCGCCTGGCAGTATGCCCTGCCTGGGCCAGGCGTTCCCAAGCCGGAGCTTGGGAACCAGGGAGGTCTGGCGAGATGACAAGCCGGAACCGATTCCTGGCCAACTTCTGCTCGGGCCTTATAATGTCCGTGGGGTGTCAGCCTGATCTTGGCGACGGGGAAGCCCAGCATCGGCTCTCCACGAAGGTCTGTCGAAAGGCTGGACAAGGGAGGGGTGGCGATGCGGCGATATCTCTATTTTTCGATGAGTCCGGAGTCGCTGGTGGCATCGCAATTGCCGCCGGAGGAGTTCGGCAGGTACCTGGCGATCGGCACCAAGAAGAGCGCCAATGACCAGGCGATGTTCTTCGATCTGAAGGAGGGCCTGGCGAGCACGGAGTTCGATTTCAGCCTGGTCGGCCGGCGGTGTGTGCCCCACCCAGACGGGCGGCCCAAGCATTCCCTCTATCTGGCGATCTACCGTGTGCTGGAGCGATTGCCGTTGGGGGCCTTGGGCAGCCTGTGGCTGGTCACGGTTCGCGGCCAGGTGCTGGAGTTGAAGGCGTCGACGGAGCCGCCGCGATTGTCCGACAATTTCTACCTCTATCAGGAACTCTGCCCGGTCCATCCGTTGATCGCCAGCGAGCTGGACCCGCCGGCGTTCGTCCGTTTCATCACCGATCCGAGCAAGCCGCTGTTTGTGCCGAGAATCTGCTTTGCCGACATCGACCTGGGGGACCTGGCCGCGGATCCGCGGCAAGGGACGCCCCGCGAGCTCTACTACCCCGACCGGTTCTGGCATTTGCGCGAGTGCCTGCTGGAGTTGCAGGCCCACGAGCACAAGCACACCAAGACAGTCGATCGGCTCCATCCGCAGCAGTTCCCCTACCACTGCATCAAGACGGGCGTCTACGTGGGCGACCAGCACGAAATGCTGTTCTATCCGTTCCCCAGCCGTGCGGATTTGGAGGGACAATACTACTATTGGTGGCGCCGTTCCGCGCATCACTGACCGCGACCGACAGGGTGGTTCGGAGGGGGCCGTGCGCGCGATGTTCGAAAGCCGCTGCCGTTGGCGGGCGCGGGGCGATTTCACGCGACGAGACGCGAGCGCCGGTCGAGCATGGATGCCGCCGGGCGTCAATCGCTGAAGAAGACGGGGGCCGGGCTCTCCCGCAAGACGGTCTTGGTCACACCGCCGAGCAACAGATCGCGGAGCGTGGAGTGCCTGCTGACTCCCATGACCAAGAGCCGCGCGCGGCGATTGCGGACCTCTTGAACGATGATCTGCCCAGTGGGCGCGGACGACATCCGCGGGCAAGAGGCGGCGCGGATGCCATGCGACTGCAAATACTCCACGGCCTCCTCGGCCTGACCGCCGGCCTGCTCCTCGGTGGTGCCGATGCACAGCACAACCACCTCCTCGCCGAAATCCAGCCCCGAGGCCTGAAAGGCTTGCAGGGCGCGATCCGCCTGGGGGCTTTCGTCATAGGCGAGCACGACCGACGAGCCCGGCTGGAGTTGCGGCGGGGCAATCGCCACGGGGCGCGATTCGCGCCTCAGCACGCGCCACAGGGTCTGATCCGGCTTGTCATGCGTCTCGAAATGAAAATGGGTCTCATGCCCGAGCAGCACCAGGTCGTGGCGGTGCGACTTGCGGAGAATCTCCTCATACGGCAAGCCCGCCTCGTCGATCACCTTGCAGGATACTCCAGCCCGGTCGCATCGGTCGTTGAACGCGTCGAGGCGCCGCTCGACCTTGCCGCGCGCCGCGGCGATCCGGTCTTCATCCCGCTCCATCCGGAACAGTCCGCCGCCGATCGGCACCGGCTCGTGGCTGCGGCTTGTCGGTACGTCGACGATTCCCAACCCGACGAGCACGGCATCGCACTGCTTGGCCCACTGAAGGCCCAGTTCCAGCGCGACTTCGCTGTAGTCAGAACCGTCCAGCCCGATGAGTATGCTCTTGAGCATCGGCCACCTCCCCTGCCAGGCAAGCAGCAACCCCCGCTGGCCGAATGAATTCTAGCGCCTCTCCGCTCGGCGGCAAGCGTCGCGCGGCGGATTGTGGCGGCCGGAGCAACGGTTGGCCACGCGGTTCACTCCCGGTAAACTTGGGGTGTCTCCAGCGCTCGTGTTGAACTCAGTCTTGAAAATGGGATAAGCATGGCGACGGGCACCGTCGCCTGTGGTAAGACGGAGGGGTCGACCCCCAAGATTGCCTGGCATAGACCAGTGTGAGGGAAGTGCCAGCATATCAGCCACAGGAGGAGCGGACCATGGCGAAGAAGAGAGGATCGCCTGCCCCGGCCAAGTTCAAGGTCGGAGATCGGGTTCGGGTGAAACGAGGCATCAGGGACACTGAATACCCGGATATGCCGCTGGGCGGATGGGCTGGGATTATCTCCGCATCCGACAAGGACGGCATGTTCACTGTCCGGTGGAGCCGCGAGATACTTGCTGCCATCCATCCCGTCGTCAAGAAACGTTGCGACCGGGATGGCATGGAATTGGAGGAGTATTGGCTGGGCGAAGATGACTTGGAGCCGGACGAAGGTGGCCCCCTCGACATCGAGCAGCCTACGGAAATCACGACGAAGCCACTTTCCCCCAGAGATCAAGATGATCGGGTGAGGATGGTGTTTGGGCTGACCAGTAATGATCCACTGCCTGCTGTGGACTACGAAATGTTGCAGAGATACCAAGAGCGCCTGTCGAAGGACCTGGTCTTTCCCTTCGGGGCTAGGTATACCGTGGAAACCGGCCCCTTCTCCAGCAGAACGATACCGGTAAAGGTCGTTGGCCTTGGCGATCCTGGCGAACCGATGATCGATGAAACATATGGCATCTTTTGTGAAGCTCGTCAGGAAGGGCGCTTGGTGACCCTGCCACTGGGTGAACTGGAGGTCAACCAGGGTAAACCGAATCGGCAGTTGATCGCGGATTACTCATACTGGTTCTGGAATTGGCGGTGACGTTGCAGAACAGACGATGCCCCAGAGCCGCATTACGATCATCTTTGTCAACTGGCCAATGATGCCTGGGGGATCGGCTTCAAGACGGCGGAAGAAATAGCCGCCAGGATGGGGATCGACAGCAACCGCGCTCGCCGGGCGGGGCGTATCTCCCGGCCAGTGGCGAATTGAGCCCTGCCCGGTTCGAACGGCGCCTTGAACCCCGCCGGAATTTTCGGCCGCGGCGGGAAACGCTTCCGGCGGTTGCCCGTTATATTTGTATCGGGGGTGCGCGCCGACGTTTGTCTTTTGAAACCAGGAGGCGTCCGATGTTTCCGGCCAGATTTCTCGCTCTGTTGTTGACTTGGTGGTTGGCTGCCCCTGCCCTGGGAGGTGACAAACCGGTTGCACCGGGCGCGACGGCGACCGACGCCCCCCTGGTCGCCGCCGGAATCCGCGCGCTGATGCAGGACGCCCAATACGCCGAGGCGGTGGCGGCGATCGACGTGGAAGCCAAGAAGGCAGACGCCCCGGCCGACTACCTCGGCTATCTGAAGGGGCGGGCGCTGTATCTGGACAGGAAATACGACGCGGCAGTGGCCGCCTTCCAACAGGTCGAGGCGCAGTCTCCCCAAAGCACGTGGCTCCGCCGCGCTCGGTTCGGCGAAGCGCTCTCCCACGCCCGAAAAGGCGACTTTGCCAAGGCCGAGGCGATCTACCGCAAACAGGCCGAGCACCTCCTCTCGGCCGATCGCAAGCAGCAGATCGCCGACATCTATCTCCAGTTCGCCGACGATTACTTCGATCCGCCGGGGCTCATTTCGCAGGCGGGAAGACCGCGCGGGGACCGGCCCGGCGCGCCGCCCAGCGCGCCAAGCGCGGCAAACCCCGCCAATCCGGAGCCGACTGCCGATCCATTTGCCACGCCTCCGCCGGCTGCCCACGCCGGCGTCAAAGATCCCGAACGGCAGCCCGACTACGAAAAGGCGCTGATCTTCTACACCAAGGCGCTCGAAGTCGGTCCGAAGGCCGACGAGCAGGAGCGGATCGAACTGCAAATCGCCCGCTGCCACCAGCAGTTGGGCCGTCTCGACGACGCGGCGCGGCTCTATCGCGGATTTCTCGACGCCCACAAGACGAGCCCCTTGCGCGTCGAGGTCCGGTTCCGCCTCGGCGAGGTCGAACTGGCCAAGGGGCAGCACGCCGAAGCCCGGCGGACCTGGCAGGACCTGCTCGCCGAGCACGTCGACTCGTCTTCCGCCCGGATCGCCGAGGCGATGTTTCTCCTCTCACGAACCTGGCAGATCCCCCAGCCGCAAGACGACCGGCAGCTCAATCTGGGCGTGGCCGCCCTGGAGGGGTTCCTGAAACGGTTTCCGGGCGATCCCAAGGCCGCCGCCGCGCAGCTGGACATCGTCCGCAGCTACATCCACCGCAACCGCTACGAGGAGGCCGTCGCCAGCCTGAAAGCGTTTCTCGCCCTGGATCGCTACGCGCAGCGCGTGGAGGTGGCCGAGGCCCGCAATCTCTTGGGCCGCTGCTACCAACTCCAGAAGAAGTTCCCCGAGGCCCTGGCGACGTGGCAGGAATACCTGGGAAAGCACCCGGCCCACGAAGCCTGGAGCGCCGTGCAGCGCGAAATCATCAACACCGAGTTCCTGATGGCGGCGGACGCCCGGCAGGGGAAGAGATACGAGGAAGCGCAACAACTCTATACGGCGTTCCTGGCCAAGTACCCGCTCGACGAGCGGAACCCGGCGATTCTCTACACGTTCGGGGAGATGCACCACGAGGAGGAGAAATGGGATGCGGCGATCGCCGATTGGCGCCGCCTGGTGTCGAAATATCCCAAGTCGGACGAGGCCTCCCGCGGCCAGTTCATGATCGCCGCGACGCTCGAAGAGAAGCTCGGCCGGCTCGCCGAATCGCTCGAGGAGTTCACGATGCTGGACTGGGGGCCGAGCGCAGCGCAGGCCCGGCAGGCGATCGCCCGCCTGACCGCCAAGAGCCTGACGGTCGCCACCGAGCGGATTTTCCGCAGCGATGAGAAGCCGCTCGTCAAGCTCACCTCGCGGAACATCGAATCGGTGACCGTGCGGGCATACAAGGTCGACATGGAGACCTACTTTCGCAAGATGCACCTGGCCAGGGGCGTGGAGAGGCTCGATATCGCCCTGATCGACCCGGACGCATCGTTTGAATTCGCGATTCCCGGCTATGCCGAGTACCAGCAGAGAACGTCGAGCGTCGAAGTGCCTCTTCCCAAAAGCGCCACGGCCGGCGTGATGGCCGTCACGGTCAGCAGCAAGACGCTCGAAGCGACGACGCTCGTGATCCAGAGCGATCTGGACCTCATCGTCAAGAGCTCGCGCGACGAGGTGTTCGTGTTCGCCGAGAACATGCTCACGGGCAAGCCCTGGCCGGGCGCGCGGCTGCTCGTGTCCGACGGCGCCCGCGTCTTCGCCGAGGCGGCCACCGGCGAGGACGGCGTGTTTCACAAAGCCTTCAAGGAGCTCCACGATGCCGGCGACGTGCGGGTCTTCGCCGCCAGCGCGGGGCACGTCGCCTCGAACGTCGTCGGCCTCGAGGGCGTCGGCGTCGCCCGGGGGTTGACTGATCGCGGCTATATCTACACGGACCGGCCCGCCTACCGGGCGGGCGACCTGGTCCACGTCCGCGGCTGCCTGCGGCGCGTGGCCGACGACCGCTACGTCGTCCCCGAGGGAAAGAAGGTCACGCTCCAGGCCTTCGACCCGCGGAACCGGTTGCTCCGCGAAGAGGAGGCGACCTTGGGCAAGTTCGGCGCGTTCCACACGCATTTCATCCTCCCGGAGACCAGCCCCCAGGGCGAATACCGGATCCTCGTCTCTGATGACCAGGAGCGCCAGTACCAGGGCGGATTCCTTGTCGAGGAGTACAAGCTGGAGCCGGTCCGCCTGGTCGTCGATACGCCGCGGCGCGTCTATTACCGGGGGGAGACGATCGAGGGGACGATCCGGGCGGAATTCTACCACGGCGGGCCTCTGGCCGGCCGGCAGGTGACCTATCAGCTTGCGGGCGAACGCTCCCATACCGCCACCACCGACGAGCAAGGCGAAGTGAAGTTCAAACTCGCCACCCGCGACTTCCTCGAAAGCCAGGTCCTCCCCTTGACGGTCGCCCTGCCCGAGCGGAGCATCGCCCGGGCGGTCAATTTCTTCCTCGCTACCCAAGGCTTCACGATCCAGCTGGAAACGGCCCGCAAGGTCTACGTGGCCGGCGAATCGTTTGAGGTCTCTCTGCGCACGCGCGACGCGGAAGGCAAACCGATCGCCGGCAAGCTCGCCTTGCGGGTGCTGCGGCGGACGGAGGTCGATGGCGAGGTGGGCGAGCGGCTCGTCGAGGAGCATCCGCTGGAGACCGACAAGGAGGGCAACGCGCGGCAGACATTGAGCTTGAAAGAAGGAGGCCAGTACGTCTGCCGCGCGGTGGGAACGGACCGCTTCGACAACGTCGTTTCCGGCGAACACGCGGTGACGATCTCCGGCGAGGAAGACCGCGTGCGGCTGCGGATTCTGGCCGACCGCCACACGTTCAAAGTCGGCGACACGGCCAAGGTGCAGATTCTCTGGCGCGAGGAGCCCGCCCTGGGATTGGTCACGCACCAAGGGGCCAAGATTCTCCAGTACCGGCTCGTGACGCTGGACAAAGGGGCAAACGCGCTGGAGGTCCCCCTGGGGGCCGAACTGGCGCCCAACTTCGAGCTGGCCGTGGCCGTGATGACCGATCGGCGGCCCCAGAAAGGTGAGAAGACCCCCGACCCACCGATCCAGCGGTTCCATGCCGCCTCGAGCCCGTTTACGGTCGAGCGCGATTTGAACGTGGCGCTGTCCTGGAAGCGCGCTGGCAAGGGCGAGGGGCCGCTGCGGCCCGGCGAAGACATCGAGGTGACGATCAAAACGACCGACCCGCAGGGAAAGGCCGTGGCGGCCGAACTCAGCCTGGGGATGGTGGAGAAGTCGCTGCTCGACCGGTTCGCCTCGTCGCTGGCGCCGATCCAGGATTTCTTCCGCGGCAACCGGCGGGAACCGGCGGTCCGCACCACCTCGAGCATCACGTTTGCCTACAAGCCGACCACGCGGCCGATCAACGCCCGGCTCCTGGCCGAATCGGACCGGCTGGAGGTGGAGCGTGAGGAGGCGGCCAGCCGCAGTGAGTTGGCCGGCGCCAGCGCCGAGCATCTGCGGCGCGCGGCGGCGGGCGGTCTGCCGGGCGCGCCCGGCGGACCGCCCGCGGATGCACCGGCGCCGACCTCCGCGCTGGATGAGCTGTCCGCAAATGAAATTGCCGTGCGATCGCTGCCCGTGGGCCAGGCCGGCCAGCTGGCCTTGGGGATGGAAGTCGCGAAGAAGCCGGCAACGTCCGGCGACGCCTCTGTTCCTGTTCAAGTCGGCCTTGGCGGCGGCGGGATGTACTCTGCCGATCGGTCGCCCCTCGCACCTGGCGGCTGGGCGGACGGACGCCTGGCCGCGGGCGAGGACGTTGACCGGGTCGAGGGCGACCGCCGCTACGATTACGCGCCCGCCAACGCCGACAACCTGATGCAGCTCGGCCGGCAGAATCGCCAGCAAGTCACCGTGCTGCTGGCCGGCGGCCAGGTGAAGGGGGTCAACCTTCGGGACGGCGGCGGCTTCGATCCCGCACGCGCCCGCGATCTGGCCAGCAGTCTGGCGGAGACCGGGGCGGTCCTGCTGCCGGGGCTGGGCTCTCAAGAGACCGGCTTCTGGGACCCGGCGGTGGCCACGGGCGACGACGGCACGGCGCGGGTCACGTTCACCGTGCCCGAGCGGTCGACCGCCTGGACGATCGCCGCCAAGGGAATCAGCGTGGAGACGCTGGCGGGCGAAACCACCAGCGAGCTGACCGTCAAGAAGGACCTCTTCGGCGAGCTGAAGCTCCCCGCGGCGTTTACCGACGGCGACACGGCGGAGGTGCTGGCCACAATCCACAACGGGCGGATGGAAAAGGGCCGCATCCATGCCACGCTGAAGACGACGATCGGCGGCCGCACGGTTGCGGAGACAAAGACGATCGACGTGGCGGCCAAGGGTCTGCATGAAACGAGCTTCTCCTGCGAGCTCCGCAGGCCCCAGGGCGAGCAGGTCCAGGGCGCGATCCCCGCGGAGGAGAACGTCGAGTTCGAGCTTGCCGTTTCGGCCGAGGTTGAGGGCGCCGCCGGCCCGGCGTTGGACGTCGTCCGCCAGGTCGTGCCGCTGAAGCCCTACGGGATGCCTGTGTTCGCCACGGCGAGCGGCACCGCGACCAGCGACATGACCGCCTGGGTGGAAGCACCCAAGGAGATGGTCCTTGCCGGTCCGAGCCTCCAGATTCTGGTCGGGCCGACGGTCGAGCGGAGCCTGGTCGACATCGTGCTCTCGCCGGCCCCGCGCTGCCAGATCGAGACGCGCCGGCTGGCCTCCGGCATGGAGAGTACGACGAGCGACCTGTTGGCTTTGCTGGGCCTCCAAGAGCTGCTTTCGGCCAGCACAGACAAGGGGGGGCCGGCCGCGGAGGCGATCGACCAGCGAATCCGCGGCGCGGCGGGCGCGCTGGTCTCGTCGCAGAACGACGACGGCGGCTGGAGCTGGACCGGCCGCGGCGGCCCGAGCGACCGCTATGGCTCGGCGCGGGCCGTCTGGGCCTTGGCCCTGGCCAGGAAGGCGGCCTACAAGGTGTCGGAGGAGAGCTTCGACAAGGCCACCGCCTACCTCCAAGGCCAGATCGCCGCGACCGGCGCCGACGACTACGAGAGCAAGGCGATCCTGCTTCATGCCTTGACCGTGGCCGGGCGGGAAGACTTCACGCTGGCCAACCGGCTCTACCGCAGCCGGCCGGTCCTCTCGCCCGCGGCCCTGGCCCACACCGCGCTGGCCTTCGCGGCGATGAACCGGACCAGCACCGCGAAGGAACTGGCCGACGCGCTGGCAGAAAAGAACCTCGACGGGGCCGTCAATCGCCGCGCCGCGGCCGACGGCCTGCTCCCCTGGAGCGGCAGCGGCGCCGAACTCCGGGCGCTCTACGCGCTCGTGCTCGTCAAGGTCGATCCGGCGGCCGAGCGGACGCGGCAGGTGATCGACTGGCTGATGGCGCATCGCAGCGGCTATCGCTGGACGCCCGACAAGGCCACCGGACCGGCCGCCTTGGCGGTTTGCCAGTGGTATGCGAAGAGCCGCTTCGAGGGCGAAAAATACCAGTTGAGCGTCTCCGTCAACGGCCAGCGGGCGGCGGTTCTGGAGATCGAACCCGCGTCGCCGACCCGGACGATCGACGTGCCCGGCGGGATGCTGGTTGAAGGCAAGCAGCGGATCGAGTTCCAGATCGCCGGGCGCGGCCGCTACGCCTACCAGTGCATCCTCGGCGGGTTTGTGCCGGCGGATCAGCTGAAAAGCACCACCAATCTCTGGGAGGTCCGCCGCAACTACGATCCGGCCCCGCTGGACCGCGAGGGCAAGCCGGTCCCCCGCGGCTTCGACGTGCTTACCGGGGGCTACTCCACGTTCCACAACCCGCTCACCGAATTGCCGGTGGCCAGGCGGGGCGAGGTGGAGCTGAGCATCTGGAGGAACGCTCTGGCGGGCGAAGTGCCCGAGGCGCAGCTCGAATACCTCGTCGTCACCGAGCCGATCCCCTGCGGGTGCTCCGTGGCGGCCGACTCGGTGCGGGGCGGATTCGAGCGCTTCGAAATCGCGCCCGGCGAAATCACCTTCTACGTCGGCAGCCGCCGCCACGTCGGTTCGATCCGCTACGACCTCGTCGGCTATCTGCCGGGCGCGTACCGCGCCGGGCCGACGGTGGTCCGCAACGCCTACCGGCCGGGCGAGCTGATCGCCAGCAAGGCCAAGTCGCTTGCCGTCCTGCCGCTCGGGGCCGAGTCGAAGGACGAATACCGCCTGACGCCGCGCGAGCTGTTCGAGCTGGGCAAACTCGAGTTCGCCGCCGACCGGATGGAGGCCGCCCAGAAGCATCTGGAGGAACTGGTCGAAAAGTGGAACCTGCGGCCGGAGGTCTACAAGGAGGCCGTGACGACGCTGCTGGACAGCTACCTGGCGACGGGCGCCTCCGAGCGGATCGTCCACTACTTCGAGATCGTCCGCGAGAAATGGCCGGCGGAGAACATTCCCTTCGAGAAGATCTTGAAGGTCGGCGCCGCCTACGACGCGATCGGCGAGTTTGAACGGAGTTACCTCGTGTTTCGCGCGACGATCGAGAGCAGCTTCTCCCGCGAAAGCTCCGTGGCCGGCTTTCTCCAGTCGCAGGGCGAGTTCCTCCGCAGCGTCGACGTCATGGGACGGCTGCTGCGGCAATATCCGCCGGAGAGCTACATCGCCGCCGCCGATTACGCCCTGGCGCAGCGAATCTACGCCGCGGCGGCCAAGGCCGCCGAGGACCCCCAGCTCCGCGAGCAGAAGGTCAACCGCGTGATGCTGATCCAGCGGGCCTGGCAGATGCTCGAAGGCTTTCTGACCGCCCATCCCGACGATCCAGCCGCGGACCAGGCCGCCTTCGCCGCCGCCAACACGCTGCTGGACATCGACGCCCACGGCGAGGCCGCCGCCGCCTGCCGCCGCTATGCCGACCGCTATCCCAAGAGCGACCTGCTCGACGCCTTCTGGTACGTAATCGGCTACTGCCAGTTCGCCATGGGCAAGCACGAAGAGGCCTTGACGATGTGCCGCAAGGTGGCCGAGTCCCAGCGAGTCGACGAGCGGACGGGCCGCCAGATCGAAAGCGACGAGAAGTGGCGCGCCGTGTACATTCTCGGGCAGATCCATCACAGCCTGGGGCAAGCCGCCCAGGCGATCGACCAGTACCGCCTCGTGGAGGATCGATTCCCCGACGCCAAGCAGTCGATCGAATACTTCACGCGGAAGGCGATCCGGCTCGGCGAAGTGACGACCGTCGCGCCCGGCGAACCGGTCGAGGTCGAACTGGAGTACCGCAACATCGCCGCGTGCGACGTCAAGGCGTATCGCATCGACCTGATGAAGTTCGGGCTGCTCAAACGCGACCTCAAGGGAATCACGCAGATCAACCTGGCCGGCATCCAGCCCTACCACGAGGCGACGGTCGAGCTCGGCGACGGCAAGGATTATCGCGACTGCCGCAAGCCGCTCGCGCTGCCGCTGAACGACGACGGGGCCTACCTGGTCGTCTGCCGGGGCGAGAACCTGTATGCCAGCGGCCTGGTGCTGGTGACTCCGCTGGTCGTCGAAGTCCAGGAAGATGCGGTCGCCGGCCAGGTCCGCACGACGGTCAAGGACCGCACGGAGGACCGCTATCTGCGCGGCGTGCACGTCAAAACGATCGGCAGCAATAACCCCGACTTCGTCTCCGGCGAGACCGATCTGCGCGGCGTCTTCGTGGCCGAGGGGATCCTGGGCTCCTCGACGGTGATCGCCCAGGCCGGCCCCGCGCACTACGCCTTCTTCCGCGGCAAGACGGACCTCGTGCCCCGGGTGGAAGCCAAGGGCCAGCCGGCCCGAGCGGACCAGGCGGGGCAGGAAGCCAAGGCGGCCGAGAAGGCGGAATCCCAACCGGCCGCCCCCGCCTCGCTGAAGCAGCAGTTGCTTGAGGGCGTGCAAGGAAGGAATATCATCGAGCAGCGGAAGCAGGTCGAACAGCTCGACTCGCTCTACAAAGCGCCGGCCCAGGGGGTCGAGGCGTCGAAGGCACTGCAATAGCGGAGGAAGGTCAGCGGTCTCGGCCCAGCGGCCACGGCCCGAAGCTGCCTGCCAGGCCTTTCATTGGGAGAGCTATTTCGCGCGTACCGCCGCTCAAACCGGTGTCAGTCCCGAGAAGAGCACGTTGTAGAACACCGCGCCGAGCGCGCCGCCGATGAGCGGACCGGCGACCGGGACCCAGGCATACGACCAGTCGGAATCGCCCTTGCCCGGAATCGGCAAGAGCGCGTGGGCCAGGCGCGGGGCGAGGTCGCGGGCGGGATTGATCGCGTAGCCGGTCGGGCCGCCGAGCGAGAGCCCGATGCCGAAAACGAGGATGCCCACGGCGTACGGGCCGATTCCATTGGCCAGGTCGTTGTTGACGTTGAGGATGCCCAGCACGCCGACGAGCAGCACGGCCGTGCCGATGATCTCGCAGACGAGGTTGCCCAGTGTGTGGCGGATCGCCGGCACGGTGCAGAAGACGGCCCGTTTGGCCAATGCGTCATCGGTCGGCGCCCAGTGGGCGAGATACGAGAGCCAGACAAGCACGGCGCCGAGAAATCCGCCGAGAAACTGCCCGGCAAAATAGACCGGCAGTTTTCCCAGCTCGAGTTCGCCGATCGCGGCCAGGCCCACGGTGACCGCCGGGTTGAGGTGGCCCCCGCTGGCCCAACCGGCGATATAGACGCCGATCGCCACGGCGAATCCCCAACCCGCCGCGATCACGATCCAGCCGGAGTCCTGTCCCTTCGACTTCGCCAAGAGCACGTTGGCCACGACCCCGTCGCCGAGCAACACGAGGATCATCGTTCCCACCAACTCGCCAATGAACACGTTCATTATTGTCCCTCTGCTACTGCGATGAGCTTCCGCCAGATCCGGCCTCGGACCAGCAGCGTTGTGGCTGAAACGACGCGAATCTACCTCTTTTAACCGCTGGGGGCAAGCTGCAACCGGTGGACACCGCCGCTGACCGATGGCCGCATGGGCTTGCCCCGCACTTGGGTCACCATGCACCCGACCAATCACAGCGGTGGAAGGCACGCTTTGGCCGGTTGCCCGCCCCGGCAGGGGCGCCAGATTCCAGCCCAGGGCGCGGCCTTGGGAACCGGCCGGCGCCTCTGCTCTGGCCCTGAAGGCGACACACATTGAGGGCGGCTCGGGCGTCACGTATCGGCCCTTCAGCCCTGATCGTGGCAGGGTGGGGCGTGTACCTCAGGGCCGCGCCCTGAGCTGGAATGTGTCGGCCTTTCAGGCCCCGTCTGGCCCCTGCCCGAGCCTCGGGTTAGTATGAACCGCGCGTTCGTTTCCTTGCCTTCCGCCGCAGACTCGAACTCTCGCCCGTCCCGTCGGTTCACCAGGAGCCCTCCGATGCGATCCTGCCTCGTCTCTTCTCTTGCCGTCCTGGCGATCTTGGGCCCCACCAAGGCGCGATCCGAGATTCTCTGGCTCGAGGCCGAGCAGTTCGCCGACCCGGGCGGCTGGACCAACGACGCCCAGTTCATCGACCAGATGGGCTCGCCGTACCTGCTCAGCGTCGGCCTGGGAACGCCCGTAAAAGACGCGCTGACGACCGTGCGGCTAGCCAGACCGGGCCGCTACCGGCTCTGGGTCCGCACGAAGGACTGGGTTCCGGAACACCACCCCGGCCGTTTCCAGGTCCTGCTCGACGGGAAACCGGCCGCGGGGGCGTTCGGCGCGTCGGGCGCGGCGGGGTGGAAATGGGAAGACGGCAAGGTCCACTCGCTCGCCGGCGAGGTGGAAGTGCGGCTGAAGGATATGACGGGCTACTATGCTCGCTGCGACGCCCTGGTGCTCACCGACCGGCTCGACTGGGTCCCGCCCGAGGCCGTGGATGCGATTGCCGCGATCCGCCAGGCCCAGGGGGGCGTAAGCCGCCAGGTTGAAGTCATGCCCGAGTCCGACGTTGTCGTGGTCGGCGGCGGTCTGGCCGGCGCGACGGCGGCCGTGGCGGCTGCCCGCAACGGCTGCCGGACCGTGCTCCTCCAGAACCGGCCCCTCCTCGGCGGAAACGCCAGCCGCGAGATTCTCGTGCCGCCGGTCGGCGCCTGGCCGAGCATCTTTCGGGCGAAGTATCCCCTCGATCCGCGCGAGACCGGCATCGTCGACGAGTATCGCACCGCCGGCAACCAGCGGGTGTCCGAAGGCCGCCTGTATTCGAACCGCTTGCACCGGCTGCTGGCCCTCGAGCCGAACCTCAAGCTGTGTTTGAACACCCACGCCACCGGCGTCGAGATGCACGAGGGCCAGCCCAAACGGATTCGCGCGGTCGACGCCCTCGACGTCGTCTCCGGACGGCGGATGCGCTTTCCCGCCAGGATCTTCCTCGACTGCTCGGGCGACTCGGCCGTGGCCGTCGCGGCGGACGCCGAGTATCGCCAAGGCAAGGAGCCCAGGTCGATGTACGGCGAGCCCTGGGCGCCCGACGAGCCGAGCACGAACACGATGGGCAACGGCCTGAAGTACTACGCTCGCGACGTTGGCGAGCCTCGCCCCTTCGAAGCCCCGGGCTGGATTCTGCCCTTCCCCACGTGCGACAGCTTCCGCCCCCAACGCCACCCGCGGCTGACGACCAGCATCGAGATCGACTACCAATGGGTGATCGAACTGGGCGGCCTCCGCGACACCTACGCCGACGCCGAGGAAATTCGCGACGAACTCTTGCGGCTCGTCTACGGCCTCTGGGACCACACGAAAAACCACTGCGAAAAGGACCGGGAGAAAGCCGCCAACTACGCGCTCGCCTGGGTCGGCCACGTGGCCGGCAAGCGCGAGAACCGCCGGCTGATCGGTGACTACGTGCTCACGCAAAACGACATCGGCAACCGGACGCTCTTCCCCGACCGGGTCGCCTTCGGCGCCTGGAGCATCGACGACCACTACTCGGGCGGTTTCTTTGACGACCGCGCCACGCCCCAGCGCCGCGATCCATCCGAGCGGGATTACATGGGGGTGCCCTTCTCGATCCCCTTCCGCTGCCTCTATTCGAAAAACGTCGACAACCTGATGATGGCCGGGCGCAATATCTCGGCCAGCCATCTTGCCATGTCCGACACGCGCGTGATGCTCACCTGCGCAATTCTGGGACACGCGGCCGGCACCGGCGCAGCCTTCTGCGTTCAGAAGGATGCGACCCCGCGCCGCGTCTATCAAGACCACATGCCGGGCTTGCAGCAGCAGTTGCTCAAGGAGGGGGCCCCGATCCTCGAACGGAAGGCCGACGACCCCCGCGACCTGGCCCCGCGAGCCAAGGCGACCGCTTCGAGCGAGCGGGCGCACACCAGCGGCGAGTGGATGGCCGCTGCGAACGTGATCAACGGCTTCGCCCGAGCCGTGGGCGAACGCCCGCATGAAACGACCAACGCCTGGGGACCGGACCCGGCCGCGGCCGAGCCCCACTGGATCGAGCTTGCCTGGCCCGCGCCGGCGGTCTTCAACATGGTCCACGTTTCCTTCCAGACGGCGGAGTTGGCGCCGCGCTGGTTCGCCGTCGAAGCCCGCCGCGGCGGCCGCTGGCAGCGGCTCGTCGAAGTCGATGACAACAGGCATCGGCGGCACGTGCTCGGGTTGCCCGAGCGGATCGCCGCCGACGCGGTCCGGGTGGTCGAGAACGAACCGGCGGCGATCTGCGAGATTCGCGTCTACGAGGAGCCGGAGCGGCTCGTGGAGATCGCCCGAAGAGCGCACGACGACATGCGCCGGCCGGACGAGGGGCCCTGGCTCCCCTGGGGCGACGACGAGCTGCCGCCGCCGGGCATCGACCCGCGGAAGCTCGGCGGGATCGTCCTCGACGACAGCGCGGCCGAGCGGATCGGCGACTGGTTCCATTCCACCTGGTCGGAGCGTTACGTGGGCGAGGGGTATCTACACGATGGCGACGCAGGCAAGGGGAGCAAGGTCTTGCGGTTCCGCTCCCGGATCGCGGAATCGGGCGCCTACGAGGTCCGCCTGGGTTACGTCGCGTACACCAACCGGGCGTCGAACGCCAGAGTCCGCGTGCACGCCTCCGGCAGCGTGAGAACCCTTGAGGTGAACCAGCGCGCCGTCCCGCCGCTCGACGGCCTGTTCATTTCGCTGGGCAGCTACCAGTTCAAGGCCGGAGAGGCGGCGAAGATCGAAATCTCCAACGCGGGCGCCGACGGCCACGTGGTGGTCGACTGCGTGCAGTTGCTGAAGCAGTAGGAGCTGTGAGCGATCAGCTTTCCGCTTCCGGCCTTCCGCTTTCGGCCTCGCCGGCTTCGCCGTGGATCGCGTCGTAGTGCTCGCAGAGCATCGAGGGGCAGACCTCCTCGGCGCCGCAGGTTGGGCAGACCATGCGGATCACGTCCGAGCTGCTGAGCTTGATGCCCGTCCGCTGGCAGGTTTCGATAATTTCGCGAAGGTGCTGGCAGCTCATCGTCTGGTCCGCGGAGTGAGTGAATGTCTGCGCGGGGGGTCGGTGAAGTCCGCCCGGCTTGATCGGCCGCATCTCGTTTGATTATACGCGGCGGGGCAAGCCGGGAAGAGCCCGCCGCTCAGCGGTCAGCGGCGGGACGGCCTGGACAGCGGGCCGATCGCGGCTAAACTAATGGCTTTGGTTTGCAGACGGAGAACCGGTCGTGCCTTGGATTCAACGCGAGATTCAGCTTCCGGCCCTGGGGCCCGGCATTCACCCAATCACCGAAGAGATTCTGCGGTCGCTCCCCGAGATCGCTGGGATCCAGGTGGGATTGCTCCACGTGTTCATTCAGCACACCTCGGCATCGCTGACACTGAATGAGAATGCCGACCCGGACGTGGCGGGGGACTTGTGCCGGGCGCTGGACGCCCTGGCGCCGGAGGATTTTTCCTACCGCCACACGGTGGAAGGCAAAGACGACATGCCGGCCCATGTGAAAGTCTCGCTGACCGACAGTGGGTTGACGATCCCGGTGGCCAACGGGCGGCTCCGCCTGGGCGCCTGGCAAGGGGTCTTTCTCTGCGAGCACCGCCGCAGCGCCCACCGCCGCAGCCTGGTGCTCACGCTGCAAGGGGAGTAGCACGACCGACCCCCGTAGGGTGGTCCAACGCGGCCCATTCCCTCCAAGCCGGCACAACCAAATCGCTGGATGTCAAATCCAAAGGTGGAATCGCCGCGGCAGGAGCGGCGGCCCACCGCACGTATGGTTGTGGCGGTGGGCCGCCGCTGGCGGTTTGGCGGCGCGAGGGTTTGCGGCGCCCGAAACGCTACCCAGCCGCGCAGCCCGGTTGGCGCGGGTCCCCTCTGGACCACCCTACGAGGCGCGGAGCGGTGCGCGGCCGAGGCGGTAGATTTCGGCCAATCCGTCGGTCCAGTACTCGATCAGGTTGACCTGGTGGGCGAAGCGATCGATCGCTTCGCCCGCCTCCAGGCAGAGGTCGATGCAGGCGGCAGCGGCTTCCACGCCGCCGGGAACGGCCTCCGCCGCCTCGGCGACGTACCGGGCCAGTTCCTCATCGGCCCGAGCCTGGCCGGCGCTCAGCACGCGGAGCAGGTGGCGGTAGAAGTCGACCGCCATGTCGATCACCTGGTGCAGCCGTGCGCGGCGCGGCGGCGCCTCGCGGCCGGCGGCCTCGACCAGCGATTGCACGGCCGCCGCAAGCCGCGGGCTTTCCACCAGCGGCCCGCATAACGATGCAAACAGATGGCTGCGAAACTCCCAGAGGGAGGCATCCCTCATCTGCGCTGCCCGCTGCAAACTGCCGCCGGCATCGCGGGCCAATCGGCTGGCCTCCGCGGCGTCCAGGCCCGTCCGCACCAGGAGTCGGACGAGAGCCTCCTCCCCGAGCGGAGCGAAGCGGACGATTTGGCAACGGGAGCGGATCGTGGGAAGCTGCTTGGCCGGCGTCGTGCCGACGAGGATCAGCACGCTCCGCGGCGGCGGCTCTTCAAGCGTTTTGAGCAGGCTGTTGGCGCCTTCGATGTTCAAGTAATCGGCGTCGTCGATGATCGCGACCTTGCGCTTGCCCATGAAGGGCGTCAAGGCGATGTCGTGGCAGAGGCCGTCGCGCATGCGGTGTTCTTTGTCGCCGATCAGCAGTTCGAGCGGAATCGTCGCCTTGTCTGCCGGCCGGGCAACCGTGACGAGGTCGGGGTGGGACCGCGCGGCGACCTGCGCGCAGGCCGGACAGCCGCCGCAGGGGTCGAGGTCTTCTTCCGCACGCGTCTGGCAGAGGAGCGCCTGGGCAAGCTTCACGGCGAACGTGTGTTTGCCGATCCCCGCAGGGCCGACAAACAGGTAACTGCCGAAGAGCCGCCCGCGGCGCAGTGCCGAGCGGAATTGTCCCACGACTCGATCGTGTCCTTCGATGTCTGACCAACTCATGACGTACCCTTTGAATGGCGATCAGCGATCAGCCGTCAGCAGGCGGGCGCCAGCAAATCCCGCAACCTGGGAGCTGTAAGCTTCTGACCGCTGACCGCTGACCCATCCTACCGCTTTTTCTCCGCCACCGCGATCCAGCCGTTTGCCCGCAGCGAGCCGAAGAACCACGACGCGGCGAGCCGGCCGGTTCGGGGGACATTCAGCGGCGTCCATTCGCGGATTCGAAAGCCCGACCGACGGAGGGCTTTCCTGAATTCCCGCTGGGTGAACGTATGGAGAAACATCTTGGGCACGCCCCGGTAATCGAAGAACTTGTCGCCCAGTTCGATCTGGCGATTGAAGGTCCAGTCGAGGAGATTGCGGACGATCCATCGCCGCCCGAACCGGTCGAAGAGGTTGAACCAGTAATTGTGGACGTGGATCACCAGCAGGCCGCCCGGCTTGAGCATGCGAAAGACGTGGTCGAGCGTGCGGCCGCGGTTTTCCCGGCTGCGAATCATTCCCAACGTGCTGAACAGGCAGATCGCGTAGTCGATCGACGCGTCGCGCAAGAATCCGAGGTCAACGAGGTTTGCGCGGATGCGGTGAATCGTGAGCCTCTCGCGGGCGGCCTTTTCGGCGACGATGCGGAGCATGTGGTTCGACAGATCGACCCCCAGGGGACTGAATTCCCGCCGAGCGAGGGGGATAAGCGCGCGTCCCGTTCCGCAACCCAGGTCAACGACGACGCCGGGCGAGGTCAAGTGCCGTGCGATCACCTGTGCGTCGACGTCAAAAAGCCGGTTATCCGCGAAGTACTCGTCGTACTCGGTGGCAATATGCTTGGCATGGGCATATTCCCAGAGGCTGCGGGTTACCCCCCTGGGGAGCCTCCGGTGCGGGCGAGTCTCGTGGGACATGATCTGTGCTGCGAGGTCCTTGTGGCGTCGTTTTTCCACCAGTATAATGCCCGATTCAATCTGGTGGGAGCGCGGCGGGCGTGACGTGCCGGGGGCGAGGGGGCTGGCTGCTTGGGGCCCGCCCGGATGAAGCGCGCGCCTGGTCGATCGGCGGCCAAGGTAGTTTTGCATCTTCCCAGAGGAAAGAAACCAGTAAAGGAGACTTCCCAGTGGCAATTCGTGTCGGAATCAACGGATTTGGACGGATCGGTCGGCTCGTGTTTCGCGGCCTGATGGCCAAGCCCAATGTGTTTGAAGTGGTTGGCATCAACGACCTTACGGACAACAAGACCCTCGCCACCCTGCTGAAATACGACAGTATTCACCGCCGCTATCCCGGCACGGTTGAGTACGACGAGGAGAACATCACCGTCTCGGGCAAGAAGATCCGCGCGATGGCGGTCCGCAACCCGGGCGAACTGCCGTGGGCCGAGCTGGGGGCTGACATCATCCTGGAAAGCACGGGTGTGTTTCGCGCTCCCGCGACCGACGAGAAGGCCGGTTTTGACAGCCACATCAAGGCGGGCGCCAAGAAGGTCGTGATCAGCGCTCCGGCCAAGGGGATGGATTACACCTGCGTGATCGGCGTCAACGACAGCGGATTGACCGCCGCCCACAAGTGTGTCTCGAATGCAAGCTGCACGACGAATTGCCTGGCGCCGATCGCCAAGGTGATTAACGAGAAGTTCGGGCTCGTCAAGGGCCTGATGACGACGATCCACTCGTACACCAACGACCAGGTCGTGCAGGACTTCCCCCACAAGGACCTCTACCGCGCCCGGGCAGCCGCGCTGAACATCATCCCCACCACCACCGGCGCGGCCGCGGCGGTCGGGCTGGTGATCCCCGAATTGAAGGGCAAGCTGACCGGCTTTTCGCTGCGTGTTCCGACTCCGACCGGCAGCGTGGTCGATCTGACCTGCGAGACCGCCAAGCCGGTGACCGCCGACGCGGTGAACGCCGCGATGAAGGAGGCGGCCGAGGGCGCGATGAAGGGAATTCTCGCCTACACCGAGGACCCGATCGTGGTCACGGACATCATCGGCGATCCGCACAGCTCGATTTTTGCCGCTCCTTGGACGATGGTCGTGGGCGACAACATGCTCAAGGTCATGAGCTGGTATGACAATGAATGGGGCTACAGCATGCGAAGCTGCGACCTGATCGAGAAGATGGCGGCCCTCTAGTCGGCCCCGCACGGACTTCAAGCGAGGCAACGGCGCCGCCCCTTGCGGGTCGGTGCCGTTGCGTTTGCGGTGCATCGGTCCCTGAGGGTTGGTCGCGTTGCCCTGACCGGGGGGGTGCGTCGGAAAACCGCGGGGCAGGACCTCGGAGCTGCCTTCCGCTGGCATATAATGGGCGGGTGTCTCCAGATCTTGCGGTTGCCTCCCGTCCTTGGCCGGTTGGCGATTTCGGGCGGCAGCCGGCGGCCCTGTCTTCGATCCATGGGTCAACCGAACCAACAGCCGGGCCAGCCTTGGCAGCAGTTCACGGTTCTCGACGGACTGCTGCTCCAGGCCGGTTATGCGATCGCCTTTTCCGTGGTGTTTCTGCCGGCCCGTGGCGCTTTCGAGGCGATCGACATCGGGAGCGTGGTGCTGGTTCTGATCGCCGCTTGCCTGGGCGGCGCGGTTTCGGGACCGATCGTTTTGGGCTCGCAGTGGCTGTTTCGAGGACGCAGGATCGCGCTCAGCGCCGGCGAGTGGCTTTGGCTGAGCCCGCTTGCGGTTTTCGTCGCCGGTCTGTTGGGCATATGGGTCATCTACTGGGGCGCCCACAGCCTGCCCGATCCGGAAGAAATCCGCGCTGTCTCGTTCGCCATCCTGGCGATGGTGCTGTGCCTGGTCGAGATCGGCTGCGCGGTCAATGCGCTGATTGTGCTGCTCGCCCGGACCTCTGGTGAGCTTTCGCCGCCGCCGTGCTCGTGGACCGACCGGTTCGGCGCGTTGACCTGCCTGGTGATCGGCGCGGCGCTGTTCTTGATCGTTGCGGGAACGCTCGCCTGACCTGGATCGGGTATAATCGTGAACTGTCGCCGAGGAGGCGGGAAACGCAATGACCCTGGAACACCTCACGACCGAGCAGCGCAATCCGGCATCGGAGCGGATCGACGGCCTCTCCGCCCTGGAGATCGTCCGGTTGATGAACGCCGAGGATGCCACCCTGGCCGAGGCGGTTGGCCGCGAGGCGGAGCCGATCGCGCGGACGATCGAGGTGGTCGCCGAGCGGTTCCGCGGCGGGGGCCGGCTGATCTACCTGGGGGCCGGCACTTCCGGCAGGCTCGGGGCCATCGACGCCGCCGAATGTCCCCCGACGTTCAACACGCCGCCGGAAATGGTGCTCGGGCTGATTGCTGGCGGGCAGCCCGCGATGACCCGCGCCGTGGAGGGGGCCGAGGATATCCCCGAATCGGCGGTCCAGGATCTCCAGGCCGTCGGCCTGTGCGCTGCCGACGCGGTGCTCGGCATCGCCACGAGTGGGCGGACGCCCTACGTGCTGGCCGGCCTCGGCTTTGCGCGGCGCGTGGGGGCTTTCGCCATCGGCCTGAGCTGCAACCGCGACTCCGCCCTGGCCTCGCGCTGCGACCTGCTGATCGCGCCGGTCGTCGGCCCGGAAGTGATCACCGGCTCAACCCGGCTGAAGGCGGGCACGGCCACCAAAATGGTCCTCAACATGGTCACCACCGGCGCGATGGTCCTGTTGGGGAAGACCTACGGCAACCTGATGGTCGACTTGCGGGCGACCAACAGGAAGCTCGTCGAGCGGTCCCGGCGGATCGTCTGCCAGATCACCGGCGCGAGCGAATCGCAAGCCAGGGAGCTTCTGAGCCGTTGCGACGGAGAGGTGAAAACGGCGATCGTCATGCAGCGTTGGTCGATCGGGGCCGACGCGGCGCGAGCCCGGATTCAGAGGGCCGACGGCCACTTGCGAAAGGCCTTGGAAGACCATGACGGGTGAATCGCTTCTTCTGGGCATCGATGGTGGGGGGACGAAGACCGTGGCGTGGCTTGCGCGGTTCGCGCCCTTGGGACCGCTGGAAATCGTCGGGCGGGGCTCGGCCGGTCCGGCCAATCCGCAGGCCATCGGTTTTCCGGCCGCGTTTGCCAACCTGGACCGCGCGGTCCAGGCGGCATTCGAGGACCGGGGAAGTCCGCCCCGCACCGTGGCCGCGGCGGTGCTCGCCCTGGCCGGGTCCGACCGCCAGGAGAACCGCCGCGCGCTGGTCGGCTGGGCGGAAGGCCGCCACCTGGCGGTTCGTTTCGAGGTGGTCCACGACGCTCTCCCCCTGCTGGCCGCGGGGACTCCCGCCGGATGGGGAATCGCGCTGATCTCGGGGACCGGTTCGTTCGCTTTCGGCCGCCATCCGGCCGGCCGCGCGGCGCGTTCCGGCGGTTGGGGGTTCTTGATGGGCGACGAGGGGAGCGGGTACGCGATGGCGATCGCCGGGCTTCGCGCGGCGGCCAAGGCGGCCGACGGGCGAGGCCCCCAAACGCGACTCCTCGACGCGCTGCTGGGCAGGCTGAATGTTCCGCGGGCCGAGGCGCTGATTCCGGCCGTATATGCGATTGCCGGTGACCGGGCCCGGCTGGCAGCGCTCTCGTCGGCCGTGTCGGAGGCCGCCGAGGCCGGCGACCCGGTGGCCCAGGAGATCTTCAACACCGCTGCGGAAGAACTCGCTCGGATGGTCTGGGCAGTGGCCGCCAAGCTGGACCTTGCCGGGGGGCCGTTCCCACTCGCCCTGGCCGGTGGGGTCCTCCTGGGCAGCGAACCTCTGCGCCAGCGCGTGGCGGAACAGTTGGCGTCGTGCCGGCTGGAAGCGACCCCCCTCCGGCTTGTCGCGGAGCCGGTCCTCGGCGCGGTGCAGCTTGCCGCGGCACTGGCCGGGCCGGCGAACGCGGCGCGGGAGTGAGCGGCGGTCAGGCCCGGATCACGCCCGCTTCCTCCATCTGCTTCCACGCCGCCGCCAGCGAGCCGTCGACGTCGATTCCGCGGCAGCCGGCCTCGATCACGGTCACCTCGAAGCCCAGTCGCCGCGCGTCGAGCGCGGAGTAGGCGACGCAGAAGTCGGTCGCCAGGCCGACCAGGAACAGCCGCATCAGCCCGCGTTCGCGGAGGTAGCCCGCCAGCCCGGTCGGCGTCTGCCGGTCGTTCTCGAAAAAGGCCGAGTACGAGTCGATCTCCCGGTGGTATCCCTTGCGGAGCAGCAGTTCGCAGTGCGCCAGTTCGAGTTCCGGGTGGAAGTCGGCCCCGGGCGTCCCGGCGATGCAGTGGTCGGGCCAGAGGATCTGCTTGCCATAGGGCAAAACCACTTGATCATACGTCTTTTTGCCCGGGTGCGAGGAGGCAAACGAGAGGTGGTCCTCGCAATGCCAGTCCTGGATGAGGACCACGTGGGCGAAGCGCCGCGAGAGCCTGTTGACCACCGGCACGACCTCGTCGCCGCCGGCAACGGCCAGCGCGCCGCTGGGGCAGAAATCGTTTTGGACATCGACGACCAGGAGCACGCGGTTCTCCGTCGGCACGGCCGGACGGATTGACTTCAACCGCGGGATGGCGGCCGGGCCCAAGGGACCGGAGACCGTCGTCGGGGCGGTGGCGGAGGCGATCATGCCCGTCACGTGCTGCTCGGTATCGCCGAGCGATTGCTGGCCCTGCCGCAAGGCATCGACCAGTTCGGCATAGGTCGGGAAACGATCCTCGGCCCGCTTGGCCATCATCCGCGCGACAACCGCCTGGATTTCCGGGGGGACGTGGGCGGGGAGCGGCTCGGGCTCGGCCTCCTCCACCTGTTTGAGCACCTGGAAGAAGGAATCGCCGCGAAACGGACGCTGTCCGGCGAGCATCTGGTAGAGAGTCGAACCGAGCGAGAAGATGTCGGCGCGGTGGTCGACATGACCGGCGTCGGCGAACTGTTCGGGCGACATGTAGCCGGGCGTGCCGAGGGCGGTTCCGGCCGCGGTGTAAGCGGCCGTGCATTCCTGGGCGACGACCTTCGCCAGCCCCAGGTCGGCGAGTTTGACCTGGCCGCTGCGGGTGAGCAAGATGTTCGCCGGCTTGATGTCGCGGTGGATCAAGCCGAGTTGGTCGAGAGCTTCGCCCAACGTCTGGGCGACCGACTCGGCGATCTGCACGGCCCGGCCGACAGGCATCATGCAGCGCTCGCGGAGATGGGCTTCGAGCGTCTGCCCGTCGACGAATTCCATGACGATATAGAGGTGCCCGCCGCTCTGCCCGCAGTCGAAGACGCGGACGACGCCCGGCGACTGGAGACGCGCCGCCAGCCGCGCTTCGCGGAGAAATCGCTCGGCGACGCCGGACTTCTCGGCGAGATGCCCGTGCAGGAACTTGACCGCCACGTCGAGGTCCAGGTCGCGGTGGCGGCCACGGTAGACCGCGCCCATTCCCCCTTCGCCAATCCGCGAGAAGACTTCACACCGGCCGGCGCCGGACAATCGCAGATACGGATCGTCAGACATACCCATTCCCGCACGTTCATCGGTTGATCCCCAGCGCGAGCACGACCGTCTGCTGAAAGACCTTCCGCGCCGCGGCCGTTGGCCCGCGGACTGGAGGAGCCCGCCGGTCTCGCGAGGCCCCCCCATTATACTCGATCTGGCCGAGAGCTCCAAAACCGGGCACCGCGCTTCCGACGCGTCGGGTCGTCCAGAGCGGCCGATTTGTTGGCCGAGGACGCCGCCGCGACGCGGACCATCGGAGGAAACGCGGGCCCGACCGCAACGCGGGGGGCGCGCCGGCACTCGACGCGTACCGGCGCGCGGATCGCTATTCGCCGCCGAGAATGCCCAGCGGCGGCGTTGTCTCCCATCGCCCGCGGGTGAAATCGGGGAAGTCCATCGCGCGGCTCCTGCCGGCCACCGATTGTTCGCTCAACTCGGTGATGCAGCTCCACGCGGCGGCGTCGTAGACGTCCATGTCCGGGGCCGCGCCGGTCCGCAGCGCCTGGATCAGGCGGTGGACCACCAGCCAGTCGCCGCCACCATGCCCGCCGCCGCTTCGGGCCCTCTCTCCGAGCTCCTTCCAGAGCGGATGCTCGAATTCCTTGTAGTAGGTTTCCATCGGCTCCCAGGTATTCGGCTTGGGGCTGCGCCCCTCGATGTAGATTCTGTCCGCCGTGGCCATCGCAATACCCCGGGTGCCCTGAACGCGGTAGATCAGATCGTAGGGCCGCGGCAATTTCGTGTCGTAGTACAAGGTGATCGTCTGGCCGCGGGCGGTGCGGATCAGGCTCGTGTTGATGTCGGCGCGGCGGTTGCCCCCCGTGCCGTCGGCGCTCATCGACACGAGATAGTCGAAGCGGTTGCCGCGGTTGATGTCCATCCATTGGGCGACCGGGCCGATCGGGTGCGTCGGATAGCTGTTGGCGGTGCGGACCTTGTCTTCCGGTGGGCGTTGCGTCGTGGCCGGGCGCGGCCGGCCGACGTAGTGCTGGTAGCCCGCCTCGCAATGGCGAAGCTCGCCGAACAGCCCTTGGCGGAGGATGTTGTGAACCAGCATCACCTCGCGGAAGTAGCAGCAGTTCTCCAGCATCACGCAGTATTTTCGCGTCTTCTCGGCGGTCTCGACCAACTGCCAGCAACCCTCGATTGTCTCCGCGGCGGGGACTTCCGTGGCGGCGTGCTTGCCGGCCTGCATCGCCGCCACGCAGATCGGCACATGCCACTTCCAGGGCCGCGTGGCGTTGACCACCAGGTCCAACTCCTCGGTTTCGCAGAGGCGCTGGAAGTCCGTCTCGCCGCGGGCGTATCCCTGGGGTTTCGCCTGGCCGGCCGCCGCGACCTTCTCTTGGGCCTTGGCAACCCGCTCCGGGATGATGTCGCAGACGGCGCGGACCTCGACGCCTTCAATGCCCAGCAACAGGCTCAGCAGCCAGGTTCCGCGGCTGCCGACGCCCACCAGTCCGACACGGACACGGTCCATCGGCTGAGCCGTGGCCGAGGAGGGTTGCGCGGCGAATCCCGGCCGCCCCGCGGCGGCCCACGCGGCCGCGGTCGCCGCCCCACTCATCATGAATCCCCTGCGATCAGACTGGCTGCTCATCACGTTGGCTCCTGGCAATCGGACAGAACGCATCAGGCCGGCGCCGGGCAAGGCTCGCCGGATCAAGGCCGATTATCGCGGTTCGCGCGGCGCCCGTCAACAAAGCCGCGGATCGGCCGCCGGCCGGTTGCCGAAACGATTGCCCCGCCCGCGCCGCGCTCGCTGGGGGGGCGTTACCTTGCGGCGTCGAACTGAAGGGCGGCCGAATTGATGCAGTAGCGGAGGCCGGTCGGGGGCGGCCCGTCGTTGAAGACATGCCCCAGGTGGGCGCCGCACCGCGAGCACGTGACCTCCATCCGCAGCATGAAGTTGCTGCGGTCGATCGCCTCTTCGATATGCCCGGCCGCGACGGGGGCGGCGAAACTCGGCCAGCCGGTTCCCGACTGGAATTTCGCCGCCGAGTTGAACAGCGCCTGCCCGCAGCAGACGCAGTTGTAGACCCCGACTTCCTTGTGATTCCAGTACTTGCCGGTGAACGCCGGCTCGGTGCCCTTCCTCCGGGTGACGGTGAACTGCTCGGGGGTCAATTGTGCCTGCCACTGGGCGTCGGTCTTCCTGGTCTTCTGGAGCTGCTCCGCCTCGGCCGCCTTCTCCGTCTGCATCTCCCGCTCCGTCTTCCGCCTGTCCTCGAACAGCTGCTTGAATTTCTCCAGCTTCGGCCGGATCACCAGCCGGCAGTAGCGCTCGCGGCGGTTCCGATCGTAGTACTCCTGGTGGTAGGGTTCGGCCGGATAGAATTCGCCGATCGGGCTGATCTCCGTGACCAGCGGAGCGCCGAACAGCTTCGACTCGTTCAACCGCTGCTTGTAGTGCTCGGCCAACCGCTTCTGCTCCGGGTTGTGGTAGAAGATCACCGAACGATACTGTGTGCCGACGTCGGGCCCCTGCCGGTTGAGCGTGGTCGGATCGTGGGTTTTCCAGAAGATTTCCAGGAGGTCCTTGTAGGAAACCACCGCTGGATCGAAACGGAGTTGAACGACTTCGGCATGGCCCGTCGTCCCGGTGCTGACTTGCTGGTAGGTCGGGTTTTTGACGTTGCCGCCGCTGTAGCCCGAGACGGCCGATCGCACCCCTTTTGCCCGCTGGAAGACCGCTTCCGTGCACCAGAAGCAGCCGGCGCCGAAGGTGGCCTGCTGGAGCCCCTGCAAAGTCGCTGCCGAGCGGTCTCGGGCGGGATTGTCTCCCGGAATTCGGCTTGCCTCGGCGGCCAGCAGCGGTCGCCCATCCGCGAGCAGGGCGGAACACAACGCGGCAGCAAGCGCTGCGCGTCTTGAGAGCGGGCGAATCCTGTTTTCGTACATATCGATCACCACCTCGCGTGTTTTTTCGTGCGCCTCATCGAGCGCTCGAGAGACTGCTCTGTGCCGGCCGCCTGCGGAATTATTCGGGTCTGCCGCGGCGGGGAACAGGCGCGTCTTGGAGGCGGTCGCGGGGATCGCCCGGCACAATCCGCAAGTTCCGCGAGAGAAGCGACTTGCGACGCAGACCGGGGGCCGACGATTTGCGCGCGGGGGCGAAGCCGGAAGAACGACGCGCTGGTGGACTCGCCGATCGCGGCATGTCAGACGGGCTCCTTCGGAGCGGCCAGTTCGTATTTCTGCAGCTTGCGATCAAGGGTCGATCGGTCGATTCCGAGAATCCTGGCCGCTTCGCGTTTCTTCCAGCGAGTCAATTCGAGGGTCTGGAGGATGTGCAGCTTTTCGACGTCTTCGAGCGAGGCGGGCCGGAGTCCCTTTTGCGGCGTCTCCGCCGGCGGCGCTTCGGGGCGGGCGAGCGGCCTGAGCAGAGAATCCACTTCGCCGATTTCGGGGTCCTGATTGAGAACGACGGCCCGTTCGACGACGTTTCGCAACTCGCGGACATTTCCCGGCCAGTCATGGGCGGCGAGCGCTTGGAGGGCACGGGGGGTGAACCACATCGGCGGCCTCCCCAAACGCCGGCACGAGCGATCGAGCAGAAGCTCGGCCAGCGCGGGCAGATCGTCCAGGTGATCTCGAAGCGGCGGCACGACCACGTCGATGACCTGGAGCCGATAGAGAAGGTCGGGCCGGAACTGGCCCTCCTCGATCGCCGTTTCCAGGTTCCGGTTTGTGGCCGCGACAATCCGCACGTCGACGGCGACGCTCGCCGTGCCGCCGACGCGTTCAAAACGCTGCTCTTCGAGCACGCGGAGAAACTTGGCCTGGATCGACATCGGCATTTCGCCGACTTCGTCGAGAAACAGGGTCCCCCGGTCGGCCTGCTCGAACTTGCCGGCCTTCCGATCGGTGGCGCCCGTGAACGCGCCCTTCTCGTGGCCGAACAGTTCGCTTTCCAGGAGCGTCTCGGTCAAGGCGGCGCAATTGACGCAAACGAAGGGGCCTTTCTGCCGCGGGCTGTTGAAGTGAATCGCCCGGGCAACCAGTTCCTTGCCAACGCCGCTCTCCCCGCGGATCAGAATCGTCGCCAGGGAGGGGGCGACCCGTGCGATTGCGTCGCGCAGCTCGCGCATCGGCAGGCTGTCGCCCACCAGGTCGCTCTCGATCTCCAGGAGCTGGCGGAGCGACCGGTTCTGGTCCTGCGCCTGCCGGAGTTTGGCGACCAGCGACTCCTTCTGGTCAAGACTCTCGAGGATCGTCGCCAGTTGATCGGCGACGGCCAAGACGAGCTCCAGCGCATCCGCCCCCAGCTGCCGATCGCTGCTCCGCGAGTAGATGTGGAGCAGTCCATGCATGGCTCCCCGGCCGCGGATCGGGGCGCAGATCACGCTCGTGGCCTCGATCTCGTGAAGCGATCCGGACCCCGACGGCGGCGACGCGGAAGAGAGGCCCCTGGCGAGAATCGCCTCGCCCTCCTTGAGCGCCGTCGTCGACAGCCAGGTCGAGACGCGACGGTAGGGAGACTGCTCGGGCGCGCGGTAGGCGACCACCCGGAGACTGGCCGGATCGCTACAATCGGCCGTGCGATCGTGAGCCAGGAGCACCGCCCCGATGTCGGCGCCGACGGCGGGGAGGAGTCCCTCCAGGACCGTCTCGCAGAGCTGCTTCGTGCTGACCGACGAGAGCATGCCGACGATCAAGCGATAGAGCGTGGCAAATGCCTCGCGGACACCGGGGCTGGCACGGCGCTGGCTCGCCAGGCTGCTCTCGGTAACGAAACCCGGCTCGGAGATCCGATCCAGGATCACCGAGTCGGACTGGTCGCTGTCGCCGGTCAATTCGACGCGGCGGGTCTCCCGCGTGACTCCGGCGGTCGCCGGCGCAATCGAATCCAGGGGGCGCGACAGGTCGCTCGTGAAGAGCAGCTCGCTGGCCCCAATGCCGATCGTCGCGCCTTCGGTCAACTCCACGTCGCGATCGATCCGGACCCCGTTGACAATCGTGCCGTTGCGGCTATCCATGTCGCGGATCTGCCAGGCCGAGTGCTCGTAGAATACGGCACAGTGATGCCGGCTACAGCGTTCGTCGGCCACGACCAGGCGATTGGTCGGTTCGCGACCGATCGTCATCAGGCTGCCGGGAACGAGCCGGTAGATTTCGCGCCACGCGGCCCCCTCGCGGAGGACGAGATAGACCTCCGACTCTTGTGCCGACTGGCCCTGGCTGTGATGATCCAAGCCTTCCATTTCCGCCCAAACCAGCTAATTGCAGGCAACTGCCAACAATTGCAGCGTAGCGGATGGCGGGCGGCCTGACCAGTCGGCCAAAACAGGGAACGCTTGGCCGCGGCTGACCAAGCGTTCGTCAACAGCGCCCCGGTTCCATGACGTGATGGCGACGCACAAATGAATCATGCCGCGCAGGGGATAATGGCAGTCAACCGGGGAATCTGGTTTTCCTCTGGCGGTCTCTGCACGATCGGCGATCCACCACCTGTCCGCCCATCGAGAGCTATGAGCGTTCCCAAAAACTGCTGAATGATAGAATCAGGATGGGACCCTGCCCCACGATCGAAAGCCGGCTACCAGTCCTCGTCTCCAGGCTCCTTCACAAAGCCCAGAAACCCAAAACCGGCAACCTCCGGATCAATCGGGTCCCATCCTGTTTCCGGTCCGTTGCAGCCTGACCAACCGCAAGTGCCGTGCCAATTCAGGTATTTCAAGATGCCGGCGGCCGTTTCCGGCAGTCGGCTGGCGGTTCGCGCCTCGCGGGAAACGGTCCTTTCCTGCTGCAAACAGGCTTGTTCCTGTCGTTTTGAAGCGATGGAGACCGGCAAAACCGGGGCGGTTCCCCCTGCGTCTTCAACAGCGCCGGTCTGCCCCGTTGGGCGATCGCCGCGCGCTCGGGTGGCTGCAAATTGCAGCCACCCGAGCGTGGCCGTGCTGCATAAACCAGCCACCCCTGGACATCCCCCGAGAGCGGCTTGGCAGGCGGGCTTCCCGCGCTGCCGACGCAGGAGCGACTGACACGCTTGAGGCTCTTCCGGCCTTGGGTGCGGAGCCTCCCTCTGGAGTCGGGCGGCAAGTCGCCGCACTCCGGAACAGCAAAGTATTGTGGACTTCGGAGTTGCAGCTGGATGAGCCCAGATTGAGAAGGCAAGTGCACTGCGAAAGAGGGTTTCTAGTAACACTAGGGGGGGCGATTGAGTCTTTTTGCAAAAGACGCCATATTGCATGGAGCGAAGTGGAGCGGGCGTGGCGGCGTTCTCTCCCCCCATCCCTCAGCGCAACGCGCGTCTTTTCGCTGCCAGCGGCCCTCGGCGGTGTCGCAACAGCGCTGCCGGTGGTGGGCTGTGGGGCCGGAATAGGGGGGATGCCACCTCGAGTTGATTCGAAACCAGCCGGGCGGCTCTCCACCCGGCTGGTAGAATCATTGCGGGGAGCAGTCCTAGCCACAGCCTCACGGCACTTCCCCGGGGGCTGCCCCCCCTTGTATTGGCTAACGCAACGGCGGGAGCCTCCTCTTGCCGCTTCCCCGAGGAAGTCCGTCCTTGCCAAAGGCGTGTTTTCATGACGACGGCTATCGACCGAAGAACGCTCAGTGCCAGCGGATTTTGCTTTATCGAGGAAGAGCGTTTTGCCGAATACCTCGGACGCAAGAGCGATCCTGGCGCCGTTCGCGACATCATTGCCAAGAGCCTGGCGAAGGCGCCGTTGGAACCGGATGAAACGGCCGTGCTCCTCCGCGCGGATGATCCGGACCTGGTGGCCGAAATCTACGCTGCCGCCCGGCAGTTGAAACGCGACGTTTACGGCAACCGTATCGTGCTCTTCGCGCCGCTCTACGTGGGCAGCCATTGCCGCAACGACTGCCTGTACTGCGCATTCCGCATTTCGAACCAAGAGGTTGTCCGTCATACCCTCGGGCCGGACGAACTGACCGCCCAGGTGGAGTCGCTCCTCCGCCACGGTCACAAGCGGCTGATCCTTGTGTTCGGGGAGCACCCGGCGTATTCCCCCGAGTTCATCGCCAACTGCGTCGAGCGGGTTTATGCGGTGCGCGTCGAGCGAGGTGAAATCCGCCGCGTCAACATCAATGCCGCGCCGCTCGACCAGGCCGGCTTCCGGGTGGTCAAGGCGGCCGGGATCGGCACCTACCAGGTGTTCCAGGAGACGTATCACCGCGGGACCTACGCCGCGATGCATCCCCGCGAGACCTCCAAGGGGGACTATCTCTGGCGGCTGGACTCGCCGGCCCGGGCGATTGAGGCGGGGTGCGACGACGTGGGCATCGGAGCACTGTTCGGGCTCTACGACTGGCGGTTTGAGGTCCTGGGGTTGGTGGCCCACAGCCGGCACCTGCAAAAGCACCTCGGCGTCGGTCCGCACACGATCAGCTTCCCCCGCCTCTGCCCAGCCCTGGGTGTCGATATCAAGAGCGACTACGCTGTCAGCGACGAGCAATTGAAGCGCGTCGTGGCCGTGCTTCGCCTCTCGGTCCCCTACACCGGCCTGATCCTCACCGCCCGGGAGAATCCCGAGATCCGCCGCGAGCTGATGGCCTTCGGCGTCTCCCAGATCGACGCCGGCAGCCGGATCGAATTGGGCGGCTACAGCGACGTCCAGAAGGATCAGCAGTTCGATCGCGAGCAGTTCCAGCTTGGCGACCTCCGGTCTCTCGACGTGGTGATCGGCGAGTTGATCCGCGACGGCTACGTGCCGAGTTTCTGCACCGCCTGCTACCGGGCGGGCCGGACGGGCGAACATTTCATGGAGTTCGCGATCCCCGGCTTCATCCAGAATCTCTGCACGCCCAACGCGCTGGCCACCCTTCAGGAGTACCTCTGCGACTACGGGTCGGAAGAGACACGCAAGGCCGGCGCGAAACGGATCGAAGAGGAGCTGGCCCGATTTCCCGAAGGCGCCCGCAAGCAGGAGTTGGTCGACCGGCTCCGCCGCATCCGCGAGACCGGCAGCCGCGATCTGTATTTTTAGAATAGCCATCAGCCATCCGCCATCAGCAATCCGCCATCAGCAATCCGCCGGAGATCGTCGATGATCGGGGGAACCGTCCTGCATAACAGCTCAAGAGCCATCAATCAGCCCCGCCGAGAATCCGGGCTGCTCGGCAGCCGCGACCTGTCCTGCGAAGCCGCGGCGATCGGCGACGGAGGTGGCCCGTGAAAACCACGCCGAAAGGCCTGCGGCTGCACATCGGCCTGTTCGGGCGCCGGAACGTCGGCAAGTCCTCGCTCTTGAACCGGCTGACCCGGCAGCAGGTCTCGATCGTTTCCGAAGTGGCCGGCACCACGACCGATCCGGTCGAGAAACCCATGGAGCTGCTGCCGATCGGCCCGGTGCTGTTCATCGACACGGCGGGCGTTGACGACCGGGGAACGCTTGGAGAAATCCGCGTGGAGAGATCGCGCCAGGTGTTCGACCGCACGGACCTGGCGCTGATCGTCGCCGAGTCGGGCTGCTGGGGGCGTTTTGAAGAGGGGATTCTCGCCGAGTTGGACAGTCGCGGCACGCCGGCCGTGGTCGTCTTCAACAAGGCCGATCTGGCCGAACCGGATCATGAACTCGTCCGCCGGCTTGAGGAGCGGAAGATTCCCCACGTCCGCACGGTGGCCTCGGCGGGCGAGGGCGTGCTGGAAGTCCGGCGGCTTCTGATCGAGTCGGTTCCCGAAGAATTCCTGCGGACTCCGCCGTTGGTTGCCGACCTGGTGCCGCCGGGGGAGCTGGCGGTGCTCGTTGTGCCGATCGATCTGGAGGCCCCCAAAGGGCGGCTGATCCTCCCCCAAGTCCAGACGATCCGCGACCTGTTGGACGGCGACGCCTGCGCGATGGTCGTCAAGGAGAGCCGGTTGCGCGACGCCCTCGACCGGCTGCGCCGCCCGCCCGCCCTGGTGGTCACCGATTCCCAGGCGTTTCTCCAAGTCGCCGCCGAGACGCCGCCCGGGATCAAGATGACCTCGTTCTCGATCCTCTTGGCGCGGCAGAAGGGCGACCTGGCCGAGTTTGTCCGCGGGGCGATGGCGATCGACTCGCTCGGCTCGGGCGATCGGGTGCTGATCGCCGAGGCCTGCACGCATCACCCGATCGGCGACGACATCGGCCGGGTGAAAATCCCCCGCTGGCTGACGCAGCATGCGGGCGGCGGGCTGCACTTCGACCACGTCCAGGGCCGCGACTTCCCCGGCGACCTCCAGTCCTACCGGCTTGTGGTCCACTGCGGCGCGTGCATGTGGAACCGCCGCGAGGTCCTTTCACGGATCGATCGCTGCCGGCAGGCGGGCGTGCCGATCTGCAACTACGGGGTGACAATCGCCTACACGCTCGGCATCTTCGCGCGGGCCCTGGAGCCGTTTCCCGAGGCACTCGACGTCTATCGCGAAGCGGTCAAATTCTGTCTTTTCAAATCAAATCGCTTCTGATAACCTCGCCATAGGCCAAGGGCAAGTCATCGCTTCGCGGCGATGAGGTCTCGCGATTCCTTTCTCTATTTGGCCCGTTGCTTTTCAAGGAGGTCAGAACTTCTAAGCGATCGGGGCGTTGGCCTACTTGGCAGCATGGCCGCGACTGGCCATCGACGCCGGCCCGGTCGCCACCGGCGGACCTGTCCGCCGCTCTCATCGAGGCCGTTCGATCCATCGGGTCGAACGGCCATTTTTTTCGCTCGCCGGACGTTCCCAATCGGGAGCTTGAGAGTCAGGGGGAGGTAAACCGCGGCCCGAATCCTCACCGCAGGGCGAGCCGCTTGTATTTTCCTCGCCGGTGGACCGCCCGGTTGGGATCCTCGGCCGTTACGGCCCGCTCGTAGTCGGCGAAATTGCCCTCGAACCAGCGCGTCTTGCCGTTGGCCTCCATCACCAACAGGTGCGTGGCGATGCGGTCGAGAAAGAACCGGTCGTGGCTGATCACCAGGGCGCAGCCGGCGAAGTCGATCAGCCCCTGTTCGAGGACCCGCATCGTGGCCACGTCGAGATCGTTGGTCGGCTCGTCCAGGAGCAACAGGTTGCCGCCGCGGCGGAGCATCTTGGCCAGGTGGATGCGATTCCTCTCGCCGCCCGAGCACTCGCCGACCTTCTTCTGCTGCTGGCTGCCGCGGAAGTTGAACCGCCCCACGTAGACGCGCGCGTTGACCGAGACGGTCCCCAGTTCGATCGTGTCCTTGCCGCCGGTGATCTCCTCGAAGATCGTTTTGCCGTCGTCGAGGGCGTCGCGGTGCTGGTCGACGTAGGAGAGGACGACGCTCGGGCCCAGTTCGATCGTGCCCGCATCGGGTTTCTCCTCGCCGGTGATCATCCGGAAGAGGGTCGTCTTGCCGGTGCCGTTCGGGCCGATCACGCCGACAATCGCCCCGCGCGGCACGTTGAACGAGCAGTCCTCGATCAGATTCAAATACTGCCCCTCGACCTGGAACCCCTTGCGGAGATTCTTCACTTCGAGCACGCGCTCCCCCAGCCGGGCCGCCGGCGCGATCTGGATCAGGCTCTCGCTCCGGGCGTCGAGGGTCTGCCCGCTCGCCAACTGCTCGTAGGCCTTGATCCGCGCCTGGTTCTTCTGTTTCCGCCCTTCGTGGGAATTGCGGATCCAGTCGAGTTCCCGCTGCAAGGTCTTCTGCCGCTGGGTCTCCTTTTTCTCCAGAATCCGCAGCAGTTCCGCCTTTTGGGCCAGCCAGCAGGAGTAGTTGCCCTCGAAGGGCAGCCCCCGGCCGCCGTCGATTTCGAGAATCCACTTGGTGATGTTGTCGAGGAAGTAGCGGTCGTGCGTGGCGATGATCACCGTGCCGTGGTACTCCCGCAAGGCCTGCTCGAGCCACTCGGCCGTCTCCGCGTCGAGGTGGTTGGTCGGTTCATCGAGGAGCAGCAAGTCCGGCTTTTCCAGGAGGGCCATGCAGAGGGCCACGCGCCGCCGCTCCCCGCCCGAAAGCTGCTTGATCACCGCGTCGTCGGGCGGCAGGACGAGGGCGTTGGAGGCGATCTCGATCAGGCGGTCCAGCTCCCAGCCTGCGGCCGCGTCGATCTGCTCCTGGAGCCGGCCCATCTGGTCCATCAGCTTCTCGAAGTTGGCTTCCTCCCCGGGATCGGCCATTTTCGCGGCCACCGCGTTGAAGCGGTCGACCATCGCCTGGACCGGGCGGACGGCCAGGTCGAGGTGCTCGCGGACGGTCTTCTCCAGGTCCATCAGCGGTTCCTGGGCGACGTAGCGGACCCGCATCCCCTTGGCGAGCGTGGCCGTGCCGTCGATGTCCTTGTCGAGGCCGGCCATGATCTTCAGCAGCGTTGATTTGCCCGCCCCGTTCTCGCCGACCAGGCCAATCTTGGCGCCGTAATAGAACGACAGGTTGATCTCGCGGAGCACGACCCTCTCGCCGAAGGTCTTGCTAAATCTCGCAGATGCTATTATATGCGGGGGCATGTGACGTTCCATCCGCCTTTCCGTATGATATGGACACCCGATTTGACACCCGATCGACTGGCAGGGGTGTCGGTTCCTCAGACCTTGGACCAACAAGAAGCCCCCGCGGTGCTGGTAACACCCGGAGGCGCGGCCACACCTGAACAGGAGGCGTGACACGTCACATTCTACCAAGCCCGGCAGGCAAACCAATCACCGGAACTTCCCCCTCTGGCAGCGCAAGGACGGCGCTGGTGCCGGAAGATCAATGGCAGGGTCCACTACTTCGGGACTGACCGACAGGCTCCCCTCAACGAGTCGTTGCGGGTAAAAGACGACCTGCTGGCCGGGCGGGCGCCCCGCCAAAAAGGGGGGCGAACGCGCTTGCGGTCGCCCCCCTCTGCAACCGCTATTTGACGGCCATGAAGATTGACGTCGCCGACGGCGAGATAACCCAGCGCGCCTTCCGGAACGCCTCTGAGTGCTGCGCCAAGATGGTCGAGCGATTTGGGAAGGCCCGCCTGGTCGACGATCTTGGACCCGATGATTTTGCCCAGTACCGATCAAAGCGGTTGGCCAAGTATGCCCCGAACACGGTCAATACCCAGATCGCGAGGTGCAAGGCCGTTCTCAACTGGGCATTTGAGACCGGGCGTATCGAAACGCCAGTCAAAACGGGCCGTGGTTTCAAGTCGTCTCAAAGGGCCGTCAGGCGTCGGAAGGCCCCCCGGACGGTCAGCAGATGTTGCGCCGCGGTGGCATGACGCGATAACACTCGAATTCAGCAAATTGCCCCTCTGGAAGTGTTTTTCAGAAGATCCTCGACAGCCTGCTGTGTTGACACATACTGCATCCGTTTGCCCAGTAGGTCCGGCCAGCCGGCCCGGCCGACCACGTCGCGTACCGGCCCTTTCATGCCGGCCAGCGCAAACTCTATGCCAGCCTCGTGGTGAACCTCCATGAAACGTTCGAGCGCTTCGACCGCACAGCCGTCGATGTCGTTGACGCCGGAAAAATCCATGACGATCCATCGCACGCCAGGTCTGTCTTGAACGGCGCGGCGCAAGAAATCTTCCAGAAAGGCCATGTTGGCAAAATAGAGCGAGGCGTCGACTCGCAGGATGAGAATGTCCGGATAGGTGGTCGCATGGGGATACCGCTTGACGTTGCGGAAGCCGCCTTCCTCCGCAACGTAGCCCAGTTCCGCGGTGTGCGGGTGCGCGCTTCGCCAAATGAACACGAACATGGAGAAGACGGCGCCAAGCAGGACACCGCCTTCGACGCCGAGGGCCAACGTGGCCCCAAACGTCAACACGAGGCTCAATCCGTTGGCCAGCTTGACCGTGAGCAGCTTCTTGGCCGTTCTCAGATCAACGAGTCCGGCGACCGCGACGACGATGATCGCAGCCAGCGCCGCGTTGGGAAGGTAATGAAAGAGGGGGGTGAGAAACAGCAGGGTTAGCAGGACGATGGCCGCCGTCACCAAACAGGCCATGCCCGTTTTGGCTCCGGCTTGATGGTTGACGGCCGTGCGGGAGAATCCGCCAGTGATAGGAAAGCCACTTGACAGTGCGGCGACAATGTTTGCCAGGCCAAGGGCGCCCAATTCACGATTCGGCGCGACCCGATACCGCTCCTTCACGGCAATCACCTGCGCAATGGAAAGAGACTCGACGAAACCGACCAACACGATGGTCAGTCCAGCGGGAAACAACGCTCGAACCGTTTCGACATCGAACACGGGCAGGCTCGGCCTCGGCAGGCCGGCCGGCACGCTGCCGACGATACTGACTCCTGCCTCGTTCAGGCGTAGGACGCGGACAATGACTGTAGCGACGATCACTACCAAGATGGCTGCGGGAAAACGAGGCCATCGCATCTTGAAAAAAAGCAACAAGATCATGCAGCCGACGCTGAGAAGCAGCGTGGCGAGATGGGTCTCGCCGATTCGCCGTCCGGTCTCTGCAAGCAGACGGAAGACTGAATGTTGCGACGCAAGCGAAATCCCCAGCAGATGTTTCAGTTGGCTCAGGGCGATAAGGATCGCCGCGGCGGAGGTCAGTCCGCTGACCACGGCGTGGGAGAGGAAGTTGACCAAGAATCCCAGACGCAGCAGCCCCATTGCCACCTGAATGGCGCCGACCATCACACACAACAAGCTTACGGCATTCACGTAATCCGCGCTTCCCGGTTCGGCAATAGAGGAACACCGTTCGAAGATGAGCATCGAGATGATTGCCACTGGTCCCACGGCAAGGTGCCGTGACGAGCCGAAGGCAGCGTAGACGAGCAGAGGAATGGTCGATGCGTAAAGCCCCATGACTGGCGGCAAGCCGGCGAGGATCGCGTAGGCCATTCCTTGGGGGACGAGCATCACGGCCACCACGGCACCAGCCGCCAGATCGCTTGGCCAATCGCTGCGTCGGTAATTCCGGAGCCAATCGTAGGCGGGGATAATCCGGCCAAGCATGGGCACTCTGCCTTCCTGGAGCCGACCTCTACAGTCCCGCGCTCTCGATCCAGTAGAGCAAACCAACCACAACTGCAACAATCGGAAGGACAACCGTCCAGGGGTTGACGTGCAACATTTGTGGGAAGGTCGGATTGCCGAAATCTGCCTTGGAGAGGATCGGCTTGAGCTTCGGATAAAGCGCGGCGAAGGCCGCAGCCCCGAGCAACATGCCCGCCACACCGCCGAACAAGGCGTCGAGCGCCCCGTGGCCGACCGCGGCAACCGCGGTTCCGGGACAGTAGCCCAACGTGCCGAACCCAATCCCGAAAATCAGCGATCCAGGGATCGTCGCTCCCAAAGAACCGGGCTTGGGATGCAATTGGGTCAATCCGAAACGGACAAGCAGATGGACGCCGATCATCCCTGTGACCATTGCAGTCAACATGATCTTGACGACGGTGAAATCCTTCAACAACAACTGGTCGATGATGACATCGTAGTACGTCACCCCGCCTTTTTGGAGGAGGAACCCGAAACCGATGCCCAACAAAAATCCCAGCAATAACTGGAGACGGCGATTTGCGTGGAGAACTGCCAACATGGATGGAACCCCTTAGGTCAGGATGACGTGATAGATCAGCATGGCTGTGGCAATGCCGCCAACAAAAAAGCCGATTGCCGCGATCCAACTGCTTACGGCGAGTTGGAGTGTTCCGCTTATGCCGTGTCCGCTGGTGCATCCACCTGCCCATCGGGCGCCGAATCCAGCGCAAAAACCGCCCAACAGGGCGACGAGCCAGCGTGTCGGCGCGCCCGTGCCGATTTCGGCGGCCCACTTCGTCGGCGCCCACAGCCAGGCAAATTGGCCCGAAAGAAGCGACGACGCCAGGGCGCCAATTAGAACGCCGCAAACAAGCGCCCATTCCCAGTCGATCTGCGGTGCGAACTGCTGATAGTAGGGTTTCTCGTCGACCTTCCGGCCGCGAAATAGGCGTTCCAGAAGGCCGGCGCTTCGGGCGAACGCCGTCGAGCACCCGAGTGGTCTGTTCGACAGCAGAAAAGCCAGCCAACTGAGCACACCGATGCCAATTCCCACCGCGTAAGCCGACCAGCGTGGCGCCGTGAAGATATCCATGACAAAATTCTCCCTAGTAATGGGTGCGTGGTCCGTGGGTCAGCGCGCAGGTGGCGCACTCAGGCGCCAGGCCAGCCGCCGTCCAAGCAGTCATTCCACCCGCCATCACCGTCAGATTCTTGAATCCGTGCCGTTGGAGGATGCTGCCCGCCGTGCTGGCGCGGGCGCCGCTCTTACACACGAGAACCGTTGTCGCTTCGCGGTCGAGTTCGTTGTGACGGGTGCGCGTAGCGGGAAGGGGTATATGGATCGCGCCGTTAATGTGGCTGAGGTCCCATTCACCCGAAGCCCGAACGTCGAGAAACGTGACCGGCTTGTTCTCTTCGCAGTAACGCTTCGCCTCGAAGATGGTTGTCGTGGGGATGCGGTCGATCGGCATCCCGCTCACGATCCACGGGCCCATGCCCCCGTCAAGATATCCGACCACAGTATCCAGTCCAACGCGGCGCAACATTGTGACCAACGCCGAAATTTGTTCATTCGCCGCGGCGACCAGAACGAGCGGTTTGTCGGCCGGCAAGAGCCAGCCGGCGAAGGTCGAGAAGTTGTGCGCCGCATCGATGTTGTAGGCACCGGGCACATGAGCGCCGCCAAAGGCGGCATAGTCCCGGACGTCAAGCACCGTGTGCCCTTCTTCAATCAGCGATTGCAGGTCTTTGGGAGACAGCGGCCGCGGCGACGGCGTCTCGGCCACCAGCCCCGGTCCTCGTCGGTTGATGTCGGAACAGCGGGCAAAATGGTCGGGTGCCGCGGGCATCCCGCTCAACAATGCTGTCTTAAACTCCACCTCCGTCGCGTGTTGAAGCACGGGGTTGAACCGGCGCTCGTAACCGATCGTACTGACGCGCATCGCGCCCATGGCCTTGCCGCAAAGTGAGCCGGCCCCATGGGCGGGATAGACCAGACACGTGTCGGGCAGCCTCAGAAGCTGGTTGCGCAGGTTGTCAAAAAGCTGAGAGGCCAGTTCGTCGCCTCGGCCCGGAAATAGGTCGGGCCGCCCAACGTCGCCTACGAAAAGGGTGTCGCCGGTGAAAACCGCAGCAGGCTCCGCTCCCCGCGAGCGGTCAGTAAAGACAAAGCAAACTCCGTCGGGTGTGTGGCCGGGCGTGTCCCGCACCTCGACTCGCATGTCTTCGATGTCAAGACGGTCGCCTTCGCCGACGGCCACGTGGTCGTATGTGCAACCGCCCGATCGCGGCGCGTAGATTGTCGCGCCTGTCCGCCGCGCCAACTCGATATGCCCTGAGACAAAATCGGCGTGCAGATGGGTCTCCAGAATATGTGTAATCGTAAGCCCTAGTCGTGCGGCCGCTGAAACGTACTCCTCGACATCACGTTTGGGGTCGATGATTGCACAGGATGCCTTGCCCCCAACGAGGTAAGAAAGGTGGGCAATCCCATCCACGTAATACTGTTCGACATGCATCTTCGGCTCCTTTAGCGCGCGTTTACAGGCCCTGATGCAACAGGATTACCGCTGCCACAGAACCACAATTTGACAGGATCGGTCAACTCAATGCTTGAAACCCCCAAAAAAGGCTTCGTTTCACGGAACGCCGGGAACTCCATCGTCCCACTCAACGTAGCAGGTCCGCACCATCCGTCAAGATACGTCGCCGTTCGCGGTTGTCGGGGTCTGTGTCGCCAATCTTGGTGAAACCTCCGCGGCCGGATGGGAAGACCGGCAAAGGCCAGAAGAAGAGACGACGGCCAGGCGGACAACCAGGACACACGCGTCACGAACGCCCGCTCTTTCCGCCCGAACAAGTGGACAAGGTCTGGTACTGCGACTGGACGGGGGCCGCGTCGCCAGGAGCAGCGCGAATGTTTCGTGTGTCGAGTGCCCGAACGACTGCCCGATCGCAGTCGATGGACCAAGCTGGCTGCGATTGGCATGGTCTTCGTGTGTGCCCTTCGCAATCGAGTGGAGCACATGGAATGCCGGTCCTACATCCTGAGCAAGTGCCTCTCCGCGAAACGCTTCGCGCAAGCCGGACGCGATCATTGGAGCATCGAGAACCGGTTGCACTGGCAACTCGCCGTCACCTTCCAGGAAGATCGATGTCGCATTCGGAAGGGCAACGCCGATGCCAACTTCAGTGCTCTGCGGCGTACGGCATTGAGCTTGCTCAAGAACAATCACGGCGAGAAGGTAGGCATCAAGAACAAACGCCCGCTCGCCGCTCTCGACGACGACGATTTGCAGGGTCCCTTGCGGTTGCCGGCCGACTTTCCCGGATTGTAGAATAGGTTGTCGCATTTCGCGAATCATCGTCAGCCCGGATATGCGGTCGATTGCGGCCGAAGCGGGCGGTCTGCCGGAGCTGCGGAAGCTGAAGAACACGGATGAAAGCCAGAAAAAGACGGCTGTTTGCCCCGTTGTGCGAACTCCAGTTGCCGAGCCATTGCGGCCCGTGCAGTCTTTCGGCATGCCTGTTCATTCTGGGGATCTCGGCCACGCAACGGCGGCTGGCCGCCGCCGCCGGCCGACCTCTGAGCGTGTTCATTCACGGCGTCGACGAGGTGGGGCTGCGGCGAGCGGCCCGGGCGTTCGGCGTGCAATCGGATTTCCTCCTGTTCGACGATCGGGATCAGGGCAAGCAGTTCGTCCGCCGGCTGCGAGACCATCTCCGCCAGGCGAACCCGGCGATCCTGCTGACCAGACAGTTTGACCACTGGGTCGCCGTGATTGGATATCTGGCCCGGCAGCGCAGGTTCATCATCGTCGACCCGAAGGAGGAGAAGGCGGTCTTTTCGCGCTGGTCCGAGGCGCGGCTGTTGAGGAATGCCTGGAATACCTCGACGGAAGAGAATCGGTACGAACCGGACCAGTATTTTGCGATTCTGCTCAGCCGCCGCGACGGCGCAGCGGCGAAATGGCGGGTGTCCGAGGCCTGGCTGCGGCTCTGCGAGCGCGGCTCGGCGGATACGGCCGAGGGGATGGCCAGGGACCTTGCCGAGATGGCCGCCCTGGCCAGCCCCGACGAGCGGCTCGTCGAGGAAGGCCCGTACCTGGCGGAGGTCCTCGCGGAAAACGAGGAGGTGATCCTCGAAAGCATCACCCACTGGGCAAGTGGAAACGGCAAATCGACGCGCGGCGACCTCCGCGCCTTTTATCGCGACTACACGACCGTAGCGAGTTCCACCGGAATCCGCATCGCCCCCGACGCGGACCGCCTGTTTCTGGTTGCCCAGCTCACGGCGGTGCTGAGCAGTTACTGGTGGGGAGCCAGGTTCTGACCGTGGCGCTGGGCCGCGAGCTGGAGAATCCGGCTGGCCATGGCGCCGTACGAGTAGCCGGCCTTCGAGGCAGCCAACGCCAGGCTGGCATCCGCGCTGATATCGGCGTTGGGGTTCACGTCGAGCACGTAGAACACGCCGTCTCGCAAGCGGATGTCGATGCGGCCGTAGTCCCGGCAGCCAATCGTTTCGTAGGCGGCTCTTGAAGTCGCCTCGAGCTCGGCCATTTCCTGTTCCGACAAGCGGACCGGCACATGACTCTTGATTTCGCGGTATGCCTCGGACTCGGGCACGAACTTCGCGTCGTAGGAACAGAGCCGGTCGTGGATGTCGTCGAAGGCGGAGAAGTCCATCTCCACCGGCGGCAGCATCTCCACGTCGCTGTTGCCCCAGAGCGGAACGTGGAATTCGCGGCCGTCGATGAAATCTTCAATCAGCGCGGGCTGTTGGAAGGTCTCGAGCACGTAGGCGACGCGCCTCTTCAGATCCGCGGCGCCCGTCACAACAGCGCCCGGATCGATGCCATGGCTGCAGTGTTCGCGGGCGGGTTTGACAATTGCCGGGAAACGCTCCCATCCGTTCTCGCGCGGAGAGGTGACCGTCTTCCAGCGCGGCGTGGGAACCCCATGCGATGCGAGGAGGCGTTTGACCCGGTCCTTCTCGTAGCTCAGTTGCAGCGCGGCGGGCGACGCGCCGGTATAGGTGAAACGGAGCTTGTCCAGCATCTCCGCGACCAGCGCTTCGCTGCACTCGATGCCGGGCACGCCTTCGCACCAATTGAAAACGAGCACATCCCGAGGCTCGTATCCGGAAAGAACGCCCGTGAAATCGGAGTCGCAGACCGGCAGGAAATCCACGGAATGGCCCTGCCGCCGCATGGCAAAGCCGATCCGCCGGCTGTCGCGGTGGGCGTCTTCCCGTTCCGCCGGACTCCACGCCGGATCGATGTTGTAAATGAGCAGAACCGGCAGGTCTGGGGCACTCGTGACAACCATCCGATGGCTCGCTATCGGCCGATCTGATCCGCAATCCCGAAACCGCCTTCCGGCGGCCGAGTCGTAAATCGCGCCGGCAACTCGTCCCTTGCCAGGAGCCGGCATAATACACGAATCGCGCGGTCCTGGCAATTCATTTTCGCCGGCGCCGTGGAACAAAGCGGTCACGCCATCCGGATGCGATCGATCCGGGCAACCAGCCTCGGCATTCGTGAAGTTCCCAAGAGCACGGCCGGGGGGTGGGAGGCGGCCAGCCCTGCCCGATCATCGCAACAGAATCGCGGAAAGACGCGCAAGATGCCCCGTGCGGTGCGGGCTGTTTGGCGGAATTCGACAAATCGGTACAATGGCGGCGGGTCAACGGGCCGATCTTGGCTAAGTGGTCCATTTCAGAAATGATGTTAAGGTTCCTCGCGCCTGTCGGGAGCGGTCGCGCAATCGCTGCAGCATTTCGATCGAGAGCGATACGAACTCGGCGGAAGATGGCGGTAGTGGACCGTGATCGGGAGATGCGGATTCAAGCCCCGCAAACCCCGCGCTGCGGCGTGATTGAAGATCGTGCAAGCTCATTGNNCTGTCGGGCGCCGCACGCCCAACCTGCATCATTGAAGGAACCCTGACATCATTTCTGAAATGGACCACTACGGAACGGGCACAACGAGGAGGTTGCCATGCACGACCGAGTCGTCGCAGTGATTCTTGCCGGAGGAAAAGGATCGCGGCTCGAGCCGCTGACGCGCGATCGAGCGAAGCCGGCCGTCCCCTTCGGGGGCGCGTACCGGATTGTCGACTTCACCCTCTCGAACTGTCTGAACAGCGGGCTCCGCAAGATTCTCCTGCTCACCCAGTACAAGGCGATGAGCCTCGACCGCCACATCAGCATGGGGTGGGGCCGCTATTTCTGCCGCGAACTGGGCGAGTTTGTCGATGTCGTGCCGCCCCAGCAGCGAATCGACGAGAACTGGTACCAAGGAACCGCCGACGCGGTTTACCAGAACATCTATACGATCGAGAAAGAGAACCCCGAGTATGTGGTGATTCTGGCGGGTGACCACATCTATAAAATGAACTATCAGAAGCTGGTCGACGCCCACATCGCCAACCAGGCCGACATGACGGTCGGAGCCCTCCGCTCCAGCCGGCAGGAGGCCGCCCGGGCGTTCGGTGTCCTCCAGGTCGACGCCGAATCGCGGGTGATCGGCTTCGAAGAGAAACCGGCCGATCCGAAGCCGATCCCCGGCGACGCCGAGCATTGCCTGGCTTCGATGGGAATCTACGTCTTCAGGGCCCGCTTCCTGTTCGAAGAACTCTGCCGCGACGCCACGCGGCGGGGCAGCCGCCACGACTTCGGCGGCGACGTGATCCCCGCGATCATCGACACGAACCGCGTGTTCGCCTATCCCTTCATGGACGAGAACCGCAAGCGCGAGGCCTACTGGCGCGACGTGGGAACGCTCGACGCCTACTACGAGGCGAACATGGACCTCGTCAGCGTCGATCCGCAGCTCAACATGTACGACGACCAGTGGCCGATCCGGACCTACCAGCCGAACCTGCCGCCGGCCAAGTTCGTGTTTGCCGGCGGCCAGCGGCGTGGCCACGCCGTCGACAGCATCGTCTGCCCCGGTACGATCATTTCCGGCGGCCGCGTCGAACGGTCGATCCTCAGCAGCGGCGTCCGCGTGAACAGCTTCGCGGTCGTCGAGGACTCGATCCTGTTCGCGAATGTGGACGTCGGCCGGCACGCGAAAATTCGCCGGGCGATCGTCGAAAAGAATGTCTCGATTCCACCCGGCGTGGAGATCGGCTACGACGCCGATCGGGACCGTTCCCGCGGCTTCAACGTCACGGCCTACGGGATCACGATCATCGCCAAGAGCGACGGCGCCGAGCATTTTCCCGAGGCGGACGTTTAATGGCAGCCATCGTCTCCGCAAAACTGCTTGCCGACCAACTCGCATTGGCCGACGTGCTGCGCGCCGGGAGAGAACATATGCTGGACCCCCAGGATTTGCCCGGCCGCTACGGTCGCGTGATTCACGCCCTCGATCACATTTTGCAGGCGATCGGCGGAGAGGCCGTCGTTGCCGGCGGCTGGGCCGTCTGGCGTCACGGATACCTCGGCCGCGTCACGCAAGACGTCGACATCGTCGTGGCGGCCGAGAACCTGGACGAACTCTTGCGAGTGGCCGCCGTGCACGGATTCGAGGTGCCGGCGAGGCGGCGCGGTCTCTGGCCCAAGCTCCACCACAAGGAGACCGGGGTGGACGTGGACATTCTGCCGGAGAATGCCGTCCCGGGCACGGCCTCCCAGCCGGCCCCCACCACGATCCCCCATCCCGCGCGGTTGGGGGCCCATCGCGGGCGTCTCACCTACATCCTTCTGCCGGGCTTGGTCGAACTCAAGCTGGCCGCCGGCCGCGCCCGCGACGACAGCGACGTGGTAGAACTCGTGCTGGCCAATCCCGACCTCGCCGACGTCATCCGCGAGCACCTCGCCACCGTGCATCTCCAGTACGTCGAGCGATTCGATTGTCTTGTCGCCCGTGCACGCGATCAGACCGAGCGGTGATGCCGGCCGGGCGTCTACCGGGGCCCCCTTTGTGACAGAGGCATCGCAACCCGGTCTTGTTCCGGGGATCAGATGGGACCTCTTTTCGGGACGGCTATGGCCGGCAAGCCTCTCCCACCGGCGGGCGGTCGCTCGCGCCGGCGGGTCCTCTCCGCGAGCGAGAATCAACGGCGCTTCTTACCGCAACAGAATTTGTACTTCTTGCCGCTATTACGCGGACAGGGCGCGTAGCGACCGGGCTCAGCGTCCGGTTCAGCGGACGCCGCCGCTCTCGGCTGCTCCCGCAGCAACGGGCCACTCGGCGAAGGACCGCCTGGTGAGAAGATGCTCGAACCCTGCCTGTGCATCCGCGGGAACATCTTCTCGTGCCGCCGGATCATCGGAACGACGATGGAACGTCGAAAGTCGTCGAATTTCTCGTCATTCATCTCGAGGCTTTGCTTCATCTTGCCGAGCGTCTGTTCCCGAATGCCTTCGGGCATGAGCGCGAGGTTAAAACAGCACTGGCTAACCGCAAACGCCTTCTTCACTTGTCCCTCAGAACCATCGGTCTGATCGAGCAGTCGCTGTGCGTAGGCCACAAATCCTTCTGCAATAGCGCCCATCTCCAGACCCCTCCGTGTGATCGCACCGAACGATTGTCAATTCGCGGCAACGCGCAGGTCCGTCCGTGGCAAAGCAGAACTCCAGCGGCCCTCGCTGCCCCGGATGATTTTTACCGCCGCAGCCCTCTATTGACCCCTGCATAGCCAATGAACAGTCCGCCGCGGCCCAGCGTACAGAAATTGTGGGGAAACCCCGCTGTGTCGCGGCCATGAGCCGAACATTGGAAATGCAGGGGTCAATAAAGGGAACTGGAATCGGCTCCCTTTTCAGTATTCGGAGAACACAAGCCCGGCATTGACGCGGAACTGCCGCAGCCTGCCCCCGGTTTCGGCGTTCCAGAGGGCGTCGGCGCAGACAATCCGCCGCCCGTCGGGGCTGAACGCCGCGTGATTGCTCCGGCCGCGGTGCGCGCCGGCGTGCTCCAGCCGAAAGAGCCGGCGGAAAGGCGGCCGCGTCTCGTGGACTTCGGTGTCCTCCTTGAAACCGAGCAACAAGCGGTCCCCGCGGGGACTGAACACCGCGCGGTAGGAACTGTTGCCTTCGATCGAATAGTCCTGAAGCGACTTGCCCGCGGGAATGTCGAACAGGATCGCTTGCTGCTGGGCCGTCAACAGGGCCAGGCGACCATCGGCGGTGATGGCCTCCGCACCCGTGGCCGGCAAATCGTCGAACGTGCCGCGGCGGCGGCCGGAGGCCGTCTCATACAGCCCGCGGCTCTTCTCCCAGGCCTTGCGGAGAAAATGCCTGCCATCGGCGGAAAACAGAAAGGGCTCGGGCAGTTCGTCGTCTTCTTCCATCTCGTAAAGCAGCGCCGAGCGGCCGATATCCCAGAACACCGCCTCGCTGCTGTATTCCGTGTAGGGCATGATCGAATCGCGGGTGATCAGTCGCGACCCGTCGGGCGTGAAGAACGATAATCCGTGGCCACGAAGCGTGCCGCGAGCGACGAGCGGGCGGCCGTCGTCGCGGAACTTGCGGAGTAGCAGCAGCAGCTTGAGATCGTCCAGGGCCCGTTCCGGCGTCAGCCGGCCGGATTTCCCCAGGTCCTCTGGCAACGCCTGACGCGCCTTCTCCAACTCGCCGTCCGTATACGGGGGCGGCTGATCCGGATCCCAGACCCGGCGGCCGGTCCGGGTGTCCCAAATCTCCAGCGGCGGCTTGGTCCATCCGGCCGGTTCTCCGATGACCCAGCTTCCGCTGCCGATCAGGTAACGGCCGTCGTCGCTGAAACAAATCCAAGGAAAAACCGTCTTGGGTCGGACCGGGAAGACATGGATCCGTTTACCCGTCTCGGTTTCTTCAAGGCTCAACCGCGGCTCGGAGGGCATGCCGCGGGCGGCGACCAGCGATTCTCCGTTGGGACTGATGTCCACGGCGCGGACCAGCCGCGGCAGGTCGTTGCTCCCGTCGAAGCGACATTCCCCGTCGCGGCGGACGATGCGGACGAAAGCCCCGTCCTCGGCCGCCCAAAGCGCGGCCAGTCCCCGCGGTCCGCACGAAAGCAGATACTTCCCATCGGCGGAGAACAGGTAGCGGTCAAAGAGCCCTTCTTCCGCTTCACGCTGGCCGGTTGGACCGACTTGCACCGCCGGGAGCCGGATTTCGGCCGGCCAGGGGACGACTTCCGCCTTGTCGAACACCTGGAACTCCGACAGCCCCATCCCTTTTCCTTCCAGCGGCGTGCGGTTCAGCTCCACCGGATTGTCGCTCGCCGAGCGCCAGCCTGTCGGACCGAGATGCGAAGCGCACTGGGGCGCCGGATGATAGAGGTAGTAGTGCCCCGGCTCCTCCTTGCCGCCGGAGAGCTCGCAGCCGTGGGCCTGCTTGATCTCCTCGCAACTCGCCACCTGGCCGGCGTGATTGTAGCAGAACACGCTCATCGACGAGTCGAACATGTGCCACGATCGCCCGCCGTCCCACGACACCTCGCTCACCGTGTGGTCGCCCAACTGGACGTAGCGCGCCTGGTAGCCGAGCTCCAGCCAGGAGCCGATATTCAGCGCCGAGATGATCCCGCAGTTCAAAGCCCCGTAGGAGTTGAAGTTGAGAATCGGATCGGCGATATAACGGGTCCCCTCCCGGGAGCAACTCAACTGCCGCCGGCTGCGCCGCCCCCAGCGCCAGACCGCGATCGCCTTCTCTTCGGGCTCATCCCAGGCCCCGGTAGAGGACTCGACGAAGGACTTCATGTCCGTGTAATCCGGCTGGTTGTCGGTGACCAGGTGCAGGTTGTAGACCTGGGCCTCGGCCCGCGCCCCGGCGAGGACCACGGCGGAGAGCAAAACCAATCGGCGAGAAATGTTCATGGCGATGACTCGGACCTGCTGATGGCCAGCCGCGTGCTTGGAAAGGGACCTGTCCCAAGGCGTTCCATTGCGTATTAGCGCCCTAATTGGCCGGCTGTCAATACGTGGCTCACGCGTTCGCGGCCGATCCGCTTGCGTCCGCCGATCCGGGTCGCCATCGCCCCCGGCACGATCCGCGCAGTCCACGAGACGTCGATTGGCTCGAAGCTGCTCGGCCGAGTGGTCGAGGTGAACCTCACGGCCGGCCGGCAGGTGAAGGCCGGCGATGTTGCTTGTGCGGATCGACGACGGCGAGCTCCGCGCCCGGCTCCAGCAAGCCAACGCGGCGCTGCTTTCACCTCGCCCGCTTCACCAACAGCTTCTCGAGAACCTCGACGGCGGCGAACACCACCACGGTGATGCCGAACACCGCAGCCAGTTCCCATGGCCCGAGGGGCCGCGTGTGGAACAGCGCCTGTAGCGGCGGCGCGTAGACCACGGCCAGTTGCAGAACGACCGTCACCAACAAGGCCAATAACAGGAAGGGGTTCGCGGACAGCCTGAGGCGAAACAGCGGATTCGATTCGGAACGGACGCAGAGCGCCAATGCCATCTGGGAGAACACCAGCGTCGTGAACAGGAAGGTCTGCCAGTTCTCGGCATCCCGCACGAACGGCAGCCAGGCCTCGCCGCTGGCCAGGGAAAGGAAGGCCACGCCGCCGAGCGAGGCCAGGCTGAGGATCACCCCGGCGATCAGGATGAACGGCCCCGTGCCGCGCCCGAAAATGCTCTCGCTGGACGAGTGCGGCGGGCGGCGCATGACGTCTTCTTCAGCCGGTTCGACCCCCAGCGCCAGGGCCGGCAGCCCGTCGGTCACCAGGTTCATCCAGAGGATTTGCAGCGGCAGCAACGGCAGCGGCATGCCGCACAGCGGCCCGAGGAACATCACCAGCACTTCGCTGGCGTTGCAGCTCAGCAGGTACTTGATGAACTTGCGCACGTTGTCGTAGATCACGCGGCCTTCCTCCACGGCGGCGACGATCGTGGCGAAATTGTCGTCGATGAGGATCATGTCCGACGCCTCCTTGGCGACGTCCGTTCCGGTGATCCCCATGGCAACGCCGATGTCTCCCTTCTTCAGCGCCGGCGCGTCATTGACGCCGTCGCCCGTCATCGAAACAACATGGCCCTGGGCCTGAAACGCCGCGATCAACTGCAACTTGTGCTCGGGCGCGACGCGGGCGAACACCGATACGCCGGCCACCGCGCTCTGAAGCTCCTCGGCCGACAGCCGATCCAATTCCTGGCCGGTCAGGAAGCGCTCGTCGTCGCCAATCCCCACCTGGCTGGCGATGTGCCGTGCCGTGAGCGGATGGTCTCCCGTGATCATCACGGGCCGGATTCCCGCTGCGCGGCAGGCCTCGACGGCGTCTTTGACTTCGGGCCGCGGCGGATCGATCATCCCGAACATGCCCACGAAGATCAGGTCGCGCTCCAGTTCGCCCTGCTCGACGTTTGCAGGGATCGCATCCATCGGGCGCAGGGCGACCGCCAACACGCGCATCCCTTGGGCCGCCAGGTTGTCGTGGGCGGTGCCGATCCGCTCCCGCCAGGCATCGTCCAGCGGCTGGCAGCGCCGTTCCACCCAGACCTCGCGACTGACTTCGAGCAGACTGTTCAAAGCGCCCTTGGAAAAGGCGACGTAGGACGGCCAGTCCGTCCCCGCAGCGCGTTGCTCGAGCACCTCCCGCAGGCTGGCGGGAAGGGTTGCCTCCGCCGAGGGGATGCGGTGGACGGTTGTCATCCGCTTGCGCTGCGAATCGAAGGGAACCTCGCTCGTTCGCGGCAGCGACTCTTCGAGGGGCCCCTTCACCGCGCCGAAACGCGCGGCGGCCAGCACCAGGGCGTTTTCCGTCGGGTCTCCGATCGCCCGGTAGGTCCCCGGTTCGCCCTCCTCCTTGCGCAGCATGGCGTCGTTGCACAAGGCGCCGGCGATCAGCAGCAGTTCGAGAGCAGGCAGCACCCCCTCCCCCACCGGCGCGCCCTCTTCCGCGGTCAACTCGCCGGGCGTCGCGCCGGCTGTCGGATTGACCTGCAACTTGTGGTTGGCCACGTCGATGACCGTGACCGTCATGCGGTTTTCCGTCAAGGTGCCGGTCTTGTCCGTGCAGATCACGCTCACCGACCCGAGCGTCTCGACCGCTGGCAACTTCCGAATCAAGGCGTTGCGCTTGAGCATCCGCTGTGCGCCCAGCGAGAGGGCGATGGTGACAATCGCCGTCATGGCTTCGGGCACGGCGGCCACGGCCAGGCTGACGGCTGTCATGAACAACTCGGTCGACTCGACCCCCTGTAGCCAGCCGATGGCGGAGATCAAGGCGACAATCGTCAACGCGGCCACGGCCAGGACCTTGCCCAATTGTTCCAGGCGGCGTTGCAGCGGCGTCGTCTCGACGCCGACCGACTGGATCATGTCGGCGATCTGGCCCAACTGGGTCTGCATTCCCGTCGCAGTGACCACGATCTCGCCATGCCCGTATGTGACCGTCGTGCCGAGATAGGTCATGTTCCGGCGATCAGCCAACGGCCTGGCTGATTCGAAGACGATATCCGCCTGTTTCTCGACCGCCACGGATTCGCCGGTCAGGGCGGACTCTTGAATCCGCAGGTTCACGCCGCGGACAATCCGCCCGTCGGCCGGGACCACGTTGCCCGTCTCCAGTAGCACGATGTCTCCGGGGACCAACTCCCGGGCGGAGATCTCCCGCACGTCGCCGCCGCGCCGCGCGCGGACGCGGGGAACGGACATCCGTTTGAGGGCGGCCATCGACCGCGCCGCCTTGAACTCCTGGTAGAATCCCAGTGCCGCGTTGAGCACGACAATCGCCAAGATCACCACGGCGTCGATCGGCTCTTGCAGGAAGATGGAGATCGCCGCGGCGACCAGCAGGATCACCGTCATCACGCCGGAGACCTGCTCCCAGAGAATCCGCCAGGGCGACCGGCCGCCGCGTTCCACCAGTTCATTGGGACCATAGCGTTCGGTTCGCCGCTCGGCCTCATCCGCCGCCAGGCCCCGCGACGCGTCGGTCTCCAACTGCCGGCAGACGTCATCGTGGGCCAACTGATACCAAGCCTTGTCCATCCGCAGTCCACCTTCTGTTTCTGTTGCCCGACGACAACATCTCAACGCCAGCCGCGACAATCCGTACCGCCACGCACTCGAGCGCGGATGATGCCGCCGCCAACCGCCGATCGACCGTGCATTGAGAGAGTATAACGCCATGCGACCAGGGGATTACAGTCCACGGAGTCGGAAAAACGGATCGGCGGTCGTCGTCCCGGACAAGCGGGACCAGCGGCTACCGGCTGTACTGCAACAGCCGCCGTTCGCCCTCCAGCGACCGGATCCGGGTCGCGTCCTGCGTCCCCTCCAACGTCCCCTGATAATGGCCTTCCTCGTCCCGAACGGCGCAGTAGCGGATCTGGACGAACTCCCCCCTGGAAGTCGATCCAGAACTCGGCGACGTTCTGCCGGCCACGCCGGGCCAGCCCACCAGCCCCGTGGTGAAGATGCGGAGCTGGTCATTGACCTGGATCAAGGCGGCTGCAAGATATCCCTCGTTTCGCGGACCCTCGCTGCAAATCCTCTCTTCGTGCTGCCTGGGCCCCCTTCCTGGCCTCGGCGACGGCCCGACATGCCCAAGGCGGTTTCGCCGTATCGTCTCTGCCGCAAAGCGTGGTTGCGTGTAACCTTGGCAGGCCTCCGGACATCTGGTCCAATGGGGCGGCAGGGAGGATGTTGCGCGGCGCAAGTGGGCTCGCGTGGTGTCTCGCGCGTTTCTCTGGATCAACCGGGCCAAGAAGACGATGGTGACAGGCTTATGACCTCCTTCAGGGACTCGATCAAGCAGGGGACACGTTGGGTCGGCCGCGGGGCGGTCCTGCTGGTTTTTTCCGGCGGCGTGATCGTCTCTCTTCTCTGGCTGGCCGGAAAGTTCTCGCCGAAGGTGCCGACGGACCGCCCGCACGGCCAGCCGCCGCCGCCGATTGCCGGCGAGTTGGCCCCCGCCCGGTTGATCGAGCTGCCGCGTTCGGAATCGGCCGTCGGCACGATCCGTGCCGTCCACGAGACGTCGATCGGCTCGAACGTGCTCGGCCGAGTGGTCGAGGTGGACCTCAAGTCCGGGCAGCAGGTGAAGGCCGGCGACGTGCTTGTGCGGATCGACGACACGGAGCTGCGGGCCCGGCTCCAGCAAGCCAACGCGGCGGTGGAGAAGGCCGAGGCGGCGCGTTCCCAGGCGGCCGTCGACGAGCAGCGGTTCCGCGCCCTGATCGAGTCGCAGGCGGTCAGCCAGCAGGAGTACGACAATCGGGCCACGGCGCTCCGCCTGGCCGACGCCGAACTGAGCCGGGCCCGGGAGACCGCCAAGGAGGCGCAGGCGATGCTCGAGTGGGCGACGATCCGGTCGCCGATCGACGGCACGGTGATCAACAAGAAGGTCGATGTCGGCGACATGGCCACGCCGGGGCAGGTCCTCGTGACGCTCTTCGACCCGACGCGGATGCAGTTGGTCGCCAGCGTTCGCGAGTCGCTGACACGCAGGCTCCGCCTCGGCCAGGACATCGGCGTGCGGATCGACGGGCTCGAGGAGGAGTGCCACGGCACGGTCAGCGAGATTGTTCCGGAAGCCGAGACGGCCAGCCGCACCTTCCAGGTCAAAGTCACCGGTCCTTGCCCGGCGGGCATTTATTCGGGGATGTTCGGGCGGATTGTGATCCCCCTGGAGGAAGAGCAGGTCCTGGTCGTTCCGCGCCGCGCGGTGCGGAAGGTCGGCCAGCTCGAACTGCTGGACGTGGCGGAAGACGGCCGGGCCGCGAAGCGGGCGATCCGCACGGGCCGGACGCTGGGCGACCAGGTCGAGGTGCTCTCCGGGCTGAGCGAGGGCGAAAAGGTCGTTCTCCCCGCGATAACGGAAACCGCCGAGGAGGCCGCCCGTGACTGAGCATTCGAGCACGCCGCGCGCGGAGCACGGCTTCACGAACCGGATCGTGAAGATCTTCCTGGAGTCGAACCTTGCGGTGATCCTGATTGTCCTGGCCACCGTTCTGGGCCTGGCGGCCTTGGGCATAACGCCGCGCGAGGAAGACCCGCAGATCGTCGTGCCCCTGGCCGACGTCTACGTGAGTTTTCCCGGCCACTCGGCGGCCGAAGTGGAGCAGTTGGTCTCCACCCCCCTGGAAAAGATCCTCTACCAGATCGACGGCGTCGAATACGTCTATTCGATGAGCCGCGAGGACCAGGCGATCATCACGGTTCGCTACTACGTCGGCGAGGACCGGGAGCGGAGCCTGGTCAAGCTCCAGAAGAAGCTCGACGAAAGCCTGGACCTGGTTCCGCCCGGGGTGACCGGCTGGGTCGTCAAGCCGGTGGAGATCGACGACGTGCCGATCGTGACGCTCGCGCTGACCGGCGAAGGTTCCGCGGGGATGGCCCTGCGGCGCGTCGCCGAGGAGATCACGCAGCGGCTTGCGGGGGTCGAAGACGTGTCGCGCGCCTATGTCGTCGGCGGCGAGCCGCGCGTCGTCCAGGTGCTCCTCGATCCGGAGCGGATGGCGGCCCACCACGTCTCGCCCCTGGAGTTGCAGCGCGCGATCCAAGCGGCCAACGTCCGCCAATTGGCGGGCGACTTCCGCGCCGGCGATCGGCTGATCCGCGTCGAGGCCGGCCTGCCGTTCGAGGATGCCCGGCAACTCCGCGACCTGGTGGTGGGCGTGTTCAACGAGCGGCCCGTGTTCCTCAAGGATGTTGCCGACGTGGTGGACGGGCCCGAGGAAGTGGCCGGCTACGTTCGCCATGGCTGGGGCCCGGCGCGTGGATTCACCAAGCACGAGTTTTTCCCGGGCACGGTCCTCGCGGAGAGCGACGGCGGTGAGGTTTCACGCCCGGCGTCGGGCCAGCCGCCGAGCCAGTCGGCGGTGACGATCGCGATCGCCAAGAAGAAAGGCTCCAATGCGGTCGTCGTCGCCAACGCCGTGCTCCGCGAGGCGGAGACGCTCCGCCGGCAGATCGTGCCGGACGAGATGCAGCTGATCGTCACGCGGAACTCCGGTCTGACCGCGGATGAGAAGGTCAACGAACTGGTCGAAGGGCTGGCCGTGGCGGTTCTGATCGTCGTGGCGCTGTTGACCTTCGGCCTGGGGTTGCGCGAAGGGATGATCGTCGCCGTCGCGGTGCCCGTGGTCTTCGGTTTGACCCTCGCCGTGAACCTGATGCTGGGCTACACGATCAACCGCGTGACGCTGTTTGCCTTGATCCTTTCGCTGGGATTGTTGGTCGACGACCCGATCGTCGACGTGGAGAACATCGTCCGCCACTTCGCCCTCCGCAAAAAGGCGACGCGGCGGATTGTCCTCGAGGCGGTGGCCGAAATCCGCCCTCCGCTGATCACGGCCACGCTGGCCGTGATTGTCAGCTTCCTGCCGATGTTCTTCATCACCGGCATGATGGGCCCCTACATGCAGCCGATGGCCTTGAACGTGCCGGTCACGATGCTGATGTCGATGGTCGTGGCCTTCACGATCACCCCCTGGATGGCCTTCCACGTGCTCAGGCGGAAGTACGAGGCCGGCGGATCGGGCGGCCACGGGCACCACGCAGACGACGATTTGGAGGCCGTCAAGCAATCGCGGCTGTACAAGATCTTCTATCCGCTGATGGCCCCGCTGCTGCACTCCCGGCTCGTCGCCTGGGCTTTCCTGCTCGGCATGGTCCTGCTGACGGCCGCCGCGATGGGGCTGGCCGCCGTGCGCAGCGTGCCGCTGAAGATGCTCCCCTTCGACAACAAGAACGAGCTGCTCCTCGTGCTGGATTTCGACAAGGGCACCACCCTGGAACGCACCGATGCCGCGGTCCGCGATTTCGAGACCTACCTGGCGGGCGTGCCGGAAGTGGCCGACTACACGAGCTATGCCGGACTGGCGTCGCCGATGGATTTCAACGGCCTGGTGCGGCACTACTATCTCCGGCAGGGCGACGATGTGGCCCAGGTGCAGATCAACCTGGCGGGCAAAAAGAATCGGCAGCAGCAGAGCCACGCGATCGGGCTGCGGCTCCGCAACGACCTGGCGGCTATCGCCGGCAAGCACCACGCGCGGATGAAGCTCGTGGAGACGCCGCCCGGCCCGCCGGTGATCGCCAGCATCGTGGCCGAAGTCTACGGCCAGCCGGACGATGGCTATGAAGACTTGCTGGAGGCCGCCGATGCGGTCCGCGCCCGGCTGGCGGCCGAGCCCGGCGTCGTCGATCTCGACCATGTCCGCGAAGCGCCCCAGGAAAAGTTGGTCTTCATCACCGACAAGGAGAAAGCCGCCCTGAACGGAATAACCACCGAGCAGATCGCCGGCACGCTCGACGCGCTGCTCGGCGGCAAGGCGGTGGGGGTGGTCCGCAGCCAGAGCGAGCGGAATCCGCTCAGGATCGAGCTCCGCCTGCCGATCGACCGGCGGACGAGCGCGGCCGACCTGGCCCGGGTGCACGTCAAGGGCGGCTCGGGCCAACTCGTGCCGCTGGCGGAGTTGGGCCAGTGGAAGACGACGCGCGTCGACCAGATGATCTACCACAAGAACCTCGAGCGGGTGGCCTACGTGTTTGCCGAGACGGCCGGGCGCCCGCCGGCCGACGTGGTGGTCGACATTCTCGCCGACCGCCGGGCCGCCGCCCCCGTGGCAGAAGAGACGCGGCGGATCGGCAACGGCTGGATGAGCACGGCGGAGGGCCGTCCGCTGGCCGGGCGGACGTTTTTCTCCAATGGCAGCGGCATCGCCTGGGGGGTGCCGGCGGGTTTCACCGTGGCTTTTGCCGGCGAGGGAGAATGGAAGATCACGCTCGACGTGTTCCGCGATCTCGGCCTGGCTTTCGGGGCGGCGATGATCGCGATCTATATCCTGCTCGTGGCGCAGATGGGCTCGTTCGTTGTCCCGGTGGTCGTGATGCTGGCGATTCCGCTGACCGTCCTCGGCGTGATGCCCGGCTTCTGGCTATTGAACGCGATCCATGCCGAACATGTCGGCGGGTTCCTCGATCCGGTGTACTTCACCGCCACCGGGATGATCGGCATGATCGCCTTGGCCGGGATCGTCACGCGCGATTCGATCATCCTCGTCGACTTCATCCACCTCTCCCTGGCCCGCGGCCGCACGCTGTTCGACGCGATCATGGAGAGCCGGGTGGTGCGCCTGCGGCCGATCCTGCTGACCGCCAGCTCCGCCATGCTCGGCGCCGTGCCGATCATCATCGACCCGATCTTCTCCGGCCTGGCCTGGTCGCTGATCTTCGGCCTGTTCGCCTCGACGCTGTTCACGCTGTTCGTGATCCCGGTGGTCTACTGGCTCTTGTATGCCAACAAGCCGGGGCACGGCCTGCCGGTGTCGACGATGGAGCAAGAGGAGGCGTGACGGGGGCAGGGCCCGGCTGCGAAAAACCGGGATTGTCGCCCGGAATCGTTATCCCCCTGAGCGGCACGTGTGCTAGAATACCGGCGTTCTGGCACACGGCCTCTTCTGGGGGGTCTCAAATTGGATCATCCCGATAACTCAATCCATCTCGCGCCCGCCGGCCAGCTTACGAGCGTTCACGAAATTGCCGAGCGGCTCTTCCCGGCTTACACGGTCGATGGCGGTTCGATCCACCTGGCCGGTTGCTGGCTCGAAGACCGGCGGTTCCTGAGGCTGGGCAATCCGGCGGCGGGATATCGGTACCTTGATGATTCGAGCAGGCCGGTGGACGCGGACCTGGTGTCGCGGCTGGGAATGCAGCGGACCGTGCCCTGGTCGCCGCCGCCGGAGATGCCGCCGGATCGGCTGGCGAAGATGGTCGCCGCGAGCCTCGCCCTGGCCGAGCGAGTCGGCGGCAGTCGGGGGCCGCTGGAGGTTGCCCTGGTATGGTGCAAGTATGCGGAGGGAAA
>LSQX01308276.1_pt1 | contig 64404 bp, 54 predicted proteins | sample 654561 | NCBI WGS metagenome assembly LSQX01 (sample SAMN04489861, study PRJNA283612) | anaerobic digester metagenome | isolation source: 4 biogas reactors fed with cattle manure at either 37C or 55C with and... | place: Denmark: Kongens Lyngby | collected 2014
CCCCCTTTTGACTCCGGCCTGGCAACTAAAAAAGCTGGAATAAGCCTAGGGGATATAGGTAATTTGATCCAGGTAGCTGATAAATTTTGAGGTCATCTGCCATTGAGCACCTGTTTTTTTGAGGAAATGCCTCCCAGGGTTTATCCTCTGCTCTTCTTCGTTCACCGCCAGAAGAGTATATTTTCCTTTTGAATTGGAGATTTCAGAGGCCGCCCGTGGAATTACAACAAAAGGGGCTCCATTATAATCAAAGCGTACATCCCAAGCAACGATCCCCTCTTCCAAGGCAACCTTATTGACTACAGTCAAACGGGGGTACAGACGTGCAAAGGGAAACTCCTTTTTATAGATTAAGACGCGGCAGAGCTGCTCTTTATCCATGCGGGTGATGTTTCCATCCCTTCGAATAAAGCTGGCCAGATCAAACTCAGCTTCTTTTTTCCACTGCTCCTTAAAAACGAGCCACGGGTCTATGCCTGCCAAATTCCAGCCGTGGTAACCATCATGGTCTGCCTGATTGGGGTAGTTTTTGCGATACCAGGGTAAAAAGTGAGGGCTCAAGTAAAGGCAAAGCTCAAAGTGCAGGTGAGCACGTTCTTTGGAGATCGTTGCTTTTGTATTAGTACTTCGGCCGATAACACCAATCTGCTGGTTTTGCTTAACAGCAACTCCAGCAGCAATCCCCTGGCTAATGGTCGACAAGTGAGCATAGAGCGAATAAATCGCAATACCGTTGATATCGTGCTCTATCACAATATAGCGGCCATAAGAGGACTTGCCTGGAGAGCCATTGACATAGACAATGCGACCATCAGCCGTCGCAAAGACTGGGTCGGTTGCTTCTCCTCTTCTGTCAAAGGTTTTAGAGCGTATATCCAATCCCTCGTGTATCTGCTGGCGCTCTGACCGCACACAGCCAAAAGTCCCGCTTTCCCAAGTACGGCCGACTGTTGGAACAAAATAGTTCTCCAGTGTGGATGGATCCAGTATATCTCTGTTGGGTGTGGGTAAAGCAAAGGGTTGAGCAAAAGCTCCGAAGTGCAGTCCCAAAAAAGAAAAACAAAAAAACAGTGCAGTGAGGAGGGGTCTCTTCAATGCCATCGCGCTACTCCTGTACATTAGAGTCCAAAATTCTTCCTTTTAAGCTCATGTATTGTGTTTTTCATTCCCAGAACAAATCGCTCAGCTTCTTCGCGAGAGGCGTCTGGGGTAATACGCACGATGCCATCAGTGATGGTTCTATCAATTTTTGGTGCTCCGAGGTAGCGGGGATCCCCAAAATTCGCAAAAACAATCATACGCCGTCCGCGGTAACGAGTCGTAATATTTTGCAGAATTGAGGCACCGTCACTGTTTAAAACAAACTCAATTTGGAAGGTGCCATCTGGGGAATCCACCACGTTTACTTCTTTAAAATCGCGATCATCCAGGAATTCCCGAGTGCCGATATAGACCTTTTCGGGATACGCTCTGTAAACTTCGACCTCTTGCACAACAGTTTGGCTGCCTTGTGGTGTTTCCAAAAAGAACTTGGTAATGGAGTATTTCTTTTTATTCTCTTTTTCTTTTTTCTTTTGTTCTTTTTCCAGCGCTTTTTTAGCTTTCTTTTCTGCAGCCAGGCGCTTCTTTTCAGCGGCTTTTGCCTCGCGTTCAAGCTTCCTTCTTTCCTTATCAGTCAAAGGCTTTTCAATTTTTAAGGAAGACTCCGCCTCAACAGGAGTGGATTGAGCAAAAACAACTCCAACTGACCCTATGCTCAAGAGACCAATCAGGACATAGCGCAAAAAACAGTTGAATATTCTCTTGTGAACCTTCATACTCCGTATATCTAAACCGACGGAGTCGGGAAAGTAAAGATTCTTTATATGGGAAAGCAACATAATAAAATTCAAAAACGTAAAAAACGCAAAGCCTACAACAAGCGCAAAAAGGAAGCCCTCAAGGCACCCAAGGCCAAGTAGGTTTTTATAACTTCAACAACTGCACAACGAAAGCTGCAGGATTAGAACACGCGATTTTGCGTGTTTTTTGTTTTACATCCAGAATTGGGCCGACAAACCTTCGTTGGTCCACTCTTGTCTTGCTGGGGCTTAATGCAATTACTCCCAGGAGCGTATCCGTTTAATGAGGCTGGCCATTTCAATGGCTGTATTGGCCAGCTCAACTCCTCTGTTGTGGTCTGGGTCAATGCAGCGCTTCTCAGCCTGCTCCCTGTTTTCAAAGAGATAGACACCATTAATGATGGGAATATCGCTTGTCAACTGGGCTTTAGCCAAGCTTAAACTGACGGCCTCTGCGATATGCTTTGCATGTGTGGTTTCTCCGCGCAATATGACGCCCAGACAGATAACGGCATCAAAAAGGCTCGCCTTCTTGCCTATGAGATGCCCAACAACTACCGGAATTTCATAGGCTCCTGGGACACGGATCACCTCCATGCAGTTAGCATTTGCTTTTTGAAGAACATTTAAAGCCGCATCCAGCATAGAGTTGACATACTCATCATTGAATTTGGAAGCCACAATTCCAAACCTCATACAATTGGCATTTAAATCTTTAATATTAACTTCTTCCAACATAAATTTTATACTTAACAGTTTATGAATCTGAGTCTTACGTGATAGCAAAAAAGCTCACGCATCCTATAGGAGATGGCCCATTTTTTCGCGTTTGGTTTTTAAATAAAGCTCATTCTCTGGTTTCGGAGTTATCCTCAAAGGAACTTGCTCAACAATGGACATTCCATAGCCCTGCAGCCCAATCACTTTTTTGGGATTGTTCGTCAGGAGACGGATATTCTTTACACCCAGATCGACCAGAATTTGAGCCCCCATACCATACTCCCGCAAGTCAGGGGCAAACCCCAGCTCTTCATTGGCCTGGACCGTGTCAAATCCATTTTCCTGAAGTTTGTAAGCTTGAATTTTTGCTGCCAGCCCAATCCCTCTTCCTTCCTGGCGCATATAAAGGATAACACCCGCTCCTGCCTCAGAAATGCGCTTCATCGCTTCATGCAACTGGCTGCCACAATCACAGCGGTGGGAACCAAAAACATCGCCCGTTAAGCATTCACTGTGAACACGCACCAGGACGCTCTCCTCTTTTGAGATGTCACCCTTGACCAGGGCCAGATGCTCAGTTCCTTCTATCAAACTTTTGTAGAGGTGAAGATCAAACTTCCCAAAGTCTGTCGGCAAATCCACCGTTTCAACCCGACTCACCAGCTTTTCTCGATGGCGACGATACTCAATCAGGTCTTGCACTGTACCAATTTTAAGTTGGTGTTTTTGCGCAAATTCCAGAAGCTGCGGCAATCTTGCCATTGTACCATCATCGTTCATGATTTCGCAGATTACCCCTACTGGCTTCAACCCGGCCAGGCGCAGCATATCTATGGCCGCTTCTGTATGGCCGGCACGTTGCAAGACTCCTCCAGACTTGGCTCGCAGAGGAAAGATATGCCCTGGCTGCACGAGGTCGCCTGCTTTGGAAGAGTCATCAACCATTACCTGGATGGTGCGCGCCCTGTCCGCTGCACTGATTCCTGTAGTAATCCCTTTAGCCGCATCTACGGTTACCTGGAAATCGGTTCGGAAAGAGTCTCTGTTGTCATCTACCATGGGTTGGATACCCAAAGCGACCAAACGCTCCCCAGTGCAGGGAAGACATACCAGCCCCCTGCAAAATCTCACCATGAAGTTAATAATCTCGGGTGTTGCAGCCTCTGCTGCGACAATCAGATCACCTTCGTTTTCGCGATCTTCATCGTCCACCACTATCACCGGGCGTCCTTGCCTGATCTCCTCAATGACACTCTCGATGCTATCCAATGTCGTTTTAGCTACCATAGCCAATCCATTTATATCACAGAATTATAGTCGGTACAATCATCTCCAATAGACTTTTTGTGATTGAAAAAGAGGCTGTCTCAATGCACATTAATGGTATGAGTTCGCGTATTAGCGGAAAAGTGTTTGTGGTGGGTGATAATATCGATACCGACCAGATTATCCCTGCGGAGTATTTAAATCTAATTCCAACGATAAAAGAGGAATACGACAAGCTTGGCAGCTATGCCCTGCGCGGCTTGCCTGAATCCCTCTACCCCACTCCTTTTGTTAAAGAAGGCCAGACGGATAGCGAGTATTCCATCATTGTGGCAGGCCGAAACTTTGGCTGCGGAAGCTCCCGAGAGCACGCACCCATAGCGATAGGCTCAGCAGGATGTCATGTCGTTATCGCAGAAAGCTTTGCCCGTATTTTTTTCCGGAACTCCATGGCAACCGGAGAAATTTACCCCTGTGAGGCTACAGCACCTGTTCACCAAGAGTTTTCTAATGGAGACCAGGCCACAGTTGATCTGGAAAAACTTACCCTGACCAACGAAACTACCGGGAAAGTTTTTTCATTTAAACCTCTGGGCGATGTCAAACCTGTAGTAGACTCTGGTGGCCTCTTCAACTATGCCCGCAAAAGTGGCATGATCCAGGCGCAAAAGTAATAACTACTTTATGCAAGAACTGATTGCCGGTTTACTGGAGTGGTACAAAGGAACCCTGGACTCCGGTGGATATACGCTGATTGCTCTTCTAATGGCAATGGAGAGCACGATTATCCCTATCCCCAGCGAAGTGATTATTCCGCCGGCAGCCATGATGATTGAGACAGGAAGATTCAGTATGTTCGGGATCACTTTGGCAGGTGGGATCGGCTCCTGGGTAGGAGCTACTATTATGTATTGGGGGTCGCGCTGGGCCGGACGCCCCTTAGTTCTGCGCTACGGAAAATACTTCTTAATCCCGGAGTCAAAGGTAATTCTGGCAGAACAATGGGCTGCGAAGTTCGGTTCTATAGGGGTGTTTTTCTCTCGGCTTCTGCCGGTTGTCCGCCACTTAATAGGAATTCCTGCTGGAATCGTTAGAATTGATTTTCTGAAGTACTCATTCTACACGCTGGTTGGCTCCATGCTCTGGTCTGCTATCCTCTGCTGGCTGGGGGTTAAAGCCGGTCAGGACGAAGCTTTAATGCGCGGCGAGCTTCATCGCGTTACCCTCTGGGCTGCAGGTGCTCTCACTGTACTGGGAGCCATGTATTACTTTTTAGTTCAACGCCAGCTGCCTCGCACAGCAACAACCGACCTTCCAACGGAGAAGAAACCTTAAAAGCTGCTTAAAATAAAAATAGACTGTCATGAAAAAAAGCACACCTGAAGAGTTAAGAGAGCAATTCAATAAAGATGTGGAGCATTATGTAAACGTGGAAACGGGTCAAACCTCCACAATGGATTCCCAGCTGGCGATTAACCTGATTGAAAGGTCCATTCTGGCTATCAACCCGCAGGCGCAAAGCATGTGTGACATCGGCTGTGGCGGCGGAAACTTTGCCTTGAGAGTTTTGCGAAATTTTCCGGACATCAAAATCTCTCTTCTGGATATCAGCCCGAACATGCTCAGCCGAGCCGAAGAGCGCATCACCCAGTTGGGCGGGAAAGTCGTACAAAAAACTGAAGGCGATATTCGCTACATCGCTCTCCCCGCAGAGTCTTTTGATATCGTTACAGCGGCGGCTGTCCTGCATCATTTGAGGGCTCAGACAGAATGGCAGCTGGTATTTGAGAAAGTTTATCGGTCACTTAAGCCTGGAGGCACTTTCTGGATTTGGGACTTGGTGAAGTACGACGACCCGCACCTGCAAAAAATTCAGGAAGAACGTTTTGCCGAGTATCTCATTCAGCAGGACGGTGAAGCTTTCCAAAAAGAGATTTTTGCGAGAATAGCTAAATCGGATACCCCAGAGAGCTCTTCTTTCATACTACAGACTTTGCTTCAGGCGGGATTTTCCCAAGCCGACATTCTACACAAAAATGCAGTCTTCTGCGCTATTTACGCAAAAAAATAATATCGTGGCAGAAAAACAAATTTTAATCATCGGTAAATCAGGGCAAGTGGGTTATCAACTCAGGCGCACCATTGCTCCTCTGGGACAAATAACGGCATTGGAGTATCCGGAACTTGACCTTTGCAACCCTCAGTCCATTCGCAGCACTCTCTCTCAGCTAAAACCTGCTGTAATACTCAATGCTGCCGCTTATACTGCCGTAGATAAAGCGGAAAGCGATGAAGAAAAGGCAACGCAACTGAATGCTCAAGCACCCGAAATTTTGGCCCAATATGCCAAAGAGAATGACACTTTGCTTGTTCACTACTCCACTGATTACGTGTTTGGTGGTAAGGGCTCTCGGCCTTATGTGGAAACGGATAAAATGGCTCCCTTGAGCGTCTATGGAAGAACAAAGGCGGCAGCAGACCAGGCGATTTTAAATAGTGGCTGCAAGCATCTGATCTTTCGCCTCTGCTGGGTGTATGGAGCCCGAGGGCAGAACTTTTTCCTCACTATGCGCAAACTGGCGCAAGATCGAGACGAACTGAGAATCGTCAGTGATCAATGGGGTTCTCCGACCAGTGCCAGATTTATTGCCGAGGCCACAGCCTTAGCGCTTATACAGGTTTTGCAAAGCAACTCCCCCGAGTCTTATTATGGGCTCTATCACCTGGCTGGCAATGGTTTTACCAACTGGCATCAGTTTGCTCAAAAAGTAATAGAAGCTGTTCCGGCTGAAAAGCGAAAGTGCAAAATGCTTACCCCCATCACCACTCAGGAATATCCTACGGCAGCAGTCCGCCCTGCCTATTCAGTTATGGATTGCAGCAAAGTACAGCACGTTTTCGGAATTACTCCTCCTCACTGGGAAGCTCTTCTTGAGCTTGTAAATGAGGAAGCCGCTAAAGCTTAACGGTAACCCCAACTCCAGCGCTCGCTGATAGGCCAATAAATAAAACCTGAGCGACCTATAATCTTCGACCTCTCAAAGTCACCCCAAGCCCGAGAGTCAAAGCTGTTCATCGTATTATCTCCCATTGCCAGAACATGCTTTGGGCGAACTGTGAAAGTGGAGGTCTCATCTTCAAAGCCTGAGACCATGCCCATTCGGTTCCTAAACTCGGCAGCCGTTTTGGCATTCACATGACCAAAATACTGATTGGGGATATAGGGCCTGCTCTCATCAAATCCGTAAATAATTTCAAAATTCGGATCACTCGCATCTATCCTTTTGCCATTCACAACCAGGTGTCGGTCACTTCCGATAGAGACATTGTCCCCCTCACTACCAACCAGCCTTTTTATATAAAAAGTGCCCTGCTGCAAGCCGTTAATACCGGTAGTTTCAAAAATGATAATCTCTCCCAGCTGCGGTTTTCTGAAATTGTAAATCAATCGATTCACAAAAAGATGATCACCCGTTTTGACCTTCAGCTTGATAATATCCTCACCTTTTTTGAACTGCTGCCCCAGCTTGACGTTAGAGTAGATGAGAGCTTGAAAATCGGTAGAGTTTCCTGAAACAGGAAGCGTTGTCGGAGGAAACCAAAGCGTATGCCACTGGTTTCCAATCAGGTAGCGTTGTTTTTTGACAAAAGGTAAAACTGTCTGCGGCTTTTCCACTGCTCTGAGCTCACCATCACACTGTGCCACCAGATGATGATAGCTAATCCCATAAACCCAGGAGTCCACAAACCTTGCAAAAAACCCAGGAATCTCTTTAACGCCTTCCTCAGCCGACTCTTTGAGATTTTCCCCAGTGACCCCATAGAGTGTGGGCTGCATGGAGCTGGTGGGGATTTTCATCGGCTGAATCAAAAAGGTTCGTGCAGCCAGAGCGATAGCAATAGCCACCAAAGCAACTTCAAAAATATCGCGCAGGGTTGAGTTCGGGTGAGGTTTGATTAAAGAAATCACTGCATTTTCCAGCGCTTCCACTGAGTCATTAATCTTCTCGATCGGGGCAGACTCATAAAGCCGTTCTTTCAGGTCATGGGCCTTTTCTCGAATCTCAGCCACCTCCTCCGGATTCATAATATCCTCCTGAGAAGCCAGAAGTTTTAACACACTTTTGCGATAGTCGCTGGCAGAGCGAAATTTTTTATCAAAAAACCACCTGATTTTCAGTATCATGTTTTGGACTCTTTAATCTGCCTTGCGCGTTGACATAAACTTAAAAAACTCATAACCCTCTCGAAGGCGGCGGACCATTACCGACTTATCCTCCAGCATCGTGCGGACAATACGTAAGATAGGCTTCGGGCGCAAGTAGTAGCGCCTGTAAAAACGTTCAACCGATTCAAATATCTCTTCTTTGCTCAGGTCCGGGTATTGAAGCGCTGCCTGCTGAATCCCGCAATCAATCAGCTTGCCGCCTTCAGTTGCATCGTTGGCAAACCAACCGTTTTTCTGGGCCTCCTCATAAAGTTCAGTACCAGGGTAAGGTGCTGCCAATGAAACCTGAATGCTAAACACATCCAAATCCATAGCATAACGAATAGTCTCTTCTATGGTCTCACGCGTCTCAATGGGCAAGCCAAGCACAAAAGTCCCATGAATCATAATCCCCAGTTCACGGCAGTTTTTTGTAAACTCTTTTGCCTGCTCAATTGTCATTCCTTTTTTGACTCGTTTAAGTATTTCCGGACTTCCAGATTCATACCCCACCAGAAGCAGGCGCAGGCCTGAGTCTTTCATCAACTTAAGGGTCTCATAATCCACTGTTGCGCGACTATTACAAGACCAGGTAAGCCCCAGTTTTTTGAGCTTTACTGCAATTTCACGCGCTCTGGGGAGATTGGCAGTAAAAGTATCATCATCAAAAAAATACTCTTCCACCTCGGGAAAAAGCTTTTGGGCATGAGCCATCTCAGCCACAACGTTGTCTGCAGAGCGAACACGATAGGCATGGCCTGCAATCGTCTGGGGCCAAAGACAGAAGGTGCATCGGGAGGGACATCCCCTCCCCGTATAAAGCGAAATATAGGGCTCCCTTAAATAACCGATTGAGTACTTTGTAATATCCAGGTCTCTCTTATAAACATCTGTAACCCACGGGAGTTCATCAAGATTTTTAATCAGTTCTCTTTCTGGATTAAAGACAATCTTTCCATCTTCCCCCCTGTAAGCAATCCCTTTAACTTCAGAAAGCGGCATCCCTTCAGAGATTTCTTTACAGATATAGTCAAACTCTCTGCGGGCCACCCAGTCTATAGCCCGTGAGGTTTTTAGTGTCTCCTCAGGAAGAACCATTGTGTGGGCTCCGACAAAACCGATTTTCGTTTCGGGAGCCTGTTCCTTGATCGCTTCGGCTACCTTGCAGTCATTGTGCAGCGAAGGCGTAGAGGTGTGAATGACAACATGGTTGTACTTTTTTGCCTCCTTCAGGCACTCCTCCACAGTGATGTCATGCGGAGGGCAATCCATCAGCTTGCTATTCGGTACCAAGGCAGCCGGCATGGCCAGCCAGGTTGGATACCAAAAAGAACGAATTTCTCGGCGAGCCTGGTAACGGGAACCGGCACCACCATCAAACCCATCAAAAGAGGGGGGGGAAAGAAAAAGAGTCATCTGCAGTATCAGTTATACGTTTTTATTTTTATTGGTAGATTGCTTCTCTGGAGCTTCAGGAGAGTTACTCTGCTCCTGATCAGTTGAGTCAGCATTAAAGGGGTTAATATAAGCACCTTCTTTGCAGGGGGCTGGGCGCGCACCAAAGTTGAAACGGAAGTTTTTCCAGGTGTCTCCAGGCCTTGCATCCACTCCCAGTGCACCCGAGGGGTCAAATCCACAATGGACCATACAGTTGGCACAGCGTGGATCCCGGACCTTCTTCAGTGTCACTCCATACTTATTCCAATCTGTCTTCTCGAGCAGTTCCTTATAGGTTGGGTAATGAGTATCGGCCAACATATAGCACGGGGAGCGCCACCCCTGGGGGGTCACAGTCGGAATAGCCCAGGCTGTGCAGGAGAGGTCTCTCTTGCCGACCAGAAACTCCTGATAAACCACAGTCCCATAAAGGTTAAACTTTGCAGCCCATCGCTGAAAATCCTTGAATTTTTTACGAGTTTCTTTGCGCGTCAGGTAAAAATCATCAGGGTTTTTCCCCAGTCTCTTGACCATATCGACTTTAGCCGCATCGTAATCATACCCGGGAGAAATAGTATGCCCGTCAACGCCAAGCCAGGAAAGATACTCCAGCAGCCGCTCCAGTTCATCCATATCCGTTTCGCAGAACACAGTTGCATTGGTAGCCACTTGAAAGCCCAGAGCTTTTGCCAGCCGTATTCCCGCTATGGCTTCACGAAAAACCCCTTTGCGCTCCACAATCATGTCGTGTGTTTTTTCCATTCCATCAAGATGGATATTCCAGTAAACACGCCAGTGAGGGCGAATGACCGGTTGGGAGTTTCCTTGGCGAATTTTGGCGGCATCCTCCTCTGAAATAAGAGATTCAGAAATCAGCGTCTTGATCAGGGGCTCCATCTCTTCTGAGTAGGCAGCGGCCATATACTCTTTAAGTTTTTGGCGTAAAAGCAACCCATTAGTGCAGAGATATACAATGCGCTTTTGCTTTAAAAGCCCTTCTACCAGCAGCTCCAGCTCCGGATACAGCAGGGGCTCACCCCCGCAGACAGAAACCATAGGCGCATTACACTGCTGGGCAGCATCCAGGCAAGCCTCCAGAGACATTCTGTCGCTTAATTTCGTGGAGTACTCTCTAATTCGGCCACAGCCTGTACAAGCCAGATTACAAGTATGCAGGGGCTCAAGCTGTAGCACCATTGCAAAGCGCGGAACTCGAAACAGCTTTTGCTTAATCAAGTGTGCCGCTATTTGAAGTGTCGTTCTAAATGGAAATCTCATATCATTACCCTGTCCCTAACCATCTCACAGAGCAAAGCACTCAAGGGATATGACAGCAGGCGCTACCCTAGTCGCTATTGGAAACAAAGGTTCCGGATTCAGAGTTCGTGAAAATCGAAGGATTCACTCTTTCATCCACTGCGACAACTGCTGGCTTGTGCTCCTGATTCGGCTGAGTCTGAACGAGCCCAGGCACAAAAAATGATGCCGGAGAAACCCCATGTGAGCCGGAGAAACCGCCACAACCCGGAAGTGCCAGCATCGCAGGAAGTAAGGCTATAATCGCCCATAGTTTACCATGTTTCAGGTACGCCATCCATTAATTTTAAGGCAATTCTGGGTCTTGCGCAATCTCTAATACGAAAAAGAGACCCTCGTATTCCTAAAGCGCAGATATTTATTCTGCTAAAACCTCAGACTGAGTAATCTTAAAGCTGTAAGCATGCAGGCAAGGCACCTCATCTACTGAAAGTTGGGGGACTTCTATAGTCAACGTTTCCCCTTCCACCTTATAGTGCAGCTTGCCTTCATGGCCCAGCAGGGTCACTTCAGTTTCAGGAGAAACCTTGATCTTTTGGATCAGCAGCTCTTTCCCGGGCCAACCAGTGGTAATAGCATAGTGTGTATCACCTTTTTTGGTGAAGAAACACTTCTTAACCGCACTGTCACCCCTGGGCTTCTGACCAATCTGCTCCATAATACTATCTGAAACCATATATTGCCCTCTTTTCTGATCAGGCCGCTCACCCTCCGTCCATTCACTGGTGCGCTTTGCACAGCGGGTTCCGTAAATCGCCTCGCCATTCACTTTAAGCCAGGCACCGATATCGAGCAGTTTTTGCTGCATGATGGGAGGAATAAGCCCAAACTCGTCAGGGCCAATATCAAGCAGGAGATTTCCTCCACGGCTAACCGTATCCGCCAGAGAAATGATAAAATACTGGCTGCTCTTATATTCTTCAGCGGCCTCTCTACGGCTGTACCCATAGGAGTGTCCCATCCCGCGAGACTCCTCCCAGGCATAAGAATCATCCTGCATCCCTGCTGCGTATTCAGTGGTAAAATAACCCCCATTTTTATGCCGGCACTCACTGCCCCAGCGGTCATTGACAACGACTTGATCCTTACACGGAGATTCATTATAGAGCCATGCGAGGAGCTCTTCACTCTTCCAATCCGCCGAAGGCATATCCCACTCTCCATCCGAGAAAATAATATCCGGACTGTAGCGGCTCACCACATCCTTAAACTGCGGGAAAAGATGCTCTCTCACATACTGCTTGCGGTCTTTAAGCCAAAGCGGGTTATACCATTCATAGAGGGAGTAGTAGAAGCCAAAGCGCAAACCTCTTTCGCGGCAAGCTGTTGAAAGCTCCCCCAATAAATCACGCTTGGGCCCCACATCCATACTGTTCCAGGCGCGTCCCCAGGTACGGTTGGCCTCTGCACTGGGCCAAATTGCGTAACCATCATGGTGTTTGGACGTAGGCACCACATACTGAGCCCCCGACTTTACGAAGATATCCGCCCAAAAAGCTGGATCGTACAGGTTTGCTTTAAAGAGAGGTGCAAAGTCTTTGTACTCAAAATCTCCTCCATAGGTATCCACATGATAGCGCCACCAGGGATTATTGGGGTTGCGGTCTGCTATCCGGTTCCAATACCACTCTGAGTACTGCCCTTTGACTGCCCAACTGGGCACGGCATAAATCCCCCAGTGAATAAAAATCCCAAACTTTGCATCAGCAAACCATTGAGGATTGGGGCGACTGTTTAGGGATTCCCAATTGGCTTCGTATTTTTTCGCCGGCTCCTGAGCTTTTACACCAGCAGCACCTGCGGCCAGAACCCCCATTATTCCGGCAAAAACTAATGCGTTGATGATTCTAGTCTTTATCTTCATATCGGTGAGATAATAAAAAAAAGCACTCCCTGGAGCAAGCACAATCAGAGCCACCTTACTATTTCCCCACTTTTTCCTGTTTTATCCCCGGTGTTGTTTTTTTAAATCAGGCTTGCCCTGTCAGCTCATTTTGCTAGAATACTCTCTCGTATGAAGAAACTTTCAAGACGTACTTTTATAAAGACTGCTTCCACAGCCTTTGCAGTGCCATTCATTCTTCCTTCCAGTATTTGGAATGCCAAGTCAGAAGAGAAGCCCAATAATCGCTTGAACATTGGCTTTATCGGAATTGGTATGCAAAACAGAGGCCATCTTGGCTCGGTTTTGGGAAGAAACGACGCTCGCGTCATTGCCGTTTGCGATGTAGACGCAGACCGTCTAAACAACGCGAAGCAAACCGTTGACAACCGCTACAAGGAGAGATTTGGCGAAAATGCCCAAAAATGCGATGCCTATGTAGACTTTAGAGAGATCATTAACCGTAAAGATATTGACGCTGTTTTTATCGGAACTCCTGACCACTGGCATCACATTCCAGCAGTCATGGCGGCTAATGCCAAGAAACATATCTATTGCGAAAAGCCTCTGAGCTTAACTGTTCGTGAGGCCCGTGCCATGGTCAACGCGGTACGCAAAAACGATATTATCTTCCAGACGGGCAGCCAGCAGCGCTCCGGTGCCGAGTTCCGCCAGGCCGCTCAACTCGTCCGAAATGGTAAAATTGGTAAAATTGAAAAAGTAATCGTTAATATTGGCGGGCCTTCCCGCTGGTGCGATCTGCCTACCGAAGAGGCTCCCAAAGGACTAAACTGGGAAATGTGGCTGGGCCCTGCCCCTTACCGTGGTTATAACTCCCAGCTCAGTCCAAAAGGTATCCACAACTTTTACCCCTGGCGCGACTACCGTGAATACTCTGGTGGGATGACCACTGACTGGGGTGCCCACCACTACGATATTACTCAATGGGCTCTGGGAATGGATGATTCGGGCCCGGTCAAATTTGTCCCTCCGGCCGATAAAAACGCCACCAGCGGAATTAAGTTCTACTATGCCAATGGGGTCGTTGTACAACACGGCGGAGATAACACACTTGAGCGTGACGGGAGAAAAGAAAGCTTCGGCATCCAGTTTATTGGAACTGAGGGTCGCATCTATGTGGATCGTGGCAGAATCGGTTTTGCTCCGGAAGAGATAGAAGATATCCAGCTCACTGACAATGATATCAAACTTTACGAAAGCAATAATCACCAGCAGGATTGGTTCAACTGCATCCGCGAACACAAGCTCCCTATTTGCGATGTGGAAATCGGCTGTCGCAGCGTCAGCGTTTGTCACCTCTGCAACATCGCATACTGGACCAATAAAGAAATCCACTGGGACCCCAAACGCGAAATCATTACCAACAACGAAGAAGCAAACGCACTTCTTTCACGCAAGCAGCGTGCGCCCTACTGTGACTGGGTTTAATTGAAAATTCAGACAGGAAAGCAGAGTAAAAGCTTTCATCTTCTAAATACGAACGGCGAGCCGAAGCTCGCCGTTTTTTATTGAATCTTTTTTAAAAGACTGTTTCTGACTACTGAGCCAGTTCCCGAATCCATACATTGCGGAACTTCACCGGATTGCCGTGGTCCTGCAAAAAAATCGGCTGACGCACATCATGCGGTTTGTAGGCTGGGCGATTTGCATGATCTGTGGGGCCAGTAAGAGGCCTATCCAGCTGTACCAGGACTCCATTAAAGAAGACCGTAATACGAGCCGGAGATTTCAGCGTGTCACCATCAAAGCGCGGTGCAATATAGATAATATCGTAGGCATTCCACTCGCCGGGTTTATTGATGGGATTCACCAATGGGGGATATTGACCATAAATGGCCGCTGCGTATCCATCGGCGTAGGTTTTATTGTTGTAGCTATCAAGCACCTGTATTTCATAACGGCTTCCGCCCATGAAGACACCGCTGTTTCCGCGGCCCTGGTCATCACCCTCTACTTTGGCTGGAGCGGCCCACTCAATGTGCAACTGGCAATCCCCAAAGCTACCCTTGGTGCGAATATAACCCGAACCAGGGACACACTCCATGGCACCCTCATTTATCACCCACTTGGTTTTGGAGCCATCGTTGGCAACCCACTGATCCAGGCTGCTCCCATCAAAAAGCACCACCGCATCGGATGGGGCCTTCTGCATAACGCCTTTATAGCCAGATTCAACACTTTCAGGCACCGGACGGTCACGGTCATGGACTCCATACTTGGGGTCCGGCTGGGCCTGTAATTGTGAAAGTGACACAACTCCAATGGCGCAAATCATTGCCGCCATCACACTTGTTTTCGACATAAAGCTCATATCTTTTCTATTTCGTTAGTAACAGATTTACTGCTGGGTTTAGTCTACGAAAACATCCCCAAAAGTTCAAGGTGATTTTAGCTTTATCTGCATAACGCATATTGGATCAAAAGGAATGGCTCCCAACTCTGAGGTTGAACATTTTCAAGCCTATCCCTTATACTCAACTCCCGATGAGTGTAATCGACGAACTCAAATGGCGCGGATTAATAGCGGATTGTACGGATTTAGATGGCCTGACAAAATTACTTTCAGAAAAGGAAGTAACCTTGTATTGTGGATTTGATCCCACTGCCGACAGCCTGCATGTTGGCAACCTTATACCTCTGCTGACCTTACGCCGCTTCCAAGTGATGGGGCATCATGTTCTGGCCTTGGCCGGAGGCGCTACCGGCAGTATTGGCGACCCCAGCGGCCGCACCGTTGAGCGCCAGTTGCTCACCCGTGAGAAGCTTTCCCATAACGTCGATTGCGTAAAAAAACAACTATCTCGCTTTTTGGATTTTGATAAGGCTCCCAACCCTGCCCTGTTAGTAGACAATGCGACCTGGATGGAGCCGTTTAGTTTCTTGGATTTCCTTCGGAGCGTCGGCAAATTCTTTTCAGTCAACACAATGATCGCCAAAGAAAGTGTCCGGGCACGTCTGCAAAGCGAAACGGGAATTACCTACACTGAGTTTAGCTACATGCTTCTGCAAGCCTATGACTTTTGCCATCTTAACAAAGAATATGGATGTGAGCTGCAGATTGGCGGCAGCGACCAGTGGGGTAATATCACGGCTGGAATGGACCTGAGCCGCAAAATGTCCGGCACCACACTCTACGGTTTGACCCTGCCACTCCTGCTTGGCTCTGATGGCTCCAAGTTTGGAAAAAGTCTGGATGGCGCCGTCTACCTGGATCCAGAAAAAACCAGCGTTTACCGCTTCTATCAGTTTTGGGTACGTGTTGATGACCGCGACGTCATCAAGCTCCTCAAATTCTACACATTCCTTTCCAGAGAAAAAATTGAAGAGCTCTCTGCCCAGCATGAAACCAGGCCTGAAGCGCGCGTCGCTCACAAAGCGCTGGCCTATGAAATGACAAAACTTATCCACGGAGAGGAAGCCACACAAGACGCCATAAAGGCAAGTGAAATTCTCTTTGGAGGCACTGTTGAAGGTATTTCTGAGAGAAACTTTGAGGATGTTGCCTCTGAAGTGCCGACCTGCGAGATTCCTCTTTCGGAGCTTTCGTCTGAAGGCAAGCCGCTTCTGGAACTGCTGGTGCATTGTGGACTCTGCTCTTCCAAGGGGCAGGCCCGCAAAGATGTCGGAGCCGGGGGGATTTACCTGGCCAACAACCGTGAGAGCTACATCCAGCGTATGATTACGGCCAGAGACCTCATGTTCGGAAAATATCTCCTCCTGCGGAAAGGCAAACGAAATTACGCTATCCTGAAGGCAAACCAATAGCATCCCCACTTTTTGAGCAACTTACCCGCATATATAAAAGAGTCTGCCGCGGGCTGCACTCTGTCTGTTCGCTTGCAGCCGCGCTCTTCTCGCAATGAGATTTGCGGACAGATGGGCGAGGAGTTAAAAATCAAGGTAACAGCTCCCCCCGTGGATTCTGCCGCCAATCAATTGCTGGTTGAATTTTTGGCAAATTTTTTAAAAGTCTCTAAGAGCTCTGTTCAGATTCTAAGGGGCCAGAGCAGCCGGAGTAAAGTTGTACAAATTCTGGGGCTCAAGGCTGAGCAAGTATTGGCCAAGCTCCCTGATAACCTTTAACCACTATACAGTTTTAGTACTATTATTAAATGCAAATGAACCTCCCAGCAGATTATCATACTCACAATTACCTTTGCCGCCACGCTGAAGGTCGCCTGGCTGAATATGCTGCCAGTGCAATTCAACGAGGCATTGCTGAAATTGGCTTCTCCGATCATGCTCCCATGCCTACTGATGGATATGATGAGTGGCGCATGCTTTTGAGCGAACTGCCCGAATATCTGGAAATGGCTGAAGAAGCTAAGAAAAAATTCCCAAACTACCCCATTCGCGTCGCACTGGAAGTAGACTATCTGCCAGGAGAGGAAGCCTGGGTACGAGAGCTCTCAGAGCGCTATCCCTGGGATTACCTGATGGGCTCGGTTCATTATCTGGAAGATGGCTGGGATATTGATAATCCGGCCAAAAAACATCTTTGGAATCAGACAAATATCAATGACATTTGGAAAAGGTATTTTGAGCGCTTGACCCTTGCTGCTGAGTCGGGGCTTTTTAATATCATCGGTCATGTGGACCTGCCCAAAAAGTTTAACTTTCGTCCCACTTGTGATTGCGCCTCCCTGCATAAAAAATTCCTGAAAGCCGCCGCCAAAACAGGGACTGCGATCGAAATCAACACCGCCGGTTGGGATAAAGAGTGTCAAGAGGCCTACCCCAGCTTTGATATACTTCAGATGGCCCATAGCGAGGGCGTCCCGCTCTCCTTTGGTTCAGACTCCCACTCTCCCCATCATGTGGGCAACCATTTCGATAGGGCGGTCGCACTGGCGCGGCAGGCAGGCTACACCCATTCCATTAGACTGTGCAAGCGAGAGGTCACTTCTCACCCCTTCTCCCTTTAGAGCTAAGAATAGCAGCTATTAGCCCAGCTCCCAGCAAAAGCCATGATAGGGCACGGGCAGCACCTGTAGCTCCGTCCAGCCGTTCACGTCCAGGATTTGATGTTCATCCTTCACCAGCTCTTTGAGCTCTTCCAGAGGAACACACGCCTGGGATACAATGATCATACCGCGTTCACCCACAGCTTCGCTCAAGGTTTCTTTCAGGAGTGAGGCAAGATGTGGCATCCGTATGTCAATAAGCCGCTTATTGCTCCCCAGCAAAGCCGACAGGTTCAAGAGCGGATCATAAATCCGGACTTGATAACCTCGCCCCAACAGAAGCTGTGCCACCTCTACCATTGGACTCTCTCTGAGATCATCGGTATTGGATTTGAAGGAAAGCCCCAAAATAACAACCTCGCGACAGCCAGAAGATTCTACCAGCTTTAACATCAAAGAGAGATGCTGCTGGTTGCTGTGAATCAAGTTCTCAATGACCGGCATACTCACCCCATTTCGCCGCGCACAATCGGTCAAAGCTCTGACATCTTTGGGCAGACAGGAACCGCCGAAGGGATTCCCCGGCCGCAGGTAAGCTGAGGAGATATTCAGTTTGGTATCACGGCAAAGTATCCGCATAACCGAAAGCGCATCCAGGCCAAGCTCTTTACCCAAACGGCCAATCTCGTTAGCAAAAGCAATTTTAAGAGCATGAAAAGCATTGCATCCATATTTGATGAACTCTGCAGTGCACCACCTGACCACCTCCACCTGCAAACCGAAAATCGGTTCCATTTCGGGTGACGGAGGCAGACCATCAATGGTGCCCACCACCACCAGTGCCGGTTTTTCAAAGTCTTTCACAGCTGTGCCTTCTCGCAAAAATTCAGGATAATAGAAAATCTCCACAAGCCCAGACTGCAATAAATCTTCAAAGTATTTTTTTGCGAAACTCTCTGTGCTGCCGGGCAGCATCGTGCTTCGTAAAATTAAGTAATGCTTGCTGCCCTTTTTTTCGATCGCCTCTGCCAGCTCTTTCGAGACCTGCTCAACATAACTCAAATCCAATGCTCCGGAGGCCGAACTGGGAGTGCCGACGCAAACAATGGAAACATCACTCTCTTTTACTGCCTGGCAGCAATCCATGCTTCCCTTTAGGAGCCCTTTATCTTTGCCAACTGTCAGCAGTTCATCCATCCCCGGCTCGATAATGGAAGGACGGCCTGCCGAAAAATCTTCTACTTTCTGTGGGTTAATATCGACCCCAATGACTGAGTGGCCGTGCGAAGCAAGGCAAGCTCCAGTCACAGCCCCAACATATCCCAGACCAAAAATGCTAATCCTCATAAGCGCTTCATCTCTTATACCTTTCTTAACCCAATTTTTCAAGAGCACGTTAAGAGCAATAACCATTTTATAAGAAAAAAATTAAATTGAATTTTTGTTCTTGCTACTTCTTTGCTAACCATATAGAATCTGCCCAGTGTTTAATATCTAAGCTGCAAAGAGACCATGACTGTCATTAACTCTTATTATGTCGCCGTCTTAATGTGCGTAATCACAATGCTCTGTTGGGGCAGTTGGGCCAACACGCAAAAACTGGCCAGCAAAGAATGGAAATTTCAGCTTTTTTACTGGGATTATGGCTTTGGTGTTTTGCTCTGGGCTCTGGTGCTGGCGTTCACTTTTGGCAGCATCGGAGAAGCAGGCCGAAGTTTTTTAACTGATTTGAGTCAACTCAATGCCAAGGGGAATATCGGTTTTTTATTTCGGAGTAATGTACTCTGGGCTTTTATCGGTGGGGTGGTCTTCAACCTCTCAAACCTTCTGTTGGTCATAGCTATTGATATTGCCGGTCTGGCTGTAGCATTCCCCATTGGAGTTGGTTTGGCGCTGGTCCTCGGTGTTGTCTCCACTTATTACTTCCGCCCAGAGGGAGACCCAATGCTTCTAGGTGCCGGCGTTGCACTGGTCTTGGTTGCGATTATTTTAAACGCTATTGCCTATAAAAAACTTCAGGGAACCAAAAAGTCTGGCAATACCTCGGCTTTGGGGATCACTATCTCGGTGATTGCTGGTGTCTTGATGGGCTGTGGTTTTTTTGCACTGGTCGCCAAAGGTATGGCAAAAAACTTCCATCAACCCGAGCCAGGTATGATGACCCCTTATACGGCTCTGGTTGTATTCTCATTCGGGCTGGTGCTTTCCAACTTTTTGTGGAACACCCTCGTGATGTTGAAGCCGGTCCAGGGAGAACCTGTTCCCTTCAAAGATTATTTTACACGGGGAAGTTTTAAGCTGCACTGTATCGGTATCCTTGGTGGAATCATTTGGAATATCGGTATGTCGTTTAGTCTGATTGCTTCCGGACAGGCAGGTGCCGCGCTCTCTTACGGCTTGGGGCAGGGGGCTACGATGGTAGCTGCCCTCTGGGGAGTGTTCATCTGGCGAGAATTTAAAGGAGCCCCCAAAGGAACCAACAGTCTCCTGGTGGCGATGTTCTTTTTCTTTGTTGCAGGGCTGAGCCTCCTTATCTATTCAAAAATGTAAAACAGAATTGCTTTAAACCTAAAATCAACAACCAGTCTTATTATGGCAAGAGCAAATGTAGTGGTGATGGGTAGCTCCAACACGGATATGATTATCCAAATAAAGAAGATACCCAGACCGGGTGAGACCCTCCTCGGAGATAAGTTCAATATTGCTCAAGGGGGTAAGGGTGCCAATCAGGCGGTAGGAGCAGCCCGCGCCGCCAAGCCAGGCACCCAAGTTACTTTTATCGCCAAAGTCGGCAAAGACGTTTTTGGAGACCAGGCGATCGCTGGATTCAAAAAGGATAAAATTCAAACAGACTATATCTTTCGGGATTCCAAAAATCCCTCTGGCGTAGCGCTTATCTTTGTGGCTGAGGATGGAAAAAATAGTATCGGCGTTGCTTCCGGCGCAAATGCCACCCTCTCTCCAGGTGATGTAAAAAAGGCAGCCCAAGCTATCAAAAGCGCTGATATTCTGGTCTTGCAACTGGAAACACCCCTTGAGACCGTACAGGCAGCCATCGAAATTGCTGACCAGGCTGAAGTCCCTGTTATTTTGAATCCGGCTCCTGCCCAAAAATTGCCTCAGGAAATTCTTCAGAAGGTGACGATACTGACACCTAATGAAATTGAAGCGGAAACCCTGACAGGGATTGCCGTTAAAAATAAAACTACGGCAGCCCAAGCCGCAAAAATTCTTCATGATCAGGGAGTACCCATTGTGATAGTGACTCTGGGTGCCAAGGGCGCTTATCTTTCAGCACCTGCTCTCAAGGAGATGATCAAACCTTTCAAAGTTAAAGCCCTGGACACCACGGCAGCGGGAGATATCTTCAATGGTTCTCTGGCAGCAGCATTGAGTGAGGGCACAGGACTCCTGGAGGCTGTTCACTTTGCTTCAGCCGCAGCAGCTTTGTCGGTGACAAAACTGGGTGCCCAGCCATCAGCACCCAGGCGAAGGGAAATAAACGAGCTGCTTAAAGCATAGATTAGGCTAGTTTTCTTTGGAATTTATAGCGTTTCGCTCATGCTGCAGAGCTTCCAAAGCTTCCTCATCACCCAAATTGGTAAGACAGTCTTCGAGATACGAAAAGGTCTGTGAACTCTTCTCTTCCATACCCAGCCAGCGGTAATTCCAGGCAGCACGGCGCAGTATTGAGGTTGCCTCATCGCTCTGCCCCAGGTTCCAAAGAGAGCGCCCCTGGCCAGCCAGCGCCGTAGCGATCCATTCCCTTTGACTAAGCTCTTTGGCCTGCTCCAGAAGCTCTTCCCATGAGGTAAGCGCGAGACCGTATTCCGTGAGAGCCTCTGCCACCTCAGCCAGATTAGATTTCAATGCCCAGGATAGATGAGGCTCCACTGATCCAACCTTCTGCAAGGCGTAACTAAAGACGGCGCCTGCTTCTTCAGGCAAGCCTTTACTTAATAGCCCTGCGCCATACTCGTTCATAAAGAGAGCCCATAGCGCCAGATGTTTGCTTTCCAGCTCTTCAGCTTCAGATAAAGGCAAGAGTTGATTTATCCTCTTTTCTTGAAGCTCTAAAGAAATTTTTTGCTCTATCTGAAGAAGCAAAATTTGATTCCTCCACCATTCAGAGCCTTGCCTGTTAATGGAGGCAGCTTCAGAGGCCAGAGCCAGTGCTGACTGAAATTTGCCATTTCGAAAAGCTGAATAGGCTTGATTATGTAGAGCGATGGCCTGCCTGTCTCGGTGGTCCAGGAGTGCGTATTTGCGAGCCACCTCAGCCCAGGTTTGCTCTGAGGCTTTCCAGTTGCCAGCTTCCATCACTTTTAGAGCTGTCGCTTCCAGTAGCTCCGCCTGATGAACCTGAAATGGAACAGGCGCCGGTGCCGGAGCGCTGCAGCCACTAAAAAGCAATCCCCCTAAAATAAGGCTGACCAGATAAAAGTGGGCCTTAACATTTTTCATCACTTCTTTCCTCCCAATGTCGGTTGCAATACACTCTGGGGAACTGCATTAGTTTGAGGGTTAAAACTCCCCTTGAGGAGCCAGTTTCGTTTAAGACCTTGCACAAGGTCATCCAAGTCCAGCACCAGCGAAGAGATTGAGCTCAACATATAACTGTTCGCCTGGACCTGTTCCTTGAGGTTGCCCGTGATTTGTGCAAGGTTGACCAATGTTTCATTCAAGCTTTTGCTGAGCATGACCAGATTGGTTTCAGAAGTTTCAACCGTACCCCTCACAGAACCCAAAGTCTCTACTAGCTCTTTATTCATTTCTGCTGGGATAACCCACTCACCAAAGCCTCCGTGTTGGTTGGTGAGAATTGAGGAAATCAACTGCACGTTCTGTACGATCGGCTCAAGCTCTTGTACGGTTCCATTGGCGCTGGCCATCAGTTTGGTAGATTCTTCCAACAAGGCACTTATTTGATTCGTCAAAGAAAGGAAACCAGGCAGACCTTCACTCACTTTGTTTACCAAGTCATTTGCTGACTTCATAACGTCTGTGGATTCATAGCAAAACAAAAAGTAGCCCATAAAGTTTTTGTCAATCGGCTCAGAGCTCCACTTCCCCTCCTCTTCATCTCCTGAAGGATCCTGCCAGACATAAAACTTCCCATTCTCTTCTTTGTACGTCGCTGAAATCTTTATATCCAGGCTAGATTGCCCCCCTTTGCTTACCTCCAGCGTCTTGCCTCCCAAGAGGCCTGATTTAAGCCGTACATCCGAGTCATTCCACAAGTAGCCATAATAAGGCTCCCAGATATCAAATTGAACCGTTATGTTATAGTACTCCCCAGGGGCATTGGGCTCAATGGCTGTTATCACACCCGCTTTAAAGCCCATTAGCATTACAGAGTCCCCCACCTTTAAGCCATCGGCCGAGGAAACCAGTGTGAAATAAGGCGCCTTCTTTTTGGTCCAACCTTTCCTGACCGCTGTTGAATAAGCATAGTACGATATGGTGCCCAGCGCAATCAGCGAGGCGACTATCACGAAAAAGCCGACCCACTTCTCCACTTTGTCCATCTGGGTTCGCAACTGCGGGGTTAAGTCATTCAGTGCCATGTTCAGCTATCACTCCTCTCTCCTAATAATTTTTTAACAGTTGAGTTCTCCGAGTTTTTTAAGGATTCAACACCTTGGAAAACTAAAAAACCTTCTTCCGTAATGACTCCATAATGAGTTCCAAAATCCAAAAAATCCTCCAAATTCTGTGTCGCCACCGCCACTACCGACGGTTTGAATTGCAGTGATGTTATCCCTAAAGACAGCGACCGGAGCAAGCGCTTGAGCCAAAAGCGTTGGATTACATCCAGACCCTCACCAAAATTATCCCAAAAAAGCAACTGCGGTTTAATCAATAACGCCTGGGCCAACACCGCCAGTTGTTTTTGATAGAGGGTCAACTGAGTCGGCAGGTAGTTAACCAAAGAGGATATTCTCAGATACTCCAAAATCGCTTTTAGCTCCTCCCAGAGATGGCTGAGCTCTTTGTTCTCATGGTAGCAAAGAGGCAAGGCAATGTTTTCCGCCAGAGTCAATCGGGGGATCAGGCGGTCTGCATCTTCAAAAACAAAACTTATTTTCCGGCGGATACTGCACATCTTCTCCTCAGACGCCTCCCAGTAATTCACCCCAAAAAGAGATAGCGCCCCTTCTTTCAAAGGAAGCAACCCGGCAGCAGCTTTTAAGAGACTGCTTTTACCGCTTGCATGGAGCCCAGAAACAACCCAGCGCTCCCCCTCATGGATTTCCCAGAAAAGCGCATCCAGCCGATTGGCGCCCACACGGCCGCTTCGGCTCAGCCCGGACTCGTGCAGACGCATGAGCTGCTCTCTTGTATTCGTAATTGTGCCTGCCTCCGTTGTCATCCTTATATCAAATGAAATAAAACAGTACATCTATAATCCCCCAGCCTATCAGGCAACCAATCACCACACGGATAATGGTGGCAGGAATTTGATGGCTCAATACCGGATGAGCCAAAGATTCATAACAGGTCGTAATGGCGATGAGTGAGCCAAACAACATAGCTTTCAGAAACAGAATTAAAAAATCTTTCCACTTTAACGCCGCTACAATCTGGTCCAGATATTCCATCGGTTTCCATGGTATATCCATAAAAAACACAACAGCATATCCACTTATAAAAGCAAACGTGATGAGGTAAATAGTCAGGCAAAGCGTCGCTACGCCCATTCCAATGGCCCGCGGAACCACATAGTAATGCACAGGGTCAATCCCCAATGAGCAGAGCCACTCTACCTGGCCAGATGCACGCTCCCCCGCCAGCTCTACAACCGTGCTTACACCTACTCGAACCAGCAAAACCAGGGCCGCTAACAAAGGGCCTATCTCCTTAAAAATAACTAAAACAAGAATATTACCAATCAGGCTGGAACTGGCATCCCCTATCAAACCCAGAAAGATAGCCGATTGCCCTACAACCAGGAAACCAATAACACATGAAAGAAAAAGAATAATCGGCAAAGGTGTTAAACCGCACTTGGATATCTCCTGATATATCAGAGGAATGATAACGCGTCGGGAGCTGCGACGCTTCTTCACATAAACACCCAGCACAATCAGGATAAAGAAAAACATCTCCTTAATGCGCTGATAAAAGGAAAACACCCCCACACCAGCCGCAATCCAAATAGATTTTGGACCTCTTCTGAAATGCTGAATATCCGTTCTGAACTCTACGCTCATACCCCCGACCTCATGAGTTCAATCTCGAAAACTGCTCCACAAGCTCCTCCATAGGCAGCCCTATCACGTTGGTGAGGGAGCCTTCGATCCTCTCGATGAGCATCTCGCCATGCTCTTGTATTCCATAGGCTCCAGCTTTATCCAGTGGGTTAGTCTTTGAAAAATAAAGCGTGATATCTTCCGGAGTCAATTTTCTAAACACAACCTTAGTGAGTACGCTAAACACCTTCCTGGAAACGCTGCTCCCATTATTGCTTTTTACGAAAGCGACTCCGGTAATCACTTCGTGCTGTTTACCCGAAAGCTCTTCAAGAGTCTGGCGAGCCTGCACCAGGTTAACCGGCTTGCCATAAATTTTTCCATCCAAAACCACCACTGTATCCGCCCCGAGAACCCAGCGGTCGGGGTGCTTTCGTGCTACAGCTTCTGCTTTAGAAAAAGCATTTCTTTCACAAAACTCCCGCGCTGAACTGCTTTCAGACTGCTCCTCCTCCATGTCAGAAATTTGCACCTCAAAAAGCAGGCCTGCTTTTTTGAGCAATTCTGATCTTCGAGGTGAAGCTGAAGCCAGGATTAGTTTCTCTGCCAACACCACTTTCACTCCTCCTCAAATTATAGCTGGCAATCCTCTGTTTGAAAATCTCAAATTAGAACGCCGCATCTAAAATAAATTTAGACTGAAGCGCTTAGAACTCTCGGCACTCTGATAAGGCAATTGCAATAGCTGAAACAGCAGCAGTCTCGCAACGGAGCACCAATGGCCCCAAGGTAATTGGGAGAACATCATTCTGCTTAAGAAGCTGGTATTCCTCAGGAGAAAAATCTCCCTCCGGTCCTATCCAAAGGGCAATAGAGCGAGGCTGGCGGCCCTCTTTTTGATAAAAGCGATTAAACCAATAACGTTGAGAATGTGTTTGGGCTTCCAGTGAGGCTACCAGAGAAAGATCATAGGTAACTCTTTTATTTAACCACTCCTCCAAACGCTGCGGTGACTCAATTTTGGGGAGCCAGAGTCCACCGCACTGTTTACAAGCTTCCTTTGCCGTACTCTCCCACTTCATTAATTTGGAAGCTTTATCTTTGGGAGAAAGTTTAACTTCGGAGCGAACACTTAAAAGCGGGACAATTTGCCAGACACCAAGCTCTGTAGCCTTCTGGACAATAGCTTCCATCAGCTTACCCTTGGGTAAAGCCTGCAGCAGGGTAATGCTACAGGGCAAAGGAGGCCGAGACTCACAACCCAGAACATCCAGTTGGACCGAAGATTTGCTCACCGCTAAAACACGGCAGTCAAACTGGTCCCCTTTTCCATTGAGAACGGTTAGCGAATCCCCGCGCTCAACACGCAGAACTCGTGCTGCATGATAAGCTTCGCTGCCTTCTAAAACTAACGAGCGATCTTCCTTTTTAGCAGAACTGGAAAAAAATCTATGCAAAATACTATGCCGCTCTCTCAGAAGTTGACCTCAGGTTTAGTTCTCCAGTTTCTCCTTTATTTTCTCTGCGAAAGACTGAAGCCATTTTTTGTAAGGAATCTGTTTACTGGCCTCCAAGGCACGACTCCAGGCAGTGCGCGCCTCTTCTTTCCTGCCTACGGCTTCGTAAATATCCCCCAGGTGATCGTAGTAAACAATTAAAGAATCATGTTCACCAGGATCAACCAGCTCCAGGGCTTGAAGCTGATAAGCAAGCGCCTGCTCAGGGCGATTCATCTTATATAAAACCCAGGCCAGACTATCCAAAAAAGCTGGTATATTCGGCTTGGCCTCCACAGCTCTTCGAATCATCTCCAACGATTTTTCAAGATACATTCCGTTATCAGCCCAGAGATACCCCAGAGTATTCAGGCTTTGCGGTGAGTCTGGATATTGTTTCAGCAGCTCTTCGGCTATTTCAAAAGCTTTCTCTTTTTCGCCGCTCCGCTCATAGAGCTCAACCAGTATCAGGTAGAAGTTCTCTCCCAGATTTCCAGAACCTTCAGCCTTGTCGAGCTCTTCTGCATCCTTGAAAGATTGAATTGCCTCCGTGTATCGCTCCAGGTCGCCATAGGCCAGCCCAAACAGGTATTCAGAACGAAAGGTTCTATATCCCGAAAGGCGAACCAACTCTAAAGCATCCAGAGCTTTTTGTGGGCTTCCCTCAGCCAGCCGCATACCAGCCGCGAGAAGATAGAGCCCTGGATTGTTTCGCTCCATCACCGCAGCATAATAGTAAAAATCTCCGGCCTCTTTGTACCTCCCCAACTGTTGACAGATATCTCCCAATATGGGGACATATTGTAAGTTGGTCGGGTTTTCCCGCAGCAAAAGGCGATACTCCACCTCTGCTTCCTCATAGCGCTGCAGAGCAAAAAGTGTCGATGCCCTTTTTTCTTTAAGCCTGAGGACTCCTGGATACTCTTGCAGGAGTTTTTCAAATCCCTCCAGAGCCTTTTCATTTTTCCCCAGGGCACTGTAAATATCAGCCAGCTTTTCCGAGTAGTCGGGCCTGACAGAACCTTCCATCTCCGCTTGCGCCATGAGCTCTTCAATCCTCCCAATAATACGGGCAAGCTCTTCTGAGGAGTCCAAGCCTAACTCTTCAATCTTATCCGGATGGCCAAGGTAGAGGTGTGAGAAGTCTAATAAAAAAGGGATAGAATCCTGGCCAACTTTTTCAGCTTGTTGGAGAATTTTCAGAGCTTCTTTGTGGTTCTCCGTTTCGGCATATATTCCAAAAAGAGTCTGATAAGATAAAGCGCCGGCATCGGGTTTTTGAAGCGCCTGCTTTGCAATCTTGATTCCCGATTGAACATCCCCATTGGAAACGCTTGCCAGTGCCCACCAGGAGTAAACCACGCTACTGGCATCTTTCCTTTTGCAAGAAAGCTCCAACAGGGTCAGGGCATCTTCCAGACGACCCGTCTCTATCAACTGTCGGCACACGTTAACCAACAGCACTTCATTGCCGGGGTCCGCATTAACAGCACGGACATACTCTTCGAAAGCGGCTTCACCCTGTAGATTCATCTCCAGGCTAAGTGCGCTCGAATATCGAGCCAGCGCTGTAGACCTGCCCCATTCTGCGTAAGCCTGCTGCTCGGCACTCAGCGCAGGAGCGAAGGGATCGGGCAAAATCGTAAACGTCGCCTCTTTTGTTTTTTCCTGCTTACCCTCCTGGTTCTGATCTTTCTGGCCTTTCCTAGCTAACTGAGTAGCCCCCCTTTTCTGACTAATTTGCGCAGAAGGATTGCCTGTCTTACAGCCACTCTGTGCAGCACTAAGAAGAACCACCAGCAGCAAGCTTAAATGAAATCGCTTTGGACCCATACCAGATAAAAGATACACGTTGCCATCCCTTTCTTCAAGAACGACAACGTGAAAACTGAAAACTCAGAAAATGAACCTGCCAGCGAATCCTGTTGTGAAGCTGTTTCTTCTTGAAACTTATTGCTCCACCGGTCCTCTGGAAGCAGCTAATTATTTCTGCCAGGTGCGCTTCTTATGACGATTAGCGCGCATCTTCTTACGACGTTTATGTTTGTTAATCTTCGCTTTACGACGTTTCTTCAGTGATCCCATATTTAATTTACTAGTTAAAACACAATCTTATTGAGCGGATACTCTATTATTCCTTCCGCTCCGGCAAGCTTAAGCTGAGGAATCAGCTCCCTGGCCACAGGTGCATCTATAATTGTTTCCACTGCCACCCAGTCCGGCTGGCTCAGCTGCGCTATAGTAGGATTTCTAAGGGCCGGAAGTCCAGCAAGTAATTGCTCCAAATTCTTTCTTTCGATATTTAGTTTGAGCCCCACCTTGCGCTCAGCCGCAATGACCCCATTTAACATCATGACTAAGGTGTTGATTTTCTTTTGCTTCCACTCGTTTCTCCAAGAGTTTTGGTTAGCGATAAATCTGGGAGTAGAGACTAAAATTTCATCTACAATTCTCAGATTTGCCGCACGTAGCGAAGAGCCGGTCTCGGTCACATCCACAATCGCATCCACCAAATCACGAGCCTTCACCTCCGTAGCACCCCAGGAAAACTCCACCTCTGCATTCACACCGTGCTCTTTTAAGTAGTCCCTGGTCAGGTTTACAACCTCTGTGGCTATTCTTTTACCCTCAAGGTCTTTTACTGTTTTGACCGGAGACTCTTCCGGAACAGCCAAAACCCATCTGGCAGGACGACTGCTCACCTTGCTAAAACAAAATTCTCCTACTTCGTGCACATCTGAGCGATTTTCACAGATCCAGTCACGCCCCGTCAGACCACAATCCAGATAGCCATGCTCGACGTAGCGGCTAATCTCTTGCGCTCTGAAAAGGCGAACTTCAAGTTCATCATCGTCCACGCTGGGGATATAAGAACGGCTGCTAACCTGAACATGCCAACCAGCTTTAGCTAATTTTTCAAAAGTTGCTTCCTGCAAACTCCCCTTGGGTAATCCCAGTTTCAATACTTTTTTTTCATTCATCTTTTTTAGCACTCAGTCTGTTACCGATCGCTCATCGACTCTATAGGAGGTCTGAAAAGATTTCAATGCTCCTTATTTCCTGAAAAATTAAAATTGACCATCTCTTCCAGCACCAACAATTATCTTTCGCTTAAATTCATCCAGTATTTCAATATGAATTTTTCTGTATTTCGGCAACTCAACGGGTGGGAAAGCCTCCCAGCGCTCTATCCATTCCACCACAGTAACTCCCTGAGAGCCCAAAAGATATCCTTCCAGACCAGCTCCATAAATCTCATCAATGCCTTCCAGCCGGTACAAATCCAGATGAAAAAGAGGAAGCCGCCCTCCTTCATACTCATGCAACAGCGCAAAAGTGGGCGAGTAAACTCGAGAGGCAACCCCAAGCCCACGGGCCAATCCACGTACCCAACAGGTCTTGCCGGCACCAAGGTCGCCCGATAGCCCTATCACAGCACCCTTGCCCAGCCCCTCAGCGTAATGAAAACCATGGGATTCAGTCTCAGCGGCACTATTGGAAATGATCATATCCATCACAATCCAATTCTACTGGACCTCTTTTTTTGCTGAGAATACGAATTCCTTTTTCAGCGACTACTTTGCCAATACAGGAAAGCTTTAAGCCTGGAAACCTCTCTTTCCAGGCATCCAGCAACTCGACTGCTTTTGATGCAGAGACTGTAAAGAGGAGCTCAAAATCCTCGCCGTCGCTCAAGGCACGCTGCAAGGCCGATGGTCCTCCGCGCCTTGCCGCTATCTTAGCTTCTTTGCTCACAGGTATCGCTTCTGCAAGCAATTCAATTCCCAACCCGGAGGCCTCCATTAACCGCTGCAAATCTCCTGCCAGCCCGTCACTCACATCCATAAGAGCGTGGATTTCAAAGTGCTCAGCCAGCCATTTTGCCTCTTCTATGCGGGCAATGAAATCCAGATGTTTACCGGTAAGCGAGCCGCCCAGTTCTCCCGTTACAAACAGGGCATCTGCACGGCGCATGTTCTTTCGCAAAAGCAATCTGCTCCGAGGCGCCCATCCAATAATGGAGATAGAGATAAAGAGACCCTGAGTGCTGCGAACAGTCTCCCCTCCGGAAATAGAAACATCAAACAGTGCGGCACGTTCATGAATGCCCTGGTAAATCTCCTCTACATTTTTAAAATCAAAGCCGGAAGGCAAGCCCAATGTGACGAGCGCTGAAATGGGCTCCCCTGCCATCGCCGCTATATCGCTCAGGGCTCTGGAGAGAGCTTTCCTGCCCACACGAGTCCAGCCGGCATCCCGTGTAAAGTGAACACCCTCGACCACAGCATCGGTCTTAAAAAGCAGCAATTTTTCAGCTATTCCGACATCCAGCACTGCGCAGTCATCACCGGCGCCCACAACAGTCTCTTTGTTAGTGGCAAGCCCGGGGATAAGGCGCTTAATTAACTCAAACTCTTTCATGGCACACTTTCGGAACCCATCAAAATACTGAACAAAAGGTTGGCCATGTTAAAAGAAGCATGGGTCGCAATGCAAACAATCAAATTTGCATACCGCTCATAAAGCAGTATCAAGAACAGCGCAATCAATACTAACGGAATGAAAGCTACTCGGTTAGAATGAACCAGCCCAAACAATACGGCACTGCCCAGGGCAGCTATTTTGGGAAATCCCATATCTCTCACATGAACATAAAGCACCCCCCGAAATAAAATTTCTTCAACAACCGGTGCAACCAAAATGGAAAATACGCTAATAACGGCTATTTGAATCCATGCGCCTGCTTCCTTTTGTTGAAGCATTTTAATTACCTCCTGAGATTCAGCACCCATCTGCAGGAGTTCGAGAATGCATCGGATAAGCCACACCAGAAATAGAGAAACCGGAAAAGCTGCCAGTCCCAGAAAGAAGCCCTGCACCAAAACCGTTAAGGGAGATCCGATATGAAAACCAAACGCCTTTTTCCAGCTCATGCGTTGAATATGAAGAAATAACGCGATTAGTAGAATCGTGCCCCCCTGAAAGGCAAAGGTCGAAAAAATAACAGAAAAAAATCGACCTTCATCACCAAAGAAGCCCGCTATCTGCGGCTGAAAAAAATTCAACAGACTCTGCGAAAAGGAAACATTAAAAAACACACCCAGCAGCAGGATGAAAATATCTCTATTACTCCACCCTTTGTTGGGAACTGCGCCTGACTTAATAATCATCTTCGCCTTAAAAAGGTCGCCGGTTGGAAACTTAGGCCTTTAGCACTTCGATGAACGCCTCTTGGGGAATATTTACAGAACCAAAAGCTTTCATCCGTTTTTTACCTTCTTTTTGCCTTTCCAAAAGCTTTCTCTTGCGCGTGATATCGCCACCATAACACTTGGCCGTCACATCCTTGCGATAGGCACGCACTGTCTCGCGAGCAACAACCTTGCCTCCCACAGCCGCCTGGACAGGAATCGTAAACTGCTGATTGGGGATTACTTCTTTAAGCTTTGCCGCCAGGGCACGGCCGCGGCCATCGGCCTTATCGCGATGGACTATGCAGGAGAATGCATCCACAGGTTCATTATTGACCATAATATCCAGCTTCACCATACTGGAGCGCTGATAGCCATCATGCTCATAATCCATAGAGCCATAGCCACGAGTCGTACTTTTGATCCGATCATGAAAATCAATCAAGATTTCGTTCAGCGGCATTCGTGAACTAAGCATCACGCGTTTGGAATCCAGAGTTTCGGTGTTGGTAATAATCCCCCGTTTCTCCTGAACCAGCGCCAGCATATCGCCAATATACTCATTCGGGCAGAGAATGAAGGCCTGAACCATTGGCTCTTCAATCCATTGAATGTAGTTAGGCTCTGGCATAAGGACAGGATTATCCACCTCAATTACTTCTCCGCTCGTTATTTTCACACGATAAACCACACTGGGATAGGTAGCGATAATCGCCATTTCGTACTCTCTGCGAAGACGCTCTTGCACAATTTCCATATGCAGCAGCCCCAAAAAACCACAGCGAAAACCAAACCCAAGCGCAGCAGAGGATTCCACCTGGTAAACGAAGGCAGGATCATTGAGTTGCAACTTTGCCAAATTAACTTTCAGGTGCTCAAAATCACCTGAGTTGACCGGATAAATCCCACTAAAAACCATAGGGAGTATTTCCTGAAAACCGGGCACTTCATCGCTCGGGTTGCGTGGATCGGTCAATGTGTCGCCCATTTTAACATCAAGCGGACTCTTTATGTTTGCCGTAAAGTAGCCGGTCTCACCCGTATGAAGTTCTTTGCGGATATAAGGCTTGGGGTTAAAGCTTCCCACCTCTTTTATTTCAACGGTTCTGCCAGTACGAAGCAGTTTAACATTCATACCGGGCTTAAGTATACCATTGTAGACGCGAACATGGGTCACAACTCCTTTGTAAGGGTCAAAATAAGAGTCATAGCCCAGAGCCTGGAGCGATGGCGCCATGGTTGGCGTGGGTGGCGGCACCCGTTCAATAATGGCCTCAAGGATATCTTCAATGCCTATTCCCTCTTTAGCACTGGCTAAAATGGCATCCTCAGAGGGCAGGGCCAAAATATCTTCAATCTGTTTTTTGGCCATTTCGATGTTGGCATGAGGAAGGTCAATTTTGTTAATCACCGGAATGATCTCCAGGTTCTTTTTTACAGCCAGATGGTAGTTGGCTACAGTTTGCGCCTCCACACCCTGCGCTGCATCCACAATTAAAATAGCCCCTTCACATGCACTCAAACTGCGAGAAACTTCGTATGTAAAGTCCACATGGCCAGGAGTGTCTATCAGGTTCAGCTCGTAAACCTCGCCATTCCGGGCTTTGTACATCATTGTGACAGGGTGAGACTTAATGGTAATGCCACGCTCCCGCTCCAACTCCATCGAATCCAGGAGCTGCTCTTCCATTTGCCGTTCAGAAATTGTTCCTGTAAGTGCCAGCAGCCGATCCGATAAGGTTGTCTTTCCGTGATCAATATGCGCTATAATGCAAAAGTTTCTTATATACTTTAGTTCCATTTTTACAAAAGCTCTAGCTCCTGCGTATGCAGGTAAAAACCTCCAAGCTCGCCGACTGTTCCACCATTTGACGGCGTCAGTAACCTATCCTCTCAGAACATGTTCGGCAAGCTTAAAATTCTCTATTCACATTCTGTTTCATGCTCTTTAACCTGCTGCGCCAGAATCCACAAAAGGTCAGAGAGCCGATTCAAGTAAACAGCATCTCTGTGCCGCTCAGTTTTTCCATCCACTTCATCCCCTTCAAGTACCTTCCAAAGGCAACACTCGGCACGGCGGCAAACAGCTCGGGCAAAGTGGAGTGCCGCCGACGGCTGCGTATCACCCGCTATAGCCCACTTCTGGGCTGTTGGCACTTGAGGCTCCAGGGAATGGATCAATCCCTCCAGCCAGTCAATATTCTCCTGGCTGACTGTTTCAAATTGGGATTTCCGGAACAGCTCCCTATCCGAAGGCAAAACCATTATTCCGGTCATCAATTTAATCAAATGCTTCTGGATAGAGAGAATCATCTCGCCTGATTGAGAAAAACCTCTCATCTGGGAGCGAGCAATCCCCAAAGCTGCACTAAGCTCATCTATCGCTCCGCAAGCCAGAATGCGCTCACTGGTTTTGGGAACACGCTTTCCAAAAAGCAGCCCCGTCGTTCCACTATCTCCGGTTTTACTGGTAATACCCATATTCTTTTGAAGTAATCACTTACAGACTGGCAGAAGCTGGCTGCAGGTTGGGGGTGCTCTCCAAGCCTCCCGGGAGAGTATACTGCTTAAGCTTTTCTATCGCTTTATGCAGACTGATTTCTATCGCATGCAAACGCCCCGGGTCTGTGATTTTATTGCCAATACAATCGGTTATTAAAAAGCGATCAAGAGCAACCCCCTTTTCAGTAAAGTTACTTGATGAAATTATGTCGGCCCCCAGTTGGGAAAGAGTCCGCGTAAGGACGTAAAGCAGACCAATATAATCTTCGCACTGGACTTGTACGGCCGTATATTTGAGGGAGCTCTCCAGGTCAAAAGTAACCTTTGTAGGAATGCTAAAGTGCTCTCTGGGCTCCAGTTCAAAAGAGGGACGGTTATTGTAACATTTTCGCATCAATTCCTCCAGGTTTACAGCATCGCAAAGAGCATCTTCCAAAACTCTTTTAAAAGCTTTCCTTTGACGCATTGAAGGCAATCCCGTTTCATCCACGCTTAAAACATGAAATGAATCCAGGGCGATTCCATCCTGACGCACAAAAATCTGCGCGTTGAAAATAGTCAAACCGTTGGCGGTAAGCGCTCCACAAATTTTATTTAAAAGTCCTCGCTGGTGATGTGCACAAACAGTCACGCGCGAACACCCCTTGTGCAGTAATCGCTCCCAGGCAATTTTACAAATATCCTGCCGAGATTCCTGCTGTTGCGGTGCCCTCTGCAGGTTGCGAATCATGCTCAGATGACGAACAATCTGTTTCGGAGCAAAAACTCGCCGATACCGTTCGGGCATCAGGTTCAGGTGGTTTTCTATCTCTTCCAGGTTAAAAGACTTGCTACCCACCTGGGTTAAGTGACGCAGTAAACGGTTCCGCTGACGAATGGTTCCAACTGTTTCCTGTTCTGACTTGGGGACGGCCAGTATATTCATTGTCCGCTTGTAAATCGCCCATAGCAGCAATTCCTTGTATCCAGTCCAGAGGCTTTTGCTTGTCCCCAGGGTATCAGCAAAAGAAAGCAAAAAAAGCAGGTTCATCCGCTCAGGAGTCTCCATGTGTTCAACCACCTCCTCAATTACGGCATTACTATAAATATCCCTTTGTGTAGCCACTTGGAAAAGATAGAGGTGGTTTTCTACCAAAAAAATCAATAACTCCTTATCTTCCTCATCCAGCCCCATCCGGTCCGCCACACCCTCCGCCAAAAGCTTGGATGCTTCATCGTGCCTGCCTTTATACCGGGCACCCTTGCCCACATCATGCAAAAGCAGGGCAAGATACAGAATATGCGGATTTTCTATTTTTTGAAAAATTTCCTCGAACTGTGAGTGTGGCGGCTCTTGGGCCTGCCAGACTTTATCAAGCTCTTCGATGCACACCAACGTATGCTCGTCAGCCGTATAGCGATGGAAAAACTCATGTTGAACCAGACATGTCAGTTTGCCAAACTCGGGTAAATAATCCCCCAGGAGACCAGTCTCATGCATGATTCGCAAAATGGGCGCTACTGAGCCACGCTGATGAAGTATGTCTAAGAAGGTATCCCTGACCAGCGGGTTGCGCCTAAAGTCATCGTTACTCAACGAAACCAGTTCGCGCAAGCGGTGAATTAAATCCGGATGCATGGCAAGACCACGCTGCTGAACCACCAGGAAAAGACGCATCAAACGGCCCGGGTCACTCGAAAAAACAGATACACGCGGTGCACGGACCCAGCCATCAACCACTCTAAACCCATCAATGGTGTAACTTTTACGTCGAAAAAGAGAGGTTAGTGAGGGCAGTATCCCCTTCTCAGAGGCCAGAGCAAAACGTTGTTCAAGCGTGTCTGAAATCAGATGGATATTGCGCATATGCGTATAGAGCTCCTGCATGAACTTCTCGATGCGCCGAGCTGGCGATTTATCCTTAAAGCCCAGATGCTTGGCCACTGCGGGCTGGACAGCCTTGAAAAGAATATCCGTCCCCCTGTTTGTGATATAGTGCAGGTCATTACGCACACGAAGCAAAAAATCATGCGCTTTGCTCACCTGGGTTAATTCACGCTCCGTGAGGTGGCCGCTCTTTCTCAAGTCTTCCAGGTCCCAAGTGCGCAACTTAAACCAGGCAAGCCAGATCAGGTTGTGAAAGTCTCTGAGCCCGCCACAGCCATTCTTCAAATCCGGCTCCAGCATGGTTGGGGAGTTACCAAACTTTTCATGGCGTCTCCTCTGGTCCGCCTGGCGGTCTCTGACATACTGTTGTTCGTGGTTTTTAATACATTCCTGGAAAATCCGTTTTTGCAGGTCCGTGTAGAGTGTCCGGTTTCCGGCGATCCTTCGAGTCTCAATCAAAGATGTTTTGGCCAGCATATCCTGGTTTGCGATTTCAACGCATTCATCCAGAGTTCGAATCGAGTGGCCCACCTTGAAGGGAACATCATACAAAGTATAGAGAATGTGCTCCAGAATAAGCTTCAAAAAAGGATGCTGCTCTTCCCCATCAAGCAGCTGCCCGTCATGTAAAAACATGAGGTCTATATCAGAGAACGGATTCAGCTCTTTGCGCCCATAGCCTCCCAGCGCCACCAGTGTAGCAGGAGGCACCTTTTTCTCTCCGCTCTGTTCCTGATAAATTCTTTTCACCTTCTGGAAGAGCTGAATCAACATGGCATCAAGCACGCGGGTCTGCGCTCGGCAAACCTCAAGGCCAGAGTATCCATCCCGGTGATACGCTTGCAGTTGCTGGCGCCAGGCTTTTACATAGCGGCGATAGCGAACCATATTATCATGCGGAAGCTTTCCTTCGGGGAGCCGAAGGCGCTTCTTCGCATCTTCATCTATCATTTCCAGGAGTGTTTTCATGCCTTGTGTTTGCAGTTTAACTAAAGACCTGTGACAGCGCTTAAATAGTGTTTCTGTCGGGATTGAGCCTTTCTTGTGTGAAAATGCTCTTTTGACCTCTTTTGGGGCAAACCAGCCAAAGCCAAGTTTCCCTTTAGATTCTAGCCGCATGGGCAAGATATTTCAATACGTTTTGGATACTACAAAAAATTCCGTTTTTTATTTTCATTTCATTTTGCTGGATACTGCGCCTTCGCTTTGCTATGCTTTCCACGAGACGAGGGTTCATGTAATGAAAACATTTTTAACAGGAGTTATCGTAAGTTTACTGATAGGAACAACTGGTATGGCACAAGACACCGCTTCTTTTAAAGGTTCAGAAGTATTACCGGAACTGTTGAGGTCTGAAAGTGGCCTCCAAATCAAGACTTTGGACGAGTGGAAATTTATCCGCCAACCCGAACTCTATGAGACATTCTCCAAGGAGATGTATGGATGCATGCCGGGACTGCCTGAAGAAATCAAATATACCGTTTTTGAAAGCAGCACCAATGCGCTTAACGGGCTGGCAACACGCAAGCAGATCACCATCTCCATGGTCAATAACGCGCATAAAACCAGCGTGGACCTGCTTCTCTACCTTCCCAACGCAGCCAGGGGACCCGCCCCTTTATTCCTTACCCTTAACTTCAAGGGTAATCACGCTATTTCAGATGAACCTGAAATCAAAATCTGCGAAAAGAAGATGGCCCCTTCCGACAAAGAGCCTTATCCACGCGCTGATGCCTCCTCTCGCTGGCCATTGGACCTTATTTTGGGTAAAGGCTATGCAGTGGCCACGATGGCTCGAGGCGACATCGCTATTGATGGAAAGGGCTTTCCAACCAACAACGTTTTGGGTCTTTTCCCAGAACTCCAAAACCGGAAGGATAACTTCACCACTATCGGGGCTTGGGCCTGGACCTTGAGTCGTGCACTGGACTTTCTGGAAAAACAACCAGAAATCAATCCGCGGCAAGTTGCCGTCCTGGGTCACTCACGCCTGGGCAAAACAGCTCTTTGGGCCGGGGTGAACGACCCTCGGTTTGCGGCTGTGATCAGCAATGATTCTGGCGCAGGTGGCGCCGCCCTCTCACGCAGAATGATGGGAGAAACCATAGCTGACCTTTGCAGGGCCTTTCCCTACTGGTTCTGCCAGAATTTCCAAAAATATGTCGGCCACGATAAAGAAATGCCCTTTGACCAACATCAGCTGATGGCCCTGATAGCTCCCCGACATATCTATGTGGCCAGCGCCGAAGATGATGCCTGGGCAGACCCTGAAGGTGAATTTACGAGTCTGATGCTGGCTAATCCTGCATTCGAACTTTTTGGTATTCAGGCAGCATTGCCAGCAACTAAAATGCCTTTGGTAAATGAACCGGTCCACGGCCATAACGGCTACCATATGCGGACAGGCAAGCATGACCTGAGCAGGTATGACTGGGAAAACTATATCGAATTCCTGGATAAACACTTTGAACACTAAAAATAAATCGCAATGAGAAGTCTCTCTTTTACCTTAAGAACGGTGATTCTGGCTGCTTTTTGCATGGCTGTTTATGCAACCCAGGCAAACACTTCAGTGAAAACGCTTGCTCTGAAAAAAGCAAAAGATAAAGAAAGCAGTAAGTACTACCAGTATAACTCTTTCACGGACGTCGGCTACAAAAAACCCTACGACTGGCAGTATGCCCAGGGGCTTACTTGTGATGGCGAGTATTACTACTTTGCCGGCCATCATGATCGAACCGGCGAACTCGCCGATATTCATAAAATTCGGATGTCGGACGCTGTCGAAGTTGCCCTTTTTGAAAAAGAAGCCCCCATGCACAGCCCAGGACTGGATTGGAATGAATACAATGATACTGTCCTCTCCTGTTGCTACGGGCCAACATTAACCCCTTGCGTCTGGGAGCTGGATAAAAATACGGGCAAAGCGATCAACCAATGGGATTGTCCGGAGGTTGGCCTGAAAGCCGGCGGCCTCATCGCCTGGGTAAAGAAAAACGATATTATCCTGCTTACTTCTACGGAAAACGGGGCCAATCTTGGCTTCACCAGACTCACACTACTGCCGGATGGCAAGTTCATAGAGCGTGGAACCTGGTATTACTCCGAAACGAACCTGGGCGTACCGCAGGGAATGGATTACAAAGACGGTTACATCTGGTTCCTGGCCGATGCCGGTAAAACGATAAATGATAATCCACATGCCATTTACCTTCTGAAGCTGAATAAGGATAAGAAAAAAACTGTCTCCCTCCTTAAAGAGTACCGCGTAGACTTGCCGGTAGAGACGGAAGGGCTCACCTTTGATACTAAAGGCAATCTTTACTTTGGAACGGCAGAAGAAAAAATTTACAAGATTGATCATCATTATAAAAAAATGAAACCCTGGTTAGAACCCAAATAAAACAGATGCGAAAAACATATACTACTTGTTTAAGCCTCCTGGCTACCGGTGCCATCTTCTGCTCCGGTGCTCTTGCCGAGGATATTATCTATAACCCCTATCATGATGTTGGCTATGTCAAGCCGTACAACTGGCAAAACGCACAGGGACTCTGCTGCGATGGTGTCTACTATTACTTTGCCGGCCACCATGACAGGACTAATGAAGACGCAGATATTCATAAAATTCGAGTTTTCGATAATGTCGAGGTGGCAGTCTTTGAAAAGAAAGGACCGATGCACAGCGCCGAGCTTCTTTGGTTCAAGCCGTATGATACCCTGCTCGGATGCTCAGGCGGTAATGACCGCAAACCGTTTGTCTGGGAGCTCAGCAAAGACGATGGCGAGGCCCTGAACAAGTGGGATTTTGAAGGCGTTGGCGAAAATGGAGGAGCTCTTATTGCCTGGATTAAAGAGGATGATATCTACCTTTTCACCTCCAGTAAGGATGGCGGCAGAATTGCATTTACCCATGTCACCTTGAAGGAGGATGGAAAGTATGCCGATCATGGCACCTGGTATTACTCCCAAACCCACCTGGGAGTCCCTCAAGGCTTGGACTACCGTGATGGCTTCCTCTACTACCTGGCCGATGCCGGCAAAACAATAAATGATAACCCTCATGCAATTTACAAAATTAAGCTTGAGGATGATGCCGATAAAACGGTTACTGTTCTGGAGGAGTATCGAGTTGATCTGCCCGTAGAAACTGAAGGGTTTAGCATCGCCCCAGATGGCAGTGTCTATTTTGGAACCGCTGAAGAGAAAATCTATAAGCTTGAATCCAAATACGACGAACTGGTGGATTATCGTAAAAAATAAAAAACAGTTTTGGGGGAAGGCTAAAACTCAAGTGAGTCTTCCCCCGCATACAATAAACCTCCTTCTTCTCCAAGCACGATCATCAACCCGTTCTCCTGTGAGCTCAGGAATACCTGTGGAATCGGCTCGGGCAACTCTCTGTCACTGGGACGGTTTTTCTCAAATCGGGTTTCCACAATCAAAAACCGTGGTGAGCAACGTCTGAGAAACCCTGCCCTGAATCTGTATTCGTAAGAGGGCATCCCGCACACCAGGACATCGCAGCTTAAATCTTCCTCGCGGTCCATAAGTCGCTGTTGTCCCTCGGGCTCCAGGTCCGAGACAAAAAGAATTCGTTTACCATAGCGTTCAAGCCGGAGCACAAGCGTTCCCTGGTCCGCCCGAGTGAAGTCTCCATCTTCATCAACTACCGGGTGGAGCACTTCCAGGCAACCGATCATGGCGCCGCGCTCCAAAGTTTTGGGGACCGGGATTCCCGGCTCTTCTCCTTTCTGAATTCTTTGCATGTAGGGAGATCGGCTTTTCAACGGATTAACATACGTTTCTTTTATTTTTATTTTTTGTGACAGATAAGCAGCTCCCTTTAAATGCTCAGCATCTCCATGAGTCAGGATTAAAGCATCCAGAGAGCCAAATTTAAGAGACTTTTGTTTTAAGAATGGAATCACAACTCGCTGGACCAATCTCTCATCGCCTGTATCAATCAAATACTCCTTCCTCTCTTGCCTGTCTTGCACGAAAACAGAGCTCCCATTGCCTGCTGGAAAAACCATCACGCTTATTGGGGGAGAGCTTTTCTGTGCCGTCGAAAAATAAAGGATCAAAATCAACAGGTATCCCAAACTCCAGACTCCATATTTTTTTTGGAAAAATAAACCTCTAAAAAGCCCAAAAACACCCAGGTAATAAAAAATCCAGCTCCAGGGATTCCATCCATTGGCGTTCAAAAAAGCTCCTGGCAGCGCTTCAGCAAAGGTGCATATTCTCTCAACAAAAAACAGCAACCACCAGGCTGGTATGTTACAGAACTCTGCCAGGGGACCCCAGATTGAACCTAATGCCAATGAAACTACAGCCAACCCCTGCAAAGGAAAGGCGATAATACAAACAAGAATGTTTACAAATAATCCGGCAATGGGAATCAAGTTAAAAAAGTGAATGCTCAGCGGCAAAGAGCCTGCCCAACCAGCAAGAGAAGCCCAGATATTTGAGAGCAAAAAGAGTATCAGAAGCTCCTTAAACCGCATACTGCCAGTTACCAAAATACCAGGTAAAAAAGGATCTTTGCCGGCCCACTTTTTCCCAACTTTCTCCAGAGTGGGTAAAAGCAAAACCAGACTCAAAACAACCGAAAATGAAAGCTGGAAACTGGCTTGAAAGAGTTGAACAGGGTCCCAGCTCAACAAAAGGAAACAACCGGCCCCCAAAGAGTTAACCAGGTGTGTAGGGCGGCGCAACATTCTCCCCAGCAGTATCACGCAAATCATCACGGCTGCCCTGCTCACAGGTGGGTCTGCCCCGGCGGTAAGAGCGAAAAAACTGACGGCTACCATACAAACGGCCGGCTTCCAAAAAGTGGAGACATTTAGAAAAGAGAGTAGCAAAGCGGTTATAGCAGCAATCACAGTAACATTAAAGCCGCTGATCGCAAAAAGATGCATCACGCCTGTCCGGGTAAACACTTCTTTGAACTCGGAGGGCAGCGCCGTTCTCTCCCCGACGCTCATCGCCTGGTACATGCCAATATAAGGGTCCTTGGGGTCATAGCCCTTTGAAAGAATCTCAACCCAATAGCCTCTCAAAATGCCTGCCGAGCGGCGAATCAGACTGGGCAATCCTTTCTGCCATCCCTTCCAACACCACTCTTCAACGCTGCTTGTTCTGAGTTCGTAATAGATACCTTGTGTTTCCAGATATCTTTTGTAACTAAAACCGCCAGGCATTCTGGCACCAGAAGGCTGGCGGATTAACCCGCGCACTTCAACCAGCGCTCCTGCACTGAAGTCATCGCTCAAAATCTCCCAGCAAACAGCTTTGACCGTACCTGTAGCTTTTTGGAATTCAAGTTCTTCAGAAGAATCCTCAACCCAACATACTTCATGTAATATCAAAGATACGCGGCAAATCTCATTTGTGTGTTCCACTCCTGAACGCCACTCCTTTATGGAGGAAATTGCAGGACGCTCCAAAAGCTCTCCCCGCACGATGACTAGTGCTGCCGTCTTTTCAGCCATCTGTGCCCGGACATCCTCCTGTGTATGGATGGCCGTATTGGAATTGTAGGAAACAACTCCCCAAGAGAAACCTGCTATAAGGTAAAGAAAAGGAGGTAAATAAAAGGTCCATGAGGATAAGTTACGCAAAGCCCTCCCAAAAATAATAATCCCCACCGATAAAAACAAAACAGGCAGATAGAGAGCATAAACCTGGGTAATATTAAATATGTTTACCGACTTCCAGGCAAAGATTATTCCCAGAATTTGGATTAAACTCACATAAAGGAGAGGGAAACGCTCAAACTGAAAACATAAAAAAGAAAGCAGGGAAGAAGCATCCAGGTATTTTTTCCGGGGAGTCTCCTCCATTTTCTTGTCCAGCTCCTCCCTCATTTCCTGATGAGTCTTTTTTAACTTCCCGCTTTGAACCCTCCGGCACTCGGACTCTGAAATGCTTGAGAATAGAGGAGCTCAGCAGCAGCCTTGGGCTTCTTTCTTAAAGTGCCTCTTTTAAAGTAGCTCCACACCCACATGCCGGTCAGACCCAACAAGACTCCAAAAGCATCAATCATCACATCCTCATAGGTGCCATGCCGCTCAACTGAAAAAGATTGATGAATTTCATCGCTCACCGCATAGCCCACGCAAATCAGAAAGGTCAGTATCGCCATGCGAGAAGACCAAAAGCGCCGTAAACCTACCAGGCCAGAATGTAAAAAACCAAAGAAGACCAAAGCCGCCAATATTCCATACTCGGTGACATGGCAGGCTTTTCTCAGATAAAAGATGGTCTTTGCAAGCTGCTCCCAGGAAAGAGTTGGGAAGTTTTCGTGCAAAAAAGTCATGACCCGAAGACTGGTCGCTTTGCCACCAACATCATCCGTGCTGCCCCAAAAAATAAGGGCGCACCAGATAACGGCTGGCAGCCAGGCCTTGGTCTGTACGTAAAAGAAACGCTTCATGTATAGCGCGGTTAATTCTCAGCGGAGTGTAACCCTCCGGAGCCAGCACCAAACGTCAGATGCGGGCAAGTCCAGAAGCAGGCACCACAATGAATACATTTCTCTCTATCGAAAGCTGGCAGACCGGGTTCTCCAGGATAAATAGCCTGCCCAGAACAAATCTCTATACACGCTTTGGAGTCACAGGCCCTGCAAATCTCTTTGCTCTCAAAAGTAACATGGTTGGCATAGCCCGGAGCTGCCTGAACTTTGCCTCCCAACAGCAAGGCATCCTGGTGGGATATGAGCAGCTTTCCGTCATAGTCAATGGAAGGCCAACCTGCTTTTTCCATCAATACATCATTGGAGTAAACTCCCCTGGCAGAGCAATCTTTGCGAATCTGTTCCACCTCTTCCGGGGTCAGTTTGCCCTTGAAGTAATCGGCTACTTTGGGCAGACGGTCCCAAGTTTTTTGATGTGTCCCTGGAATATGGAACAATCCTCTGGTAAATCCGCTCAGAGCCATTCCCAGAAGACCCGAAACCATTCCTCGATGGAATCCATCTCTCGATTTTTCAGCAATGCGTGACTCGATATCCCTCTTGCTGGCCCGGCGCTGTTTGACGTAAGTTGCTTCAAGATTTTCCTGATTCAATTCTTTACCCTGGCTCATTAACTCTGCCACCGCTTCACCCAGAAGAACTCCTGTTTCCCAAGCTTCATCCACGCCTGAGCCAGTCAAAACATTTGTAGTGCCGCTGCCTTCTCCGATACGGACAAAGCCTTCTCCTGTCAGATAAGGCTCACCACGACGCCCAGACTCCTGAAGCGTTTTTGCTCCCCAGGAGCGCAAAACGGCTCCCTTTAAATACTGCCATAAATAGGGGTGCAGCATCCAGTACTGCATATAGCGGTATGCAGAGCGGACTGGGTTATCCATCCAGGTGGGAACAAAAATACCAAGAGAAGCTACATTCTCCGGATGGACATAAAAGAAACCGAAAATCTCCGGCTCGGGATAACCAAATGTATGAAACACCATTCCTGGTTTGAGCGGAGTATCTTCGGGCAGATTAACCACCATTTTCATACCGATGGCCCAATCGTTTTGCGAGTGTCCCTCTGGCAGACCAATAGCCTCATTCAACTGCCTGCCGACAGCGCCCACCGGTCCATCCGCAATGACCGTCAAGGCTGCCTCTATCTCCATTCCAGGCATAAACCCTTCCGCTGGGTCTCCCTTCAGGTCGACTCCCTGATCTACTAATTGAACTCCGGAGACTTTGCCTTCCTTTAAAATTACCTTCTCAACAGGAGTGCCTGGCCAAATTTGGATATAGCCGCTTCCCATCACCTGCGCTGCAACCCATTGATTAAACTGTCCAACCGAAAAAGTGATTCCACCCTTTTTACTCAAAAACGGAGGAATCCAGGGCAACGCAAAGGCATAGTCTTTGTACCAGGGTAAAATCGCCTTGAAGGTTTTTAGAAACATATCCCCCAGTTTGAAAAGGAAAGAGCGTCTGCTGGCACCGTGTGGATCAAGAAGGTAAAGCACTTTCTCCTCTGTGACATCAGTAAGCATCGGTATTTGAGAAAGCTCCTCGCTGGGGATGCTCTGCCGTATTGAAATTGCATCTGATGCCACCCCAGAAACCCCTGAAGAGGTGTCATCTGCCCGTTCATAGCAAATCACTTGAGGAGGCATTCCCGGAGAAACCTTGCTCTCAAAAGCGGGCAATCCGTCTTCCTTTAGCATTCGCTTATTGAGGGCGCTCAAAAAGCCACCCATCGCCGGACCAAAACCAACACAAACAATGTCAGCGTTCAGTTTCTGGCGCTCCACCTTTTGGTTCAATTCTTGGTTTTGCATTCTTAACTTTTAACTTAGATAACACTTCCTCAGCCAGTACACTATACGCTGAGGTTCCTGCACTATACAGGTCATGATACATTACAGGTTTGCCAAAGCTGGGTGCCTCTGCCAGGCGGACAGCTCGCGGAATGATCGTTTCAAATACCTTTTCGCCAAAATACTCCCGCACTTCCGTCACCACCTGCTGTGAAAGGCGGGTACGACCATCAAACATGGTCATTAGCACCCCCAAAAGCTCAAGCTCACAATGGGGAGTACTTTCCTGAACCTGTTTATAAATTCGCATAATCATGGAAACTCCTTCCATGGCGTAGTACTCGCACTGCAAAGGAATAAGGAGCCACCGCGCAGCAACAAAGGCATTGAGAGTCAGCACCGATAGAGAGGGCGGACAATCTATGATAACAAGGTCGAAGTCTGTTTTACGCAATACCGGCTCCAAAGCATCCTTCAGACGAACCAGATGGTTTCCCGATAAGCGCGGAAACTCAATATCCGCTCCGCATAAATCCAGCCCCCCGGGGATGAGCCAAAGGTCTTCCCACTGGGTCTCCACAAGGGAGTCGGACATATCTTCTTCGCCCAGCAAAGCCAGATAGGAGTTCCTCCCCTCAAGCTTCTCCACACCCACCCCGCTGGTTGCGTTGGCTTGAGGGTCCAAATCCAAAAGCAAGGTTTTCTTGCCGAGCGCTGCCAGAGCTGCTGCAAGGTTGACAGCGGTAGTCGTTTTACCAACCCCTCCTTTTTGGTTAGCGACAGCAATAACAGTAGCAGACATTGTATCGTCTTGGTTGATTCATTTGTTCATCAGTTTCAAGCGGTAAAGCCCTCGGGCAATATCCGAGTTATCTCTTCCTGGGAAGAAACCCGGATGCTGACACCGTTATCTCCAACAGCCTGAGTCGCCAGCTTCAATGCAATCTCAGGACGATTGCAGTCCTGGCTCAAGTGTCCCAATACCAGCTCTTTGAGTCCAGTAGAAACAATCTCCTCCAGCAGATGCGCCGACTCTTCATTGGAGAGATGCCCAGAATTACTCATAATTCTTTGCTTCAATCCCCAGGTGCGGGCAGAGTTCCTCAAGAGGGTAACATCGTGATTGAATTCAAAAAGAAGCCCATGAACCCCTTTTAGTCTCTCTCTCACTACTGGAGTCACTTTGCCCAGGTCCGTCACATGCCCCAGCCGAATCCCCCCAGCCTGAAATGTAAAGCCGACAGGGTCGCTCGTATCATGTGGAACTTGAAAAGAGCAGACTTCAATATCGCCAACCTGAAAGACACCTCCCGTTGTAAATATCTTGAATTCAGGCAACTGTTTGGGTCTGGCTCCGCGCTGCAAAATAGCACACAGGTCTTTTTGAGTAAGGCGATTTGAGTAGACTGGAACCTGATAGCGTTGGCAAAAAAGACTTACGCCGCAAATATGGTCCGTGTGAGTGTGAGAAATCAAAACTCCACTCACCTGCCCCGGGTCTTTCCCCGCGGCCTCTATCCTCTTCTCCATCTGTCGGCAAGAGAAACCGGCATCTATCAAGAGGCATGTATCTCCGTACTCAAGCCAGGTACAGTTGCCCTTGGAGCCACTACCCAGATTTATGAACTCAACAGGCTTCAATTTTTTTTATGCTTTCCTCTGTTTTAGACTCCGGCATGTTCAAGCTCTTCATTTGTCAAAGAGTTGTATATTTTGAACTCTTCCGCATGAAAGGCAGGGTCCGCTCTAAAAGAGAGTTTCCCATAATATTTTTTCTCCATGTCGATCAGGAGCTGCTCATCTTCAGTGCGAAGTCGGTCCAGAACCAAAGGGTGAACAACAACTTTCAGTTGGAAATCCGATTCATCCCGACCTCTTCTGCGAAAAATCTCTGCCAGTTTGCGTTGTATTTCAACCGACATGGTTAGAGCCGATTTAACCATTCCACGCCCCTTACAATATTTACAATCATCGTAAACGGCTTCCAAAACAGACTCAGTATGGCGCTGACGGGTCATCTCCATTAGCCCCAAGGAGGAGATCGGCAAAATGTGAGTTCTGGCCCGGTCTCGGCGTAAACCTTCCTTCATCTTATTATAGACAGTTTGGCGGTCACGCTGCATTTTCATATCGATAAAGTCCAAAATGATGAGTCCGCCTATATTGCGCAAACGCAGTTGCCGGCAAATTTCTTCAGCCGCCTCGAGGTTGACTCGCAAAATTGTCGATTCATGATGATCCATTCCCTGTTTATGCCCACCAGAGTTGACGTCAATGGCCACCAGCGCTTCGGTTTCATCAATCACAATATAGCCACCCGATTTCAGATAAACTCTACGAGCAAAGGCGCTGCCAATCTGCCGCGTGATGTTGAAGCGGTCAAAAATGGGTTGAGAATCCGAGTAAAGTTTCACTTTAAAGGCAGAACGCTTTGAAATTCTGGAGATGACCTCCCTGGCCCGCTCGCATTCTCTATGATTATCAATTACGATTCTCTCCACCCCTTCAGTTAGAAAATCTCGGGTCATTCGCCCAATCAAGTCCGGCTCCTGGAACACGCAGCTGGGAGTGCTGCTACTGCGTATCTTCTCCTGAACCCGCCTCCACTCCGCAAGAAGAATGGCCAGGTCGCGAATAAAGTAACGTTTCTGTTGTTCCTCGCCGGCCGTGCGAATAATCACACCCATCCCTTCGGGAATATCCAGTTCTCTTAAAATTTTCTTTAGCCTCTCCCTTTCTGCGGGATTATCTATTTTTCGAGAGATACCGCTTTGGTCTGAGTTTGGCAAGAGAACGAGGAATCTGCCCGGAAGCGAGACATTGGTAGTAACCCGCGGCCCCTTGGTCCCAATAGCCCCCTTGGTAACCTGCACCACGATCTCTGAACCGATTGGATAAAGCTTGGGAATGTCGCTTTGGGTGATTCGCGGTTTGTCTTTGCGGCGCGGTGCACGCTCCACCACTTCAATGGAGGAGTCGAAATTATTGGGAATAATATCCCAATAGTGAAGGAAGGCGTTTCGGTCAAACCCAATATCGACAAAGGCCGCTTTTAATCCATCTTCAAGGTTTTGCACCTTGCCCTTATAAATTGAGCCGACCAGGCGTTCGTCGTCAGAGCGCTCAATCGTAAAGTCTTCCAAACGTCCATTTTCCAAGACTGCTACTCGAGTCTCCAAAGACTCTGCGTTAATAATAATCTCTTTATGAGTCGGCTGTGCCGGAGTAATCATACGGTGGAAGGTCTCTATCACTTTACCTGCAACGCCCTTAACAGACTCTACAAAGTTTCGTGGCTTGGGCTCAGCCAGGGCCACAGGCTTGTAAGGTTCTTTAGGGGTTCTTTTACGAGGAGCTGGAGCTGCCGGCTCCTCTTTAATCCCAGCAGATTTATTTTCTGCTTTCAAAATTTCGGCTTCGTGCCGTGAATCAAAAACTGTATCTGAGACAGCTTCCCGTTTTGGATCATCCAGTTGAATAAAAGGCGGAGAGGCTGGTCTTTTGCCGCCTCTGCCTGATGAAGGTTTAAAACGCATAGATGTTCTGCGTTTTCGAGAAAAAGCTTTTTTATTTGAATTCATTATATTTTCAATATGTTTTTCTATAAAGATAAATGTTCTGTAATACTCCCAGAGCCAGCAGGGTACAAATCACTGAGGAACCTCCATAACTAAGCAGAGGTAAAGGAATTCCCGTAACTGGAATCAGGCGAATATTCATCCCAATATTAATCATGACATGTGTAAAAAGTAGGGCAACAACCCCTACGGCCAACAGCCTGCCCAAACGCTCGCGCGCCTGGCTGGCGGTGCGGATACCCGCAAAAAAAATCACTCCATAAAGGCCGATAACAAGCACGCTTCCCAAGAAGCCGCCCTCCTCGGCAATTACAGAAAAGATAAAATCGTTATGTGCCACTGGTCTGGGCAAAAAACCTAGTGAGGTCTGCGTTCCCTGCCTCCAGCCTTTGCCTTTGAGCCCGCCACTTCCCACTGAGATCAAGGCCTGGTCTATATTGTAAGAGTCAGTTCGTTGCATCTGCTCCAATCTTTTTCGCTCTTCAGGCGGAGTATTGGGGCTCACATAGCTTTGATTAAAGTAAACCAGGAGACGCCGTCTTTGATAATCCTCCAGGGGCAAACGCCAGCCATCCGGTGCAAAGACGACATCCACAAACAGGAGTGTGAGCAGCAAAAAACCGATTCCCACAATACGCTTCATATAGCGTAGGGGAACTCCAGCCATCCACATCATCACCAGCCCGGTAGAAACAAAAGCCAACGCCGAACCCAAATCCGGCTCTGCCAAAAGCAAGAGAAATGGCAGCACCGTCATTCCCAAAGCCTTGAGAAAGACATTGTACATCCGCAGCTCATCCTTGGGGCGCTCCAAGAAATGCGCCATCGCAAAAATGTAAGCCAATTTAGCAAATTCAGAAGGCTGGAACTGAACAAGCCCCAGGTCAAACCATCGTCGCGCTCCAAAACGCAAACTCCCTACATGTGGAATCAAGACCAGGACCAGCATTCCAATCGCTATCCAGTAGGCCAAAAGCGAAAAGCGGCAAAATATTTTGTAGTCCAAAACACACATGGCCACTGCCAGAGCTGAACCTATCAGATACCAGACTCCTTGCCGGAAGCCATTGGTTTGATACCAGCTCACATCGGTTTCAACCCCTATTCGTGCACTGATAATTGATAGAATCCCAAGTAGCATCAAGCAGACTGTTGCTGCCAGCAAGGGCCAGTCAAAGCCAAGCCGTGCATGAACCGTCATCTGCAGAGGGCGCTCATTGCTTTCGCCTCCCGACTGCATTGGGATAAACCCTGTATCCTGCACACTCAAGACTGCACCCTCCTTTGCCGGCTTTCCATTAATACCAATTCCTCAAATATCTTTCGGGCGACTGGTGCGCAGGTAAGCCCACCTGATGCTCCGGCTTCTACAAGAACAGAAATTGCATACCGGGGGGACTCGTACGGCGCATAGGCAACAAACCAGGTATCTTTTCGGATCAGGCGGCTGCCTTGCTTGACTTCTGCTGTGCCGGTTTTGCCACAAACACGCATGTTACGAGTTTGCGCCCTGCTGCCCGTCCCTTCTCTGTCTTCCACATCTGCCAACATTGCATCCTGGAGAACTTTTAAGTTGCGGGCAGAGACCTGCAAAGTCCCTCGAACTCTTCCTGCAGGATAAACTTCCCCTGAGAGCTTATTGAGAGGGTCCCATGATTCGAGCCGCATCACCAGCCGTGGCCAATAGACAGTGCCACCATTAGCTATGGCTGCTGTCATCACTGCCATTTGGAGAGGAGTCACGGTAATGTCTCCCTGGCCAATACATAGATTGGCTGTATTGCCTACAGTCCAGGGTATTCCCCTTTTTCTTTGGGCCTCCACGAAGCTTGCAGTAGGATAAAAGCCGCTGACCTCCTGCATGGTCGGTATCCCTGTTCTCTGCCCCAGGAAAAACTGTTCCCCCATTCTCATCAAGCTGCTGAGACCGCTATCCAGTCCCACTGAAATAAAATAGGAGTTGCTGGAGCGAAGGAAAGCCCTGCGAAAATCATAGTCTCCAGAGGGTGCTGTATCGGCAATTCTCCGCCGGCCCAACTGGTAAGAGCCTTCGCTGTAAAGAACTTTATTCGGATCAAGCCCTGACTCCAAAGCTGCCAGTCCTACTACAATTTTAAAAATAGAACCTGGAGCATAAGCGCCATAGGTCGCACGGCACAAGGTGGGCATCGTGTTTTCGTCATTATAAACAGCCCAGTTGGCCGAAGATATCTGGGGAATAAATAAATTCGGGTCGTAAGAGGGAGCCGACACCAGCGCCAAAATATCTCCATTAGTGACATCCAGCACCACAACGGCACCTTTCACATCCTGTTTGGCCTCTTTCAGGGCTCGCTCAGCCACTTTTTGAACTTCCGCATCAATTGTTAAATAGGCATTTTGTCCTGCTACAGGGATGATCAGCCGATTCTCTTCCTGTCTATAGCCAGTGTTATCCACCAGCACGCTTTTAGCTCCTGGCAATCCTCTTAGCTCTTTATCAAAAACTCCCTCAATACCCACTCGCCCAACATAATCGGGCATCTGGTAGCTATAAGGAATATCTTCCTCTTCCACCTGGCGGCGAACGAGGAATCCAAGCAAATGCCCCCCGACACTATTAAGAGGATATTGACGAAAAGCCTCTGTCTCAATGCCGAGCCCAACCGGGCGAACCGGACTCTCCATGAAACGCGCCAGTATCTCCGAAGAAACATCTCTCATCACATGCAGCGGCAATGCACGAGTTTGCAAGTAGTGCCTGTTGAAACGCTCTTCATCTATCACAAGGTCTACCCCTACAATCCGGCTGAGCTCTGAAATTGTATTGCTGACCACATTAAACCGGGCAATGCGGGAGCGCTCCAGTACATTTAGTTTGCCGTACTCAGCTATTTTTTTTAAGCGCCTGTACTCTTCACTGAAAAGGCCAGCCTTGGATAAATCCTTCACATACAAACTAATGCTGTAAGCTGGACGGCTGGAAGCCAGAACAGTACCGTTTTTGTCGTAAATACTCCCTCTTACCGCCGGCTCACGAACCGTCCGGTATGCCTGGTTTTCCAAACGTTGCACATACTTGCCCGAACTGAATATCTGCAAATGCCATAAAACAGCCACCAGCAAAAGAAGACCCGACAAAATAATAATCGAAAGATTGCGAATCTGCTTATCACCACGACTGAGTTGATCTAAAACCAGCATAACTTGGCCCTAACTCTCCCTTCTGAGGATATTACCCTCTTCTTTAAGAAAAAGTCCTTTGCCCAATCCAGCATATTTACGCATCAGATACTGCATGCCCCAAACCAAAAGCGGAGAAGCCAGAGCGGTAGACATTCCCAAAACTGAAAAAACCCATAACAGAGACCATCCCATCATGGGAGCAACCTCCAATCCGGTCAATTGTAATAAGGTCAAAAGCGGAACCAAAACTCCCACAAGAAAGCCTAAGAGGGTCTGCACCCAAACAGCCTTATACAAAATGACTTTTCGATATCGATAAACCACATAAGATATTAATAAATATGAAAGAATCGTGACCCCCAGCGGGTTCAGGGAAAACGAATCATATAAATACCCGGCCACAACACATACAAAAAACAACTCTCTCCAGCTACGAAACAAAGCACAGTACAACACCAGAGCCGGAAGAATATCAAGCTTCACTCCCAAAAGCCTGTGAGGCCATTGGCACCAGGTTTGCAACCAGGTTATCATGATACACACCAGCAGCAGGATAAGTATGTTTTTGTGCTTTATCATTGTACCAATATCCAGACCTCTTCCAACAGATTGGCATCCACGGCAAGCCTGACTCGAGCCTCTTTTTGCAAACCATACTCCCCCTCAACGCTCTCTATAATCGTTCCGATATAGAGACCCGCCGGAAACATGCTTCCCATGCCACTGGTATAAACTCGATATCCCGGCAGCAACGGCTCTTGCCCTGCCGATAAATAGGAGAGACGAACAGAAGTCGGGTCCAGTGAGGATGCCTCCATCGGCTGAATCACACCGGAGCTGCGGGTCTCACTCACCACAGCGCTGACCAGACAGTTTGGGTCCCCCATCAAGACGACTTTGGATTTCCATTTACTTACTTCCAACACCCTGCCCACCAGAACCGCCTCCCCCAGCGTAGCCATCACGGGCTGATTGGGTTTAACCCCAGCCGCACTGCCAGCATCTATTATGATCATTCGCCACCAGTTGGAGGGCTCGCGAGCGATCACCCGTGCCAGTTTGAGCTTCCAGGGAGCACTCTGCTGAAAATTGAGCGCCTGGCGCAATCGCCTGTTTTCATCCTCCAGTTCTTTGAGCCGTAAGAGCTCCATCTGGTTGGTGGATGATTGGGCTTTAAGGAGATTATTCTCTTGAATAAGTTGAGTTTGAAAAATAAACCAATGCTGGATGCTATTGCCTATTTCTCCCGTCAGGCTGGCCGTAAAACTGAGTGGATACAATAAGATAGCGCCGATGTTCTTAGCTCCCGAAGTCCATCGCTGGATACAAAGGAGCAACAACACCGCTAATATGAGTATTCCAAATACTGCCGTTCGGCTTTTTCTAAACATCCACCGTTACGCTATTGCATATGCAAACGCAACGCCTTGAGCAAAGAGCTTTTTGCACCCCCAGAGGGTTGGCTCTTATTCGCACTATTCTTGTTCCTCAGAAGAAATGAAAATTTTGCAAAGCCTTTCCTGTCCCTTCAGCAACAGCGCTCAAGGGGTCATCGGCTATGTGTACCGGCAAGCCGGTTTCATCAGAAATGAGCTTGTTGACATTCCTTAATAGAGCCCCGCCTCCAGCCATCATGATCCCTCTGTCAACAAGGTCTGCAGCCAACTGAGGCGGACACCGCTCCAATGTAATTCTTACCGCCTCCAAAATGCTGGAAAGCGGTTCTTGTAAAGCTTCTCGTATTTCTTCTGAGCGAATGATGGTCGTCTTCGGAAGCCCTTTCCCCAAGTCCAAACCTTTGACCTCCATAGTCAACTCCTGGTCTAGCGGATAGGCCGAGCCGATGCGAATCTTAATCTCTTCGGCCATGCGTTCGCCAATTAACAAATTATAAGCCCTCTTCATGTGGGCGATAATCGCTTCATTAAACTCATCGCCTCCCACTCTCAAACTGCGGCTGGAAACCATTCCCTTCAATGAAATAATAGCTATCTCACAAGTACCACCACCAATATCCACAATCATATTGGCAGCAGGTTCCTCCACCGGCATTCCTACCCCGATGGCCGAGGCCAGGGGCTGGTCAATCGTTTGAACTTCACGAGCACCTGCATGAAGCGCTGAGTCTTTAACAGCCCTTCGTTCCACTTCTGTAATCCCAGAGGGAACCGCAACCAAAACACGGGCAGAAATCAGCTTGCGATGGTGTACTTTCTGGATAAAACAGCGAAGCATTGCCTCGGTTACCTCAAAGTCGGCTATCACACCATCTTTCATTGGACGAATTGCGCGAATACCCTCAGGCGTTTTGCCCAGCATCGCTTTGGCCGCCGAACCTATAGCAACCACCTCGCCCGTCTCCTTGTGAACAGCCACAACAGAAGGCTCCCGCAGAATGATACCCCTATCTCTGACATACACCAGGGCATTTGCTGTCCCCAAGTCTATGCCAATATCATTAGTAAAAAGGCTTTTAAGTTGTGATAACATGCATCAGAGCCTATACAAAGCAGGGATAGTTTAACCGCCTATTTAGACACAAGTCAAGTTTCTTCAAAACTTAATTAATGAAATCTCCAAGAGCCTGCAAACCCTTAGACGACTTTCGATAAACCACTCCCAGAAACCACTTCCCCAATATCCCAGGCTTTATGCTTCATCTTTTTGATGTCAGCCAAAACGGCATCAGCCTGCTGGTCTGCAACAATGGCTACCATTCCAATACCCATATTAAAGACCTGATATATCTCCGACTCATCAATATAACCAGATTCTTGAATCAGCTTAAAGACGGACAACACAGGCCAGGAGCCTTTCTCAATCACAGCATCGCAGTTCCTGGGAAGCACCCGCGGGATATTGTCAATAAAGCCGCCGCCGGTAATATGGGCCAGACCTTTCACTATGCGAGGGGCCTGGGGCAAATTGTATTTTTTCAAAAGCGTCTGAATCACACTCCCATAGCTCACGTGCACCTTGAGCAGTTCAGCCCCCAGAGTGGTTTTGAGGCCAGCCGGTTTCGAATCAAGCTGCAGCCCCATTTTTTCAAAGAAAATTTTACGAGCCAGTGAATATCCATTCGTATGAAAACCACTGGATGCAATGCCGATTAAGCGGTCGCCTTTTTTGATCCCCTTACCATCCAGCAAGTTAGACTTTTCAACCACACCCACGATTGTGCCGCTCACATCATACTCTCCCGGAGAGTAAAAATCGGGCATCTGCGCCGTCTCCCCACCAATCAGCGCACAGTTATTCTCTTTGCAAGCCTTGGCAAACCCGCTGACCAACTGCTCAAACACCTGCGCATCAAGCTTTCCCGTCCCGATATAGTCCAGAAAGAAGAGAGGCTCAGCTCCCATCACGGCAATATCCCCCACGCAGTGATTCACCAGGTCTGCGCCAACAGTGTTGTGCTTGTTCATTGCAAAGGCGATTTTGAGTTTGGTGCCGACTCCATCCACACTTGAAACCAGGACTGGCTGTTTATACCGGCTGGCCTTAAAAGCAAACAGTCCACCGAAGCCACCCACCTTTCCCAAAACTTCTGGCCGATGCGTTGATGCCAATAACTTGGGGAGTTTGGATTTAACCGTATTGCCGAGGTCAATATCCACCCCGGCTTGAGCATAAGCTTTTTTCTTCACAATTTATCCAGTTAAGTATTGTACCGCAGAGAATCCCGCTACGTCTATCCAAACGGGAAAAGCAAATCTACGCAAGCTCCAAATACAGTTCCAGGTATTATTTTTCCGGCTTATCGACATTCTCTTGCTGTTCTCCTTCGCCGATGAGGTCGAGCTCACTCACCAGCCAGCGGTGTTTGCCGCGGGTTGTCTTTTGCGTTTCTTCTACGGCCTTGAAGCTTACCTCAAAGTCGTCTCCCAGCTTCTTTTGCACTCCCGCACGAATAGAATCCAACTGCGAGGCGCTAAACTGAGGTGTCGGTTTATAGTGGAACTCCGCAACCCCAGGCTCTTTCTGGTAAAACTGCACCGCATAGAGGTTATCAAAAACTTCATCGTGCATATTAAACATCGTTAAAGAAATCCTCCTGCCCGTTGCGCTAACTAAAAACTCCTGCTCTCTTCCGGCAATCTCAGTCGCAGCCAGCCAAGGCAGTTCATGAGGATAATCTGCTGTTGCCACCTTCACATAATCTCCTGTGCGATACCGAATAAGCGGCATAACATGATTATGGAAGGAGGTGGCTATCACTTCCTGGTAACCCTCTTCATCCGGAGGCCCCAGCTCTGTATAACCATAAGTCGGCCAGAAGTAGAAAAGAGGCGTGCTGGCCCCTTCACCAGCCAATACAGCACGCTCGGAGTGACCATACCAGCGATAAACCTGGCATCCAAAAACGCGTTCAAGCATCTTCTTCTGAGGCAAGTTTAAACGCTCTGAACCACACAAGAGAGCCTTTAACGGGGTGCGCCAGGATTGACGACTCCTCTCCAGATACTGGGCTATCTGCAAGGCCGCCGAAGGATAGGCATGCAGGAAATCGGGTTTAAAAGCTTCAATGCGCTCCAGGTATTCTGGCATTCGCTCATCGGTCAAATGAGCCGAAGACATCAAGAGCCAGTTGCGGGTAGCGTCATAAGAATGGATACGTCCCGATGAGGATTGCGTCGTCACATGCCCTCGCACCAACACCAACCGCGCGCCCGTCTGCCAACCCACACGCTGCCACATTGCCTCTAAAAAGGCCTGCTCTTTGGGGCGGCTAACACCTTTTTCCAGATAGAAACCGACAGGCACACCGGTCGAGCCGCCTGTTGTAATGTAAAGCCGACTGGAGGCCGAGTATTCAGTGGAAACAAACTCTTCCAGATGCTCTTGGATATCTCTTTTTTCCAACAAAGGAGCAGCAGCCAGGTCCTCAAGAGAAATCACCTTTTCAGGCCGAAACCCCGCCTGAGAAAACGCATTCTGATACCAGGGGCATGAGTTCTGGGCCCTTAACAAAGTAGAGCGTATCTGCTTGAGCTGATATTCTCGGATATCCTCCTCGTCCCAATCCAGCAGTTCACGGTTAAGCCGCTTAAACTTGGAATAGCCCTCCCCCCACTTCCATTTTTCTGGGAGCATACGATAAGCCGCTCCCAAAAAGCTTTTCACTCCACTGGGAACGGAATCATAAACTTTTAAAAGCGGATAGAGCTTATCTTCCAGCGACATTCTGCTTACCGTCCTGCTAAGCTAATCTCCGGCCGGTACTTTCTTCATAAGTACCGACCAGAGAAACCGTTTTCTATTCCAGTTTTTTCGCTTTGATATCGCGTATGTTCACGGGAGACCATTTGGCAGCGGCCGAGCTCACTGAAAGCTGAACCGTTTCACCAGCCTTAAACTCAAACACCCCCAAAGAGATGGGAGCAACGAATTTATCATAGCCGCCTGTGTTCTCAATCTTCACCGAGTTTACCTGATCGCCAGCTACCACTGCTATCTCCGTATCTCCCTGTGAAGCAACAGCGCTGAAGAGCTCATATTTGCTCGAATTTTTGAGCTTAAAACTCCACGAAAAAGAATCTTTAGGCTCAAGCCAGTAGCCGATATTATCTTTGTTACCCTTTCGCTCAACAGTAAGCTTGCCGACCAAATCGGCATCACTCACAATAAGCTCAAAATCCCCTTCGCCGTCATAGGTCCAGACAACCGGCTCCACGTTTAAGAGTCCTTCAAGCTTTAACGTAATGACTTCCGGTCTCTCCAGATTGCCGGGCGTTCTGCCAGGCACCTTCACAGTTACTCCCATCTCGTTCATTTCAGTGCTGACCGGAATGGGCTCCCATAGAGTATTCGCGCTGCGGACCTCATTACGGAGTCCGGGCAACAGAAGCGTTCCATCTTCTGGCCAATTGAAAACATGCAGATAGAGTCGAACGCCATCGGGCTCCAGGCGCTTGGTACAGCGACCCCAGGGAAGCTTTTTGAAAGGGCTGGCCGTTGTATTGTAGATACTCTCCCCGTTTATATGCATCCAGTTGCCCACTTCCTTGAAGCATTCCACTGTTTCAACAGGTACGCTCCCGTCGGCTTTAGGTCCCATATTGATGAGATAATTACCACCCTTGGAGGCAATATCCACCAGGTTTTTAATGACTATTTCTGCAGATTTCCAGTTTTGGTCATGCTCTGAGTAGCCCCACGTGCCATTCAAGGTCATGCAGACCTCCCAGTCACGCCCATCAGCATAACCGGTGGAGGGAATATACTGCTCAGGTGTTGCTGAATCACCTTGAAAGCCACCCCCCAGCCGATCATTCATGATGATTCCGGGCTGGAGCTCATGGGCCAGCTTGAACAGAGGCTCAGCCAGTTCTGGTGTCATATTGGCAGGAGTATCCCACCAGATAATATCAATCTTGCCGTAATTGCTGAGGATTTCCCGAGTTTGCGGTATCGCGATCTCGTTAATGTATTTGGCAAAATCGCCTTTCTGCGACTCATCCCATTTAGCTTTGTAGCAGCCGCCGCCCGGGTGTGTCCAGTCTTGCGCCTGAGAATAGTAGAAGCCAAACTTCATGCCATGCTTGTGGCAGGCCTCAGCCAGTGGGGCGATCAAATCTTTTCCATAGGGTGTTGCATCCACCACATCCCAGTCACTGACCTTTGTATCAAAAAGAGCAAAACCATCGTGGTGTTTGGAAGTAAGGACGATGTATTTCATTCCCGCCTTTTTGGCCATGATCACCCACTCTTCAGGGGTGTAGTTTACAGGATTAAACTTTTGTGAGTACGGTTTATAATCGGCCACAGGTATCTCCATATTATAGAGAATCCACTCGCCGGCACCTGTCGTTTTTTTGCCGTCATGTGAACCTGCCAGAGCTGCATAGACACCCCAGTGGATGAACATTCCAAACTTGGCTTCACGCCACCAGGCCATCCGTGCATCACGCTCAGCCTTGCTTTCCACCGGTTGGGTAATGGCAGGCTGGGAGTCGGCTCCAACTACAGCGCTAATCAAAGGCGATGCACCCATGCACGCTGCAAGCAGAGCGGCAACAGTTATTTTTTTAGTAAAGTTTTTCATAATTAACAAAAATTATCAGTGCTGATGCTATCAGAATTGTTCTTACCAATCAAGCTTTAAAAGAGCACCCTGAACTCAAAACATCCTCCAGTTAAGGCCTCTTATAACGAAGAGCCATTACGGTAATATCGTCTGACTGAGGCTCTTCTCCAGCATACTGATGCACACTGCTGCAAAGCGAAGCCGTTATGGCAGAAACCGACTCAGTAGACTTATTAGCCAGGCAGGCTAACAGGCGCTCCTCTCCAAAAAGCTGTTGCTCGCGGTTCATCGCTTCGTTAACCCCATCGGTATAAATAACCACTGTTTCGCCGCAGTTCAATTGAACGCATCTGTCCTCATAAATCGGATAATTGGAAATTCCCAGCACAATCCCTTTAGGTAAATCCAGCCATCTGGGAGCCACACCCTCTTTAAGCAAAACAGGGGGCAGGTGCCCGGCGTTGGAGTACTCCAGAGACCCCGTCTCTGTATCCAGAATGCCACAGAATACGGTTACAAACATCGTGTGCTCATTTTGCAAGGCCAGCTCGTGCCCAACTCGCTTGAGAATGCCGGCAGGAGAAACTTTTTGGTACTGCATGCCCTTCATAAGCGTAAGAGTTACAGCCATGAAAAGGGCCGCAGGCACCCCTTTTCCTGAAACGTCTCCCACCGCAAAAAAGAGGCGTTTATCATCCATCCGAAAGAAGGTGTACAGGTCCCCTCCCACCTCTTTTGCAGGCTCCAGGAGCGCATGAATTTCAACATTATCCACGCCGGGAATATCAAAGTTCCGAGTCAAAAAACTCATTTGGATATGGGTGGCGATCTTCAGCTCACTGGTAATCCTTTCTTGTTGGACGAGGCTTCTGCCCAGACTGGCAATATATTCCTTCAAGCTCATTCTCATGTTATCAATCGAGCTGGAGAGAAAGTCTATTTCATCACGCCTCCCATGGCGCTGAATAGAGATATCCAGATTCCCTTTGGCAATTTCTCCTGTCTCCTCAGCCAGACCCGCTATGGGATGAGTGAACCTCTTGGAAATCCAAAGAACTGTCAACAGTAAAACAACCAGACCCAAAATAAATGACTGGGCAGCAATATGCCGGACGTCATCCAGATCATCAAGCACCTCAGCCTCTGTCACTACAAAAAGAATGGACCAGCCGCTTTTTTGAATTTGTGAGAGATAAAGCCATACCTTTTCACCCGAGCTGGAGATAAACCCGTCGATGCGTCCAACAGTATCTTTCTGGCTTTTGACGAGCACCGCCAGATTCTCCAGGTCCTCCTGTTGCCTCTTTACAAGGTCTGCTGAGAACAACCCGCCTTCATTCCTTTCATGTTCAGGCAATACCAATATTTTGCCTCCTTCAGAAACCAACATCGCAAAGCCTGTATCGTAGACTCTGACGCGATTAATGATCTTTTGAACTGCCAGCAGCCCCATGTCGGCCGTTACCACTCCCATGAAAGTATCTGTCCCATCCGGCTCGGTCTGGAAAAACGGAACGCTATAGGTACACATGGAGGCATTGCCACCCCCTATATCAAAGTAGGGCTCAGACCAGTTGGGGCGGAGCTCCTTTTCCGGAATGCGAAACCACTCCCACACAGGATAGTTATAGCTTGGGTCGTTCAGATTGGTCTCAACCAGTTCTCCATCCTTCCAGTAAGAGTAAAAAGCCATATTTGTTCCATAATAACTGCCAGGCTTAAAAGCCACGGCGGAGCCATAGAAAAGCTCCGGATTCATACTCAAAAGGTTTTTTATGGACCACTGAACCTCCTCCGGGCTTCCATAGCCATGCTCCACTGTTCGTTTGAGGCTTTCCGTCGCATTTTCCATCCCCGAAAGAAGAGCTGTTATTCGGCTTGCTGTCTCTTCGTTAAGCCTCTCCACCACTTGGGATACAGATTCCTGCATCACTCTTTGAACCCTGGTATGCAAATACCACATGATCCCCGAAACAATCAGAGAAGTGCATAGAAACACATAAAGGCACAGCCGAAAAGCCAGGCTGTGATAAAAATTAACTTTCTTTGTCATGAAAAGATCATGTTAGTTTTCTGCAATTACAGGCAGAAAGTTTTCTCCCTTTCAAATAGTCCAATACGAGGAAAAGTATGCGAAAAAAAAAGGCAGGCTTCAAGATCGGAGTTTGTTTTCCTGAGCTGTTCTGCCTGACTTTAATCTCTTTTTTAGATAGAGCTACCCGGGTTAAAAAGTGCAGGCAAGCACTTTACCATGCACTTGCCTGCACGCTGTCAAAGAGTGTTCTACGAAAACGAAAACGGTCTATCTGCCTGGGCCTCCGCCTCCACCTCTCTGGCCTCTGCCGCCCATACCCTGCATGCGCCCTCCGGGTCCACCACCCAGCATCCTGCGAAAGTCCATTTGTGGCGGTTCAGCGTAAGCGCCCGGGTTGGCGCTGTACTCAAGCTGCTCTCTGACTCCGTTCAAAAGGTTTTGCATATTTTGATTATTTGCATACTGTGATTCCAGCGTAGCTAAATAGTTTAAACGATTTTGAGCTACATCCGGACTGAGACCTTCACTTCCAGGCCCGACTCCAGAAAGGCCCATCAGCATCATCCCCTGCATTCCGGGATTATCAGCAATCGCATCCAGCGCCGTGCTGAACATCTCGTTGGCCTGAGCATTGGAGCCGACAAAGTTCATGGCCGAAGCCATCAGGCGCGCCTGGTCTGGCTGACCGATGTTCGGGTCCATAAAGCTGCTATAGATCGCCGGCATGGCCCCCTCTCCCAAAGAACGTATCAGAAAGTCCAAAGTCGTACCATCCACTCTGCCATCAACAAGCAAGCTATCTTGCAGCGCTGCTGCATACTCGGTATCTCCCAGTTGGGACAACAATTCAAAAAGCTGCCGTTTGTCAAAGTTATTGATTTGACTGTCAGCCAAAAGATTGCGAGCCGTTGTTATCGTCACATTACGAAAAGCACTTGCATCAATCCCCTGGAGAACCCTGGATAAATAGACCAATTCAGATGCATCAGCAGCCGTAGGAACCAATTGGCCCAAAAGCCCGATGGCTTCATCACCGCCAATATCACCAAGCACCTCCATGAGCCCCTGGCGTGTACTGGAGGGAACCACACCGCCACCACGGCCCATGCCACCCATCATGCCCATTCGTTCTCCCATCCCTCCCGGCATAGGCATTCCGTTAGCAAATCCCTGCATACCCGTCTGCTCACCAAAAGGTCCACCAGAACCACGCCCCATACCCGAAAGCTGCACATTATCGCCACTCAAAAAATAGCTTTTGATCGGCTCTATTGATTCGACCCCAGCTTCTACCAACCCTTGGAAACAAAAAAGAGCCTGACGTACTCTCTTGCGATTGTCATCACCCAGACTGCGAAGCCGCTGTACCAGAACAATAGGGTCCAAACCCGAAGTAATTTCACGCTCCGGCCCAGCCACATGGCTGATTCCAGCACGCGCACGGCTAAGCTCTGCTTCCAAATGGCCACGCTCTTCATTCCAAAGAGCTGTGCGCATACTGACCTCTTCAGCTGCCTTGCGATCAGCCTTTAAAACAAAAAAACCACTGGCCCCCAGAACGCAAATGCAAACAGCGACTGCACCGATTAAAACACCTTTTGTATTCATATATCGTTTTCTTTCAAAACCCCGTGGTGTAACACCATCAGGAAATAAAAGTTTCGCCAGGAAGTTTTCCAAGGCCTGTTTTTGTTTTCCTTGCTTTTTCAAACACCTTCGCCCACAATCCCCAAGAGCTAAACAGGCAAAGATAAAAACATGTTACAAAATAAATTAGTTAAACTTCTTTTCGCAGGGTTGCTTTACTTTTTTCTTCCCTGGGGCGGTCTGGCGCAATCTCCCAATGATTCCTCCAGTTCAACTAAAATGATGTTTGGCGACACAAGCCGCAGAGATGTCCCTTTTTCTAAAGACCCTCATGTCGTTTATTTTAAAGGCCATTACCTCATGTACTATTCCATCCCACCCTTCAAAGATGAAGTGACCAATCCCGTTAAAGGCTGGGGGATCGGAATTGCCCAAAGTGACAATCTCATTGATTGGAAGCCGGTTGGAGAAATCATCCCCTCGCAAGAGTGTGATGCCAGGGGGCTCTGCGCTCCCTGTGCGCGGGTGATTGATGGGAAAGTACACCTGTTTTACCAAACTTACGGAAATGGGAAAAAAGATGCTATCTGCCATGCTCAGAGCAGCGACGGATTAAAGTTTGAAAAAAATCCAACCAATCCCATTTTTCGACCCGATGAGGGTGGCTGGAGCTGTGGCAGGGCCATTGATGCCGAGGTTTTTCAATTCAAAGACAAGTTTTTCCTCTACTATGCAACACGTGATATGGACTTCAAGAAACAGCTCATGGGAGTTGCCGTGGCTCCATCCATAGAAGGCAAGCCGACAAATTTTGACCGTGAACGCTGGACAAATCTTTCCACAGAAAAAGCAATTCTGGCGCCCGAGCTTCCCTGGGAAGGCGAGTGCATTGAGGCAGCTTCAATCATTGAACGCAATGGGAAGCTCTATATGTTCTACGCCGGAGCTTACAACAACTGGCCTCAGCAGGTAGGAGTTGCTGTCAGCGAAGATGGCATTCGCTGGGAGCGGCTTTTCAAAGAACCGTTTCTCCGTAATGGCACTCAGGGAGAATGGAACCAGAGCGAATCAGGTCACCCTCATATCTTTGATGCCCCAGATGGTCGCACCTTTCTGTTTTTCCAAGGCAATAACGACAAAGGTAAAACGTGGTATCTTTCCCAGATAGAAGTTTTTTGGAATGAAAAAGGGCCCTACTTAAAAAACAAGTAAAGCCCTTAATGCGGTTAAACAGATTCTAACCAGCTCCAATTTCAACTCTAGAGAGTCCAGCCATCACGGTACTTTTTGTGTACGTGGAGATTGGCCTCCTCTGAGTTGGTGAATTTGAATTGTTCCTGATCCCAGTGTAGACGAATGCGAGTCAGCTCCTCACGCAACCCGACACGCAGCGCCACGTTACCCATCAGCACCACTTGAGCCAGAGGTCCGGCCTCATCAAAGTTCATACGTGCAGGTTGTTTCTTGGGGTCCTTACATGCCAGAACAAATTCAGCATAGTGGCCCGGAGAGCGCTCCAGAGTTTTTGGAATCTCTCCCACTTCCTTACGGCGCTTCTCGTCATAGATAGCCGAGTCTAAAATAACGCCCTCTTCGCCCACAATCAATCGACCGTTCTCCGACATGGCGGCACCCTCAGGGACAAGGTCCGGACGGAACGGACGCAAACCACCATCATACCACACCATCTTAAGAGGCGGATTATTTCCATAGCTCTCAAACTGCCACTCCACTACAGAGCCAAGAGGGAAAGTCTCCTCATTAACGCGGGTGGAAACGGCATGAACAGTCTTGGGATAGTGACCTGTCAGCCCAAGAGCCCTGAAGATCGGGGCGTAAAAGTGACAGCCAATATCGCCCAGAGCACCTGTTCCAAAGTCCCACCAGCCCCGCC
>LSQX01369020.1_pt1 | contig 64380 bp, 43 predicted proteins | sample 654561 | NCBI WGS metagenome assembly LSQX01 (sample SAMN04489861, study PRJNA283612) | anaerobic digester metagenome | isolation source: 4 biogas reactors fed with cattle manure at either 37C or 55C with and... | place: Denmark: Kongens Lyngby | collected 2014
CTGTACCTGCCGCCGAGCTGGTAACACCAAACCGAGCTGGTAACGCCAAACCGCTGCGTAACGCCCAAGCGCTGACCAACGCCAAACCGGTGAGCAACGCCAAACCGGCGAACCCAACCGTTTGGATTGCCGTCAACGCAAGCGAACCCGCGACAAATCAAATGCAAGCAACTGCGCATGACCCGGAGAGTTACGATTTTTTTTGCAACTCTCCCTTGCGCGGATTCAATGGGTTGTGAGATGATTCACAGTATTAATTCATAACTTCATATTTGAACGACCAGTTGCGAACGGTGCGTCACCGCGTGTGGCGATACGTGAGGGGATATCTCGACAATGGGGTCGAAGATGCCGAAATCGTTGCAAGTTTCTTTTGCAAGCGGAGGGGTTCGAGGTGGCAATGACTGAAAAACAAGCGGAACAAATCAGGAAAATCTGCCAGGACTACGGCGGTGACAAACACCGCATGATGGACATCGTACGGGAGGTGCATGCGCAGTTCGGCTGCGTGTCTAGGCCAGCCATGGGCTGGATCGCCGAGGCCACCTCCACCCATCGCGTCGAAGTCGAATCCGTGGTGTCGTTTTACGCGTTCTTCTCCGAGAAGCCCCAGGGGCGCAATGTCATTCGCCTGTGCAACGACGTCATCGACCGCATGTTCGGTGCGGATCGCGTGGCGCAGGCCTTCGAGGAGGCCTTTGGTATCCGCGTCGGTGAAACAACCCCCGACGGCCTGGTCACCCTCCAATACACGCCCTGCATCGGCATGTGCGATCAACCCCCAGCGGCCATCATCAACGATCAAATCGTCACTTGGCTCTCCACCGATGCCGCGCGCCACATCGCCGAAGTGATCAAGTCGGGCAAGAAGGTCTTTGAGGCCTGGCAATCCGTTGGGGACGGCAACAACGCTCACCCCCTGGTGCACGCCATGGTTCACAACAACATCCGCAAGCGCGGCCCGGTGATCTTCGACGCCTTCACCTCGGGTGCGGCCCTGTCCAAGGCCGTGGCGGTGAGCCCCGTCGAAATCATCAAGGTCATCAAGGCGTCGCGGTTGCGCGGTCGCGGCGGCGCGGGCTTTCCCACGGGCATGAAGTGGGAGTTCACCCGCGGCGCTCCGGGGGCGCAAAAGTACATCATCTGCAATGCGGACGAGGGCGAGCCCGGCACGTTCAAAGATCGCGCGATCCTCACCGAAATGCCCGACCTACTCTTTGAGGGCATGACCGTGGGCGGCTATGCCATCGGTGCCAAGGAGGGAATCCTCTACTTGCGCGGCGAGTACACCTACTTGTTGAACTACCTCGAAGACGTGCTCGCCAAACGGCGGCAGGCCAATCTCCTGGGACAAGGCATTTTGGGCGTGCCCAATTTCGATTTTGACATCCGCATTCAAATGGGCGCCGGGGCCTACATTTGCGGCGAAGAAACCGCGCTAATTTCAAGTTGCGAGGGCACCCGGGGCGATCCCAAGAACCGTCCACCGTTCCCGGCACAGCAGGGCTATCTCGGCTTTCCAACCGCCGTCAACAACGTCGAAACCCTCTGTGCGGCGGCGCGCATCGTCGACAAAGGCTCCACCTGGTTTGCGGCCCAGGGCTCGGCGGGCAGCTCCGGGGCCAAGCTCCTCAGCATCTCGGGGGACTGCAAGGCGCCGGGCATCTACGAGCTGCCTTTCGGGATCTCCGTGAACGAAATGCTCGCCATGGTGGGCGGCGAAGATGCGGCGGCCGTGCTGGTGGGCGGACCCTCGGGGCAAATCATTAGCCGGGCGGAGTTTCAACGCACCATCTGCTATGACGACCTCGGCACCGGAGGCGCGGTTATGGTCTTTGGCGCGCACCGCGACATCCTGGCCATCGCCGCCGAGTTCATGGCGTTCTTCGAGGAGGAGTCCTGCGGCTATTGCACGACCTGCCGCGTGGGCAACACCATCTTAAAAAACCGCCTGCAGCGCATCATCGACGGCAAGGGCCAAATGGGCGACCTCGCATACTTGGAGCACACCGCCCACACCATCAAGGCGTTGAGCCGATGCGGCTTGGGACAAACCTCGCCCAACCCCATTTTGTCCACGCTAAAAAACTTTCGCGACGAATACGAAAAGCGCATCACCGCCAAGGACGACGGCATGCAACCCGCGTTCGACATCGCGCAGGCGCTTTCCAAAACCGAAGAAATCGTGGGCCGCAAGTCCACTCATCGGCAGGCTTGAGGAGGTACGCATGAGCGGAAAAATTACATTGATAATCGATGGACAAGAGATCGAAGCCGAGATCGGCCAAACCATTTTAGACGCCGCGGACGCAGCGGGCGTGTACATCCCCAGGCTCTGTGCCATGAAGGGCCTCTCGCCCCACGGCAGTTGCCGCGTATGCACGGTGCACGTCAACGGCCGTCCACAAGCCGCGTGCACCCAGCCGGTGGCGCCGGGCATGTCCATCGAAAACGAAACCCCCGAATTGAAGGCGCACCGCGTTTCCGTCATCGACATGCTCTTCGTCGAGGGCAATCACTACTGCATGTTTTGCGAAAAGAGCGGCAACTGCGAATTGCAGGCCGTGGCGTATCGCCTGGGCATCCTCGCGCCGCAACACGACTACATGTTCCCCTGCCGCGGTGTCGATGCCTCGCACCCCGAGGTCTTCATCGATGGCAACCGCTGCATCTTGTGCGGTCGCTGCGTGCGGGCCTCCCAAGAGCTCGACAACAAAAACGTCTTTCAGTTCGTGGGCCGCGGCATTCACAAGCGCTTGACGTTCAACGCGCCTAACAACCTCTCCCAAACCGATTTGGCCGGCATCGACAAAGCGGTGGACTCCTGTCCCGTGGGCGCGATTTTGCGCAAGGGAACCGCCTTCAGCGTCCCCATCGGACAGCGGCTCTACGACAACGAACCGATCGGCTCGGAGATCGAATCCGGCCGACGCACCAATGACAGGCAGGTGTGATGATGAGCAAACCCAAAATCGCAACAACTTCTCTCGCCGGCTGCTTTGGTTGCCACATGTCGGTGCTCGACATCGACGACCGCATTCTGCAGTTGGTCGATCTCATCGAGTTTCACAAGTCCCCCATCAACGACATCAAAACCTTCTCGGCCCCGTGTCTTGTCGGTCTCATCGAAGGGGGGTGCTGCAACGAGGAAAACGTGCACGTCCTCAAAGACTTCCGCAAAAACTGCCAAATCCTCATCTCCTGCGGCGATTGCGCCATCATGGGTGGCATTCCGGCCATGCGCAACAACGTGCCCCTCAAAGAGTGTCTCGAAGAGGCCTATCTCAACGGCGTGACGGTGCACAATCCCAGCAAAAAAATCCCCGCAGACCCCGACTTGCCGCTGCTCCTCGACCGGGTGTACCCGTGCCACGAAGTGGTGAAAATCGACTACCACCTCCCGGGGTGTCCGCCCTCTGCCGACACCATTTGGGAGGCGCTGGTCGCCTTGCTCACCGACAAACCCCTGGAACTGCCCTACAGCCTCATCAAGTATGACTGAGACAAGGAGGATGCTGTGAGTACCAAAATTACCATCGAGCCGGTTACGCGCGTAGAAGGCCACGGCAAGGTTACAATTCACCTAGACGACAACAACCAGGTGGAGCGGGCGCGTTTGCACATCGTCGAGTTTCGCGGTTTTGAGCGATTCATTCAGGGGCGCCCCTTTTGGGAAGTGCCGGTGACCATCCAGCGCCTTTGCGGCATTTGTCCGGTCAGCCACCACCTGGCAGCGGCCAAGGCCATGGACCGCATCGTCGGCGTCGATGTCCTGACGCCGGTGGCCGAAAAGATGCGCCGCCTCATGCACTACGGACAAATTTTTCAATCCCATTCGCTGCACTTCTTCCACCTCTGTTCGCCCGACCTGCTCTTTGGCTTCGATGCCGACGTGGCCATCCGCAACGTGATCGGCGTGGCCCAAAAGCATCCCGAGCTGGCGGTCCAGGGCGTGATGATGCGCAAGTACGGTCAGGAGATTATCAAGGCGACGGCGGGCAAAAAAATTCACGGCACCGGCGCGATCCCCGGCGGCATCAACAAAAACCTCTCCATCGAAGAGCGCGACGCCTTGCTCAAAGACATCGACCAGCAAATCGAGTGGGCGCAAGGCGCGGTGAAATTGGCCCAAGACTACACGGTCTCCCACCTCGATGAGGCCTTGGCCTTTGCCAACTTCCCCTCCCACCACCTCTCGTTGGTGCGCGAAGATGGGGCCATGGATCTGTACCACGGCAATCTGCGCGCCATTGATGCTGCCGGCGAGACGGTCTTCGACCAGGTCGACTACGCGAACTACACCAACTACATCGCGGAAGAAGTGCGCGACTACTCCTACATGAAGTTCCCCTACATTAAGTCCATCGGCCCCGAGGACGGTTGGTATCGCGTCGGCCCGTTGGCCCGCGTCAACGCCTGCAACTTCATCGACACGCCCTTGGCCGAGGCCAGCCGCCAAGCTTTTATGGCCGTCACCGAGGGCAAGCCCAACAACCTCTCGCTGGCCTACCACTGGGCGCGCATGATCGAGGTCTTGCACGCCGTCGAAAAAATCCAACTCTTGCTCCACGACCCCGACCTACAAGGCACCGACTTGCTCTTGAAAGGCGATCGCCGCGAAGAGGCCGTGGGCCTAATCGAAGCGCCCCGCGGCACGTTGTTTCACCACTACAAGGTGAATGAAGGCGGGCAGGTGACCATGTGCAACCTCATCGTCTCCACCACCAACAACAACGAGCCCATGAACCGCGCCGTGGAGTCCGTGGCCAAAACCTATCTCTCGGGACAAACCATTACCGAGGGTTTGCTCAACCACGTCGAGGTGGCGATTCGCGCCTACGACCCCTGCTTGTCGTGCGCCACCCACGCCTTAGGCCGCATGCCCCTCGAGGTGCAAGTGCTCGACCGGGAAGGGAGCGTCCTCGATCGACGCGCCACGCGGTAACTGTCGATGGCAACCACCGCACCCAGTGGTGTCTTGGTAATCGGGTATGGGAACCCCGGGCGTCTCGACGACGGTCTGGGCCCCTTGCTCGCCGCAGCCCTCGAAGAAGCCGGCGGTTGGACCGATGTGACCATCGACGCGGATTACCAGCTCACCGTTGAAGACGCCGCCGCCATCGCTGCGCACGACGTGGTGATCTTCATGGACGCCGACACCAGCGGCCCTGCGCCGTTTTGGTTCGAAGAGGTCGAGCCCTGCGCATCGATGTCCTTCTCCACCCACAGCATCAGTCCGCAAGCGGTGCTGGAGATGGCCCACTCCCTGCTCGGCGCGCAGACCCGCGGGTTTCTGCTGGGCGTTCGCGGTTACGAATTTAACGAGTTTGGCGAGCGACTCTCACCCAACGCGGTGCGCAATTACCGCGAAGCCTTTCGCTTCATGGAAGAACTGTTGCGCGACCGCCGCTTTGACGAGTACGCTAAAAGATATGCAAAACACTCACAGCCCTTAGGCGACGACGGGGCGCTCAGGAGGCAGACATGAAAGATGGAAAATTCGTGATTCTGTGCGTTGATGACGATCAGGATTTTTTGGACGCGACGCGCATCATGCTGGAAGCCAACGGCTACATTGTGGCCACCGCACAAAGCGCTGAAGATGGGCTCGCCAAGTACCACGAGGTGGGCCCCGACCTCATCATCGTCGATCTCATGATGGAGGAAGTCGACGCCGGTGTGGGGTTGGCGCGCGATCTCAAACTCGCGGGCAACAAGGCGCCGGTGTTCATGCTCAGCTCCGTGGGCGATCAGCTCAACACCAACATCGACTACAACACCTTGGGCTTGGATGGCCTGTTTCAAAAACCCCTCAACTTCGAGCTCTTCATCAAGACCTTGCAAGTGAAGCTCGGCAAATAATCCCGTTACAACACGCGCCCATGCATGACCCATCTCATCCGCACCACCTATGAACTGACGGGCATTTTGCAGGGCGTTGGATTTCGTCCCACCGTGGCGCGCCTCGCGCAACAGCATCGCCTGGCGGGGAGGGTGCGCAACCAAGCCGGCACGGTGTGGCTGGAGCTCATCGGCCCTGTGCACAGCGTGGATGCCTTCATGGCGGCGTTGCCCCAAGCCCTGCCGCCGCAGGCCCAGTTGGCAGCGCTACACCTGCGCGACAATGGCCCAGCAACAGACGCGGTGTGGCGTGCGGGTTTCCACATCGAGAAGAGCCAATCCCTCGGCGAACCGCGCGTCTCCATTCCCGCCGACTTGGGCGTCTGTGCCGACTGCCGCCGCGATGTCTTCGATCCGCATAGCCGCTTTTACGGATATGCGTTCACCACCTGCACCAATTGCGGGCCGCGCTACACGGTGGTGCACGGGATGCCCTACGATCGCGAGCGCACCACCATGGCGCCTTTTGCGCTTTGCGACGACTGCCGCCACGACTACGAAACGCCGGACAATCGCCGTTTTCATGCCGAAACCATCGCGTGTCCTCGCTGTGGCCCCCAGTTAAAACTCTGCGACAAAAACGGACAAATTTTGTCTGATATGCCAATTAAAGATGGACGAAATTTGATTTTAAGCGGACAAATTTTGGCAGTTCGCGGTCTGGGCGGCTTCCTTTTGGTCGCCGACGCCACCAACACCGAGGCGGTTGAACGGCTGCGAAAACGCAAGCAACGCCCCCACAAACCCCTGGCGGTCATGGCGCGCAACCTCGCTGTCGCAAAGCGCTGGTGCGAGATCTCCGAGCGCCTCGCCACCCAACTGGAAAGCCCACAAGCCCCCATCGTCATCGCCCCGCTCAAATCGGCGCACCGCGAATCGCCCTTGCGCAACGCGCTCTCTCCCGACATGCCCAACCTAGGCGTCATGCTGCCCACAACGCCCTTGCACTGGCTGCTCTGCGAGCCCCTGTCCGGCGATCCGGTGCCGCCATTTGATCTGCTGGTCATGACCAGCGGCAACCGCAGCGCCGAGCCCATCGCTCTGCGCAACGAAGAAGCCTTGGCGCGCCTCTCGGGGATCGCCGACGCCTTCTTGCTGCACGACCGCGACATCAACTTGCGCAACGACGACTCCCTGCTCATCGATGCCGGTGGCGACGTGCAACTCTGGCGCCGCGCTAGGGGCTATGCCCCCAATGCCTTGTCCCTCCCCATGAAGCTGCCCCAAACGTGCTTGGCCATGGGGGCGCACTTAAAGAACACCATGGCCATCGGTTTTGGGCGTTCGGCGGTTTTGTCGCCGCACATTGGCGATTTGGATACCCCGGAGGCCCAGGACGCCTTGCGCCAAGTGGTCGAGGAACTGCCGCGGTTTTTGCGCCAAACCCCGCAGTGCATCGCCGTGGACATGCACCCCGATATGCCCGCCACGCGACTGGGTGAGAGGCTGTCCAAGGAATGGGGCGTGCCCTTGTATCCCGTGCAACACCACCACGCCCACGCCGCCGCCGTCATGTGCGAAGCCGGACGCAACGAGGCATTGGCGTTGATCTACGATGGCACGGGCTGGGGCACCGATGGGGCGTTGTGGGGCGCCGAGCTGCTGCACGTTGTCCCCGGTGCGTTTCGGCGCTTGGGCAGCTTGGCTCCGGTGGCGCTCCCCGGCGGCGAGGCGGCGATTCGCAGGCCCGCGCGACAGCTCTTCGCCCGGTGGATGGCGGCGGGACTGTCGCCAGATGAGCGCTGGTGTCAACGACTTCACGCCACCGCCGAAGAATTATCGGTGTGGGCGCAACAGTTGGCGCACAGCGTCAATGCGCCATTGGCACACGGGGCAGGGCGCTTGTTCGACGCCTTTGCTGCGGCTCTGGGACTGGCGCCGGGCGACATCACTTACGACGGACAAGCGGCCATCCGCCTCGAAGCCATGGCGGCCATGGCGGCCCAGTCGCCACCGGACGCATCCATTTCGGTTCCCTTTTCCCTGCGCACCGAAGGCGAAATGATGCTGGTGGATTTTTCCGATGCCTTTGTGTCGGTGCAGGCGGCGCCACCTCCCCAGCAAATTCCCGCGGTGGCCTTGGGGTTTCACCAGGCGTTGGTGGAGGCCTCGGTGGCTTTGGCGCAGCACGGCCGGCAACATACCGGGCAAAACCACATCGTCTTGGGCGGCGGCGTCATGATGAACCGCGTGTTGTGCGGGGCATTGGCAGTGGCCCTACCGGCGCAAGGCTTTGTGGTGCACCAGGCGCAGCAAGTGCCGCCCGGGGACGGTGGCGTGGCCCTGGGACAGGTGTGCGTCGCCGCCCAGCAGATGTGAGGGGCGATCAGAAAGGCGCGTGAGTGGTTGTGGGTTATTCGTCCGCGGAATCGGCGGTTTCGGCCCCAATGGTTGCGGTGGGAAGGTCTTGTGCTTCGCCCGCTGCTTCCGCCGCAGCTTCGGCCTCTTGTTGGGCGCGTTGGGCCAGGGCGGCCGCTTCTTTTTTCAGCATCTCTTTGTGCTCGCGGTAGCAGCCTTGGCACATGGGGTCTTCTTTTTCTTCGGGGATGAAGGGCACCATGGCGTCCTCGCCACACGCCACGCAGGTGATTTGAAACAGCGGTCGCTCATCGCGATATTGCGCCTGTGTGTTGCCAAAGGCGGGCGAGCGATACTCCTCTTCGGGGCGGATGTTTTCGTACTCTTGAAAGCCGGGAGAGCGGTATTCGTCTTGCGGATTGAAGGCGTCGATGTCGCGAAACGCAGGCGAGCGGTACTCCTCGTCGAAGTGGCTTTTTTGATCGCGAAAGGAGGGCGAGCGATAGTCGCCGTACCGGTTGCGCTGCCGGGCTGCATGGGTGTCTTGGCGCAGTTGGCGCGGCGCAGAGCCGTCGAAGGCGGGGGAGCGGTATTCGCCGGTGAATTGGTTTTGTTTTTGTTTGCGCGTGCGCTGTTTTTTTGCGGCGCGACAACCCGGGCACCTCTTGGGCTGAGCGGTGAAGCCTTTTTCTTGGTGAAACTGCTGCTCACCGGCGCTGAAAACAAATTCTACTCCGCACATTACGCATTGCAGCGTCTGATCTTCGAATGCCATGTCATTTGTCTTTCTTTGTACAAAACCGAACCCGCACTGCGGTTGGTTTGGCCACGGTGGCCAATTTCAGGCTCTATCCCATTTTGCCGTTTTCTTGTCAACACGCGTGCGAAGGTCGTATCGTGGCGGCATGAAATCCATGCTCAAATTTTTATTCACCTTCTCGTTGACCCTGGCGCTCTTGTACTTCGCCTTCTTCGTGAAACTGGGCGAACAAAGTCTCTTTGGCCACCTGCAGTCGATCTCGCAAACCACTGAGGCCCAGCTCTTGGGCGACGAAATCGAAAAAAAGGCCGCGGTGACCCGCGAGGAGATCCGCGTCAAAGTCCCCGAGGTCTCTGCGAAAAAAGCCCAAGCCCAGCAGGCCGCTCGCCACGCCATCACCAAGGCCAAGACAGCGGTGGCACCGGCCAAGACCGCAAACACCACGCCCGCCAAAGCCCAAGCCAAACCCGCGACATCGCCGTCGGCCAAGGTCGCTGCGCCCGGTGCAAACAATGTGGTACACGCGCCGGCATCCCACAAGGCATCGCCATCCCCCAAGGCATCGCCATCCCCCAAGGCATCGCCATCCATCGAGACAGCGAGCGCCCGTCAGGTCACCGCCCAGGACAAAGCAGCCCTCTCCGCACTCATCCGCGAGAAGAGCGCCGCGGCCAACTAACGGGCACAGCGCCCCAATTACGGCAACAGTGTTTCGAGCTCGTCGACGAGGGCGGCATAGCGCGCCATGGCCTTGGCGATGGGGGCAGGGGAGTTGAGGTCGACGCCGGCGTCGCGGAGTTGGTCTAGGGGAAACGCCGCCCCACCGGAGCGCAAGAAGTTGAGATAGCGCCCTTGTGCCGCGCTGTCGTCACCGCACACGGCATCGGCCAAGGCGATGGCTGCGGCAATGCCCGTGGCGTATTTGTAAACGTAGAACGCGTTGTAAAAGTGCGGGATGCGCCCCCACTCCATGGTGTGCGCGTCGTCGCGCGCCAAGAGCGGACCGAAGTAAACATCTAGCAGCGCGCTGTATTCGCTGCGGAACACTTCCAGGGTGAGCGGGGATTCGTTTTCGACGATTTCGTGGATGCGCTTTTCGAATTCGGCAAACATGGTTTGGCGCACCAGGGTCATGCGGATTTGCGCGATCTCCTGATCGATGATGTAGGCCCGCGTGGCGTCGTCGCTGGCGCGTTGCAAGAGATGGCGCGTCAGCAATTGCTCGTTGAACGTGGAGGCCACTTCGGCGACGAAGATGCTGTACTCCCAGTGGGGATAGGGCTGGCTCTGGGCGCTGTACCAAGTGTGCATGGAGTGCCCCGCCTCGTGAGCCAAGGTGTACACGCTGCGCAAAGAGTCGGTGCGGTAGTTCATCAAAATGTAAGGAGGGGTGTCGTAGCCGCCGGCTGAAAACGCCCCGCTGCGCTTGCCGGAACGCTCGAAGCGATCGGACCAGCGCTGGGTCGTCAATCCCGCCTGGAGGGTTTGCACATACTCCGGCCCCAGCGGTGCCAGGGCGCTGGCGATTTGCTGGACAGCGTCGTCCCAGGAGGTTTCGGTGCGCGGCGCTGCGGCTAAGGGTACATAGGTGTCGTACACGCGCAACGCGGAGACCCCCAGGCGTCGCTGTTGCAGGGCGAGATAACGATGGTGCACATCCATGTGGTCGCGCACGGTTTGGATGAGGTTGTCGTACACCGCCGTGGAGACATTGTCGTCGAAGAGCGCCGCCTCACGCGCGCTGGCAAAGTGGCGCACCCGCGCGGCGAATACGTCTTCTTGCACCGAGGCGTGTAGGGTAGCGGCCAAGGTGTTGGCGTGGGCCTCGTAGACGGCGTACATCTTTTGAAAGCTCTGCTTTCGCACCTCTCTATCGGGGGACTCCTGCAGGGAACCCCAACTGCCATGGGTCAACTCCACGAGGTCGCCCTGGGCATCGCGCACGCTGCCAAAGCGGAAGTCCGCGTCGTTGAGTTGGCGGAAGATTTGACTGGGGGCGCCCCGTATCTCGCCTTGCATGGCGAGGATGCGCTCTTCTTCTGGGCGCAGCGTGTGGGGTCGAAAGCGCAACCAGCGATCCAGCATAATAGACCACGGCGCGAGCTTGGGGTCCTGTCGCCAGGCGTCGATGCGCTCGGGGGCGATGGCGAGGATCTGGGGCGAGAGAAAACTGGCCGCTTCGCCGGCGCGGGTCGCGACGTTGCGGTAATGGGCCAACAAGGACTGCCCCTGGCTGTCGTTCAAATCCTCGCTGGCGCGCAAAAAAGCGTAGCTGCCCAGGCGCTCCAGGGCGCGCGACAGATCGGTGTGGTGCTGCAGGCAGTCCCGAAGGATGTCGATGTGTTCTCCCAGGCGATCGCGGTAGCTGTCGTAAGCAGCGATTTGGTCCCGGGCCTCTTGCAGCGCCCGCGCGAAGAGGTGGTCCGAGGCAAAGATGGCCCGCAGGTCCCAACGGGTGTCGTCTCGCTCTAAGGCGAGCCAATAGGCCAGGGCTTTGATCGCTTCGCCGCGATGGGAGATGCGCTCTTTTTCGTCGGTGGAGAGCTCGGCCATGGTGCGGGAAAACCGGGCGGGCACAAAAATGGGGTCGTAGCCAAACCCGCCATCCCCGGCCGGCGCAGTGGTGATGGCACCCGCGACAGTCCCCTCGAAGAAGACCGTCTCTTCAGCGGGGCGCGCCAGGGCCATCGCGCATCGAAACCGGGCCCCGCGCTGCGCTGTCGGCACGTCGCGCATTTCGTCGAGCAGGTACTCGTAGCGCCCTTTGTCATCCAACTCGGGGGTACCGTAGCGCGCCGAGAACACACCGGGGCGTTGGTCGAGGGCATCCACTTCGAGCCCTGAGTCATCGGCCAACACCGGCATCCCCGTAATGCGACAAATGGTCTCGGCCTTGATGGCGGCGTTTTCGGCGAAGGTTTGCCCGGTCTCCTCGATGTCTGGCAGGTCGGGGAAGTCCGACAGCGGCAAGAGTTCGATGGCGTGCGAGGCGAGGGCGTGGCGGATCTCCGCAATTTTTCCCGGGTTGTGTGAGGCGATGATCAACTGTTTCATTTTGTGGCTCCATCAGCAGGGGGCGGGGATATCAAGGCCGTCGGGTCGATACCGACGCTGCGAAGCGTTTCGGCTTGGATGCGCACCAGGCGCTGAATGCCTGTCAACGCGAGTGCGGTCATGTCGTGCATGAGCGACGCGGAGAAAGTGCGTCCCTCGGCGGTTCCCTGCACTTCGGCGATGTTGCCGTGCTCATCGGCGGCCAAGTTGAGATCGACGTCGGCGTTGACGTCTTCTTGGTAGTTCAAGTCGAGCAGCACCTCTCCATTGACCCATCCCGTGCTGATGGCGGCGATGTGGGACTTCAGCGGCGGCTTGCGAATTTTGCCCGCAGCCGACAGCTTGTGCAGCGCCAGCGCCAAGGCCACCCAACCGCCGGTGATGGCGGCCGTGCGGGTTCCCCCGTCGGCTTGGATAACGTCGCAGTCGATGGTGATGGTGATCTCCCCCAAGTGCTCGAGCCAGACGGCGCTGCGCAAACAACGCCCGATGAGTCTTTGAATCTCCTGGGAGCGGCTGGAGGGCCACTTGCCGAACTGTCCCTCGCGCATGCTGCGCGTCGCGTTGGCCCGGGGCAACATGGCGTATTCCGCCGTGACCCAGCCGCGTCCCTTGCCGCGCAGCCATTCCTTCACGCGGGTGTCCACCGAGGCAGCGCAGATGACGTGCGTGTGGCCGAAGCGCACCAGGCAAGAGCCTTCGGGGTATTTGAGATAGTTGGGCATAATGAGAATGGGGCGTTCGATGTTAGGGCTCGTTCGCATCGGCATGGGATACCTCGATAGGAGATGTGGCGCTGGCCGGAAAGTACATGGCAAACGCCGTTTCTCGGTTGGGGGTTGTTTCACATTGAATGCGTCCACCGTGGGCGCGACAGATTTGTCGTACCATGGCCAGGCCTTGGCCGCTGCCGGTGCTCTTGGTGGTGAAGAACGGTTCGAAAATGCGGGCGCGCACCTCTTCGGGAATGCCCGGGCCATTGTCGCAAACCCGGATGACGAGCTCGGCGTTGTCAATGGCGGCGCAGATGCGGATGTGCCCGTGTTCGCTTTCGCCGATGGCCTCGGTGGCATTGCGGATGAGGTTCACCAAGGCTTGGCGCACCTGTCCTTTGTCGAAGAGCCATTGCGGCATGTGCGGCGCGATGTCGACGGCGACCGAGATGCCCGCCTCGCTGATCTCCCCCTTCATGAAGGCCACGGCGCTTTCGACAAACTGCACGGGATCGGTGAAGCGGGGGCTGGGTGCGGGCAGCCGGGCGAACTGCAGATAGGACTCGGTGATGCCGGTGAGGCGCTCCACCTCATCGGTCATGGCGGCGAGCAATGCCTGGGCTTCGCCTCCCACTTCGCGCAATTGGATCTCCTCTTTGAGCAGGTCGGCGTTGAGGCCCAGCGAAAAAAGCGGGTTGCGGATTTCGTGGGTGACCTGCGCGGCGATTTTGCCAGCGGTGGCGAGCTGCTCATGGCGGATCAGCGTTTGGTCGCGGGCGATCAATGCCTGGGTCATGGCGTTAAAGCTCTGGGTGAGGGCGCCGATCTCGTCGTCGCGAAAGATGCGGATGTTGGTGTCGAGTTCGCCAGCGGTAACGCGGGTCACGGCGGCTTGGAGTTTCTTGAGCGGGGCCAAGAGCCGCGACGTTGAAATGATAAGGGCGATGCCCAGCAAGAGCAGAAGGACACTGGCAATGCCGAGAAACAGCGTGGCGTTGTTGGCCTTGGCGACGGCATCTACGGACACCCTTGTGATGTGCTGCTTCACGTCGGTGCCAATGCTCGCGAGCACTTTGTTCAGCAAGCGTTCGGAGCGCTTTAACCGCTCGATCTGCTGGAGCACCTCATCGCGTTGCCCGGTGTCCAAGGTGCCGAACAGCGCCGTGAAATGCGCTTCGTTGGCGCGGTAACGGGTGCGCACGTCGCTGAGGCGTCCCTGGATGTCTTTTAAAAAAACGCGCTCTTCTTCGCTGATGTCGGTGTCTTGTCTGAGCGTGTTGTGGATGAGCTGTGTCAACTGAAACAGGACGGCCGGTCGATAGCGGCGTGCGGCGTTGAGCCAATCGCGGGTCAGCGGCTGCGCCGGGTCGTCGGCGAGGCGGTCCATCAAGGTGTTGAAGACCACTTGGGTGGCGGCCACCTCCGAGACGCCCATGGTGAGCGGGATATAAGTGACGTTGAGCAGGGCCATTTCGCGGGTGGACTGGCGGTACAGGTAGATGGCGTAGCTCACCAGCCCTGAAAAAGCCAAAACGATGACAGTGGTGCCGATAAAGACACGCGTCGTGATGGCGTGGCCAAAACGCCTTCGCAGAGATGGGAGGGGACGAGTGTTGGGGGGAGCGGGCATCGAAATGCGGGGTTTATTGCGGGATGGGGATGCCCAGCGAGAGGCTCTTTTGGCGATAGCGTTCAATGCCCACGAGAAACTTTTGGACGGCCTCTGGGTCGAATTGGGTGCCCGCGTTGCGCTGCAATTCTTCGATGGCGGCATCGTGGGGCAGGGCCTTGCGGTACGCGCGATCGGAGGTCATGGCGTCGTAGGCGTCGGCCACCGAGAGGATGCGCGCCTCTCGAGGGATTTTTTCGCCGGTCAATCCATCGGGATACCCCTTGCCGTCCCAGCGTTCGTGGTGGTGGTAGACGGCGGGAATCAGCGGGTGCAGGAACTCGATGGGCTGCAGAATCTCCTTGCCAAACACCGGGTGCAATTTGACATTTTCGAACTCTTCATCGGTGAGGGCCCCGGGCTTGTTGATGTTGGCGTGACATCCCAATTTGCCGATGTCGTGCATGATGCCCGCCTGCCGGATGAGCTCGATTTGGGTGGGGGGCATGTCCATCTCTTCGGCGGTGAGGTGGGCGTACAGGGTGACGCGATCGGAGTGGCCAGCGGTATAAGGATCCATGGCCTCGAGCGCCCGTGCAAAACCTTGGATGGTTTGGCTAAAAGATTGCTGCAGGCCGCTGTACAGCTCGGCGTTGTCGATGGCCGCCGCCGCCCGGGAGCCGAGGATGTTCATCAGCTTGCGCTGCCCGATGGTGAAGTAAAAGCCCGGGGTGCACGAGTAGGCTGTCATGATGCCGATGAGCTGTTGCCGGGCGACCAAGGGAATGGCGAGAAAGGAAGCTAGGCCCGTAGGGGGAGTGGAGAAGAACGCCTGCGCCTCGTGTTTTTGCGCCAGGATGGCCCGGTTGTCGCGCATGGCCGCAATGATGGCGTCGATGTTGAAAACCGCTTCGGACAGGGCTTCGGAGGCACCTTCGCGGTGCAGCCGCGTCTCAATGTCATAAAACCCGGTGGCCTTGTGTTTGAGCACCACGCCCACGGCGTCGCACTTGAGGTTGCGCAGTAGCGAGGACAGGGCGGATTGGATGACTTCGTGCAGCGAGAGCGTCGCCTGCAACTCCTCGGAGAGTTTGTGCAAGGAGAGCACTTCTTTGAGGCGGATGTTCTCAGAGATGAGCTGCTGCTTTTCCATGCCGCGGTGGACGATGTGCACGACCTCTTCCACTTTGAAGGGCTTCAAGATGTAGTCGTAGGCGCCTTTTTTCATCGCCTCAATGGCCGTTTCCACCGTGCCAAAGCCCGTCATGATGACCGTGAGGAGATTTTCTTGGTGCTTTTGAATGTACTCGAGGAGCTCTAAGCCGCCCATGTTGGGCATCTTCAAGTCGGAGATGACCATGTTGAATTTGCGGCTTTCGAGTTGTTCGATGGCGGCGCGGCCATCCGGCGCGGTGGCGACGTCGAAGCCCTCTAAAGAGAGGAAGTCGGCCAGAATTTCTCGAATGACCTTTTCATCGTCTACCACGAGGATGCGGGAGAGCTCTGCATCGTTGGATGGCGTCAGCACATCCAGGGTGTTGTTGTTTTCTAGGGGTGATTTGATCGCTTGTTCTGTCACGTTACTCCGACTCCCGCCCCAGGTAGGTTGTCTCAAAGTGGGCGCGTCCTTCCTTCGAGAGATTGTACCGATAAACCGTGCCGTTGCCCATTTCTTGTGGGTGGATATGCACGTAGCGCTCCAGGCGCATACGAATGACTTTTCGCACGTTTTCGTGGCGAATGGGGAGCTTTATGTTTTCGCCGTGCAGCGAAAGGGCTTTGGCCGAGAGCGGTCCGAGGTTCTTTTGATCGGCATCCCACAAAATGGCCAGCACTTTAAACGCCTGCTTTCGAATGTTGCCATTGCGTCCCATGGCCTCTTTGAGGCGGGGATCGCATTTTTTTGAGGCGCTTTTGATGATTTTCTTTTCGTCGTCGCTGCTGGGCAGGGGCAGCGATGTCTTGGCGGTCTTGGAGGGCTTTGCGGGCGGCGATGTGACCTTTGGCTTGGGCGCCGCTGCGGGAGGTGCGTCGGGCTGAGGCGCCGGTGTTGCGGCAGCGCGGGCGGTGTCGTCGACCGGCGGGCTTGTCGGGGGCGGGGAGGCGGCAACCGGTGTCTCCAGGGGATCGGCGGTGGCCTCCGGCGGCGCAGATGTCGGCGTGGGGGAGGGGGGGGGAGGCCGCAGGAGTTCCCAGGTCAAGTCAATGACCTCCTCGGTGAGATCGACCAGCAGCGAGCGCGTTCCTTTGAGCGGACCAGGGGCTTGGCGTATTTGATTGAGGACAAAGCGAATCATGGAGACCTCCACTGGGTTGGGGAAATGTATCCCAATAATTAATAAAGATTATTGCACAATTGCGCAAGGCAGAGCCCATCAGAATTTATCGATTACTGTTTTAAGATGGGCGCGGGGTACGGTCGCCGTTATCAACGGGTGAAAGCGGTGCCCAAAAAGGGGCGATTCGCCGCTGCAGGTCGCGGATGATTTCGCTGGCCTGGGGTGAGGCAAGCGGTGGAGAAGCCACTGGTGTTGACGGGGACAGCGCGGCCTTGAGGGTGGCCACAGCGCTGTTCGCGAGTGCATCCAATTGATAACCGCCTTCTAGCAAAAACGTCAGACGCCCCTGGCAAAGCGCATCGGCGAGTGTCCGCAACATTTGTGCCATGGCCCCAAAATCATCGGCCACCAGCCCCATCGCGGACAAGGGATCGCTGTGGTGGGCGTCAAAGCCCGCGCTTACGAGGATGTGGTCGGGGCGAAACTGCTGGCAAAGCGGTACAAACAAGGCGCGCAAAGCCGCCAAGTAATCTGCCCCTTTTGTGTGGGGCGGAAAAGGGACGTTCAGGATGCGTCCCGGGGCGTCACCGCGGCCGATTTCATCGATGCTTCCGCTGCCCGGATACAGCGGCGACTGATGGATGGACATAAAGAGAATGTCTGGATGACCGTAGAAAACATCTTGTGTGCCGTTGCCGTGGTGCACATCCCAGTCGAGGATGGCGACGCGTTTGGCCTGTCCGCGCTGCAACAATTGCGCGGCGGCGATGGCGACGTTGTTAAAAATGCAAAAGCCCATGGCGCGGTTTTGGGTGGCGTGATGTCCCGGTGGGCGCAGGGCAGCAAAGCCCGTGGCCTGGCCCCTCTGGTGGACGGCCAACGCCAAATCGACGCTGGCACCCGCTGCGCAAAGGGCCGCGTGGCGGGTACCCGGAGAGAAAAAAGTGTCGCCTTCCAGGTATCCGGAACGACCGTTGCGCAAGCGCTGCAAGGTGTCGATCGCGTATTTTTCATCGTGGACGCAGGTCAGTTCCTCAAGCGTCGCCTCGCGCGGGGAAATGCGCACCGCATCGCGCAGCAGGGGTTCTTGGGAGAACGCGTGCGACAGGGCCTGGAGGCGGGCGCTGGATTCCGGGTGTCCCGCTGGGGATGCATGCGCCGAAAAGAGCGCGTCGCAAACCAGTAAAAACGCGTTTTGGGAGGGCGGGATGGCCATGTTGTGTTTCCTGTCGCGATCGCTGTGCACGGGGCGCTTGTCGCGTGGCAATGCTGTGACGATGCATTCTTTGCTTGCTTTTCTCTGTTCATATCACAATTGTTCCAGCCATGTGACCGACCCGCCAACAATGGCATCGCTTCTTCGAAAGGATGGCTGGCACCATGGGCTTTTGGGATTTTTTGGACAAAGAAAAACGAGCGTTGAAACGACTCGAAAAAAATATTCGCCGGGCCAACAACAAATTTGCCCCCAAGGATTACCGGCAAGCGGCGCTGTACGAGGTTGTGGAATGTGCGCGCAAGGGCAGCGATGTGGCCCTGCGCGGCCTGGTGACCCGTTTTGCCGTCAACGCCGAACCCTCCATCGACGACGAACAAGAAAAAGAGCAGGTTTTCGATGTGTTGGTCGGCATGGACCGCACCTCTATCCCCGCATTGCGCCAGGCGCTGCGAAACGCCGAGTCGATCACTTGGCCGCTGCGCGTGCTCCGCGAAGTGATGTCCAAAGAGGAGTACACCGCTGAACTGCGGGCGCTAATTCAAGACTTTGACACCGAATACGAGCGCAATCCCGATCGCAAAATACAGTCCATCATCGCCATTTCCGAAATCCAAGACCCGGAAATCGGTGCCGAAATCGTGCGTTTTCTCAAAGATGTAAACGAAACCGTGCGTTTTCAAACCGTGGGCGCCTTGGCGGCATTGCAGCACGAGGCCGCGCGAGAGGCGCTGCTGGAGACCATGTGCCAGGACGAAAGCATCCGCGTGCGCAACGAAGTGGTAGAGGTATTTGCCAAGTACGGCTGGGTCACCACGGGATATAAAAACAAAATCGAGGCCCTGCTGCCCGCTGGGTATCGCCACGACAGCAGTGGAAAAATTGTCCGTTTGGGCAATAACTGACCCCTCTATTCACTCGCGGCATCTCCGTCTTTTCTTGCGAACAGTGTTTACTTCCACGGGCGCTTTCTTTAAAATGCCTGCCTATATAATTGTTTTGTCAAACAACAGACAGGAGTAAATCCATGAGCAAGAAGCTGATTCTGGCAATCTGTGCGGTGGCGACATTATTGACGGGCGCGAAATGCAGCCGCGATCATGTCTATTCAATGGAGATGGCCAACAAATGCGTCGAATTCCATCGGCGGAAACTGTATCCCCAAGCCATTCGCGATTGCAGTAAGGCGGTCAGTCTCGACCCCGAAAACGAAAAAGCCCACCACAATCTGGCCATGGTGTACATCGAAACCAAGGAATACGACAACGCTGCCAGCCACCTGCAAAAGGCCATCGCGCTCAAAGACGGCGAGGCCATTTATCACTATCAGTTGGGCGAAGTGTACAACCAGTTGGACAACGCCGATCAGGCCGTGCAGCAGTTTCAAAAAGCCCTGGATTTGGACGACTCTCTGTTCAAGGCGCATTACCGCATGGGATTGGCCTACGAAAAACTGGATGAGCCCCAAAAGGCGATGCAAAAGTACACCGACTCCCTCATGCAAAACCCGAAGTTTTTCGACGCATATCGCGAATTGGGCAACATTTACCTAACCTATGACTTCATCCCCCAGGCGGAGCAGGTGCTGCAAGAGGGTCTCAAGGCCCTGCTGGGACAAGACGAAGAACTCTCGGTGTTGCACAACTTTTTGGGCGCTGTGTACGCCGACAAAAAAGATCACGTGGCGGCGGTACAAGAGTTTCGCGCGGCCCTGGAACTGCAGCCCAATTTCCCCGAAGCCATGTTTAACCTGGGGATGAGCTACTGTTTCGTCAATGTCGACAACGCCAAGATGTGGCTCGAAAAATTCGTGGCGAGCGCCAACCAAGCGACACCGCCCGAATACTTGGCCGTTGCCAGTGGACGTTTGGCGGAAATCTCCAGTGGTACACCCATTACAGAGTAGCGCACGAAACACGCACTTTCGGACAAATACCAATTGGGGCGAACATGAATCGGCAATCGCGGATGCCGCTGAAATTTTGAGGAGAAGCAGATGAAATACCTTTGGGATGCGGACGTGAATGATCTACTGGATACACAAGATGACTCGGATGTAAACGACAACAGCGCAGAATCCCAGGACACATCCCCCGAAGCGGTTGTCGCAGCGCTGGAAATAGATCGCGCGATACCGGCGGACTTAATAGACGCCTTTGAGGCCGCGTTGCAGGAGGGGAGCGCCGACCCGGAACAAGGGATCAAAACCTGGCAGGAGCTCTTCGAAAAAGCGCCGGGACACCCCATCATCCTCGACGAACTGGAGTCCCTGTACGCCCAAACCGAAAAATGGGCGGCCTTCGCCGATTTCTTGAAACGCAATGCGCGCTCCACCGAAAACATGCCGGCGTTCATCGCGACCAACATGCGACTTGCCAAGGTTTACGACGAATACCTGAAGCAAGACGTCATGACCGTAAATACCTATCAAAGCATTATCCGCGCCCAGGGCGATTACCTGCCTGTCCTCGAAGCCGCAGCGCAAAAGTACGAAAGCATGGAGCGCTGGCCAGACCTGGTCAAAGTCTTAAAAGCCCACGGAGAGTTGCTCACCGATCCCGTTGAGCGCGTCGAAATCTGGCTGCGGGTGGCCCAGCTCTTTTTACAGCGTTTTTCCAACCAAGCCGAAGCCATCAAGGCCTTCGAGCAGGTGCTGGAGGCCGATCCGCATCACGAGCAAGCCATCGAATTCTTAAAGGAGATGTACGAGAAACGCCGCGACTGGGAAAAACTGGTCGATGTGATGCAACGGCAAGCCTCGCTCATCGACAATCCCGACGAGCGCATTGCTGCGGTCCTTGAGATTGCACGCCTCGCCTCCGACAAGGTGAAAAAGCCCCCCACGTGCATTCCGCTCTGGGAAGATGTGCTGCAACTCGACGCCGAAAACGCCGAGGCCATGGCCGAGCTGGTGCAGTTCTACGAACGCGGCAAAGAATGGGAAAAACTCGCTGTTCTGCTCGAAAAACAACTCGAGCAAACCATGGACGCAGCCGAGCAGACCGCCATCTGGCAAAAACTGGGCAATGTCTACGGCGATCGCATCGGCGATGATGATCGCGCCATTGTGGCCTGGAAAGCCTTGGTCGAGCTGAACCCCGATGACCGCCGCGCCCAAGACCAACTGCGGCGCCGCTACATCGCCACCCAAGCCTGGGACGAGCTGGAGGCTTTTTACGCCGTCAGCGAAAAATGGGACGAATTGATCCGCGTCTTGGAACGCGAAGCCGAAAAAGAAGATTTGGCCACCGAAGCGCGCATTTCCATGTACTTCAAGGTGGCGGAACTCTACCGGGACAAACGAGAGCGCCCCGATCGCGCCACGGCGGCTTACGAAACCGCGCTAACGGTCGATCCCAACAACCTCGAAGTGGCCGAATTGTTAATTCCCATCTACGAAGAGGCCGGGGATGAGCCCGCAAAACTCTCCACCGCGCTGGAGGTGCGCCTGGCCCATGAGTCCGATGACGATGCCCGTCAGGCGTTGATTTTGCGCATCGGCCGCATTGCCGAAAACGATTTAAGCGACTTTGCCCGCGCATTCGAAAACTATTTCAATGCGTTCTCCATGCATCCGACAGATGGCGACATTCAAGACAACGTGGAGCGCGTGGCGGGGCAGGCCGGTCGCTGGGAAGACGTGGCCGAAGCCTATCGAAACCTGAGTGAAAACGCCGATGACGCAACGCAACAGGTCGATTTTCGCCTGCGCATGGCCCGCGTCTTAAGCGATGAACTCAACCGACCCGAAGAAGCCCTGAAACACCACGAGGAAATCCTCGCCGTCGATCCCCAAAACGCCAAGGCCGTCTTTGCCCTGGAGCGCATTTTCGCGCAGATGGGGCGCTTCGAAGAACTCATGGACATTTACGCCAAGCGCATTGAGTTGGCGGCGGATGACGACGAGCGCAAGGAAATTTTTTACAACCAAGCCATGCTCTGGGAAGAAGAAATCGACGACCCGAGTAAGGCCATTGCGGTCTATGAACAAATCGTCGACATGGCAGGCGATGAGCTTCGGGCGCTGCGCGCCATGGACCGGCTCTATTTGCGCGGCGAAAACTGGCCCCAGCTCGCGTCGGTGCTCCAGCGAGAACTCGCGCTCGGTGCCGAGAGTTCCGAGGAGGAGGGCGATCTGCGTTATCGCCTGGGACAGGTGCTCGAAGTCCATATGAATGAAGCGCCCAAAGCGTTGGAGGCGTATCGCGACGTACTCGCTTTGTTGCCGGAACACAGCGGCGCAACGGCTGCCCTTGAGGGCCTGCTCGACAACGCGGACTGCGCGCCCCAGGCGGCCGAAATTCTGTCCCCCATCTATGAAGAAGCCTCCGAGTGGGAGAAGCTGGTTCGCGTCGATGAAATACTGGTGCAAGCTTCATCCGATGCGCTGGATAAGTACGAGCTGTTGATGAAGATCGGCGCTGTATGTGGGCAAAATCTCAGCGATTCTGCCCGGGCGTTTCAGGCCTACAGCCAAGCCTTTTCGCTCGCTCCCGATCGCGTCGACGCCCTGGAACAGCTCGAAGCCATCGCCGCCATTGAAGACACATGGGAACAGTTTGTCTCCGTGCTGGAGCCCGGCGCCGCCGCGGCCCAGGACCCAGTGCACGCGCGCGAATTGTGGATGAAAGCAGCGCGCATTTACGATGCACAGCTCGACAACACCGAAGCCGCCGTGCGCGCCTATCGCGCAGCATTGCACATCGACCAACGCGACGCCGAAGCCATCGCTGCGCTGGAGCAAATCTATAGCCGAGAAGAAAAATGGGCCGATTTGATCGACGTTTTGCGCATCAAAGTCGACGTGAGCAGTGACGCCACTGAAAAGGCACAGGTCTACCGGCAAATGGCGATGATTTTTGAGGACATGCTCGAAAAACACGACGAAGCCATTGCCAGCATGAAAGAGCTGCTCCTGCTGGATCCCGCCGACCTCGACGCCCTGCAATCTCTAGATCGCCTGTTCACACACACCGAGAAGTGGGCCGACCTTGCCGACAACCTGCAACAACAGCTCTCCTTAGAAGCGGATGTCAGCAATATCATTTCACTGAAACTCCGCTTGGCGGGCTTGCAAGAAGCCTACTTGAGCGAAACTTCTGCTGCCATTGATGTCTACCGCGAAGTACTGGATCTCGACCTCGAAAACGACGCCGCCATTTCTGCGTTGGAAGCCATGCTGGATAACGCCGAAGTGCAGCAAGACGTCGCCGAAATCCTCGAACCGATTTACCGCAGCTTGGGGCAATGGGAAAAACTCGTCGCGGTGTACGAAATCATGATTCAGTTGGCCGATGATGCGGGGCGCTGCGTCGAATTGCTCCACGAAATCAGCGATCTCTACGAAAATGCAGGCGACGAACCCGAAAAAGCATTCCAGGCACTCTCGAAAGCGCTGCGCACAGACCCCACATCCGAGCGCACACGCGATGATTTGGAGCGCTTGGCCCGCGTCCTCAACCTCCTCAAAGAGTTGGTTGCCCTTTATGAGGAAGTGGTTGCCGGGCTAGACGCCGCGGATCTCGCGGTGCTCTACCACATGTCCATCGCCGCCATCTGCGAGTCCCAACTGCAGGACACGCCTTGCGCCATACGCCATTATCGCGAAGTGTTGGGCATTGATCCCATGAACCTCGATGCGGCCACCAGCCTGGAGACCGCCTATCAACTCGAAGAAAACTACGAGGATTTGGCCGCGATTTATCTCAAAAAAGTTGAGATCATTCCCGATTTGGAGGAGCAAAAAGACCTCCTGTTCAAAGCCAGCCAAATTTACGAAGAACTGCTCGAAAACACCGACCGCGCCGTGGAAGTCTACTTGCGCATCCTCGAAATTGACGAAGATGACCTGCGCGCCATTGCACAGCTCGAGGGCATTTATCTCCGACAAGAGCGTTGGGAAGAACTGCAGGAAATCTACAACCGCAAAGTTGATTTGCTGGATTCTCCCGACGACAAAAAAGACGTCCTCTACGTACTCGGTGCGATGTACGAGCGCGAATTAAATGATGTGCGCAAAGCCATCACGACCTACCAGCGCATTCTGGAATTCGATCCCGATGACTTTCAAGCGGTACAACGGCTGGACATTCTGTTTACCGAGGCCGAAGAGTGGCCGGACCTCCTCTCCATTTTGGAGCGTGAGATCCAACTGGTACATGATCCCGACGAAGCGATCTCCTTTAAATACCGCATCGCAGAACTCTATGTGCGTCACTTAGACGATGTGCCGCGTTCTGTGGAGTATCTACGCGATATCCTTTCCATTTCTCCGGATCACGCCCCGTCACTTGCCCTGCTCGAAGAGCTGTTGCAAGGAGAGCGCGAGCCCTTGTTGGCCGCAGAGGTTTTGGAGCCCCTCTACCAGGATTTGGCCGAGTGGCGAAAGCTCATCGCGCTTTTGGAAGTGCGGTTGCGCAATGCCGACGATGCTTGGCAACAAGTCGAATTGCTGCACCAGGCCGCTGGCGTGCTCGAAAGCGAACTTCACCTAGACGCTCCCGGCGAGGCGTTTGATGCCTATGCGCGTGCGCTGCCCCTCGACCTCGAAAACGAAAAAACACTGATGTCCTTGGATGATTTGGCCGAGCGCCTGAATCGCTTCGAGGATTACGCCCGCCTCATCGACGCACAACTCGCCGATCTCGATGACGAGCAAGTGGCCATTGCATTGGGACTGCGCGTTGCCGCCATTTACGAAGAGCGCCTCGATAAGGGCGAGGATGCCATTGCGCGCTTTGTTACGGTGTTGTCGTTGGATCCCGAAAATGCCGAAGCCATTCATCATTTGGACAAACTCTACCAACTCTCCGAAAAGTGGGATGCGTTGGCGGATATCTTGCAAAAAGAAGCCCTGCTGGCCCAGGACCCAGAAGAGAGCTTGGATGTACAGTTTCGCTTGGGACAACTCTACCAGCACGAGCTCGAAAACCTGGAGAGGGCCGTTGAGGTTTACCGCGAAATCCTCGCCACGGAGCCCGAGCACGAACGCTCGATCTCAGCGCTGGAGATGCTGTTTTCGCAGGGAGAACACCGCGCTGCCATCACCGAAATCCTCGAACCCTTGCTCCGCATGCAAGGCGAGTGGGGCAAGTTGGTGGGCCTCTACGAAAAACAACTCGAAGACATCGCCGATGTAGACGAGCGCTTGGCGCTGCAACACCGCATTGCAGAAACACTAGAAGAGAAGCTCTTTGATCCGGTCGAGGCCTTCAATTGGTATTGCCGCGCTTTTTCCGAATCCCCCTTGGACGAAAAGACCGGGGAGGATATCGAGCGTTTGGCCGCTGCCATCGACGGATGGAACGACTTGTTCACCGTGTACCAGCAGGTGTTTGCGCAATGTGAAGATGTCGACACGAAAAAAATTGTCGCCAAGCGCATGGCGCGGGCGGCCGAAGAGGAATTGCATGATGTGGCGCGTGCCGAGCAAGCGTTGCGCGCCTCCCTCGAACTCGATGCCACCGACCTCGAGGTCCTGCATGATTTGGACCGCATCTACACGCAATACATGGAGTGGGAGCGGTTGGTGGGGATTTTGGAATTGCGCGCCAAGACCGAGCCCGCGGACGCCGATCGCGTGGACAGCATCTTTCGCATGGGGGATGTTTTGGCCACCCAGCTCGACGAAACCGAGAAAGCGCGCGTGGCCTATCATCGCATTGTCGATGAGCTGCAACCCGACCACCTCGAATCATTGGAACGCCTAGAAGTAATTTATGCCGACAGAGAAGATTGGTCGAATCTGTATGCCGTCTACGAAAAAATGACCCCGGTCCTTTCATCGGATGGCGACCTGGGCGAGTTGTCCGCCAAAATGGCCACCTTGGCATCCGAGTGCTTGGACGACATCGAATCTGCGACCCACTTGTGGCACCGCGTGCTGGAGCTGCTCGGCGAAGAGTCCCGCGCTCTGGAGGCCTTGGGACAGCTCTACGCTCGCACACAAAACTGGTCAGAGCTGGTCGAAGTGCTCGAACGCGCCGTTGGCATCTGCGATGATGACACCGCACGCATTCGCATTTACAGCCAGTTGGGCACCGTTTGGGGCGAACACCTTGAGCGCGATCGAAATGCGCTCGACAATTGGCAAAATGTTTTGTCGATCGACATTGAAAACATCCCCGCCCTGAAGGCCATCGCCAACATCTACGAGTCCAACAAGGATTGGGAAGATTTAATCGACACCCTCGAACGCCTCATCGAAGTGGGCGCCAGCCAATTCGAACTCGAAGAACTCAAGGCGTACTACGCCAAATTGGGTCGCATCCTCTCCGATGTCATGGAGCGCCCCTTTGACGCCATCAATGTTTGGGAGCGCGCATCTAGCGTTGATCCATCTGATATGCAACCCTTGATGGCCTTGGAACAACTCTATGCCCAAGAGGAATCCTGGGAAGAATTTGTCCTCACACTGGGGCGCAAAGCTGAGCTGCTCGAAAGCGACGAGCAAATCGAAACCTGGCTCCGACAAGCCGCCACCCTGGAAGATGAATTGGCGCAGCCCCTGCGCTCCAAAGACTCTTATCTGAACATTTTGCGCGTTGCCCCCTTGCACGAACATGCGTTTGAGCGGGCGTCGGCCATTATGAACGAAGAGGAGTCCTGGGAAGAATTGATCCAACTGTATTCGGAGCGCTTGACGCACGTTGAAGACGTCTCCGAACACGTGCGCTTGATTCACCTGGCTGCCGACATCTACGAGACGCGCTTGATGCAAGAAGAAGACGCGTTCAATGCCATGTATCAGGCGTTTAGCGTCGACTACACCAACGAGGCCACGCTGGCGCACTTGGAGCGCCTCACTGCGGCAACCCACAAATGGGACGAGCTCATCGGTGCCGCCAATATGTTGCTCACCCAGGCGATGAACGACGCCAACATCCGCACCCAAATCGACCTCTCGTTGATTATCGGAAAATGGTACGTCTCCGTTGGCAACCCCGTCTTGGCCATTCAGTACTTCCAAAACATCATCTCCCTCGATGTCCACAACGCTGCGGCATATCGCGCCATGGGGGCTGTCTATCGCGACGCCCAGCAGTGGCCAGAGCTGGTTACCGTTTTAAAGCATGCCGCTGAGCACGACGACAATCCGGAGACGCGCAAACTGGCCTTGGCAGATCTGGGCGAGGTGTACCTCGATTATCTCGACGACATTCCAGAGGCGCGCCGGGTGTACAAAGAAGCCCTCAGCATCGATTCCGGCATGGAGAGCGCGTTGCGCGCACTCGAAAAAATCTTTCGCGCGTCCGAGGACTGGAACGAACTCATCCCCATTTTGCGTCACAAAGTAGAGGGAATTGACGAATCCGACGTGGACAGCATTATTGCCACACGCTTGCGCATCGCCGAAATCTACGAGGAAAACCTCAACGATTCCGGGGCTGCCGTATCCGAGTACCGCCAAAACCTCGCCTTGGATTCCAGCCATGCGCCGTCCCTCAAGGGGCTTGAGCGCCTGTACCTCAAAAAGGAAGCCTGGCCTGAGTTGTACGAGGTGTTGGAGACGCAACTCGAATACGCCGCCAGTGAACGCGAGCGCGTAGAATTGCTGTCTCGCACGGCAGCCATGCTCGAAACCGAGTTTGTAAAACCCGAACAAGCCATTGAGAAACTCGAGATGGCCGCGGACATCGATCCGGCCAACACGCAGGTGCTGGAGAGCTTGGAGCGCTTGTACCAACGCGAGCGCAATTGGGAAGCCCTCGTGGCCACGCTGGAAAAGCACGTAGATGCCCTGTTGGATGTGGATGAACGCATCCCGCTTTACGAGCAAATCGCTCAAGTCTACGCAGCGCAATTGCAAGATGTCGACCGCGCCATGGATGCGCTCAAGGCCATTCTCGATATCGATCCCGACAACGAAAAGGCGCTGGACGAGCTGGCGAAACTGCAAGAGAAAATCGAAGATTGGGTGTCTGCACACGACACATTGCGCCGATTGGCGGATTCTGTGACCGACCCCGACCTCAAGGTCGATCTGTATTATCGCCTGGGCAATCTCAATGAAACCCAATTAATGGATCGCTACACCGCTGTAGAGCACTTCCGCTCTGCCTTGGACATTTTGCCGAGTCACGTGTCTTCCTTGGCGGCGCTCCGCGTCATTCACGAGGAAGAGGGCGAATGGTTGGCCGCAGCGAAGGCATTGGATGCACTGCAAGGCTACACGGAGAACGTGCGCCATCGCTCCAAATTCCAATACGACCTCGGCGTGTTGTACCGCGACAAGTTGTCCGAACCCGAAACCGCCGTTCACTGGTTTGAAGAGGCGCTGAAGAGCGATGCGGATAACCAGGATGCCGCCGAACCATTGGTCGATGTCTATATCGAAAACAAACAATGGGAAGATGCATCGCGCTTGCTCGACATGCTCGTTCGGCTGGGCGGCAAACGGGATGCCAAAGAGATGCTACCCCTGCGCGAGAAAGCGGGCCTGGTGGCCGATAAATTGGGCAATCTCGAAAAAGCCATCGTGCATTATCAGTCCGCGTATGATGCCGACACAACACAGCTCTCTACCCTGTTGAGCTTGGCCGATGCGCTGTATCGCAATGGCGATTGGGACAAGGCCTTTAAGCTCTATCAAATGGTGTTGGTGAACCACCGAGACACGCAGGACCGCGAGCAAATCGTCGAAATCTTTTACCGACTGGGCGACATCAAGGCCCAGGTAAAAGAGGATCGCAAGGCACTCAACATGTTTGATAAGGCGTTGGAGCAAGATCCAGCGCACATCAAAACCCTTGAGGCCGTGATCGCCATTCAGGAGAAAGCGAAAAACTTCGAGCAAGTCATTCACTTCAAGAAAGCCCTGATTGATGCCGTGCACGACAGCGCGCAGCAATTCAAGCTGCACGAAGAAATCGGCGATATTTGGCAAAACAATTTGCGCAACCCGCAAAAGGCGTTGCAGGCTTACACCGAAGCCTCTGAGCTCGATCCCGAAAACCGCCCCATCTTGCACAAGATGCTGCCCATTTTTCAGACGACCAAACAATGGCCCAAAGTGGTGGAAACCATTGAGCGTGTCTGTGAAATGGAAGCGAGTGACGAAGGACGTGGGCGCATGTACTACGGCATGGCCGTGATCTACCGCGATGAGATTCGCAATGCCGACGACGCGATTGTGTACTTTAACAAATCGCTGGATATGAGCATCGAGAACCTAAAGGCGTTTGAAGCCATCGATCGCATTTTGACGACGCAGAAGAACTGGAAAGAACTCGAGCGCAATTACCGGCGCATGCTGAAACGCCTACAGGGCAAAGAGCGCCCCGATCTCGAGATCAACCTCTGGCGCTTCTTGGGCGAAATTTATCGCACGCGCATGGGGCAATTTGAAGCCGCTGCCGAAGCCTTCAAGATGGCGTCCACCCTGGATCCCGACAACATCACCGTGCACGAGATTTTGGCAGAGCTGTACACGCGCATGCCCAACAAACTCGAAGAGGCTGTGGCCGAACATCAAATTCTCATTCAGAAAAATCCCTACAAGGCCGACTCCTACAAGGCGTTGCGACGGCTTTATTTCGAACACGAGCAATACGACAAAGCGTGGTGCTTGTGCGCCACCTTGTCCTTCTTGGGCAAAGCCGATCCCGAAGAACAGCAATTCTACGAGCAGTACAAAACGCGCGGCACCATTCGCGCCCAGGCACGCCTCGACAACGAGCGCTGGATGAAAGACCTCTTTCACCCCGAAGAGTCCGTCTACATGGGCAAAATCTTCGAGCTGGTCACCCGGGGCATCCGCTCCTTGAAAATCCAGCCCGCGAAAAACTTTGGCCTCAAGAAAAATGAAAAGCGCGCCATGAACGACACGCTCACCTTTTCCAAGTCGTTTTTCTATGCGGCCCAAGTCATCAACCTGCCCGTGGTGCCCGAACTGTATCTGCAAGAGGATCGCCCTGGCGGCTTGGTCTTCGCCATCACGGAGCCCATGGCCTCGGCCAGCGGTGCCAGTCTCTTAAGCGGTTACACACCGCAGGAGCTCCTCTTCCTCATTACCAAGCACCTGTCCTACTACCGTCCCGAGCACTACATCCGCTGGGTGCTTCCCACGCACGGCGAACTCAAGCTCTTGATGTTGGCGGCTTTGAAACTCGGCGCGCCCGAATTCCCCATCCCCGACGATCCCACAGGGGTGTTGCAGCAGTGGCACGGCCAATTGCGCCAGGTCATGACGCAAATGGAAATTGAGAGCTTGCGCAAAGTGGTAACGCGCTTTGTCCAGTCCGGCGAACAGGCCGATATCAAGAAGTGGATTCGCACCCTGGAGTTGACCGCTTGTCGCGCCGGATTCCTGCTCGCCAACGACCTGGAAACCGCGGCCAAGATGATCCAAACCGACACCAGCGGCATGGACGACATCCCGCCCAAGGACAAAATCAAAGAGCTGGTGCTCTTCAGCGTTTCCGAAGAGTACTTCCGGCTCCGCGAAACCCTCGGCATACTCATCGGCACCTGATTCCCGCACATCTCCGCACAACGCTGGGGGCCCCTCACACCGGGGTGGCCCCCTTTGTCCCAACACCACCAACGACGTACACACAAAGAGATTCGGCGCAGATTCGGTCACGGCGCGCGTTTGGGGATGAACTGTGGCGGAGTCTTTGAGCGGGCAGGGCGGTCGCCAAGCCCAGGGGGATTAGTGAATGATGATGTAGCGGCAGGAGTTGGGGCATTCATCGTCGTTGATGAAGTTGCCGTCGTCACAATCCTCGTATTCTTCTTGTACGATGCCGTCGCCGCAATACGCGTCGAGCTTGCATCCGGGGCCGCATTTTCCGTATCCACCCTCGTTGACGCCGTCGTCGCACTCTTCGCCCAGGCCGACAATGCCGTCACCGCAAAAGGGGCGGCATTCGGAGCGCGCGGTGGAAAACCCCGACAAGGTGAGGCGGTAGGTGGAGCCCGTTGACTGTCGCTCGGCTTGCAAGACGACAATTTCGTACACTTTGCCGTGTTCGAGGCCCAACTTCGCGCTCTCTCTGTTCATGTCGAGGTCGCCTTCCACCGCCTCGTGGATGCCCCCCAGGTCTAGGGCCAATTGGCTGTTGACGAAGACCCATACGTCGTCGTCGCCGATAAAGTTGAGCCGAGGCGCTTGGGTTTCATCGTAGAGAAACCAAAAGCGCACCTCGCTGGTGAACGAAAAGTTGTGTTTGAAGCTGTAGCCCGGCGGCGGGGTCAACTCCGCCTTGTTCAAGGCCGGTTCTTCGTCAATGTATTCACCGGCGTAGAGGGGGCCGACAGCAGCCTCTAAGTACTCACTTTGCGGGCTGATGCCCTTGCCGTCCAATGGAAAGAAGAAGGGTTGACCATCGATGGGCGTGCCGCCCTTATCGGCCGCGCAAACGATGTAGTTTTGGTTGCTGCCCTCGACGCCATTTGTCCATTTGTTGCAGTTGGTGTCGCACACCCACGTGTTGGGGTCGTAGCCGGGAATCGCTTCGCAAGAGGAGCAATCGGCAGATGATGAACTGGAGCAGCCCACCCAATCTCCCCACTGGATGGTTTTCACCAGACGCCAGGGCTCTCCGTTGGGCCCCCAGCGGTTGACAAAGGCGCCGGCATCATTGCGGTAGAGGGTTAGGGTGGCGGGCACCACGGCGGGGTCGCCCACCTGGTGGTCGTACCATTCGTCGAAGCGCTCTGCCTTACCGCAGGTGCCTTCGCTTTTGATGAGCACCGGCTTGCCCTGGTCGTTTAATTGGTTGGCCAACATGCCCGTGGTGGCGGTGCCGCAGCCCATGGCGCCAAACTCGAAATCCGGATGGCTCGCGTTAAAGTCTTTGTAGATGATGGGCACCACCAGTCTCTCCCCCATGTCGGGTTGGGTGCACTCGTAGCCCAATTCGATTTTGCAGTCGGCGCTGCAGCCGTCGCCGTCGAGGTTGTTGCCGTCGTCGCACTCCTCGGGGGGCAGGACGATGCCGTCACCGCAACGCGATGTGCAACCCCCTAGGGCGCAGTCGGGCTCCACCTGACACAGCTCATTGCAGCCGTCGAAGGGCATGGTGTTGCCATCGTCGCAGGTCTCGGCGCCTTCGATGATGCCATCGCCGCACACCGTGGGGGTGCAGACACTGGGCGAACCATCGCACTTCCAGCCCACTTCTACTTGGCAGCGGCTGTTGCAACCGTCGCCATCAGTGAGGTTGCCGTCGTCGCAGAGCTCGGGGAGTATCACGTGCCCGTCGCCGCACTTGGCGATGCGATGGCAGGGGGCACCGGGAGGTATGCAGGAGAACCCCTCTTCGACGAGCTTGCAGTCGGCACTGCAGCCGTCGCCATCGATGTTGTTGCCGTCGTCGCAGCCCTCATCGTCGTCGAGTATGCCGTCGCCGCAGGAGGCGCTGATGACGCGCGTATCAGTGGGAAGGGTGTTGGTGTCCTTTGGCAACCCATCGGTACCATGAGTACCATCGTCTGCCGCGGTGTCTCCTGGCACATTGGCGCCTGACCTCTTGGGATCATGTCCGCTCTCGCAGGCCAGTAAGAACCAGGCCGAAAACAGGAGTAAAATTTTGAAAGTAATCGATAATTGTGCTTTCATAAGGTCCTCCAGATGCCGCAAAAGCCACGCGTAAAGTAGGCGATAAGCATCAATTCTATAAATATATCATTTTTTGCATTCATGAAGGTGCTTTGTCGAAATAATGCTTGCACAGCACACACAAAAGACACATAACCACGTTCTGCAAACAGGTATTCCGATACCTGTTATCGATTGGCCACCAAGCAACAGATCGCATTGTCGATCCCTAAAGGAGGAGTAGGTATGGGAATGTTTTGTTATCAGTGTCAAGAGGCGCTCAAAAATGTCGGCTGCACCAAGAAGGGCGTTTGCGGAAAACCCGATGAGGTCGCCAATCTGCAGGACTTGTTGTTGTTCGTAAGCCGTGGCGTGTCCCTGGCAGCCCTGAAAGCCCCCGAAGGATGCGACCTGAAAGCAGCGGGACATTTTGTGACCGAAGCCCTGTTTGCCACCATTACCAATACCAACTTCGATGCCGCAGACATTCGGCGCTTTGTCCGCGAGGGCTTGGCCATTCGCGATGCGTGCCGCGGTGATGCCGAGGTCGCGGCGGATGCACCGGATTGCCTAACCTGGGCTGCCGAGGAATCCACCTGGGACGATAAAGCCGCCACAGTGGGCGTCTTGGCCACCGAAAACGAAGACGTACGCTCCTTGCAGCAGTTACTGATATACGGACTCAAAGGCATCGCGGCGTATGCCCACCACGCGCAAGTGCTGGGATATGAAGACGCGGGCATTCACCGCTTCTTCTTCGAGGCGCTGGCATCTACCACCCAGGCGCTCTCCAGCGATGAGATGACCACCTTTGTGCTGAAGGCCGGCGAAGTTGCCGTTACCACCATGGCCCTGCTCGACAAGGCCAACACCGAAACCTATGGCCATCCGGAGATCACCAAGGTGAACATCGGCACGGGCCCCAATCCCGGCATCCTCATCTCGGGGCATGACCTGCGGGACATGGAACAACTGCTCCAGCAAACCGAGGGCACGGGCGTCGACGTCTACACACACTCCGAAATGCTGCCGGCGCATTATTATCCCGCGCTCAAAAAGTACGCACACCTGCGCGGAAATTACGGCGGGGCCTGGCACGCCCAAAACAAAGAATTCGATTCGTTCAACGGCCCCATTGTCATGACCACCAACTGCCTGGTGCCGCCGCGCAGCAGCTACCAGGATCGCCTGTACACCACGGGCGTCGTCGGCTTCGAGGGCATCCCGCGCGTTGCCGAAAACGAAGACGGCACCAAGGACTTTTCGGCCATCATTGCCCAGGCCAAAACCTGTGCGCCGCCCCAGGAAATTGAAACCGGCGAGATCGTCGGTGGCTTTGCCCACAACCAGGTCATGGCGCTGGCTGACAAAGTGGTGGAGGCGGTGAAGGCGGGCGCCATTCGCAAGTTTGTGGTGATGGCCGGTTGCGACGGACGGCAGTCGGTGCGCCAGTATTTTACCGACGTGGCCCAAGGACTGCCCAATGACACGGTCATTCTCACGGCGGGCTGCGCCAAGTACCGCTACAACAAGTTGCCCTTGGGCGACATCGGCGGCATTCCGCGGGTGTTGGACGCCGGGCAGTGCAACGACTCCTACTCGCTGGCGGTGATCGCCCTGAAGCTCAAAGAGGTCTTTGGCCTCGAAGACATCAACCAATTGCCCCTGGAGTTCGATATCGCCTGGTATGAGCAAAAGGCCGTTGCCGTGCTGCTGGCCCTGTTGCACCTCGGCTTCAAGGGCGTGCGCATCGGGCCAACCCTGCCGGCCTTTCTGTCGCCCAACGTCGCCGACGTGTTGGTCAAGACCTTCGATCTCAAAGCCACTACCGATGTCGAGTCGGACATCCGCGCCATCATGGCGTAGCGCCGAAATCCCTTCCCAAGCGATATTGCGCGCCCTGACAAAATGAGGTGAACAACGTGGCCCTGCGAAAAATCATTCGAATCGACGAAGAACTCTGCAATGGATGCGGCGAATGTGTGCCGGCGTGTGCCGAAGGCGCCATTCAAATCATCGATGGCAAGGCGCGCTTGGTGGCCGACAATCTCTGCGATGGGCTGGGGGCCTGTCTCGGGGATTGCCCCATGGACGCCATTATCATCGAGGAGCGCGAGGCGGACGCCTTTGACGAAGAGGCCGTAAAGCTTCACCTGCACCAACAGTCGACCGCCGCTTCAGCAGCCCCCAGTCCCTTGCCCATCCACATCAGTCCGGGGGGCGGCGGTGGATGCCCGGGGTCTCGTGCGATTGCGTTTTCACGCGATGTGGCCTCGCCCCAGCTCACCGACGACAACGCGCCGCAACCCTCCACGCTGCAGCAATGGCCCATCCAGATGCACTTGGTGAGCCCCACGGCGCCGTATTACCACAACGCCGATGTGCTGTTGGCCGCGGATTGCGTGGCCTTTTCGGTGGGCGACTTTCACCGCACCTGGTTGCACGGCAAGGCCCTGGCCATCGCATGTCCCAAGCTCGACGAGGGGCTCGACATCTACGTCACCAAGCTGGCGGCCATGATTGATCAGGCGCAAATTCGCTCGCTGACGGTGATGATGATGGAAGTGCCGTGCTGTGGTGGTCTGTTGCAAATCGCACGGCGTGCGGCAGAACGCGCAACGCGCTCCATTCCCATGAAGCGCATTGTCGTGGGCTTGCGCGGCGACATCCTCTCCGAAGCCCCGCTCTAATCTCCCGTTTTCGCTGCGGCGGTTGCGCGGCTATCGCTCGGGTGCTCTGCGCTGTGGCGGACGCGCGACAACCAATCTAGGGCGTGATGGCGCAATCCCAGGGGGAGCGCTTTGTCGTCCGCGAGTGCGGAGAATATCGCTGCAGCCTCGGCGTTTTGGTGGGTGCGCCAGGCCATTTTCCCTTTCATGAAACGCAATTCCCACAGGATCACTGCGGGCAGGAGGGCGTCGGTGGGGCGGCGCTTGTCATTCGCGTCATCCAGAAGGGCATCGACGTGGGCCAGGGCTTCTGTGTCTTGCTGGGCGCCCCAAAACTGCCGGGCGAGCAAGTAGCGCACGTAGACATCCTGTGGATGTTCCTGGAGGGTCTGGTGGAGGTGCAGGGACAGGGTCGATTCGGTATCGGGAATCCCCCGTTCGGCACGGATGAAGGCCCGAAGCAATTGGCGGTGCGACGGACTGTGTTGCCGCGCCAAGTGCTGTTTCACCGCCAGACTGCGCTCTCGCCACAACATATCGGTGTGTCCAGGAGCAGGGTAGTGCGTTGGGCGGGCAGAGGCGTCCCCTTGCGCCCGCAAGTCCGCCAGGGTTTCAGCGACCAGCGAGGCCCGCAGGCTCTGAGGTGCCAGGCCGCGGTGCAGTTTGTCCGCCAGGGCGTGGGCCTGGGCGGGTTCTTGCGCTTTCATCAAGGTGCGCAGGTGAAACAACCCGATGTCTTCCGCGTGTCCCGAGAGGCGATAGGCGCGTTGCGAATGTCGTATGGCGCCGTTGTCGTCGCGCTCCTGATGACATTGTGCGGCCACGCCCATGAGGCGATGCACTTCGCGAACACAGCGCGCAGAGACAATGGGCTGGCGGTCAAAGCGATATTGGGCGGCCACGGACAACGCCGCGCTGACCGGAATGCCATCGAGATGCTTGTGCCATTGCTCGGTCAGCTCGCGCATGGATTTTCCGGTCACTTGGCGCATGGGGGCGCCGCGGTACAGGGAGAGCAGGGCATCTGGCGCGTACTGTTGGCGCAAAAACAATACAAAGGCACCCGCAGCGGTGTACGCCGCGCCTCCATCGGCGGCATAAAAGCCCCATCCGCTGAGCACGGATGGCGGTGGCAACAGGCGCTCTCGCTTCATGGCGGCCGCCCATTCCTCGAGGGTGAACGGGGTCATCTCCGCGTGTTCTGTGGCCGCAACCGCCACCCCCTCGACGATGCCCATGGCCGGGATGAGCCGACCAAACAAAGCGGGCATGCCCAGCGGGGCCTCCCCGTAGGGCGCCAAGATCGCGTGGACCAATTCGTGGCGCAGCGTGGCGTGGGGGATGTCGGCCATCAACACATAGGCCTCGGATTTCCAGGGCTTGGCGACGCTGGTGTGCCCCGCCCCGGTGAGCTTTTTGCGGTGCGCCGCATTGTGAAAGAAGAACACGCGCACGGGCTCGACAACATCGATGCCGAAGAAATCCTCGATGCGGCGTAGGGAGTGCGCGGCATCCGCGGTGGTTTGCGCGCAGAATTGTGGCGGCGCCGCAGCGGGAAAATGAAGGATGAGGGGGCCGGCTTGGGTGACTTGGGGCAGGGCGATCTCGAGATCTGCGGTGCGGGTGCGCCAACCGGCGCGGTGCGCCAACGCATGGGAAAGGCAGAGCAGGACCAGCAAAGTCACCGCAGCCCCCGCTTGTCCCTTGGTCCAACGCGGTCGACGCAGGCGGAGGCGCAGGGCGGCGATGTCGATGAAACCGTGGGCGATCAGCAGCATGAGGGCGATCCAGGCCGCGTTGTGGCCGCGATAGAAAAACAGGGCCAAGGGAATGTCGATGGCGCGATCGTAGAGCGGGCCTGGAAACCAGCCGAAGAATGGGTGAAAGACGAAGACCGCGGCGCTGTAATAGAAATCGAGGAGGGCCAAAAACAGAACGGCCAACCAAAGCAGTGGCCACAGGTATTTCGCCAGGCAGGGCTTGGCCAGCAGCCCCCAGAAGAGCCCCAGGGCGGCGGAAAAAAAGGCGGCACCCACGGGCATCAAGAGAAAGAACCAGGCGCCAATACGGAGGTTGCACGGCGGGACGCGGAGCGTGTTGAGCAGACCCAGGGCTGCCACGAGGGCCAGCAGGGCAATGGCGGGCTTTAGGGCCATGCCGTACAGGCGCAGAACGGTGTATTGGGCGCCGGGGAAGGGAGCGCGCTGCTGTTGAATGCGACCGGGCAACACCGCGGCCATCTGACCTGCGGCCAGTGAGATGAACAGCGCAGAGAACAGCGCCGATTCGTATCCGGGGCTTTGGGTCAATGGAAAGAAACAAAGGGGCAAGTGCAGGAGGAGCGCGGCGATGCCCCAGAGGAAGGTCGGAGACAAAAGTGTTTTAAAACGCGCTGTTAAACGCTGTTTCCTCATGTGACGGTTCCTTCTTGCCAGTTGTGGGCGCGCCCCGTTTTTCGCTGCCCCACGCACCTTATCCGGTTTGTGCGTTTTTGTTGACGCCTTTGTCGATGGCCAGCGAGCCGAAAATGAACTGGAGTGCGCGCGCGTTCTGTCCTATTCTCGGCGCGTTTTCTCAGCCGAACTGGAGATGTACTATCATGCCTCATTGGATACGAAAAAGCCTTGGCGCCTTCGTCCTCACTGCGTTCCTCGCGTCCCCTGCCGTGGCCCTGGCACAAAGCGATATGGGAGACGGCAAAGGGGTCAACAGCCAAACATTCTGGATCGCCCCGGACTCCGGTCAGCACCTCGGGGTGCAATCCGCCAATGTACTCGGGCACAAGGGTTTGTCCTTTGGGGCCCTGCTGCAATACTACCGGCGTCCGCTGGGCCTATCGGTAGACGGACACACCTCCTGGGTGGTCAAGCGCGTCACCACTGTAGATTTTTCCTGGGCGTTGGGCTTGGGAGAGCGCGTGCAAGTCGGCTTGGTCCTTCCGGTGGCACTCGAGCAGTACGGCAAGGGGGCGGCCGCACTCTTCCCAAACGAAGACCCTGACAATCACCTGCTGGCGCCGGCTACCGTGGGCGATTTGCGCCTTCACGGGAAGCTGCGCTTCTTTGGCGGTGCGGTTCGCAGCGACGAACACAGCGGCTTTGGTTTGGCCGCCGACATTGCTTTGTCAGCCCCATCGGGCGACGAAGAAAACTTTTTCGGCGAAAACAGCACGGTCTTTGCCCCGACGGCCATCGTGGATTTTCAACACCCCTTCGTGGCTGTCGCCCTCAACGTCGGCACGCGAATGCGCGCCAAGCCCTTGCCCCAGTTGGCCCACATCACCACGGGCAACCAGTTTGTTTCGGGCATGGGGTTCACGGCTTCCCTGCTGTCCCGTCGCCTTCATTTGGCCATTGAAGCCAATCTGCTGGCGGAGATCGCCGACTTCTCCCATTGGGGCATCGAATACCGCGGTGCGGTGGGGGTCTCGCCCGGCGCCGAGAAAAGCGTGACGCTGTGGTTGTCCGGGGGAGCCGGGGCCACACCAGACGCCACCCCGGTAATGGGCATTCCGCAAATGCGCTTCATGCTTGGCTTGACCTACGCGCCGCAATTCTCCGACGACTTCTTTTAACGAAACGAACGCCAACCACATGCCTGCACATCCCGCATTGATAGTTTTTGATTTGGACGGAACCCTGGTGGATAGTCGGCTGGATATCGCCAATGCGCTCAACGTATCTTTGGCGCAATTCAATCAGGAACCCGTTGACGAAGAATCCCTTTTCCCCTTAATCGGCCTGCCGCTGTGCGAGATTTTCAAGCGCCTGCTAAGCGCCGAAAACCAATCGCACATCGACGAGGTCTGCCAGTTTTACCGCGACTACTATTACGATCACTGCACCGTTCACACGCGGCCTTATTCCGGCGTCCTGGAGTGCCTGGACACCCTGGCGCACTTTGGGGTGCGGCTCGCCATTTGTACGGGGAAAATGCGCTTTCAAGCGGTGCGCGTCTTGTCGCAGTTGCAATTGCTACATCGTTTTGAGTGCATTGTGGGCTCCGACAATCTCCCTTACAAACCCGATCCGGCGGGCCTGTTGTTGATTTTGCGCGAAATGGCCGTCCTGCCACAGCGCGCCTGGATGGTGGGGGACACCTCATTTGACATCCAAGCCGGGAAGGGCGCTGGCATGCGCACGTGTGCGCTGACATATGGGGCCCACAGCCTGAGCGATTTGGAAAACACCAGCCCCGATCTGCTGCTGGACAATCTCTTTTACTTTCCCCAATACATCGGTCTGGCTCCCTCGCAGCCAACCAATGATGAGGGCTCATCTCCGTCGTGATGCGCTGACGCGATGCGCTGGGCTCGCGGTGCCCTCGTCATCTGGATGCGCGATGACCGCTGCATGCAAACTCGACATTCACGCGGTTATCAGCAACACTTTGTCTGTGTTGTTCGCCGCTGGAAAACCGCATTGTGCGCCAGGCTAGGGAGGTCGTGAATGAAACACCCGGTTGTTATCGAAGGTCTGTCACCCCAACTCACCAAACTGCTCAGCCCCGATGCGCCGGGCCCCATGCGCATGATGGCCGCGGGCGGATTGGCCCCATTGCCGCCGCAAGACATGGTCGTCGCGCTGTATACATTTGCGTTTGGCGACGATGTGTCCCTGGCGGACAAGGCGCGCAACACTTTGCAAAACATGCCGCCCAACGTCTTGCAGGACGTGCTGAACCGCGATGTGCACCCCGGCATCCTGGACGGCTTGTCTCAACTGCTCCACGCCAACGTCCCCTGTGTTGAGTCCATTATTCTCAACCGCAACACCGCTGGGGAAACCATCGTGCGCTTGGCCAAAACCCTCCACTCCGAAAAACACCTCGAGATGATCGCCGCCAACGAACAGCGTCTCTTGGCGCATCCCGACATCATTGCGGCGCTGTACAACAACCGGGCCACGCGCATGTCCACGGTGGACCGCGCCATCGAGCTGGCGGTGCGCAATGGCATTGTCGTCGAGGGCATCTCCGCGTTTGAAGAAGCCCAGAAGGCCATCGAGGGCCAGTTGGTTCACGAAGCGCCCGAGGACGACGAGATGTATCCGGAGGACCTGGAGTTCACCTCAGCGCTAGAGGCCGACATCGCCCGCGACGTCGACGAGGAAAAAGTGGTCGACATTTTGGATGCATTGGCCACCGGCACGGGAGACAGCACGAGCGAAGAGACCACGACGGTTTCCAATTTGGCGACGAGTTTGTCTGAACTCAATGTCTCGCAAAAAATCCGCGTGGCCACCCTGGGAAACTCCAGCCAGCGCGCCGTCCTGATCCGCGATTCCAACAAGCTGGTCATCATGGCCGTGCTCAAATCACCCGCTCTGAGCGACGCGGAGATCATGCGTTACTCCGCTGCGCGCTCCTTGCCCGATGAGGCCATTCGCTACATTTGTGCCAAACGCGATTGGATCAAGCACTACAGCGTCAAGGTGAATCTCGTCAACAATCCCAAGACGCCCCTCTCTGAAGCGCTGCGCTTTCTCAACCACCTCAGGCCCAACGACATCCGGTCTCTGGAGCGCAGCAAGGACGTCTCCGGCGTGGTGAAAAACGCCGCCAAGGAGCTGCGCCAAAAGCGTTCCCGCTAAGCGCTATCCGCCTCGGAGATACCGCCGAGGGCCACTCAGATGCTTGCCATTCGCGCGCATCCGTGGGCATACTGTTTGTGGCTCTGGGATGTGCGTGTGCGATGCCATTTAGAAACTCCGCTCAATCTGAGCCCTCGGGATCTGTCCCTTATCGTGATGTGCAGATCGGTCATTGCGTATCGGAAGCCTAAAGCGATAACACGGAGCCCACCTGTAAACAGGTCAGCGGGGTTCACCGGCATCATGCTACGGCATTCTGGAGTTTTTCTTTTGTGCGGATTCGTTACAGGATGGGGGTGGCCTTTAGCGAGGCTTTTCCGTCTTTTTCGTAGACTTGGAAGGTCACGGTCTTGCAGTTGACACGGGCCTTCAGGGCGTCTCGGTTTTTCTTTAGCGTGGCCTCGAAACGCTCAAAGGGAAATTGGTCGACCGGCTCTCCCAGGCGTTGTTTTAAGGCGATGAACTCGGCGTAAATTTGGCGGAAGTACGCCTGCTCTTCGGCGGGGGTCATCTCTTGCGCTGGGAGCGGTGCGGGGGGCGCCGCGACGCCAGCCGGGGGCAAGGAAGCGCCTTGGGGCGGTGTTGGCATCAGGGGCGGGCGCAGCGACGTGGGCGCAGCGGCATCGGCTCGGGGCGCATTGGGTGGCGGGGGCGCCATGGCGGCGGGCGGCGCTGCGGGGATGTCGTCTGGGATGGCATCCCCGGCGAAGCGAAAGGATGCAGAGGACAAGCGCGCGTTGTCTTGTAGGCCCAAAATCGCATCCACTGTGCGGCCCGTACCGCTGCCCGACTCGGTCAAGTTTTTCATCTTGAGATCCATCAGGCGGTTAAAGGCCATGGCCAACCGGCGGTAGCGGCGGCTGTATTTGTACACATTGAGCTGGTCTTTGACGTCGGCGGTTTCGAGGGCGACGACGGCCTTGTTCAGGCGCATGACGGGGCGCTCGGCCTCCAAGAAGTTCCACAGCCATCCCAGGCCAATCACCAGAATCACGCCGATGATAATCCAGATCAAGGGCAGGGCTTTGACGTCTTGTTCGCCGGCCTCCTCAAAGAAGGAGGTGATTTGAATCGTGCGGGGGACAGGTGCTACGAGGGCCCAGCCCACACCGTTTTCGGCAGCCGTCCCGCGGATGCGCGAGTACACGGCCAGGTAATCTTGTTCGCTGGTTTGGATGCGCATCAGTTCGCTGCGCCCCTTGGATTTGTAAGCGGGAGAGTTGGTGGCTTCGGCGAGGTTTTTCCCCACCTGGGGCGACTGCACTTGCGCGGCTTCGGTCTGCTTGCTCTTGCCCAGGGCCACCACAACTTTGGAGTTGAAAAAGGCCACCTGGGCATCGCTCGAAAGATCGGAGGCGAGTTGATCGGTGAGCTTCATGCCGTGCAGCAAGGCCCCCACATAACGCGTCCCGTCGATAATGGGGCGGGCGGCGATGAGGTAGGTGTCGCGTCCAAACTGCAGTACGTCGTCGCGCACATAGCCGCGCAGGGCGGCATCCACCGTGGGGAAGCCCTTCAGGTTGAATCCCGTTGTCGCGTCTTTTCCGATTTGCGAAACAACGGTTCCATCGGCGGCAATGGCCAGGAGCATGTCCGCTTTGTACTGCTTCATTTCCTCGTTGCGCTCGCGGAGTATGCTCATCAGCTTTTGGTCGTTTTTGTTGGCCTTATCGATGTTTTTGCTCATCTGGCTCATGGTGGCGCGCACGTCTTGATCGCTGGTGACGGTTAACAAAATGTCGAGGCGTTTGCGCGCGTGCAAGGTGAGGGCGACTTCGATTTTATCGAGCTCTTTATACAGCGTTGTGGCGGCATTTTCTTGGCGCTCTCGGTTCACCAGATCCTTGGCCAACATGACGACAGACAGGGTTGTGGCAACAAAAATAGCGAGCAACAGTGTCCAAAAACGAGATAAAAACATTGGGCCTCTTTAATTGCTGTCCAAGCGACAGACGTGGGTTGGGTTCAGCGTATGGGATCCTACGGCGTTCATTTTTCTTTGGGTTCGTCTTTCGCGGGCTTGGCGGCGCTTGCGGTCGGGGACTCAAGTTGAATGGTGACCTGCACTTCTTTTTCGTCGCGGATGGTGAGCTTTCGCTCGTGGATCCACTGACCCCTGAAGAAGACTTTGACGGTGTACTCCCCGGGCTCTGCTGCATCGATTTGGAAGGCGCCATCTCTTTTGAGTTCGGCGACATAGGTGGCGGGCTCCACGACAATCCAGGCGCTGAAATGCGGCATCAGCGTGCAGCGCACTTCGAAGAGTCCGGCGCTGTAAAAGTCGACCGGTCGCACGGAGTTTTGCGCCATCTGTTGTGGTTTGAAGTCGTGTTTGTCGGACGCGTACAAATCGTGATCTAGCGGATCAACAGAGTGAAATTTGATGCGGCTTTGCGGGCGGATGACGATGACGTTTTGCTCGAGAGCGCCAGCAAAGACCTGCACGGTGCGGATGGGATCCGGCTTGGGTTCCGGCGCGCCATCGCGAAGGAGCACGACGCCAAAATCCGAGTGCAATGCCAGGGAAAGCGGCGCGATGGGCTGGATGGCGTTGGGGTCGTTCCAGTAGCCGCGGAAGGCCTTGTCGGCTTCGTTGTGGGTGGCTTCGTACTTTTCGAGGAAGGCGGGGGCCAGGGAGAGCTTTCCGTTGATTTTGGCCGCAGCAAGCGGGGGGCTGAAGGCAAAAAGAGAAACGGAAAAGATGCCGCAAAAGGCTGTGAAAAAGAAGCGCTTCATGAAAATTCTCCTTTAGTAAACGAAGCAATGCGCCGTGGAGAGAAAGTCACCTGTGGAAACTGACAGAGTGTATCTTTATTTCGAAAATGACTCAAGGGAGACAATGTTACAAAACCGGGGTTATCACGTGCGATGGTAGCGGTGAATGGAGACGCTCATCAGGAGCCCGACGGAGAGCAGGAGCGCCAAAACAGACGAGCCGCCATAAGAGAACAAGGGCAGGGTGACGCCCACCACCGGCATGACGCCCAGCACCATGCCGAGATTGAATACGACGTGCCAAAAAAAGATCGCTCCTACGCCGATGGCGATTACGGCGCCAAATCGATCGCGGGAGAGCGAGGCGATGCGCACGCACCATAAAATGAGAAACAAATAGAGAAATATTAGGCCCGCGGCTCCGATAAAACCGTGCTCTTCGGCGAAGACGGCAAAGGGGAAGTCGGTGCGGCATTCGGGCAAGAAGTGGTGAGGACCAGCGGTGCCCTCGAGATATCCCTTTCCCGTTACCTTGCCCGAACCAATGGCGATCATGGATTGATTGGCGTGCCATCCCGCGCCGAGCGTGTCGGGATTGTTGCCGGTCATGAGCTCCCAATACGAGGTGACGCGGATTTTTTGATAATCCTTGAGCAGGTAATTCCAGGCCAGCAACCCCGATATGGGGGCCGCCGTCAGGATGATGAGGAAGGACTTCACGTTGAGCCGGGTGAGCATCATGATGGACAGAAAAATCAGCAGGCAGATGAGGGCGGTGCCCAAGTCGGGTTCCTTGAGAATTAAGAACATGGGGATGAGGGTCATGAGGCCGGGGATGATGAGATCTTCGATTTTGCGGTCTTCGCTGCGCGGATCGTGATGCAGGTACTTGGCCAATCCCACCACCAGGAGCGGCTTCATCAATTCAGATGGTTGCAAGCGGAACTCGCCCACCGCAAACCAGCGAACCGAACCGGCCACCTCGCGGCCGAAGAGGAGGACGGCGATGAGCATCAAGATGCCGACGCCATAGGCGAGATAGCCGAGCCGTTCGTAGAGGCGGTAGTCGACGATGGAGAGGATGAAGGCGCCGATGCTGCCAAACACCACCCAGTACAGTTGCGTGAGATAGAGGTCGGGGGCGCCGGTGGCCTTGCCGGTGCTGTAGAGATTGAGCAGGCCGACGATGACGATGAGCGCTACGACGATGAAGAGGACCCAGTCGAATTCATCGCGCATCCGGCTGACGAGAATACGAGGCATGTTGTTTAGCGCCGACGGGTGGCCGCTGCAGCAGACGAGGTGTCCTCTTCGGGGATGTGACGCGCTTCGGGCGTGAGCGGTTGGGTGGGCTTGGTCTCGCGCGCCATGAGCGGGGTCTCCTGTTCGGGCGCGATCTGCTCGAAGTATTTGCGGGAAATTTCGACACCGACAGGCGCCGCATGCTCACCGCCACCACCGCCGTGTTCAATGAGCACCACCACGGCAATTTGGGGGTTGTCAGCAGGGGCCAGGGAGGCGAACCAAGCGTGGTCGCGGTTTTTGTAATAGTGGTTGGCGAGGGTGTCGCTCTCTTTGCGGGCTTTTTTGGCCACCTGGGCAGTGCCCGTCTTTCCGGCCACTTGAATTTTGCTGGACTTGGCCGAGTGAGCGGTGCCGTCTTCGTCTTCGACAACGTCGATGAGGGCTTCCATGATGACGTCGATGTTGCGCTGGGTAATGGTCACCCTTCGGCGCACCTCGGGGTTGTACTCTTTCACAATGTCGCCATCTGGGGTCTCGATGCGCCGGATGATTTGCGGCTTGTAGAGGGTTCCGCCGTTGGCGATGGAAGCATAGGCTGCTGCGGCCTGCATCAGCGTGACCTTGGTGTTGCCTTGGCCGATGGCGGTGTTGAGCGTGTGCCCAATGCGGAACTGACCGGGCAGGTGTTTGTCGTACCACTCGCGAGTGGGGACGTGGCCAGCGGTTTCGGCGTTGTATCCGATGCCCGTTTTTTCGCCGAACCCAAATTCGCGGGCGTAGCGCGCCAAGCGGTTCATGCCGGTCATCTCTGCCAACGTGTAAAAATAGACGTTACAAGATTTCACGAGGGCGCTGTGCAGGTTGACGTCGCCGTGGCGGTGGGTGCACTTGAAAGTGCGGCGCCCAAATTCGTGAAACCCCGAACAATGCACGATGTCGTTGGTGGTAATGATGCCTTCTTCGAGGGCGGCCATGGCGACAAAGGGTTTGTAGATGGATCCGGGAAAGTAGTTTTCGTAAATGGTTTTGTCGATGTTGGGGCGATAGGGGTTCTCTTCGATGGCGCGGTATTCCTCGTAGGAGAGGCCGTTGATGAGCAGATTGGGATCGGTGGTGGGCACGCTGGCCGCTGCCAACACGCGACCGGTGTTGACCTCCATAACCACCGCAGCCGCAGAGGGATGCCCGCTCAGCGCTTGCTCGACGATTTTTTGCAGCGCGATATCGATGGTGAGCGTGATGTCATAACCGGGACGCGGCTCCTGCATGCTCGCCTCGGGCAGCAGGTGCGCTGAGTCTTCTCGCGACAAGGGGAGTCCCCGCGCGTCGACCACTTTTTTGCGCCACCCGCGCACGCCGCGCAGGTCTTTTTCGAAGGCGCGCTCAATGCCAGAACGACCGATTTTGTCGCCGGGACGAAAGGGGTCTTCGATGGTGCTGTCTTCTTTTTCAATGTCGTCGCGATTGACTTCATTTAAAAAACCCAAGATGTTGCCGCCAGTTCCCGCATAGGGATAGAAGCGCACCGGCATATCGATGACGTCGATGCCCGGCAGTTCGTCTTGGTAGGTTTTGACCGCAGCCAACTGCTCGGGGGTGATGCGATCGAGCAGCGTGATTTGTTGAAACCGACGCATATCTCGGCTGTCGGTCAAGCGCTCTTGGATTTTTTTGCTAATGCTCTCGGCATCGGCCACATCGATTTCGAGCAACTGCACCAAGCGCGCGAATCCCTTGCCCATGTCCACGTAGTGCGGCATGGCTACCAGGGCATGGGAGGGAACACTGGTGGCCAGAACGCGCCCTTTGTCGTCGAAGACGCGGCCGCGCACAGCGGGAATGGTCACGGTGCGAATAATGTTGGAGATGCTTTCGGAGTACAGGGCGCTGCCTTGGATCAACTGCAGATACACCAAGCGCGAGGCAAAGACCAAAAAGGTCAAGACGACGAAGAGGCTCATCCAACGGTAGCGCTTGCGAAATTCGGAGAGTTCGTTTCGGGAGGATATTTGCATGGGTTACATCATCATTCGGGCTCTACTGGCCCGTTTCGCGTGTACGAGATCGATCTTCTTCATGAGCTTGTACACCAGTGGGGCGACAATTGCCGTCGCAACTGCTCGGAAAATTACTATTTTGGCATGCAGAAGTAAACTGCCAAAATCCTGGTCGAAAAGGGCGCGAATCGAAAGGGTCAAGACCCCTGCCACCAGGGCCAAGAAAAAGGTGATGAAAATTTCAAACGCCCATCCCTGCAAGAACAATCGCAGGGAGGCGATGCGCGAAATGAGAAAAATGGCCACGGAAACAAAGGTGTACAAACCGATGGGGCTGCCGGCAAAGGCGTCCATAAAGTAACCGATGAGAAATGCCAGAATGGCCCCCTTGCCCGTGCTGTAGTCGTGGATGCCCATGTGCAGCGCGATGACCAAGGCGGCATTGGGAACAACTTGATCCCAGGGCAACAGGTGAGCCAGCGTCGACTGCAAAACCAGAAAAACAAACGCCGACAGGAGGATGGCCAGGCTGTGCACGCTACTCCTCCTCGTCTTCGAAGCGGCGGATGTCCGGGGAGTCGAGTACGACGAAGACCTCGCGCAGCTTGGAAAAGTTCACCGATGGCTCCACCACGACCTTTTGAAATAAGCCGAGGTTTTCGCGCTGTACCGTGACGATGGTGCCCACCAGCAGGCCCTCGGGAAACTTGCCGCCCGTGCTTGAGGTGAAGAGCTGATCGCCCTCGCGCACCTCGTCGGAACGGAGCAGGTATTCGACCTCGCAGGTGTAGCGGTCGAGTTCTCCGGTGCCGCGCAAAATGCCCTGGGCGCCATTTCGCTGAACATAGACCGGTACGTGGCTCTTGCGATCCACCGTGAGCAAGACGTCGGCGGCGTTTTTCTCGAAGCGGCTGACTTGGCCCACCAAGCCGTCGAAGGTCACCACGGGCATGCCCTTGGCGAGGCCTTGCGCTTCGCCCAAGTCCAAGAGGATGCGGTCGACGCGAAATTGCTCGGAGACACCGCGCCCCACCACGCGGGCTACGACACGAGACGTGCGCAGTTGCCCGGCAAAGGTCTCGCGAAAGGTCAGCATTCGGCGCAGGCGTCGCACCTCTTGTTCGGTTTCGAGGAGCAGGATGTTTTCGGCGACCAACTGTTGGTTTTCGTAGCGGAGTCGGTCGTTTTCATCGGCGGTGTTTACCAGAAAAATGTAGCGGCCCCAGATGTCGGTCACGAATTCGGCGGTGGCCGTTGCCGCCCACTGCACCGGCGTGGAAATGGTGATGAGCACGCGGTCAAAGGCCGTGGCTTTGTCGGGATCTTTGAGGTTGGCCTTTAAAAAGAAAAACGGCGTGACGATGGCGAGGATGGCGATGAAACCGTTTTTGTAGCGGGACAGAAAAGACATGCAGTGCGGCCCGTCATGCCATGGTGATTTCGCGCAGCAGCTCGAAGTTATCGAGGGCTTTTCCCGAGCCCAACACCACTGCGGACATGGGCTCGTCGCAGACCATGACCGGGAGTCCGGTTTCTTCGCGGAGCAAGACGTCGAGGTTTTTGAGCAGGGCGCCGCCACCGGTGAGCACAATGCCCTTGTCGATGACGTCGGCGGAGAGCTCGGGCGGGGTGTGCTCAAGGGCGGACATCACCGCTTGCACGATGGCGTTGATGGGTTCGCTGAGGGCGTCGCGGATTTCGTCGGAGTTGATCTCGACGGTTCGCGGAACGCCCGCCACCAAGTCGCGCCCCTTGACTTCGTAGGTTTCTACATCTTCGGAGGGATAGGCGTTGCCGATTTGTATTTTGATTTTTTCGGCGGATTGTTCGCCGATGGCGAGATTGTACTTGCGTTTGAGGTAGGCCATGATGGCTTCGTCCATTTTGTCGCCGGCCACGCGCACCGAGCGGGAGTACACAATGCCCGCCAATGAGATTACCGCCACTTCGGTGGTGCCGCCGCCGATGCCCACCACCATGCTGGCCGCGGGCTCGATAACCGGGAGTCCCGCGCCGATGGCCGCCGCCATGGGCTCCTCGATGAGAAACACCTCGCGGGCCCCTGCGTTTTCGGCAGACTCTTTCACGGCGCGCCGTTCGACTTGGGTGATGCCAAAGGGGACACAGATGATAATGCGCGGGCGCACCAGGGTTTTGCGGCGGTGCACTTTGGAGATAAAGTATTTCAGCATCGCCTCGGTGACTTCGAAGTCGGCGATAACACCGTCGCGCAGAGGCCGAACGGCTTCGATGTGCCCGGGGGTACGCCCCAGCATTTCTTTGGCTTCGGTGCCCACGGCCAGGATTTTTTTAACGCCGCGCTGATCTTTTTGCACCGCGACCACCGAGGGCTCGCAGCAGACAATGCCGCGGGCTTTTTCGTAAATCAGCGTTGTGGCGGTTCCCAGGTCAACAGCCAAATCGCTGGAGAGCAGGCCGTGAAGCCAGTCGAAGATCATGATTTTAGCCTCCGTACTGCCATTGCAGATGGCGTACAGGAAAAGATATGAGTACTCAGCCGGTAAAAAACGGCTGCAGAATTCGCTAACCTATCAAAAACATTAAAAAAACGGAAAGTATCCATTTTGTGAGTCTTACTAACAGATATGACTTTGTGTTTCAAGAGCTTTCCAAACTCCCAATTTGCGAAGCGCGATATGCCATCCCAATTGGGAAGGACAGCGCAAGATTCATCCTAGGGCAGAATCTGCGCAAACGCATCTGAAAAGCGGTTGCCTTTCATTTGCTACGCTGTAAGATTTGCGCCCGTTTCATCGCCAAGACGATGTGCCGTTCCGGTTGCGTGACACCATAACACTTTGAAACGGACAATCATTCCGGAGGAATTTTATGCTCGATTATTTTCGCAAAAACGTTGGGGGCCTGCTTGGCGCACTGATTATCAGCCTTTTGGTGCTGGCATTTGTGCTGTCGTTCGGCTCGCAAAGCCGTGGCTGGGGGAAGGGTTCAACCCTCAGCACAACCATTAAAGTGGAAGGCGCCGAAATCACAGATGCCGTGTTCCGCTATGCCATGAACATGAGCGCCACTGACAATCTCAGCACCGAAAGCGCCGAATACAGCGCCCTGCGACAATTTGTGGCGCGCGGCCTCATCGAGCGACAAATCCTCCTCAATCTCGCCGAAAAAGCGGGCATCTCCGCGTCGACGGAAGAGGCAGCCGACACCATCTTAAACGGCGACTATTATATTACGCGCTCCATTGCGGGCCTGCTCGAAGAACTCTCTTTCCAAATCCAATTCGGGCGCATTCCCCTGTCGGCCCTGCCGACCATTTTAATACAGGACGGGCACCGCGCGCCGATGCAATCTTTTAAAGGCGCCGACGGCAAGTTCGACGTGGAGATGTTCAACCGCTACATCCGCTACCGCCTACAAACCAAGGAAGAGGATTTTGTCGAGCAACAGCGCCTCGAACTCATCGCGCTGCGCATGCGCCAGTTGTTGGCATCGGGGATCGTCGTTAGCGAACGGGAGGCGCGCGCGGCGTACGATGCCGAGAGCAATACGGCGTCGCTCTCCTTCTTGAAATTCACCCCCGAGGTGTTTGCCCAACGCCACCAGCCCACCGAGGCCGAAACAACCGCCTGGATCGACGCCAACGCCGAGGCCATCCAGCGTTATTACGAAACCAACAAATACAAATACACCGGCCTCGATAAAATGGCGAACGCACGCCACATCCTCATTAAGCAAGATGCTGCCGCCGACGATGACCAAAAGGCCGAAGTGCGAAAGGCCGCCGAAGCGATTTTGGCCGATGTGAAGAAACCAGGCGCTTCTTTCGCGGACCTGGCGCGCGAACACAGTGAAGACCCCGGCAGCGCCGCCAAGGGCGGGGAGTTGGGCTTTCATCCCAAGGGCGTGATGGTCGCCGCATTTGACGAAGCGATGTTCGCCATGGCGCCCGGCGAGATATCCGACTTGGTGGAAACGGAATACGGCTTTCACATTATCCAGCTCATCGCCATTCGCGAGGGCGACATTGCGTTGGCAGATGCCACCGCGGAAATCGCCGAGACCCTCATCAACGAAGAACGCGGCAAACAATTGGCCCGCGACAGCGCCGACAAGGCCTTGGCCTCGCTGCGCGAAGGCACCGACATTGCCGCGGCATTCCCCGAAGACGCCGAAACAGAGCTGCCGCCACACTTGCAGGTGTCCGTGCAAACCAGCGGCTCTTTCACGCCAGCAGATGCCAACATCTCCGGCATTGGCGAAGCGCGCGAATTGGTTGGGGCTGCCTTTGCGCTTCCCGAAGGCACCTCCTTCATCGACAGCGTCATGGAGATCGGCGGGTCGTTTTATGTCGCCGCGCTGCACGAGCGCACGCACCCCAGCGATGCGGAGTTCAAGACGCGCAAAGACGAAATCCGCGACCGCTTGCTCGCCATGAAGCAAAGCACCTGGCTCAAAGACCGCATGGCAACGCTGTTGGAAGAGCGGCTGAGAAATGGGCAAATCCAAGTCGACTTCCCGTTGGCTTTGGGCGCAGAGCCCACCGCCGAAGCGCCGCCAGCCGCCCCCGCACCCGCCGATGCGCCTGCCGAAATCCCCGCGCCAGCAGACGCCGCCGCCGAATAATCCCGCGCAATTTGGACTATCAATATCACAGAGAACGCTTGGCCAATGGGCTGACGTTTGTCCGGGTTGGGCAACCGCACCTGCACAATGTGGCCTTGGCCCTGTATGCCCGCAGCGGCTCGCGCTACGAGAGCCCCGACGAAAACGGCATCTCCCATTTTTTGGAACACATGCTCTTTCGCGGCACGTCGCGTTATCCCAGCGCCTATGCGCTAAATGTTGGCTTCGAAAACCTCGGGGGAACCCTGATGGGAGCGACCGCCCCCGATGTGACCGAGCTGCTGATCACCCTGCCGCCGGAGTCTCTGTTTCCAGCCCTAGAGATCCTGCTCGACATGGTATCGACCCCCATTTTTTCGGACATCGACACCGAGCGGCGCATCATCGCCGAAGAGATACGCGAGGACCTCGACGAACACGATCAAAACGTCGACATCGACTTTCTGGCTCGCGCTCGCTTGTGGGCGGGGCATCCCCTGGCGCAGTCGGTCATCGGCTCCGAACAAAACGTGCAGCGCTTTTCCCAGCGCGATCTGCAACACTGGTTTCACACCCATTTCGCACCGGACCAACTGGTGCTCTGCTCCGCCGGGGCCATCGGAGACGACGCGTTAACCGATTGGGTGGCACAACACTTCGGTCGCCTGTCTGCAAAGCGCGACAACCCACCCCCGCGCATCCCCCCAGCGCAACACGCGTTGCCCGGGGATCTGCGCCACGTGCACAAAGTGGGCAGCCAGACGCAAATCCGCATCTCCTTTGCCGCCCCGGGCATGGAAGACCCCGCATACGCGGCGTTGGAAATGCTGCTGCGCCTCCTCGATGACGGCATGTCCACGCCCCTGCACCGCCGCATCTTTGAAGAGCGGGCGCTGGCCTACCAAGTCGGTGCCAGCATGGAGTGCTACGCCGAGACCGGTGCGGTGCACATCGACGCGGCTTGTTCCCACGGCAACGTGGCCGAGCTCGTCGCTGAGGTCCTCGATATCGTCGCGGGGTTTCGCGATGCCCCCGTCGCGCCGGACGACTTGTCCCGCGCCAAGGCCCGCGCGATCTGGAATCTGCTGGACTTTCAAGACGCCCCCAGCGCGATGTGCGCGTGGTATGGCGAGCAGGAGATCAGCGGGATGTCGCGGCACATTGAGGACGTCATGCACGCCATGAAAGAGATGACGCCCCCGCAACTCCAGGCCATGGCCCAGCGTGTCTTCGTCAAAGAGAACCTATTTGTCACCACAGTGGGCGCCCAGACCGACCGTCAGTTGGCGCGCTTGCAAAATCATTTTGCACATTTTGGTTAAACCGCCCTATCACTGTCACCATGCACGCCCGAACTTGGTTTGAAGACCCGCGCTCCATTTTGAAACGGCACGGCTTTGCGCCCAAAAAATCCTGGGGGCAAAACTTCCTCATCAGCCCGGCGGTCATCGAAAAAATTGCCGCCGCTTGTGTCGATCAACCGGGGCGTCACGTGCTCGAAATCGGCGCTGGGGTAGGGCCGCTCACCGCAGCGCTGCTGCACATGGGGGCCGATGTCACCGCCATCGAGCGCGATCCCGACATGCAGGCGGTGTTGCGCGCCGAGTTTGCGAACCGCGACAATTTTCGCCTTGAGGCCGCCGACGCCGCTGCCTTTGATTACGCGGGGCATTTGGCGTTGTCGCCGGGGGTCATCGCCGGCAACTTGCCCTATCAAATCACCGGGCGCATTTTGCGGCGCGTCACCGAGAGCACACAGCAGTGGTTGCGCGCGGTGTTCATGGTGCAACTCGAGGTGGCCGAACGCATGACGGCGCTGCCCCACACGCCCCAGCGCGGCGCGATGACCGTCTTGCTCGATGCGCGTTGTCACGTACGCACGCTCTTTTCGTTGCCCCCCACTGTGTTCTTTCCGCCGCCCAAAGTCCGCTCGGCCGTCGTCTTGCTGGAGCCCCGCCAAGAGATGCGCTGTAGCGATGCGCTGTTTCCCCTGTTTGAGCGCGTGGTGAAGGCCGCCTTTTCAACGCGCCGCAAAACCCTGCGCAATGCCCTGCGCAACGGCAATCTGGGCGACGCCCACCAAGTGCTGCAGGTGCTGCAACGAGCGGAAATTTCACCGGAGGCGCGCGCCGAAGAGTTGGACACCGCGCAGTTTGTCTCGCTGGCCCAGGCGGCGGAGACGGTATTGCACGGCGAAGCGCATTCGCGGTCTTGATCAAGAAAAGGTGTTGTCGCGGCTCGCGTCGCTCTTGTCGATGACCGACAGGAGCCTCTCTTCGCTGGTGTCGAGGGGGGTGGGGTTGTCGGGGTCGGCGATTTGCACCAGGGCGTCCAACACGACGACGGTGTGATCGCGGCGCACGACGAGGGGGTGAATTTGCGCAAAGTCGATGCGATTGCCCAGGGTGTGAACGGCGTGGGCAAAACGCGCGGTGACCTCGGCGAGGTGCGTCGTGGCGGTCAAGGGCAGCGCGGGCCAGTGGCGGTGGAAGGCGCGAAAGACTTCGTGGATGTCGGCATGGGGGTGAAACACCGCGACCGGGGGCCCCGCGATGCGGTCGCCGTTGCCCAGGGCCACCAAGCTTCCCAGTTGGGGATGGCGAAGGGTGGCGAGCCAGATGAAAGCCTGCGCGTCGCTGTACATGGGAGCGATCAAAACCCCCAGGCTCTCCGGCGGTCCCATGGCCCTTCCAAGGGCGATGAGCGAGGCGTATTCGCGGCGGATGGCGGCGTTGCCAAAGACGTGCAGGCGCACCGCATCTTGTTGCCGGCGATCGCGAAGCTGCGGCTTGACGAGCTTTAAGGCCACCTCGCCGGGGAATTGCTGGGCAAAGCGCTCAGCGGCGCTGGCGGATTGACAAAGCGCCTCGTGGCCCAGGGGCAAGCCCAAGGCCGAGAGCAGGTTTTTGGCGGCCACTTCCGATAAAAGGCGCGCAGGCGGCTGGGCGATGAGCTGAACGGTTTCGTCGTCGGGCAGGGGCGGTTCGGCAAAGCGCTGCCGCGGCGCTGGATGCAGCGAGGTCAGCAAGCGGAGGGCGCGGGTGAGGACATCGGGTGAAACGGGCAGGGCGAGAGAGCGGCGCGACCGGGTGAGGACGAGCTCTCCGCGGCGGTTGAGCGAGAGCGTCGCCGTGACCCAATGTTTGTCGGAGGCATGGGACAGCGACGCGCCGAAGAGGTGCGCCAACTGCGGTGCGCGGTGTTGCAGCATGGGAGGCGCTGATGCGGCGATTTGCACCTGGGCGATGGGCAGGGCGTTGCAGAAGGCAAAGATGCGGGCGGCGGCGATGAGTGATTCGAGACACGGCGAGGCCAAGGCGCCCATGGCGGAGAACAGCGCGGCGTGAAAGGCAGAAGCGGCGCTGGGGGTGTCTTGCCAAACGAGCACCAAGCCGTCGTTTTGGATCGCGGCCCGGGCCATTTCAACGTGGGCCTTTTCAATGGGGGTACTGGTCGTTATCAGGGAGGGCAGGGGAGTCGTCCCCGGTTGGGTTTCGGGCAGTTGGTGAAGAGCGGGCGCTTGCAGTGCGACACCCAGGGCGGTGCAAATGCGGGTGGCATAGGCGCGCGATGGCGCATCGGAGAAGAGGCCCCGAATGGTTGTCGTGGATTGCGGCACTGTTATTTCCGTACTTCAACCTTTCCGTGCAGGTGTTGTTTGATGTCGCGAATCGATACTTCGCGGCGGTGAAGGATGCCAGCGGCCAACGCGGATTCGGCGCGGGTCTGTGCAAAGACCTCGGAGAAGTGCTCGACCTTTCCTGCACCGCTGGACGCCACGACGGGGATGGTCACCGCTTCGCGCACGGCGTTGATCAACGCGAGATCAAAGCCCGAGTTGGTGCCGTCTTTGTCGATGCTGTTGAGGAGGATGGTGCCCGCCCCCAGGGCCTCGACCGCTTGCGCCAAGGTGATCGCGTCGATGCCCGTGCCTTCGCGGCCGCCCTTGACCATGCACTCGTACCAGCAAAAGGCTTCGCCCGCGGGGCCCGGGGGATCGGATGGCACGACGTGGTGCGGCACGTCGCTTGGGGATGTTACGTACACGCGCCGGGGATCGACGGAGACCACCACGGTGTGCGCGCCATAGCACTGGGAGATGGTTTCAATGGCGCTGCCGCCGGTTTTGCGCCCCGTGCGCAGGTAGCGTTTTGCGATGTCAACCGCGTTGCTGCCGATGGAGATTTTGTCGGCTCCGGCGCGAAAGTAACGCGCGGCGATTTCGAGGGCTGACACGGGCAATCCGCGGTCGTCGGTGTAATCCCGGATGCCGCCGCCGATGGTGAGGGGGACAAAAATGCGCCGAGACGCCGCGGAGATAATGTCGGTCACCGCGGTGTTTCGAAGGGGATCGTCGCGATATCCCGCGATGTGCAAAAAGGCGATTTCGTCGGCCCCCTCATCGTAGTAGTGGCAGGCCATTTCGACGGGGTCGCCCAAATTGCGCACGGTGCCGCCGACGTTTACATCGTATTGATCGCCCTTGGTGACCACGAGATTGCCATGGGTGTCGGCGTGCATGTCCAGGCAGGCCACGATGCTGCGCGCTGGGGTGGCGGGGCGCTGGGACGTGTGACCCGGATTGGATTGGGGCGCCGCGAGGGCGGTGTCGGCGTAGTTTTTGAGAATGTGCAGCCCAGCGGAGCCGCTCTTGTGCGGCAAGAACTGAACGCCCAAGCGCGTGTCATCGCCCACCACCGCCGGGACGGGGGATGCCGTATCGGTTTGCGCCAAGCAAAGGTTGTCACGGGCAGGGACCGCCTGGTCGACATGGGCAAAGAAGAACTTTTCGTCTCCGGCGAGGCCGTGAAAGAGGCGCGAGTTCGCTTGCGCGCGAATGCCAGCCCAGCCCATGAACGGGTGCGTGGGGCGATCGGCGTAGAGCGGGCGCACGGTGCCGGGGAAGACGCCCAAGCCTGTCCATGCGGGCGCGTGTTCCCGCGTGTCGAAGAGGATGTGCGCGCCGGTGCCAATGCCGAGGAACGAACGCTTATCAAAGAGATAGTCGCGCAGCGCGGTCAGGAGATTTCGGCACAGCAATTGGCGGATTGTGGCGTCAAACGGCGCTTCACTGCTCAGCACCAGTTGTTCGGCGGTGCGGATGTCGTCGGCGCTGGTGGCCAACTGCACGGGAACGTCGATGGCGGCGAAGGCGTTGACAAGTCGTTGCGGAGAATGGGGACCGCAGTGCAACAGGGTAATCATCGGCAATACCTTTGGGTTAGTCGGCGAGCCGGGTTTGTCGGTCAAAAAACGTGGCGTAGTCGTGTGCGTCGGGATCTGTGGGCGGCAGGCGCATCATCTCGAGGCCCGCTTCGGGGTGGCGGTTGAGCATGCCCGTAATCATGTAGGGAATCGTGTATCCCCAGGTCATTTGCTTGGTCAGGGGGATGATCTCTTTGCCGATCACATCGAGCAGCGGCCGCACGTTGTACTTGGGGTTTTTGAGAAAGCCGATGAGCAGCTCCAGCGGGCAGTTTCCGGCGGCGCGCCCGAGGCCGTACAGCGTGCCATCGAGGTAGTTCACGTTGTGGATGATGGCCTCGATGGTGTTGGCGTAGGCGAGCTGCTGGTTGTTGTGGCAGTGGATCGCCAGCTCCTTGGTTTTGAGAAATTTGCGGAACTTGTTGATGAGATACTCCACGCCCTCGCAGTACAGGCTGCCGTAGCTGTCGACGATGCACACGGAATAGACCTGGGTCTCTTCTTCGATTTGCTGCAGCGCCTCGTCGAGGTCGCGCTCCAACACGTGGGAGACCGACATGATGTTGATGGCGGACTCGTAGCCCAGGGCCGCGGCGTTGTTGGCCAGGTGAATCGCTTTGTCGACGTCTTTGACATACGTGGCGACGCGCACGATATCGACGACGCTTTGCTCCTTGGGGAGCAGATCTTCGGGCAGGGCTTTGTGCGCATCTTGCATGACGGCGATTTTGGTGTCTTCGCATTTGTGGTCGCCCACCACCTGTTTCAGCAGTTCCTCGTCGCAGAAGCGCCACGGACCAAACTTGGTGGGGGAGAACATTTTGCGGCTGTTGCGATAACCCAGCTCGACGATGTCGACACCGGCCTCGCACAACGCGCGATAAACATTTTGGACGGTTTCGAGGGTGAAGTAGGAATCGTTCATCAAGCCGCCGTCGCGGATGGTGCAATCGAGCACTTTGATTTCGGGTCTGAACATGGCGAGACAATCCTTTCAAACGGGCCTTTCGGGGCCAAATCTTCAAAATGGTACCGTCTTTTGCAGGGGCATGTATATTTTTTTGCGCTCGGGACCAAGGCATCGGGCACAAAAACAGACATCAGAAAATGAAAAGTCTCTGTCGGGCATGAGGGGAAAAGAGGGTGCGCCGGGGATGGGTTACAGGGGGCCTATCAGGACTTCGCGCTTGGCCACGCCACCGGTGGCCGGACCGACGACGCCCTCGCGCTCCATGATTTCGACGATGTTGGCGGCGCGGTTGTAACCGATTTTCAGTCGGCGCTGGATCATGGAGATGGAGCAGGCTTGCGCTTGGGCCACCAGGGCCACGGCTTGGTCGTAGTATTCGTCTTTGTCCGCGTCGAGATCGCCGGTGCCCTCGTCGTCTTCGGCGGCTTTGAGGATGTCGTCGTTGTATTGCGGCAGCCCCTGTTTCTTTAAAAAGTCGACGACGTCTGCGACTTCTTCCTCGCTGACAAAGGCCCCCTGGACGCGCATGAGATCGGAGGTGCCCGGGGGCAGCACCAGCATGTCGCCGTTGCCCAACAGGTTTTCGGCGCCGCTGGCGTTGAGAATGGTGCGCGAGTCGATGTGGCTGGAGACCAGGCAGCTCAAGCGCGCCGGGAAGTTGGCCTTGATGAGCCCGGTGACCACGTCGGTGGAAGGGCGCTGGGTGGCGACGATGAGGTGGAGTCCGGCGGCACGGGCCTTTTGGGCCAAGCGCGCGATGTGGGTCTCGACGTCCTTGGCGCCCACCATCATTAAGTCGGCCAGCTCGTCGATGCAGATGACGATGAGGGGCAGGGGGTCGGGGATTTTCTTGGGCTCGGCCCAGAGGGGACCAAACTCCACCACGGCACCGCCCGGCGCGATGGCGGTCTCTGCGGGGGCCAGGGGCTTGGATTGCCGCTCTTCTTCGTCTTTGCGCTGTTTCTCGACGCGCGCGTTGTAAGACTCCAAGTTTTTGGCGCCGATATCGGCAAAGAGCTGGTAGCGGCGCTCCATTTCGTCCACCGCCCACTTGAGGGCCAGGCACGCTTGGCTCATGTCGGTGACCACCGGCAACAGCAAGTGGGGGATGTGGTTGTACGGCTGAAACTCGATCATTTTGGGGTCGATGAGGAGCAGGCGAAATTGATCGGGGGTGTGCTTGTACAGGAAGCTGAGGATCATGGTGTTCATGGTGACGGACTTGCCGGAGCCCGTGGTGCCCGCCATCAGCAGGTGGGGCATCTTGGCCAGGTCCACCGTGAACGGCATGCCCGAGATGTCTTTGCCCAGGGCCATGGGGAGCTTGCCGCGGGACTTGGAGAAGGAGTCGTCCTCGACGATTTCGCGGAAGTGCACCATCTCGCGGGTTTTGTTGGGCAGCTCGAATCCCACGGCGTTTTTGCCGGGGATGGGGGCCACCACGCGCACGCGCTTCACCTCGAGGGCCATGGCGATTTCGTTGGAGAGACTTTCGATTTTGGAGAGTTTGGTGCCCGCCTTGGGTTGAAACTCGAACATCGTGACGACGGGCCCCGGGTGGATCTCTTTGACCTCGCCCCAGACGTGAAACTCGGACAACACCTTGGCCAGGCGCTGGGCGGTGCTCTGTAGATACGCCTCGTCGATGGCGGATTTCTTTTCGTCGGGCTCGCTGAGGAGGGCGGGCGAGGGCAGGACGAATTCGCCCTTGGGCGTGGGGGTGATGTCGAGCTCGTCGTCGTTTTTGGGGGCGCGCCGCGAGGGGGGATTTTGGGTGACAATTTTGGGCGGTGCCGGTGGCGTCGCATTGTCATCGAGGGCGTCTTCCGCGTCGCTGTTGTCGGTAACGCTGCGCGGAGTGGGGCGCGAGGGTGCGACCTCGTCGATGGCGCCGTCGTCGGATGCGGGCTCGTCGTCGGGCATTTCGGACATCCAGAGCTTGACGATGCGCGCCGCGGCGGCCCAAAGGGAGCGCAGGGCGCGGAAGAGTTGCAGACCGACGGTGCGGCCGATCAAGAAGAGCGACAACTCGGTCACCACCAACACGGTGATGACAATGCCCGCCAAGGCCGCGATGTGGGTGCCGGCCACCGACAAGAGCGAAATGGAGGCGTCGCCCAAGAAGCCGCCCGCGATGCCGCCGGGGAGATGCCCGCCCGCGATGGTGGTGTCGCGCAAAATCGTGTGAATTTCGACGGCGGAGAGCAGGGTGAGCACGGTGCCGCCGATGAAAATGCGCGTGGGAAATCCGTCGACACGCCCGATGAACAGGGCGATGGCCAGTCCCCAAAGCAGGAGGTCGAGCAGGTAGGCGCCGGCGCCCAAGAGGGTGAAGAGGAGCCAGGCCGTGTACAGCCCAGCGGTGCCGATGAGGTTGCCGCCGGGGATGGGGTCTCCAGTGGGGTCGAGGCCGTCGTAAGAGACGAGGGAGAGCAGGATGACCAGCGCCAGGGCGGAAACGGCGACGCCCAGCACTTCATGGCTGCGCGACGGGATGTCGGTGGGCGTTTCTACGGTGCGGGAATGGGACTCGGGTGTTTTTTTGTTTTTGTCGTTACGGGCTTTGGCCATGCAATCACTCCAACTGTGGGCGCTTCAAGGAGTAAGAAATTCCCACCGCCAAAGTCAACAAAACGGCCGCATTATAAGGATAGGCAAAGACAGGGTGTGTTTGGGGAGGGCTAGACCAAGTTCCAGGCTTCGACGCTGATGCCGCCCCATTGGCCGTTGACTTGCTCGCGTTCGCGCTGCAGGTACTCGGGGGTGGGATCGGGATTGAGGCAAGCGCCGCAATACCATTTTTGGCAATAACGCACTTCGGCGGGTTCGCCACATTGTGCGCAACACCGGACTTCTTTGGATTTCTTCTTTGCCATGTTCAATCCTTTCGGCGGCGAGTTTTGTTGTTTATTTGTTATTTTGAATGAGCACTGAACATTATTCAAGCAAAATGCGCCTGCGATACAAATGAAAGGGCGCGGCCCACTGGTGGCGTTGGCGATATGAACGCGCGAAAGAAGTGTGGAATTGCGAGAAACACAGATATTTTTAGCGTCGCAGAAGAGATATTATGTAAACTAATGCGCGGGTGCATTGTTTAATGCGATACTTTAGTCTTTGTGATTCAACGCCTCTTCATTGCATGTTTTTTTACTTTCAAAACAATCCGACAGACAGTTGCCCATACGCCGCCAGTTCGTCTTGGTGATGGCGACGCATCCAGTCGAGTTGTGCGGTCAATGCCAGGCGACGGCGAAAGCGAAAGACAGCGCGGCCCAGCTCCACGCCCAGTCCCGCTCCGGCGACGAATGCCACATCGGTGCCGCCAATTTGCACGCGTTGGGTGCCCGCGGCATCCCGGTAAAAGGCCTGGGTGTCAATTATCAAAAAAGATACGCCAGCCCCGGCGTTTGTTGTGAACCAACGCACGTCCATGTGCCACTGGGCCAACAAATCAATCCGTTGGTGGCGACGGCGGTATTGCGTATTTTCGGTGCCATCCCGGTGTTCATGCGCGCTGTGCGCATAGGCGACCGCAGGCCCCCAGTGGTGCGTCGCACCCCAGTGCCAGATGGGCAGCGCGAGGATGCCGCCCATGCGGGTGGAAGCGGCAAAATCACCGTTGGTGGCGTCTTGGCCAAACGCGCGCCCCAGTTGTGCGCCCGCATTGAGCGCCACTTGGGCGTGGCCACGCTGCTGTCGCTCCTGGGCTTGGGACACCCCGGACACCGCCACGGCGACGGCGACGGCACACACCAACAAAAAAACGCAAGCTTTGTCGTGGGTTATGGGCTTTGGCATGTTGTCACTTGGTGCATGTAAGCGGTGTAGCGGCGCTGCAGCACGTCGCAGGCTGTGCGTGTTTGCGCGGGGTTCATCTGCTGGACAAAGAGGTCGATAAAGGCCGCGATGCGCCCTTCCCCCATGGATTTTTGCGCGCCGAATTGCGCCAGCGCCCCGTAGAGCATGCGCCCGACTTCATGTCGGACATCGTGTGACAAGCGTCCCTGTGCACGCCCATCGCATTGCCGCGCGACTTCGTAAATCAGCGCGGAGAGAAACTCGCCGATGGCATAAGGGTTGAAAAACTCGGGGCTGGCAAACCGAACATCGAGATCCCAGGCCGCGTTGTACAAAATTTCTTTGCTGGCGTCGCGCTGCCATTCCGGGGTGATGGAGTGCCGCATAAAACGCGGATCACCCGTGATGAGCACGGCAAAGGCGTCGGCCACCCCTTCGTTGAGCGCCGACAATTCATTGTACAGAGGCCACTGGCTGTAAAAGGCGCCCTTTAAAGGTATGTAAACGAGCTGGTCGAAGACGGCGTGCGTGTATTCGTGGGCCATGATGCCCGTGTTGACCGCCAGCGGTAGGGTTTGAAAGAGGCTGAAAGGCAGCACGTAAAAGCCGCGATCGCGCTCGTTGATGGGCAAGTAAAATACATTATCCTTCTCTAAGTGCTTCTTTTTTTCGTCACCGTACGCGGTGTCCACAATGCGGATGCCCGCTTCGTAATAAGTGTCGAGGGGCGGCAACAGGTTTTGCGGCATGCCGGAGTCCTCGAAGAAACGCATCGACAACTCGATGTTGCGGTAGGCGGCGGCCATGACCATGGAGGCGTAGTCCTCGGGATAGATGACGCCGCGGTGACGGATGTAGCCCATGGCCACCGGAGACCCCACGGATTGCCAGCGTATCTCGCCCTTTTCGTAGTCCAGTGTCAGCCGGGTGCCGGCAATGAGGCGGGTGGCGCGTCCTTCGAGGCGCGATATGTTTTCGAGGGTTGTGATTTCTTCGACTTGAAAAATGTAGCGATCGCTTTGGGGGTCGTAGGACAACAGGTGAACCGACACGACATCGGGCTCGCAGGATGCCACGGATGCCAAAAGAAACAAAAGCAACAGCCGATGCAATTTGAAAGTGACGGTTTCTTTCATTTTTTTGCTGATTTTCACCTGTTTTTGATGGGAACGGGTTGCAAAGACGCTTTCCCGTGACCATAGTTAGTGCACCACAAACCTTGCCCTGCGATATCCCGTATCCGTTGGGGCATATTCCCACACGAGGAGGAGAACATCATGGAAGAAAACGCAAAAGTAACCCGTCTGCCCCTAATCGGCGAACCCGCCCCCGCATTTAAAGCCATTACCACACAAGGCGACATCAACTTTCCGGCCGACTACAAGGGGTCTTGGGTCATTTTGTTCAGCCACCCCGCCGACTTCACCCCCGTATGTACGTCAGAATTCATGACGTTTGCCAAGCTCGAAAAAGAGTTCAACGACATGAACTGCAAGCTCGTAGGGCTCTCGGTGGACGGCCTGTACAGCCACATCGCCTGGCTGCGCACCATCAAAGAAAAAATCAACTACAAGGGCATGAAGGACATGGAGATCACCTTCCCGCTCATCGAAGACATCACGATGGACGTGTCCTCCAAGTACGGCATGATCCAGCCCGGCGAGAGCAACACCAAGGCGGTTCGCGCGGTGTTCGTCGTCGACCCCAAGGGCATCATCCGCACCATTCTGTACTATCCCCTGAGCCTGGGCCGCAACTTCGACGAATTGGTCCGCATTGTCCAAGGCCTCAAAGCCGCCGACGCGTTCGATGTTGCCATGCCCGCCGACTGGCGCCCCGGCGAGGAAGTCATCGTACCCACAGCGGGTTCCTGCGGCGTGGCCAAGGAGCGCATGGAGAGCAAGGACGAAGACGTCACTTGTCACGACTGGTTCTTCTGCACGAAGAAGCTCGACAAAGAAAAAGTCCTCGAAGCCCTCAAAAAGAAGTAATTCGCTCCCGCGACACCCCTAAAAACGCCCCACATTAATTAAACACCTGTTCAGTTGTTTTGGTTGGCATCTGCGCCGAACTGTACTAGAACCCCCCTATGTCCTCCCGCGATACGCGCCCCATGCTGGCTTGGCCCTGGCACCTCTCGGCGGTCTCCCCGGCGCGCCACCGGGACATTTTTTGTCTCTTTTTCGCCGTCCTGCTCGGCGCCAGCATCGCCCTCCCCGCCTGCCGTCCTGCTTCTGACGCGCCTGCGCCACCCCCCGACACCCCGCTCGCCTGGGATGACAAAACCCGCAAGGCCCGCCGCGGCGCCCTGGTCGACGAGGTCGTGTTCACCCAAGAGAGCGATCTGGGCAAGGTCGCCGGCATGATTGAAAAAGGCACCTACCACCTCTTTGCCCAGGGCATCACCCACACCACGGTGTTTCACCGCCTGCGCGACTCGCGCACCGCCACCTTTGAGATGGCCTACGGCTCCTCTTCCGAGCTCACCCTCAACCCGGCGGGACCGGTCTTCAAAAACGGACAGCTCAATCCCTTTGCCGTGCCGGAAATCCGCGAGGCCCTCAACTGGCTCGTCGATCGCCGCCACATCTCCGAGGAACTCTACGGCGGCCTGGCGGTGCCCAAGTACCTGCCCCTCAACACCGCCTTCCCCGACTACGCCGCCCTGGCCGAGGTGGTGCGCCGCCTCGAACTGGCCTACAGCCCCGACCCCGCCCGTGCCCAGCGAGTTATTTCGCGCCACATGCGCCAGCTCGGCGCCGTGCAAAAAGGGGGCGTGTGGCATTACAACGAACAACCGGTCACACTGCACCTGCTCATCCGCTCCGACGACACGCGCAAGCAAATCGGCGACTACGTGGGCAACCTGCTCGAAGACATCGGCTTTCGCACGAGCCGCCTGTACCGCACCGCCGAAGAGGGGGCGCGCATCTGGTTCGGCGGCGATCCCCTGCTGGGACAGTGGCACCTGTACACCGGCGGCTGGGTCTCCACGATTATCAACCGCGACCAGTCGCAGAACTTCAGCTTTTACTACACCAAGCGCGGCCGCTCTGCGCCCCTGTGGCAGGCCTACAACCCCACCCCGGCCTTCGACAACCTCTGCGAGCGCCTGGCACGCAGCGGCTTCGCCACCGCCGCTGAACGCGCCGACCGCATGTCGCAAGCCATGGATCACGCCATGCGCGACTCGGTGCGGGTGTGGCTCATCGACCAGCCCAACATCTATGC
>LSQX01022716.1_pt1 | contig 64244 bp, 49 predicted proteins | sample 654561 | NCBI WGS metagenome assembly LSQX01 (sample SAMN04489861, study PRJNA283612) | anaerobic digester metagenome | isolation source: 4 biogas reactors fed with cattle manure at either 37C or 55C with and... | place: Denmark: Kongens Lyngby | collected 2014
GCCAAAAAGAACAAACAATCAGGAGCCATAACGTGCTTGTTAGCAGGGACAGGGGCAGGGACGGGGCCAGGAGACAGGGACGGTGGTTACTGGACCTTGGGCGGCAGGAAAAAGTCGCGGGGCCTTTCTTTCAGCCTCTTGGCTATGCTAGCAAGCAACTGCCTACGTTGAGCAAAGGAAACCTGCCTAGCCCTTAGTGCAACCATCAATGCCAGCGTGAAACTGACAGCCACGTTCATAAAACCAATCAGACCCACACCCACAAACGCTGGCAGCAACTCGCTCCACGCAGGCGTCATCCCCTTACCAGCCACCCCAAAACCAACAAACGCCGACGAAAAGGCAATGTGTCTAATGTCAAAAGGAATCCCAAAAAGCGAACCAATCGCGTATGAACCACCAAGCATAAATCCAAAGGCAAAATTACTAATCAGCGCCCCAAGATTGCCATGAATGTACTGTGCAATCTCCCTTTGCAATCTGGTTCCCAAAATCCGCCTTATCCACTTTGTCGATTGAATACGCTCCGAGATGTTTGAATAAGCCGCAACGTTGTCATAATAACCAGCTATAAGGCCCGATAAAAACAGCCAAAAACCAGCTATGCCAGCGTAAAAAACCGCTCCACTCAACAACGGGTGAGTCTCTTTCAGTAAAGCAGTAGCCTTCGCTGGCGTAGCAATATGGGAACCAAAGACCGCGTACGATATTGCCGAAACTATCATGGCAAGCGGCATTGCGACGCCAATATTCCCAATGATTGCCACAAGTTGAGACCTAGAAGTCCTGGCAACTAAGGTTGTCAACGCCTCAAGGTCCCGCCCTTTGCCAGTACTATCCCCAATCGTGCCAGCAATCGCGTTGGCCGTCATTGCCGGCTGTTTGGATGCTACAGTCCCACCAATAATATGAATGAAAACAAAGCCAAGCCCGTAGTTCAGGCAAAACAGCAACGCCTCTGTAAGCGGCGGTGCATGCAGATACGACAGCAGAATTTTAAAAGCCGACATGAAGCAGATTATTAATCCACCCAAAAGAGCGGACTTTGCCATCGCAAAGTACTCACTACGACTGGATGAAATATAGTGCTCGCCCTTTTTACCCGAGTGGTCTGCGATTCGTAGTGCAATGATCGATATGTTTTGCCTGACATAGTGAGTCAAGTCATTTTTGCGGCACTCTGCCATCACCAGTTGTTTAAACAATTTAACGATATACGGGAAAACCGCAGTTTTTGATGGCGCATCGTGGATCGCTTCCAAGATGTTCAACAGCATCTCAGCCCTGTCAATGTGCTGCTTCAGGCGCACAAGGTTAAAGGTCAGATTGATGCTTGTTCCATTGTTAGACGCCAATTTCTTGACACGCGCCATGACAGACCGACACTGATCCAAAAGGACGTGCATGTGCTTGTCATCTGAGTTTGCTTCTTCATCACCCCACGTTTGTTGGTAGGATGCGATAAAGGACAGCATTTCAACGTTTTGGGCCAAAAATGGAGACGCAAAGTGGGCAAGGCTGGGATCAACTCGAACTAGCTCAGGCTCAAGGCCAAGAGAAGAAATCCGATAGGACAGGATTTGTAACGATTCAAGGATCTGACCTATGGCATGGGGTAGCTTGCCTCTTTGTCCTGTATCTTCATCAATCATGCTATTGAGAAGTGACAAAAAAGTTTCATCCTTAACAGCATTTACCCAGTCGCCATCACTTGGTTTTTCAAACAGGATTCCTATGATGTCTTGCAAATTATCGGGGCGAGGTACTTCCGGCAATATCTTGTGCGATATGCGGCTGCGAATCTCACCAACAAACCCAGTATTTGAAAAAATACCCGCGTCAACATACAGCGTCAGGTGGTTTCCTTTCGAAAGAATGTCTTGGATGAATTCGCGAAAAACACGTGCAAATTCAGGCTCTTCCTGAATCAACTGCGTCAAAGTCTTGAGCATGGCCTCAGCGTGACCAAAGTCGCCCTTTCTAATCGGGCGGATCAGAGAGACTAGCTCGGTCAGCGCTTCCAGCGAATCGCACTCAGGTGCTGCAATCCGTGAAAACAGCTCTTCCATTTTGCGGCGCGGAGTATCGTCGAACAAGGTTTCCTCGCACGGGTTGGTAAAGCGGCGCGTATTATAACCCAAGATTTGGGGGACGGGGTCAGGGCCAGGGACAGGGTCAGGGCACGTTTGCGATTCCAAAGGGGATGTGGACGGCTGGGGCTATGGATTTTGCGGATTCCAGGTGGATTGGTTGGTCGTCGAAAAAGATGTGGGGGCGTAGTTCTGATAGGAAACGGGCCTTTTCCATGCCTCCTAGGAATAGCGTGTCATCTAGTTCAACGTCCCATTCTTTGAGGGTGAAAATGCACCGTTCGATGGCTGCTGCATTGCGTGCCGTGATTAATGCCAGCCTTAAGGTTGGCCCATCTGATGGCGGTAATGAGCGTAGGCGCTTTTGAAGGTGGCCGAGGCGCTTGAAAAAGTCCCCAAGTGGACCAGGTTGTAAAGGCTGTGTAGCCCTTTGCCTTTCAAACGCGTGAAATGCCTCAAGTCCCCCAGATTTATAGATTCGCTCGGCCTCGTCATCAACCAAAACGCCATCAAAATCGAAGGCAATCCTTAATTCCTTGTCGTTTGGGTCATCCACGCAACCTGACGATAAAACCGTTCCAGCCGCGTGGCCAGCACTTATGGCCTGGGCCACGTCTTGCGCCTCTGCGGAAAGAAACAGGCTGGCTCCAAAACCGTTAAGCCAGCGCCATGGTGACTGACCGTTGGTAAATCCAGCCCTTGTGATGGGAAGCCTGTGTTCCGTTATGGCCTTGTAGACTCGCAGCCCAGTTTCAGGCGAGTTTTTTGAAATCAGCACAACCTCGACTGGTTGGTCATCGACAAAGCGGTCGTTTAAAGATAAAAGCCGCCTGACAAAGGGCATGGCCACGCCGGAAGCCAGCGGTTTATTGCGGTTTTCCCACTGGAACTTTCGATATTCCTCGGTGCCCTGATCCCGGTAAACCTTGTCCGATTCACTTAGATCGAAGATGGCAGACGAGGCAACTGCAACTACTAAGCGTTCTTGGATTGGTGTTGCCAATTTTCTGTCCTGTTTAAAGATTCTTATTCAAGATTTCCTTTTTTAAAACCCAATTCGCTTCAAAACAGATAGTGGCACGTTCATAAAGCCTTGCCACCTTTTCCAGCACCATAACCAAAGGAGGCTCGAATGAAATCCCTGTTTGCGCGGGCGATAGTACTGATGCTGATGTTTTTGGGGCAAACAGCCTCACATTCCGCGTAGTTTGAACAAAATCCAAACCCTTCTTCCTCGGCCTTCGTGATCATGTTGATGGCCCTTTGCATGCGTTCTGGCTGGCCTTGGGGTAAAAAACCAAGATGGGTGATCTTGGCCGCGACGAACAGCATCGCCGAACCGTTGGGGCATGAGGCCACACACGCGCCGCATCCGATGCACTCGGCGGCGTCCATGGATAATTCAGCGTCACTTTTGGGAACAGGAATCGCTTCAGCCTTGGCCGCTTGGCCAGTGCGCACGGTAATGAAACCACCAGATTGGATGATGCGATCCAACGCGGACTTGTCAGTCATCAAGTCCTTCAGGATGGGAAAGCCGCGACTGCGCCAAGGTTCAATCCAGATTTCCTGACCGTCTTTGAAGTGTCGCATGTGTAATTGGCAAACCGTGGTGCCTTTCAGTGGACCATGTGGCAGGCCGTTAATCACCATTCCACACGTGCCACAGATGCCCTCACGACAGTCATGGTCAAAGTGGACAGGCTCTTCGCCCTTCAGGATCAGCTCCTGGTTCAGCACGTCAAGCATCTCCAGAAAGGACATGTGCTCAGACACGTCTTTTGCCTGATATTTCACAAACTTTCCAATTTTGCCCTTTTGGCGCCATATATTGAGCGTTAAGTTCATTTGTAGCTCCTTTGTGCGAGCTTAACTGTTTCAAAAACTAAAGGTTCAACGTTTCTGATTGCAGGGCCTTGTTCTTGGTGTTCCCAAACGGCCACGTGGGCAAAATTCTCATCGTCTCGAAGAGTTTCACCTTCAGGAGTCTGATGCTCCAGCCTGAAGTGTCCTCCACACGATTCCTCACGTTCCAAGGCATCTCGGCATACCAATTCTGCAAGCTCAAAATAGTCTGCGACTCGCACAGCCTTTTCCAATTCCTGATTGATGTCGCAAGCTTCGCCTGAAACTTTCACGTCCTGCCAAAAGCGCTCACGCAGCTCGCCTACCGTTTTCATTGCAGTTGTCAGGCTTTCTTTTGTCCTAGACATCCCACAGTGTTCAAGCATGGTCATTCCCAAGTCGCGATGGTACTGGTCCACAGTCCTTGAACCATTAATAGATAAAAGCTTATCAATGAAAACGTGGGCCTGATTTGCGGCTGCCTTAAACTCTTCGTGGTTCGCATCCACAGGGGAAAGCCTTGTATTTGCAAAGTAATCGCCGATGGTGTTTGGAATCACGAAGTAACCATCAGCCAAGCCTTGCATCAAGGCCGAAGCACCCAAACGGTTTGCTCCATGGTCACTGAAGTTTGCCTCGCCAAGGACAAATAACCCCGGAATATTACTCATCAAGTCATAGTCCACCCACAGCCCTCCCATCGTGTAGTGAGGGGCAGGGTAGATGCGCATTGGCGAGCTGTATGGGTCTTCACCTGTGATGCGGTTGTACATCTCAAACAGGTTGCCGTAACGCTCTTCAATGACGTTGCGCCCTAGGCGAGCGATGCTGTCGGAAAAGTCCAGGTACACGCCACGTTTCCCAGGACCTACGCCTCGTCCTTCGTCGCACATTCGCTTGGCGGCCCTGCTGGAGATGTCCCTTGGGGCAAGGTTGCCAAAGGCCGGGTAGATTCGCTCCAGATAGTAGTCTCGTTCGTTATCCGGAATGTCCACAGCGTTTCTTTCGTCTCCAACCGCCTTGGGGACCCAGATTCTGCCGTCGTTTCGCAGGGATTCTGACATCAACGTCAGTTTTGACTGGTAATCTCCGGCCTGTGGGATGCAGGTTGGGTGGATTTGGGTGAAACATGGGTTTGCAAAGCCAGCCCCACGCTTGTAAGCACGCCAGATGGCGGTGGCGTTACAGTGCTTGGCGTTAGTTGACAGAAAAAAGACGTTGGCATATCCACCTGTACACAAGAGCACGGCGTCTGCCACGTGCGATTCAATCTGCCCAGTCACTAGGTCCCTTGTGATGATTCCCCTTGCTCGTCCATCGACAACTACGAGGTCTATCATCTCCATCCTGTTGTGTATCTGGCAGGAGCCTCGGCCCACCTCTTTCATCAGGGCAGAGTAGGCGCCCAGTAAAAGCTGCTGCCCAGTTTGGCCTCTGGCATAGAAGGTCCTAGAGACAAGGGCACCACCAAACGAGCGATTGGCCAGTTGTCCACCATATTCACGCGCAAACGGCACGCCTTGGGCGACACACTGGTCGATTATCACGTTTGAAAGCTCTGCCAAACGGTAGACGTTGGCCTCTCTAGCCCTGAAATCACCGCCTTTCACCGTTTCATAAAACAAGCGATACACGCTGTCATTATCGTTTTGATAATTCTTGGCGGCGTTAATGCCACCTTGGGCGGCAATGCTGTGGGCGCGTCTGGCGCTGTCGTTGTAGGTGAAAACACTGACTTTATAGCCAAGCTCGCTTAAAGACGCAGCGGCAGATGCCCCGGCCAGGCCTGTGCCAACCACGATGATTGACAGTTTGCGTTTGTTTGCAGGGCTGACAAGTGCCACTTCTTGAAGGCGCTTGCTCCACTTGCCTTCAATGGGACCCGATGGAATTCTTGAATCAAGTTTCAACATTATGAGCCCCCTTATTTTATCCAGCCAGCCAAAACGGCCAGTGGGATTGCGATGTCCCCAATTACAATGGCCACACAGAAAAACGTGGCCAGCCCTCGACGCAGGCCGTTCCACTTTGGATGATCCCATCCAAGAGTCTGAGTCCATGACCAAAGGCCATGATAAAAGTGAAAGCCAAGCAAAATCACAGCCACGATGTATCCCAAGGATACCCACCACACCTGAAACCCTGCGACAACATTGGTGTAGGCATCTGGAGCGCCGCTTGCTTGAAGGGCAAACTCGCCACTAGGCTGGATGTTCCCCGTTGTCAGCTGAAGAATGTGATAAATCAGAAAAAAGGCGATGATGGGACCGGATAAAATCATCGTCCTAGCCGCTATATCTGCTTCACGATAGCGAATCTTGGCGTACTTTTGTGGACGGCTATTCCAACTGTGAACGGTCAACTGGATAGATGCAACTACATGCAAAATCAACGAAAGCCCCATGACAACTCGCACAGTCCACAGGATCGGTGCAAACGACTGGGAATGTAGTGCGGCAGCGTATGCATTAAGCTGATCTTTGCCCATAAAAATCTGGAGATTGCCTGCCATGTGACCCAAAACGAACAGGAATAACAAAATTCCCGTCACTGCCATCACGACTTTTTTACCAATAGTCGTTCGGTAGTACGACACGAACCAGCTCATCTTTGCCCCTCGTTTCAGTGCCATAAAGTGTTAGCCACAGGACCATCCAAACATAAAATCCGGATAATCACGGTGCCAAACTTAAGGCATGCATACTATCCCATTGCAGTTGAGGGTCAAGATTGAATTGGCCAATGTTGGTGTAAACGTGCTTCCAAACTTTTTCTACCACTGACTGACAAAAAAACAAAAAGTGTGCAATTCTCTATGTTTTCGATCTTTACCGATTCGATTACTTAAATTAACATCTAGTTACTTTTCAAGGATATACGCCGCCTAGGCAACTTCCCTGAAAGGGACTTTATTTTCTTAGCGGGGGATGACGCAAATATGGCTATCATAAGAAATGCTGAAACGATTGAGGCTGCCAAGACCCTTTTAAGGTCCTACTATGAGCGAAATGGGTGTATCAGATTTAGGCAGGACCAGCCGGAAAAGGGTAGGCTTGGCGGGGTGGAGCTGCGCTTTATAGTGGGCAATATGAATGAAAGACGGGAAGTCAGCAATGCACTTAAGGTCCTGTCTATACCCCATGGTCGTGTGTACCGTAAGCAGCCAACTCGTCGTCAGTGGGTGGTGCCGCTGTACACGCGTGTGAATATCGTGCGTTTGCTGCAGCTTGTTCAGCCTGAGAACCATGAAAACTTGCTTCAAAGAATTCAGGAAATTATCAAGCGCAAGAGCAAGAGCGAAAGCAAATTGCTGGATCAGAATTGAGAGTGGGCTACCTCTAGGGATTTTTGAACCCTTGTCCTTACCTGGGCCAGGGTTTGCTTGGCTTCATCTGCGATTTCCTGTAATTCTTTTGGGAGCTTCCCAGACGGCATGTTGATCATTACGTTAAGGGCGGCGCCTTCTGCCCCGGCCAGCGTCATTGCTGCCCCAGAAGCAGCGTCAGACAGGCTGTTTTTGTAGCCGTCTGCCACGGCTTGTTGGGCCAGAATCGAGGCCTCATCACAAAGTCTTAAAACCTTTAATGGGACTTGGATGGCCAAGGCATTGGCCTTTTCAATGGCCGCTTGCCTGGCGGCAATCTCTGCATCAGTTGACTTTGGTAGCCTGAATGCGGCCATAACAGCATCAAAGGCCTCGCTGTCTTCAGTGACACAGGACAATAACCTAGTCTTGAGATCTTGCGCCTTTAAGGCCAAAGCACGCATTTCTGGTTTAATATTCGCCAGTTCTGGTCTGCGAATCGTTAAATTTGCGGCCATGGTTGAAAGCGCTGCCCCCAAGCTGCCTGCAAGTGCGGCCACCGAACCACCACCTGGCGCAGGAGCATCAGAGCTGACCCTGTCTACAAAATACTGCAGTGTCCAGTCAGCCATCGTCTTCTTTGACGCCTGTAGCTTGAATTCCACGATTTTTTCACTGGCGATGAATGGCTTGATGTCGTTTAGGCCAAGAGACCTGATTGCGATGTGTATCAGCTCATCTTCAGGTGCTGCAGGTGAAAGCCCTTGTTTTTCAAGGTAGTAGCGGCCAGCTTCTACCAAGGCGGCCTTTGGGACCAAACCAACGATTTCGCTTCCTGTTACTGCAATTCCAAGCAGTTCCGCTTGACGTTTGGCCTCTTCATAAACAACGTAAAGTGGGGCGAGCGCACTGTTAAGCACGTTTACCGAAACTTGAGCAATTCCATATTCTTCAATGACCCAACCAACCGCTCTGATGGCCTTTAACGCACCTGGAACCCTTAAAACCTCACCGTCTGCTTTGAGAATCCTTTCTCCATCACTACCTCTGGCCGGGCCGCCTCCTTCTCGCATCCTTATTGCCATTCTGCTGGCTAAAAGGCGCTCTTTCGTGTTCAGATTGATGTTGTAAGCAATCAAAAACTCACGGGCGCCGATAACTGTGGCGCCTGACTTTGCGTTAAAAGCCGTGGGGCCAAAATCTGGTGCCCATTCCTTAGTGGCCTGTTTGGTAGGCAGGGCCTCATATTCGCCGTGTCTGATGTCAGCCAAGCTGCGTCTTTGTGGGCTAGTTGCAGAGTGTTCGTATAAATAGACCGGAATTCCAAGCTCTTCGCCGACCCTGCGCCCCAGGTCGGTTGCAAGCTTGGCGCAATCTTCCATCGAAATCCCTGAAATCGGCACTATTGGGCAAACATCGGTGGCGCCCATTCTGGGGTGTTCGCCAGAATGTTTAGACATATCAATCAGTTGGGAAGCAACCTTTATGCCCATAAAAGCGGCCTCAGTCACGACTTCTGGTGTGCCGGCGATTGTTACAACCGTACGATTTGCGGCAGCTCCCATATCGACATCTAAAAGTACGGCCCCGGCCGCCTCCATTGCATCTGTTATGGCCTTGATAACGTCCGGGTTTCTGCCTTCAGAAAAGTTAGGGACACACTCGACCAATCTAGTCATTTTTACTCCTCTCCTGTTAAGGGTTTTGGGCCTTGACCAGCATCAAGCAGCTTGAGCACAAGACATACAGAATTGTTTGGGGCTATTCGAATTCCACTTGCCAGGTTTCCAGTCACAATTTTGTGGGCATCCATACCCGCATTTTCCTGGGCCTCAAGCTCTGCCTCGAAGTTCTCGATATCCTTGACGGTTCCGCCAGGTTCCAGGAAAACCCTGTGCCACACGTCATCCAGAAGGATCTCGAATGGTGGGCATTCACATGGTGCTCGATTAAGCCTGATGGTGAAGGTCTGCTCGGTCTTGTACTTTGTGGCCAAGTCCTCCATCTGTTTTTTCATATAGTCAGCAGGGCTTACTGGGGCGTGTACACACCCATAGGTGATGGCAAACGCCAAGAAAGTGCAAAGTTTCAGATGTTTTTGGGGCATGCAAGCCTCCGTTAGCCGTAAATTGCCCAAACTACGACCGCTATCCATGCAAGAATATTAATAATAAACGGCCAATCATGAATCATCGCGTCTGTCGGGCTTCTGGGATCGTCCTTACGTCGCAAAATCATGATGAAACGTACTATGCCGATCAGCACAAAGGGTGATGTAAATACTAGTTTTGAGGTGCCAAAGTAAGCACGAGTAGTAGGTGATATCGTGTATGCCACATACGCGGCAAAGGTAAGTGCTGCCACGGTAAACATGGCTACGTCGAGGCTTTTAAGCGTGTACAGTTTAAGAGAAGAGCGGTGAGAGTGTGATTTGTCTCCAAGGAGGGTCAGTTCCTGGCGGCGCTTCCCAAGGGCCAGGAAAAGGGCGACAAGAAAAGTGCACAGCAGCAGATAAAAGGATATTTCGTGCTTTTCAAGACCAATTGCATATGAGCCGGCCAAAATCCGCAACAAAAACCCGGTAGCGATGCTAAGGACATCTAACCATGGAATTTTCTTTAAAAAAGTTGCATAAGCGACATTTAGGACCAGATAGCCGATGGCGATTATCCCAAAAATAGGCCCAAGGCTGTATCCAAGGACAACCGCGATGGATAATGAAATCAGCCCACCCGCCAATGCTGCCTGGATGGAAAGCTCACCAGAAGCGACTGGGCGTTTTGATTTGACTGGGTGTAACCTGTCTTTTTCTATGTCCAAAACGTCGTTCAGGATGTAGACAGAGCTTGCAAGCAGGATGAAGGTGCCAGTAGCAAAAGCGGCTTTAAGAAAGATCGAAGGGTCGACTAGGGCATGATCCTTGGCGAAGAGCGCTGGTGCAGCCACGAAAAGGTTTTTCACCCACTGGGCTGGACGCATTGTGATGATAAGTTTTTTTAAAGTCTTCATTTACCGCCGTTCAATTCGTCAGGCATCTCAACAGGGCCTGGGGGATTAGCGAAACCAAACCTGTTGCAGTCAATCCATGTTCACCACAAATGTCAAGGGCAAGTTGACCAGCCACCCCATGCAGCTCAACTGCGGCGCATGCTGCTTCAAAGCTGTCAAGCCCTTTTGCGATCATGGCCCCGATGATGCCGGCCAAAACGTCGCCAGATCCGGCAGTGGCCAAGACGGGGCCACCGGCGCTGGAGATAGCGATGGTACCATCCGGGGAGCCGACTAGGGTTCCTGCACCTTTTAAGACAACGGTCGCTTCAAATTCTGCAACCAAGTCCACCAAAGATTTCAAGCGATTAGCCTGTATCTCCTGTGTGGAGACACCCAGCAAGCGGGCGGCTTCGCCCGGATGCGGAGTCAGCACGCAATTTTTGTTCAAAGTGACGGGGTGGATGGCAAGCAGGTTCAAGGCATCTGCATCCAGCACCGTTGGTTTGTTTAAGGCTAAAATAGTCTTTAAAATCGGGGCGGTGCCACGTGTGCTCAATCCTGGGCCAATGACAACGGCGTCAGCATTTGGCCAGTTTTCAGCCCAGGTTGGGCAGCCTGCATCAATCTCCAACTGGCCATCTTGCCAGTTCCAAGGTCTGCTAATCATCAGGTCTGGAAAGCCACCCTCCAGCAGGTCAGCGGTGCGGCTATCACCAGCAACAGTAACCAAGCCAGCCCCAGCCCGCATCGCGCTTTGAGCAGCCAAAATAGCGGCACCTGTCTTTCCAGGCGGTCCCAAAACAACCGCCAAGTGCCCAAACCTGTTTTTACAAGCATTCTTATCGCGCTTAGGAAAAGCCGCCCTAACGCAGTCCTCATCAAGCAGTGTAATTCCCTCCGCAGCATCGCTAACGAAATTGGGAATCCCAATATCAGCCACCTGAATCTGCCCACAGAACTCGGCCCCTGGATAGCAGAAATGCCCAACCTTAGCCAAGCCAAAGGTAACGGTATGGTCGGCCTTAAAAACGGTACCAGTAACCCTTCCATCATCGGCGCCAATACCGGTCGGCACATCAACTGCAATCCTGAAAGCAGGCAGGCTATTGGAAATCTCAACCGCCTCTTTAATGACGCCCTCAATCGGGCGAGTAAGCCCCGTCCCAAAGATGGCATCAACAATGACCTTAGGCTGTGGGTGAAACAGCCCATCGGGAATCTGGTTTTCGACCTGCACAATGTTCACGTCTAACAAAGACAAGGGCCGCCAAAAAGTGGCTGCATCACCCTTAAGCGCCTCAGGCTTACCAAAAAGCGCGACAGTTACAGGAAACCCCAGATTTGCAAGGACCCGGGCAACCACAAAACCGTCCCCGCCATTATTTCCAGTCCCACAAAGGATCAACACGTGCTGGCACTGCTTTGGCCCAACCAGCAGCTCCAAAGCAAGCCGAGCAACCGCCTGGCCGGCGTGCTCCATCAACACCACCCCAGGCAAACCAAATTCCGAAATAGTGACCCTATCGACCTCTCTCATAGCGGCGGATGTAACAAGCTTCACGTTCTCACCTGTCAAAATCACGCCGCTAGAATAGCCGTCCAAGGCCAGGCGCGTCAATGGATGAGGCAGGGGCGGGGACAGGATCAGGGGGCAGGGACAGGGACTGGGGCAGGGGCAGGGACTGGGACAAGGGACAGGGACTGGGACAAGGGGCAGGGTCAGGGGGCTTGGGGGACGGTTCTTGCTAGGCGGAAGCCGCGGTGGAAGTCGCGTAGGCCGGGCCCTAGACCCAGGCGGGAGGCTAGACGATGGTATTTGGCTTCGACGTTGCAAGAGCCTCCACGAATGACTTTGCCTGAGCCTGTTGCTGGTCCTATTGGGTTAGTGCAATCTTTTGTGCAGGTGCTGTAATAATTGCTAACATACCAGTCGTTTACCCACTCAGCCACGTTGCCCAATACATCGTACAATCCCCAGGCATTTGCGGTTCTTGTACCCACTTGCTTGGTCTTGTTTGGACTGTTGCCATAATGCCAGGATATGCCGTCAATCGGGCCATAGGTGGCTCCGGTGGCTCCAGCACGAGCTGCATATTCCCATTCAGCTTCAGTAGGTAGACGATAACCGTTACAGTGAATGCCCACGAAAGTTACAGTGCAGCCATCAAGGTCATCACCTGGGGTTCCAGAACAATTCTTCAGTGTATAACAGGGTTCAAGGCCCTCATGGGTGGAAAGCGCATTCGCATAAGAAACCGCATCAAACCAGTTGACATATTCCACTGGACAGTCGGCCCCACATTCCGTGTTGCTGGATGGATCGTATTGCATCCGCGACTTCCACTCACCTTGCGTTACTTCAGTTTGCTTCATGTAAAATGAACGGGTTATGAAAACCAAGTGCACAGGGGCCTCATCTGCATCATGTTGCTGCTCGGTAGCAGGAGAGCCCATCTCAAACATTCCATCGGGAATCAGGCACCAACCGTTGGAGCAGTCCTTGGTGGGGGTCAAACAGGTACCGTTAGTGCGGCAGATCTGGTTCGCACCACAATTGCCACAGGGCGTGCCGCAAATCGGGTCAGGACCGCACCTTCGACCGTCACAGTTTGGTCGACACTCGCATTTACCGTTGTTGCATATTTCATTAGCTTTGCAAGTACCACAGGAGCGGTTGCAGACCGGATCGTTGCCGCACTCAAGGCCGGAACAATCTTGCTCGCAATCACATTGACCTTCGCAGTTGCAACTTACATCCACGCAGGTGGTGCCGTCAGCGCGGTAACCGTCGTCACAGACACAGATGGCCTCGTTGTCTGCGGTTACCACGCAAGAACCATGACCACTGCAGGTGACGCCTGTGCAGGGTGAGGGTGGTACTTCTTCTAACACACACTTGGCACCCTCAGATTTATAGCCGGCAAGACAAAGGCAGACGGCCGTTTTACCCTCTATAACAGCGCAGGTGCCACCGCCTGCACACACGATGCCTTTACAGGGGTCACCCACCAAGGATTCCTTGCAGACACCATCTTGCAGTGTAAACCCTTGGTCACAGACGCAGATAGGCCCATCAGCACCAACTGCACACTGCCCATGGGCCCCACAGTCGTAATCAGCGCAGTAGTTTTCGACTTGCTCGACATCACAATGTTGCTCGCATGGGTTGGTATCACAGCCGATTACAATTTCGTCGGCTTTATCCCCACAGGCAAAGAAAAGCACGGCAACCAGAGGTAAGGTTCTTTTTAGCATGACAACCCTCCAAGTAACGGTCGGCTTACCAGTCAATGTTGTCTGAAGTAAGACCAGGAAACCAGTGGGTGTGATCATAATATCTGCATGAATCAGAGTCAATGGAAACGTCAACAAAATCTGGTACCTAGTGGACTGTTGATGCTTTGATTGTACCCAGTTTTTGATGCTGGTTTTAGCGGGCTTCTAGTCATCTAAATGAGTCGGGGTCCAGACCAAGCCGTTTGATTATTCGATAAAACTGACCTCTGTCTTTGCCTGCTGCTTTGGCTGCTTGGGACATGTTGCCACCGTGCTCGGCAAGGATTTTTGCCACCGTTTCTGTGTCCAGAGTTTGGCGAGCCGTTACATCTGGTGATTGCGTTCGAGGCTCCAAGATGGAGGCATGTTCGTCTAATCTGTGGATGATAGCTGGGGATAATTCCACGAAGTCTTGTCCAGGTGATTCTGCTGCGGCCTGCTCGACAACTGACCTTAATTCTCGGATGTTAAACGGCCAAGAATGGGTCATTAATCTTGTAATTGCCTGGGCGCTAAATCGGCGTCCATTGGCAAAGCAGTGCGCTAGTAAAGGCAGATCCTCAATTCTTTCCCTTAAAGAGGGTAGGGGGAGGACCATTCCAGCCAGTCTGGCGTATAGATCACCGCGAAAACGGCCGCTTTTAACCCCAGCCAACAGGTCGCGATTCGTCGCAGAAACAATCCTGACATCAAAGGGAATTGGGCGAGTAGCGCCAACTGGGACGACTGCTCGTTCTTCCAAAACGCGCAGTAATTTGACTTGGGTTTCAGGGGCTAAGTCTCCGATTTCATCTAGGAATAAGGTGCCGCCGTTGGCTGCCATAAAAACGCCGGCTCTTGCCTCTTTAGCGTCGGTGAAAGCCCCCTTTAGATGCCCAAACAACATGGACTCAGCCAAGGTGGCAGGGACAGCTGACACGTTGAAGGCCACAAACGGCTTTGAAGGACGCCCAAATTCAGCGATGGCCTTGGCAACGACCTCTTTGCCGGTACCTGACTCGCCTAAAATCAAAATACTGGTTTGGTGGCCAGCCATTTTGGCCAAGGATGAGCGCACATTTCTGATCGCATCTCCGTGGCCATCAAGTCCAGGAATTGCATGGTCTGTTGGCGGTGGGTTTTGAGATTTATGAAACAATAACAGGGTGCTACCAACTTGAATTATGTCACCATAGCTCAAGGCCACGGTCGAGTTTTTGATTCGTTTACCATTTACAAAAGTCCCATTTTTGCTGCCTAGGTCCGTGATTGAAAAACCGTTCATGCTTTTTTGAACTTGTGCGTGCACCCTAGAGGCGTCTGGGTCTGCGATCTCAGTGTTTTCAAACGTTCTTGAAAGGCGATCAATGGGGACAGGGATGTTGCCCAAGTAGACTCTAGCGCCCCACAACTGTGTTGCGGGCCCATAAATCAACGTCAATGTAGGGGTTGGCGGGATGATTGTAACTGGCTTTAAATTTGCCCCGGAACTTGTGATAGTGCTTGAATTCACATCGTGATTAGTCACAGTTTTCCACTACTTGTCTTTGAGCCCGCCCAGGGCGTCGAAGGCTTTTCCAGCTTGACCGCGAACAGAATCAAAAGCCGAGTCGAATTCCTTTTGAATCATGCGTGTTGGGTCAGGCATCGATGGGAAGCCACGTCGAGCAGGCTTGGTATCAGGTTTGGTAGCGGTCGGAGCCTGGGTTGATTCAGGCTTTGCGGCTGTTTGTGCTGCTTCAGCTGGTTCAGGTTTTAGTGGTGCCATATTAGGAATAGCCTTGGGGGCAGCGCTGGGAGCAACTTGTGGTGCAATTGCCTGTACTTGAGGCTGCTGCTGTGCCTTTGGGGCCGGCTGTGAATCAGCAGCCTTTGCCCTTGAGCGTCCCTGTGTCGCCTTAGGCACCGCTTTAGGCACCGTCTGGGCCTCAGCGGCCTGTTCCTGTGCCGCCTTGGGGGCCACAGCAGACTGCGCCTCAACGGCCTGTTCCTGTCCCTGCTCCTGCCCCTGCTCCTGTCCCTGCTCCGCCTTAGGCACCGTCTGCGCCCCAACCACCTGTCCCTGTCCCTGCTCCTGTCCCTGCTCCTGCCCCTGCGCCGTCTTAGGCACCGGCTGCGCCTCAACCACCTGCCCCTGTCCCTGCTCCTGTCCCTGAACAACAGCCGCCTCCGTTTCCTCCTGCACAGGCTGAACGTCCGAATTTCTATTCACAAAAAACAACGCAAGACCTAGGACTACCAACACCCCTAGCCCAACAAAAACCCAATTCCTTATACCGCCGCTCTTCGGCCTAATTCGTTTCACACTTGTGCTGGCATCTTTCGAAAGTATGGACTCCAGCGACTGGATCACTTCCCTTGCCGTCTGAGGGCGCTTAGCTGGGTCCTTTTCCAGCAAGGCCATTGTCAAAGCTTCCAAAGCATCTGGAATGGCAAGATTTGCGACCTTTTGACGGGGCGGCATTGGGGCTTCAACAACGTGAGCGACAATCATCCCCTGGGAAGTATTCGCTTTAAATGGCCTTTCGCCTGACACCAGCTCATATATGACACACCCAACCGCATACAAGTCGGTCCGTCCATCTACATCCGCACCGCGACACTGTTCCGGGCTCATGTAGGCAGGGGTGCCCATGATTTTTCCAGCTGTTTCTGTAGTGGCTGATTCTTGATCCACAGCAGAAGCCAGTCGAGCGATACCAAAATCCACGACCTTCGCAAACTTAGAACCGTCGATGTTACTTTCGATCATGATGTTTGCTGGTTTTAAATCGCGGTGGGTGACGTTGGCTTCATGAGCCTGTTCCAATGCCTCACATACTTGGCTTGCAAAGGTAGCAACCGTTTGCCAAGGCATCCGCTCGTTTTCAAATTGTTTGCGAAAATCGTCTAGGTTTGGGCCTTTAAGCAACTCCATCACTAGGAACAGTGAACCATCGACGTCTTCGTCTACGTCATAAATCGCGCATGCATGCTTGCTGCGCAGACGCATGACAGCTCTGGCTTCTCTCAGGAACTGCCGCCTAGCAGAGGCGTCGTCGCGGCGCTCTTCTCGCAGAATCTTGATGGCAACATCCGCTTTAGCCAACAGATGGGTGGCTTGGTAAACTTGGCCAAAGGCGCCCTCACCAAGCATTTTCACCAAAACATACTTGTCCTTAATCACAGTGCCGCAGCGGTCTTTACCAACCCCAACAGGCAGCAGGTCACTGTTATCTGCCGAACATTTGACCACATCACCGTCGTAGCGTAGGCCACATCTGGGACAGAACTTTTGGGCAACCATGTAGGTTAGATCGAGGTCATCCATGGCTGGGTATTCTAGCACAAATCCAGAAGTACAACCGCTTTTAATTGTCCAAAATCCAGGGTGTCTTAATTTATGCTCCTGCGCCAGTTCTTACCCACAAGCTTGAAGCTTCACTACCCACCAGTTTAAAGCTCAATTGAAGGGAAAATTACTGACCAGGCTTTTGATACAGCTTTCAATATAGATTTGGGCTTTGTGTCCTTAATACGGCTCAAATTTGTGTCCTTAATGCACCTCAATCATGTTGCAGCTTTGTGTCCTTAATACACACCTTAAAATCCGATTCAGAATGGGGTAGGGTTTGCTCAAAAGTTGCCTTGAAACACTCATATAAAGTGATTTAAGTGTCAGATATATTAAATGCGTCTGTTTGGGTTTGACATTGATTATCATTGTATGTTAGCGCTCAAATCGCCTTGATGGTCGCCACCATGCTCACCATAAATCAGGTTGTAAACGCGGCCGCAAAAAACAGGGTAGGGCCAAAATCACCCAGTAGTCGATGTCTTGGTTCGACATGGTGATTTGTGGAAGTAATGGCTTTTTCATAAGGAGGCTACATGATCGGGGCTCGTACAATGGTTATCGTTTTGGGCTTGGTACTGACTAGTACCAATGCGCTTGCTTCGGGCAATGCCCACAAACATAACGCGCACGGACATAGCCTGACTCAGCCTTTAAAAGAAGCAGTTGACCCTAAAGTTGCAGAATATATTCCAAATATTTCAACTGCCCTCGGCGTTGGTTTTGGCGCTACTTTTGGGGCAAAACAATTGATTACGGATGGCAGCATGGGACCAAATGGATTCAAATTACTATTTGCCGGATTGGAAATTGAGGGCGAAGTTGACCGGTTTTTCAGGTATCTGTTTTTGTTCAATTTTGCCGGGTTGGAAATAGAAGAAGCCTACATTGCAACAACTGCCTTGCCGATTGGAATGCAGATTCGTACCGGCTACATGTTTGTGCCCTTTGGTCGCCAAAATCCCAGGCACATACACAACTGGAACTTCATCAACCAGACACTGACACAAACCAGGTTTATGGGGGAAGGCAAATTTGCCGCCTTGGGTGCCGAACTTTTGTTTGATCTGCCGTTGCCATGGGAGATGCAGATTTCTGGACAGATTTTGGACGCCCACGAGGCTACTCACTTTCACTCAAGCTCCTTTGCCACTGTCGAGCAAACTAATGCCGGCAAGTTCGATGGCATGGAAGACTTTGTTTATACAGCCAGAATTCTTAATGGTTTTGACTTTGGAAAGGATTTTGAGCTTTTGTGGGGACTGTCTGGTGCTTGGGGGCAAAGTCCATACAAAGGGGGTGGTCGTTCAGACTTGTACGGTACCGAGTTGCGTTTAAACTGGATTCCAACGCCAAAAAAAGTTGCTGTAGGTATGACAGTCGAGTATTTGATTAGAAAAATGGATGTACCAGAAGGGACGTTGTTGGACCACGGTGGTTACATAGAATTAGATGCCCTTGTGCACCCTGAATGGATGCTAGGTTTTCGCGCAGATTATACCGATGTGATTTCTGGGGTTATGCCTGAATCCGAGCAACTATGGGGTCGTGAATGGCGGGCAGGCGTTTCTACGACATTTGTTCCGACCGTCTTTTCTAAGCTTCGTTTACAGTACGAAATCAGGCATCGTGGCAGCCTAAGCCACGCCGTCTTTTTGCAGCTTGAAGTCGGCGCAGGTGAAGACGTTTCTTATCAGTTCTAGCCAAGCCTAGTCATCAAGCCCAGCCTCTCTAAGCAACTTCAAAAAAGTGGGATAAGAAACACCCAAGGCTTGGGCAGCCTGCATTCGTTTACCATCAAAGTGCTGCAGCACTTGGGCAACGTAGGCTCGCTGCAGCTGTGCAAGTGTGGGTGGATCTTCCTGGAAAGAAAGCTCGTTAAAAAAGGCAAGTGCTTCAGGTGAATTGCTACTTGGTTGAGATTCACCTGACTGTACTTTGTCGACTGGAGAGGCCACAGGCAAGCTGGGCATTGTGGTTCCATGTATTGCCAAGTCTTTCTCCTCTATGACTGGTCCTGTGCACAAAATCACCGCACGTTCCACTAGGTTACGTAATTCTCGGACGTTACCTGGGTAGTGGTAGCTTTGTAAGACCTCCATGGCCTTTGGCGAAAAGCCTTCAACCTGCTTTTTTATCCTATTGGCAAAAAAAGTCATAAAGGATAAAGCCAGGCCTGGAATATCTTCCTTGCGCTCTGTTAACGCGGGAATTCCCACCCAATAAACGCCCAAACGATGGTACAGATCCTCCCTGAAGCGACCTGTTCTAACCGCCTCCATAACATCGGTGTTTGTAGCAGCGACTACCCGCATGTTGACCGAAATTTCACGCTGACCTCCAAGGCGACGAAAACGCATACTATCTATAAATTTCAGTAGCTTGGCCTGTGATCGCAAGGGTAGTTCAGTTATTTCATCCAAAAACAAGGTTCCCCCTGAGGCGAGCTCAATCAGGCCCCGTTTTGGAGCCTTTGCATCAGTGAAAGCACCCTTTTCATATCCGAATAATTCGCTTTCAATTAAATGCTCTGGCAAAGCAGCACAATTGACTTCGACAAATGGGGCATCTATATCCTTTTGCTGATAGGTCAATCGATGCAACAATTCAGCCGCGTACTGTTTGCCGACACCTGAGGAACCCTGAATGAAAACAGGGGTTAAGGGGCTGATTGCTACAACATCAAGTTTTTCTAAAACCTCTTGCATTGCCTTGCTTAAAGGCTGCGTCCTAGCTGGTGTAGCTTGGGACCTAGCTATTGTCAGTCGATCTTTCAACCCGCGGGTTTCAATGACTTTTTGCAGCTTTATAACTAAATCGGACAAATGAATTGGCTTCGCAAGATAATCCCAGGCTCCAGCCCTTAAGGCCTCAACGGCATTCTCTATGTCGCCATATGCAGTGACCACAACCACAATTGGTTCATCACCTCCAAAGGCGCGGATTTCCTTTAAAAATTCAATCCCATCTCCATCCGGCAGTCTGCGATCGAGGATAATCACATCCGGTCCAAATGATTTCCACTGTTCCTTGGCACCCCGTAGATTGGAAACTGATTTGACTTCAAAACCTTCAGCCGCCAAAACTTCTTCAGCTAAGGCCCTGAAAGTCACATCGTCATCTACCAGCAATATCCCAATGCTCATTGATGCCCCTCCATGGGCAAATTAACTAAAAAACTGGCACCTTTATCTGTCGGTTCCAAAACTAAATCCCCACCGTGCGCAACTACAATCTGCTTGGACAGAGCCAGGCCAATTCCAGAGCCACTAAGTTTTCCAGACACAAAGGGCTCAAAGAGGTTTTCCTTTATAGCTAAGGGAATCCCGGGGCCGTTGTCAACCACCCGTATGTGCATCTGGTTGTTGCTGTCCCAAAGTTTAACGACTATCTTTGGGTCCGGTATGTCCACGGATTCGAGGGCCTCAAAGGCGTTGACCATCAAGTTGGATAACACCGATTGCATCAGGGCCGGGTCTGCCTGAGCAACCACTGGGTTTTGTGGGACTTCAATCTCCACATCTATTCGAGCCTGGGAAGCCAAGTCATTCATGGACTCTACGATTCGTGACACAAATTGGCTGAAATCGATGTTGCCTGGCCTTGGTTTGATACCTCTTGAAAGGCTTAAAAGGTCAGTGGTGAAATCCGAAAGGCGTCCTATTTCATGGCGCAAAGCCATAGCTGCCTTGGCTTTTTGTTCACCAGACACGCGCTCTGTGATTACCATGTCTAACCCTAGTCTCATCCCGTTCAAGGAGTTTTTTACCTCATGGGCGATCAAATGGACCGCTTTTCCCAGTTGTTTCAAGTGTTCTTCCTTTGCTGCCTGCTGCTGGGATTTTTTAAAGGTTTTCAAAGAACTGCGCATTGCTAAAACTAAAAGGCCAAAGGGTACTACGGCCAAGACTAAACCCAAGGCCGCCCTTTGCCAAAACCTGCTGATGATAGGTTTGTAAAGCTCATCGACTGCAACAGCGGCCATTAAAAGCAGGTCGGTTCCAGCCACTTGGGCTACCCCCACAATCGCATCTTTTCCAAAAAGGTCGACTTCCTCAAGAAACGGTGCCCAGTTATCCCTGTCAAGCAGCTTGAACCAATGATCTTTGTTTAAGTTTTCCGGAGGCTTTGGTGGAAAAACGACTGCTCCGCTTTTTGTGGCTACCAATAAATCTCCCAACTGGCCGATACCAGGTTTCGCGTAAAAGGCGTCGTCTTTCGCCAGATCAATTGCTCCAAGCAAAGCGCCAGTCAACTTTTTTGAACGAACTATTGGAGCCACGACATATAGAAGAGAATCATCCGCTCGTTCTGGCTCCACGGAAACTACCTGAACGCGGCGGCGCCGTTTCAAGTTGATAAACCACGATTCTTTAGCAAACGAGGAACCGACCTGCAAAAATGGCTGAGGTTCAGCCCATGCGACAGTACCATCCACACCAATGATCGCGATGCCGTCTCTAAAAATTGCGCTACTGTCCTGAATTAATTGAAGTAAAGCGCGTTCTGGCTCCATGTTTTGATCTAAGAGGTCGACCTCGGCCCTTAACCCTAAACGGCTTAACTCATTGGCCATCAGCCTTAATTGCCGGCCAAGGTGATGTGCTCCAATTTCGGTTTGCAGTAAAACTAGGTGCCTTTCTTGTTTTTGGCCATTTACGTAATCAGAAATCAAGGCGGCAAATAACATTGTCAGGGCCACCAGTGCCCCGCCAACGTATGTCCAAAGGGCGATTTTGGCGAAACGAGAATGGGCCAATGCTAGAGCGTCGCCGTTTTCATTTTTTGGAACATCGGAATCAAACATCCTGAGAAGCTACCATGGTTGTCGTCTTGGCGTTTCGAAGTTTTAAAAACATCAGGTAGGTCACCGGTAATACAAGTAAAGTCAAAAGTGCCGCAGAAATTGAGCCTGTGACAACTACAACTGCTAACGGCCTTTGAGTTTCACTACCAATTGCATGGGATAAGGCTGCTGGTAACAGGCCCAATGATGCCAAGAGAGCAGTCATCAAAACGGCCCTCAAACGGTCAAAGGCACCTCTGAATACGGCCTCATTTGGCGAATATCCGTCTCTTAACCTAGCTTTAATAGCCGAAATCACCAACACTCCGTTTAATACAGCCTGTCCTAGCAATGCTATGAACCCGACCACTGCCGAAACCGATATGGGCATTTTGGCGATGGCCAAGCCAACCAATCCTCCTACAAGGGCAAATGGGACGTGAATCAACACTATTAGAGCATCTGAAATGGTCCCAAACGCGAAAAAGAGTAGCAAAAACGTGATTGCCAAAGCCAGCGGGACCACCAGTTGCAGGCGAGCCATTGCCCTTTCCTGGTTCTCAAATTCGCCTCCCCAGGTTAACTCATATCCTGGTGGTAGGGAAACAGCGGCCTCGGTTTTCGCACTTGCCTCGGCCACAAAAGACCCCATATCACGATTACGAACATTCATACGAATGCCAACGTATCGTCTGGCGCTTTCCCTGGTTATGGCCGCACGCCCTACACCCATGTTTACATCAGCAACTGCGGACAATGGGATTAGAGCTCCATCCTCTAGTGGCAGCATCACCCTTTCGATGGCCCCGACGTCTTCCCTTGTAGATTGTGGCAAACGCACTACTACATCAAACCGCTTTTCCCCTTGCCACATTTCTGAAGCTACATGGCCTCCCATGGCGGTTTCGATAAAGTCTTGTACATCTTCCAAATCCAGGTCGTATCTGGCCAAAGCGGCCCTATCTGGTTGGACTGCAATCTGGGGTACTTCTCCAGATTTTACTATCCCAACATCGGCCGCTCCAGGAACCGTCAGGATTTGATTCTTCACCTGCTCAGCGAGCTCTTGCAGTATTTCCAAGTCTTCGCCGTAGATTTTTACCGCTATCTGGCCGAATTGACCTGATATGTTTTCGTTAACGTTATCCCTGATTGGTTGGGAAAAATTGTATTCAATTCCTGGTATTTCCATCAGGTTGACGTCTATTTCAGCTATCAGGTCATCTAAGGTTTTTTTATCAGGGCGCCACTCTTTCATAGGCTTTAACTTTACAAAAACCTCAAAGTTATTATTTAGGGTGGGGTCTGTCCCATCCTCAGGACGACCGATTTGGGTCAGCAACCCCGTTATTTCAGGTGTTCGCCTCATCAGATCCTTGATTTTTGGCGTCAGTTTTCGTCCTTCTGTCAGCGATATGTTTTCAGGCAGAGTGAAAGTCACATATAGCGAGCCTTCGTTCAATTCTGGTAAAAATTCTGACCCCAGTCTTGGCATTAAAACTAGCGCAGACGCCATTGCTCCTGCCGCCAAAATACCAATAGCTACTGGGTTTTTTAAGCTAAATGAAAGTACAGGCTTGTAAAGTTTCCTGCTCCAAGTGACCAGGGGGGATTGCCTAGGTGAAATAGGCCTCTTTGACATTGATAACAGGCTTAAAACCGGGACCAAGGTGAAGCTGACTACCAATGCCCCAACTAAGGCGCTGACTACCGTGTGAGCCATTGGTCCAAACATGCGGCCTTCAACCCTTTCAAGTGCAAAGATTGGAATGTAGGCCGCGATTATTATTAACAAAGAAAACAATGTAGGCCGCGCAACTTCGGATACTGCCTGTGCAATCCGTTTTGAGGCCAATTTTTGATTCTGAGGCGGGTCTCTTGATAGCCGGAAAAACAAGTGTTCCACTATAATTACGGCACCATCTACAATTATTCCAAAGTCCACGGCCCCCATGGATAGCAGGTTTGCTGACATGCCCTTTGTATGCAGATACAAAAATGAAGTCAGCAAAGAAAGGGGGATTACAGCGGCGACAATTAAGGCTGCCCTTAGGGAAAATGTGAACAAAAACATCACCAAAGTAACTAACAGGGCACCTTCTGTAAGATTGGTGAAGACGGTCTTCAACGTGGTGTTTACCAATTCGGTGCGGTCATAAAATGGCTCTATCAAGACCCCATCTGGTAGGACCCGCTCATTTAAATCGTCAATCTTGTCTCTTAAGGCTGCCAGTACCTGTGAAGGGTTTTCGCCACGGCGCATCAAGATGATTCCTTCGACGGTATCTTCGTTGAAATCCCTTGTGACAACCCCTTGCCTAGGGGCGTAGCCTTCTAAAACCGTGGCAACGTCTTTTACTCTGACGGGCACTCCGTCATTGAAGGCTACCCTAACTGCGTTTATGTCTTCGAGATCATTGAATATGCCCAGACTGCGGATTACAAAGGCTTCTGAGCCGCGCTCCACGTAACCGCCAGATGCGTTGCCGCTTGCCTTTTCAAGCGCATCGAAAATCCCATCAAGACCGACTCCCAAGGAGGCCATCTTTGCAGGATCTGGGATTACCTGAATCTGGTATTCCAACCCGCCATAGGAAACTACGTCTGCTACTCCTGGCACTTGCATTATCCTTGGCCTGATTGTCCAGTCCTGGATGGTTCGAAGTGCCATCGGATCGGAGCCACTTACGGTGTAACGATAAACTTCGCCAATTGGGGTGGCTAGTGGGCCCAGACTCGGCGATATGCCGTCGGGCAGTTCGGCATCTGGTAAGCGTTCTAAAACCCTTTGCCTGGCGCGTTCAGCTTCGACTCCATCTTCAAAAGTCAAAGTCACAAAGGACAGACCAAATAGGGAAATGCTTCTGAGTCTGAAAAGTTCGGGGGTCCCATTTAAGGCCCTTTCCAAGGGGATGCTGACCCTTCTTTCGACTTCTTCTGTTGGTTGTCCTGGGTAGAGTGTTATCACTTGAACTTGGGTGTCAGTTGGATCTGGAAAGGCCTCAATTGTTAAGTGTTTGAAGGCATAAAGGCCCCAAACCACGATAACTCCGGCAAGGATGAATGAGGCCACTTTGTTTTTTAATGAAAAGCGGACCAGTTGATCGATCATTGGAAATCCTTATGAGAAGAATCAGTCAAGGGATCGTTAGTTAGGCTACTGAGCTAAAGCCATTGCGTTGTGCAGTAGAATGGCGCCTTCAACTACGATGGTGTCGCCTACTTCAAGGCCTTCAAAAACTGGCAGTATTCCGCCTCTTACTGACCCAGCGACTATCGGTTGCTTTTTGAACACACCGGTGCTTTTTTCTATGAAAACCGACTGTACTGTTCCATCGGAAAGCAAGGCTGAAGCGGGTATTTCAACTAATCCTTTCTTTGCCTTGGTTTCGAACCGCACGTTTGCATAGATATTTGGGCGCAGAAGTCCTTCTGGATTTTCCAAGCTGACCCTTATTGGGACAGTATGGCGACTTGGGTCTACAACTGATGAAACCATGTCAACTTTCCCTTCCATTTTTACTCCTGGGAGGGAAGGGCTGGTAATTTCAGCTTTGGCCCCTACAACTACGTCAACAGCGTCTGCTTCAAAGAGATCTGCAACTACCCAAACAGTGGTTAAGTCAGCAACAGTGGCCAAAGACTCCAAAACTTCAGGTCCAACTTCTTGGCCTGAGGTAACCCTTTTTTCCACTAAATATCCGTCTATTGGTGATTGCACCGTGTATTCGCTGTGGCTATCTTCGCTGACCTTTGTGGCCCCAAGCTTGGCTGCAGCTAGGCGTCTAGCTAGGACCGCCTTTTGGTGGTCTTGCCTAGCAGCAATCTCTTCTTTGGCTGGTAGAGCGCCTGCTTTTACCATGGCTTGCACTCGGGCGAGGTTTGCCTTTGCAACAGAAACCTCCAAATCAGCTAGGTTTAGTTCCGCTCGAAGTTCGGCTATATCCCGACTAGCCACTGAAAACAGTGGGTCTCCTGCTGCGACCGCTTCTCCAAGCTCAACATGAGTTTTGATTACTCGACCAGCTAAGGGGGCTCCAAGCTTATTGGCCCTTGATTCGTTGATTTTTACCCTAGCTGGTACAGCGTCTGTCCACCTGTCCTGGGCCAATTCAACTTGGCCAAGTTTTAAGACCTTCCATGCAGGGGATTCACTTGATAAATCAATGCCATCTTCGTGGTGGACCACCCCAACAGGTTTGGCCGGAACTGGTGGCGCTGGTCTTTGAAAACTGGCAGCAGCAATTACCGACACGGTGCTTATTGCGATTGCCCCTCCGATTCCAATCAATCCCTTTAGTTTGCCATTTGTTGTAGTAGACTTCGTGTTCATAGTAACCCCCTTAATAATCAGCGGTTTTGTACTATCTCCGCATCTAAACCAAGTGCCATTCGTAATTGATTAGTAACAACAAAAATCTGGTACTGAATGTCTATTACTTTTAATCCCAAGTTAGTATGGGTCCTGCGAGCAAGCAAAAGGTCAGTCATTGATTTTGTGCCCTGGTTGAAGCCTTTCACAGTTCCCTCCAGCACTGCAGTTGATTGTTGGACTGCCTCAGTTGAAAAGAGGGCGTTTGTTTTCGTTAAAGCGGCTAATTGGGTGTTCAATTCTGCTATTTCAGCTTCGGCCTCACGCTTTAATTGCCGTTGAAGTGCCCTTTGTTCAATGGCTTTAGCCCCAGCAGCTGCAGCTTCATGCCGTCCCGTATTTGCAAAGGTCAAAGGGATGAATATCCCAACAGAAAAGGTATGCGAAAGGTTATCGGCTATGGTGAAGCGATCATGTGTGTATCCAACAAAAATAGACGGATCTGGGATTTTATTTCGGCTGGCCAGTCGCTGCTCATGCTCTGCAACTAATGCCAGTTGTCCTAGTAAAGCTATGTCCGGTCGTGAATGTTCTGTGCTGACATCGGTTGGCAAATTTGGCGCATGTTCCAGCAGTTTGGCCAATGTTGGTGATTCGCTGTCGGCGATTTCACAAGAAATTCCTAACAGCGCAGTACAGCTGGCAAGTGCAGCTTGATAATCAGTGGTTGCTTGCCTAGCGTCAGTCACAAGTTCGAGGCTGTCTAACTGCAGACGGCTATAGTCATTTGGCGATATGTCACCCAGCAGAAGGCGTTGATTTTCAAGGTCCAAAATCGTTTGATTTTCAGCTGCTTGGCTAGCCAGGAGAGCTGCCTTTTCTTTGAAATAGAGAACGCGACCTATTGCCTTGCGGACATCATGAATTCGTTGTGCCGCAGTGTGGACCAACTCGATTTCTGAAGCTTTTTTAGCCGCTTTCGCGCTTGAAATCCTGGGCCTTCTTTTACCAATCTCAAAGGTTTGTTCCAGGCTAAATTCATAATAGGCGACTTCGTTAAAACCCAGGCCTCTCGAAACTGTTTTGCCCGCCGGCATGTTTCCCATGGAAAATTCAAAGCTGGGATTTTGAAAGACGCCAGCTTGTTTGATTTGAGCTGAAGCGGCATCAACATTAGCTTGGGCGGCTGAAACCATGACATCGTTTTGTAAGACCCAATCGACCAAAAGTTCAGGTGATGTCATAAGGTCCCAGGGTGAAGGGGTGCCTATTTCGGTGGCAAGAGAACTGGATGGAGCCAGAGCTAAAAGCAGAATTGCTAATCGAAAACTAAAGTTTTTAGGCAAAATTTGGCCTCCAAGTTCAATCCCCAGAATTCAGATTCAGCAAGAGGCGTGCCATCAGTTTAACCAGTGGAAATAATTGGATAGAGGTTGTCATTTAAGCTGATGTGAACAGAGGTTTTATTAAGTTTCTTTAAGTTTTTAGTGTGTGCAATGCAAGAGAATTTCATTGGGTTGGAGCAGAAGCGGAGCACTTATAAAACCTGGCCTTGTCTGAGTCTGGCAAGGCTAGCTCACATGATGGTGGTACTGTAGTGCTAGCGTTAGTTGGTTCACCCAGTATGGGCTGACCGGGAGCTTTTAGTGCTAGGTAGTAGTCTCGGTTTTTAGGGATGCATTCGTTTAGGTCAGTACCACTGGGACATTCTATCCAGATTCGCACACCGTCAAAGACTTCGCGGGTGTCGAATCGATGATCCAGGGCCTCGTGCAATAGCTCATTACGCCTTAAGTCTTTGTCAGCACGAATGGTTCGATAATAGTTCACGGTTTCTGCCATGCTTGGCATGTTTGTTACTACGGGGTGGGCGTCGTTTGCAATCAAGCGTTCAAAGGTGGAACCATTGGCTTGATCTCCAAAAACATTAGGAGCCGGCAGTTTTACTGTCAACAACACCAGTAGCACAGCACCAAGCACAAATGGAAGTATTGTTCGTAGGTTACCCTTGATGGAAGTTGGTGCAGCTTGGGTGCGTTGAAGGACATCTTGGAAAGTTGGATCAAGGCCAAATATCTGGCCTACCCCAAATGCCCCTATCAGAGCGGCAAATCCGGAGACAAGATTGATGTAGTAGCCGCCGTTTACTATGCTGAACTTCCAAATCGTCACTATCCCTAAGGGTACCAAAATCATGCTTCCAGCTAAAAAGAGCATTGGGAGCGTTCTGTCGAGGACTATGATTGCTGCAAATCCCAACAAGACGAATACCAGCCCGCCAAGTGTGGAACCTGGTTGAAGTTGGTATCCCATTTCAATCATAAGTTCAGCTAGGGTGTCTGGAATCGATGGTCCCCCCATTCCCGTACTAAAAGCAGTAAAAGCGCTAGAGGCTCTGATTGCAGTCACTACTGCGCTTACTATCGCCAGTGGCCTGTAGGAGGGATCTCTGAAGGCCTTGTAGGCTAGTAATAACACCGCTAATCCAAGGGGAATCAAGGCTAAAAAGGACGACATTGAGGCCAGCAAAAACAGCAACCCCAAGTACACAGCAGTTTTGATTTCGAAAGTCTTAGGCTCGGTATTAAGTTTGCGAAGCAGACGGAAAACTAGCAGTAACATTACAACTGCCAAGTCCCAATCACCTAGGTCCTGTATGCCCATGCGGACACGGCAGCCAGCCGCGTACCAAGAAGCTGCTACCAAACCTCCAAGGCTTCCCCCAAGGTGTCGACCTTCCAAGAATATCAGTAACGAGGCCAGGACCACCCAAGTTGCGGGCACAAGTTTGATTACCCAGGGTTCCATGGATAGAGACAGCAGAGGGTGTAAAACTAGATACTGCAACGACGGGTGGTTCCAATCGTTTAAGGGCTTTAAGGCAGCTATAATGATGCGCTCAACTTCGGGGCCAATCCCTATGGGCGCTGTTACCATGGGGATTAAAGCTATAACTGCTAGGGCTATTACCAAGGTAGGGAGCGCAATTTTTAATGCCCTAGCTCCCCTGGGGAAGGGGCGCAATATCGAAATGGCAATGGCTCCAAGCAAAACGAGGCCTAGATACAAAAAAACATCGCTTACGTCATATCCATGCGGGATGGTTCCTTCAGCTGACCCGGAATAATGGAGGATAACAAGCGATAGTCTTTCAACAAATTCCCACATGCACCCCCCAACGTGTTGCTACTAGATCTGACATTCTAGGAAAACTTACGACGCAGTCCTCAAAACCGTCCTGTTAGCAGACCGGCAGATGGGCGGACAATTCTAACAATGGTTTCGATTCCGGATGCTTTGTGATACTTGGCCTTTAGTTCCGAACAAAAGTTATCGGCGGCGTCCTTGTGGACCAAGTTGACTGTATTGCCCCCGAATCCAGCCCCTGTCAGCCTGGCGCCTACGCACCCTTCGATGCCAGAGGCAATTTGAACCAAGGTATCCAATTCCTGGCATGAGACCTCGTAGTCTTTGGCAAGACTCTGGTGGGACTGCCGCATCAATTGTCCTGTTAAATGAACATCTCCTGCCTCGAAGGCATCTGCTGCCTTGGTGGTGCGCTCGTTTTCGCTTATCGCATGGCGAAGGCGTCTGAATGAGACCTCAGATATCCTGTCTTTAACAGAATTTAGCATGTCCATCGAAACGTCTCTGGCCACCTTAACATCTGGATACGACGAGATAATTGTCTCCATTCCGGTCTTGCATTCAACCTGTCGCTTGGCGTACTCGCCGGCCGCCAAGGAGTGGCGAACGCCGGAATCTGCAACGACCAAAACCCAGTTAGTTGGCGTCGCAACTAGCCTAGTTTCAAGCGAACGGCAGTCGATCAATAGGGCCTTGTCCTTTTGCCCACAGGAACTGGCCATTTGGTCCATAATTCCACATGGAACATGGCAAAAATGGTTTTCAGCGGCCCTTGCAATTATTGCAATGTCTAGGCAGGATGGATTTTCGCAACTCAACGTTTTAGCGATTCCAAGCATTGACACCTCGATGGAGGCTGAGGATGACAGCCCACCACCAGACGGGACGTTGCTTGCTATTGCAACGTCGGCCCCAGAAAAGGGACGCCCAGCTCCTATCCATGACCAGAACGGCCCACACGTGTATGAGCGCCAATCGACCTGCTGAAATGGCTCTAAACCCTCTAAAGCCACCTCGACGGTGCTGTCGTAATCAGCTGCGTAGATGCGCAATATCCCATCCTCTCTGCCTGATGCAACCGCGTAAGATCGCAGGTCAATCGCTGTCGGCAACACAAAACCATCGTGATAGTCGGTATGCTCGCCGATTATGTTGACTCGCCCTCCAGCATCAGCCCAAACCGTGGGGTTAGTGGCAAAAACCTGTTTGAATTTGTCTGTAATTGAATCTAAGGAATGCCTCATAAACGACCTCTTCTTTAATGCTTAAACCCATTGTTTTGGTGGGCGGTATTCTGTGTCAAACTCATCGCGCTCAACCACAAAACACATGCCGCTGTAGGGTCCATTTGGGCAGTATGCAGAGTGGGGCGCCGTGACTAATACTGGCTTCATGGGCTCTAGGGGCATTTCAATGACCCCTCCTTTCATGTCGGACAGCACAAGCGTCACAGAGCCGGAAATCAAAAGAAAAAGCTCTGGACAGGTGTGGAGTTCTAGTTCCTGAACATCGGCCAGTGAACCACCTTCTGGACTGTAGGCGCCCACACGCCAGTGGCCCATATCACCACAAAGCTCGTTCCAACGTTCACCCTCAGGGATGTTCAGTGGCTTGTCGAAGGTAACTTCAGGAAAAGATGGGGTTCTAGTACTGACTTTTCTCATATGTGCCTCCTGGGTGAGAATTCAAACCTGCACACGACCAACTAGAATGGCAAAAGATGTTACAAAATGGAACCTCAAAACCCGAGATATTTAACTGTGTGGGGCAAAAAGTTGTTCTCAATTTATCTGTAACAGGTTAGATTGCCCCGCGAGGAGCTTGTGGTGTGGAGGCATGATGGCAGGTGTTTCAAATCTTAATGCTAGGCGATGGTACATAGCAGTTGCTGCCATTGTGATGCAGCTTTGTCTGGGTACGGTCTATGCCTGGTCTGTTTTTAAGGGCCCCTTAAAAATCGCCCATGGCTGGTCTGAAACAGCGACTCAGGCCACCTTTATGCTACACATATTTTCGCTCGGTACTGCCGCTGCCTTTGGTGGGATTTTGGTGGACAAAAGGGGGCCGAGGCTGGTGGCGACTCTGGGCGGTATATTGTTTGGGTTGGGGACTTTGCTCGCTGGGCTAGCGGACCAAATCAGCAATATGGCTTTGATGTGGGTAGGTTATGGTTTGATTGCCGGTCTTGGAAACGGTTTTGCGTATGTGACTCCAATTGCTACTTTGACCAGGTGGTTTCCGGATAAACGGGGCTTGGTTACTGGACTTGCGGTTATGGGATTTGGTGCTGGCGCCTTTTTTATGGGGCAGATCGGCCCAGTTATGCTTGCGGCCTTTCAAACCGTTGATCCGGCTGGGGTGCTTGTAAGTTCTGGCGTTGCCAAGACTTTTTACATCTGGGGTATCGTGTTTTTGGTCGCAGTTACCTTGGGTGCCCAGTTTTTTACCAATCCTCCGAAGGGGTGGTTGCCAGATGGCTTTACCTTTGCTCCAAATGTGATTTCTGATGCGGCGTCGCTGTCGTTTGCTCAAGCGCTGAAAACCCGGCAGTGGTGGATGCTTTGGTTGATCCTGTTTCTGAATATTGCAGCGGGATTAGGCCTGATTTCTCAACTGTCTCCCATAGCTCAGAAGCTTTATAACCCGTTACTTGAACCTGGTTTGGCTGAAAACCTCGCCACCGCCAAGCTTGCCTGGGCGGGGGGCCTTGTTGTTGCGGTAACGTCAATTTTTAATGGCCTTGGCCGCCTTGGATGGGCCAGGATCTCTGACTATGTTGGGCGAAAACAGGTCTTTTTGGTGATGTTTGCCACCCAAGTGGTCCTGTACCTCTTGTTGGGCGCAGGTTTGGTTTCAAACTACTGGATTTTCATGTTGATTGGGTGCTACCTGCTGGCCTGTTATGGCGGTGGATTTGCCACCATGCCTGCTTTTGCGGCTGATTCTTTCGGGGCCGCAAATATTGGCAGAATCTATGGCTTTATGTTGACTGCCTGGAGTGTTGCAGGCGTGGTTGGGCCCTTGATTTTCGCGCAGATACCAGCCCACGCGCTGTATGTGGCCGCTGGACTGCTTGCTGTTGGTCTTGTGGTGACTATCGGTTTCAGAGCACCGAAGATAACTTGAAGCGTTGTTGGTCACCCCTTGTTGAGCGACCGCAATGGCTCCCAACGTTAGAACAAACAACAGGATCACAGCTAGGTGACATGGGAATTATAGGTTGCGGGGTGGACTTATTTGCATAAGCCTGGAAATATAGGACGACCGTAGTTTGGGCCACACCAGCTTCATGGAAAAACTTTGTCAGGCTGGGGATTAAAGGAAGTGATTATGCGACCTAAAAATATCGTTTTGGGTGTAATCGGCTTTGACTGCCACTCGGTGGGTAACAAAATTCTGGAGACTTTTTTTACTGAAGCAGGCTTTAAGGTGCACAATCTCGGTGTCATGGTGAGCCAGGAGGAATTCATCAACGCTGCCATTGAGACAAACTCCAAGGCAATCATGGTTTCGTCCCTTTATGGGCATGGCGAAATCGATTGCGCTGGCCTGCGGGAAAGGTGCATTGAAAAGGGCTTGGATGACATACTTTTGTACGTCGGTGGAAATCTCGTGGTGGGTAAGACACCGTTTGCCCAGGTTGAAGAAAAGTTCTTGAAGATGGGATATGACAGGGTATTTGGGCCAGACTGTTCTCTTGAGCATGTAGCTGAGTTGCTTCATCAGGACCTACTTTCGAGGGAAGAGAAGGAAGATTAAATGTCTGAAGCTGCTGTGATCTGTGTAGATATAGGGTCAACATGGACTAAAGGAGCCATTTTCAGACATGACGAAGATCGATTTTCCCTAGTTAAAAGGGCCTCGGTAACGACGACTACTGATCACCTGCCAGATGCTTTTTACGGCGTGCTTAATCAGCTTGAGCCCAAGCGTGATTGGAGCGAAGAAGGTCGGGTGCCACTGTACTTTTCCTCTTCAGCCAAGGGTGGGCTCAGGGTTGCAGTAGTAGGCTTGGTGCCCGAAATGTCGCTTCACATAGCTCGTTTGGCGGCATTTTCGGCTGGTGCCAGGGTGGTTGCCTCTTTTCCATATCGTTTGACCCGCTCGTCTGTTGCCGAAATCGAAAGGAGCCAGCCAGATATACTGCTGCTTTGTGGTGGAACAGACGGTGGTAATGAGCGCTATGTAACTGAAAATGCACAGGTTATCGCGGCCTCGGATTTTGGCGGGACCATAGTTTATGCTGGCAATAACTTGGCGACAGATGCGGTCGCAGATGCCTTGGCCAATCGAAAACTGGTCGTTTGTGAAAACTTGATGCCTGAGTATGGCAAGCTAAACACTGAGCCTGTGCGCAATGCCATCAGAACCGTTTTCTTGGATTCGATAGTTACTGGAAAGGGGCTCAGCGAGATCGTTGCCAGGTTTGGTGTCTCGCCAGTTCCTACCCCCCTTGCTGTCTTTAATCTTGTCCAGGCCATGGGCGAACATCTTGAGGATTGGCAAAACTTTGCCGTGATAGATTTGGGTGGAGCAACTACTGATTTTTATTCCTTTTCTGAGGCTTGGTTTCCAGAGTCAGATGCGATTATCAAGGGGATAATCGAGCCAAAGGTCAAGCGCACCGTTGAGGGCGACCTAGGTATGAGGATTAGCGCTGAATCCACCTTTATATCAGGTGGCGATTACCTGCGCACCGCCTTGGGTGATGAGGGGGTTTTGTCCCTTCAAGACTATGTTCATCGCCTGCTGCAAAACCCGGCTCATCTTCCGACTGACCCCAAAGAAATCGAATTTGATCGCCAACTTGCAGGTGCGTGTATCCACCACGCCATGCTTCGACATGCTGGAACCGTTGAAGAGGTGTTTACCACGAAAGGGCCAGTTTTGGTCCAGGCTGGTAAGGACCTGCGCAGGATAGACAAAATAATCGGTACTGGAGGTTACCTGGCCGCTTGTGCCCGCAACCAGCAGTCAGTGCTAATCGGTGACCAAATGCCGGAAGCGGCCGAAAAGGTTCCACTTGTGCCACAAAGCTTTAGCTACTTTGCCGACCGTGACTATCTTTTGCCGTTTATTGGGTGCCTAGCCAAGGATTTTCCCAAGCAGGCGGCACTAACGGCAGTTGATTATTTGGTTCAATCTGGGGATCAAGTACAAATCCCAAGTCCAACCCTTTGCAAAGGAGGTCATTTTCTGTGAGTTTTAACAAGCTTGACATGGATACCTTCAACCAGATCCGCGAGGAGCTTCTTGGTACTTGGCCTACTGGCCAGGGACTAGAGCTTGAAGAGGCCATCGCCTACCAAAAGACGATACCTGAAAGCAAGAACTTCGCGGTGGCTATGCAAAGGGCCTCCAAGGAAGGTAAAACCTTGTTGCAACCAAGGGCTGGCGTGGCTTTGATTCCAGACCACATCGAGTTACTGAAGTATCTTGAAACTGAAGGCGAAGCCGACTTATTGCCAACAACTATCGATGCTTACACCCGTCTGAATCGCTATCAGGAAGCAGCAAACGGTATCGCACGTTCTTTGGAGGCTAAGACCTCGTTGCTAAACGGTTTTCCTGCGGTAAACCATGGTGTTCCTGGGTGCCGACAGGTTACAGAGGCCGTCAGCAAGCCAATCCAGGTTCGCCATGGAACTCCGGATGCACGCCTGCTAGCCGAAATAACGCTTGCAGGTGGTTTTACCAGCTTCGAGGGTGGCGGTATCTCATATAACATCCCGTATGCAAAGAAGGTTCCCTTAAAGAAATCCATCGATGACTGGAGGTATGTTGACCGCCTGACAGGCATCTATGAAGAAAACGGGGTGCACATCAATCGAGAGCCCTTTGGGCCGCTTACTGGAACCTTGGTGCCGCCTTTTATCAGTCACGTTGTCGCGATTATTGAGGGCATTTTGGCACTTCGCGAAGGGGTTAAATCGATAACTCTTGGCTATGGTCAGGCTGGTAACCTGTTCCAGGACATTGCTGCGATGATTTCCTTGAAGGAATTGGCGCACGAATACTTCTTGCGGGAAGGCTTTGAAGATTATGAGTTAACTACCGTTTTCCACCAATGGATGGGTGGATTTCCCGAGGATGAGGCCAAGGCGTTTTCAGTTATTGGCTGGGGTGCGTCGGTTGCAGTCCTTTCCAATGCGGACAAGGTTATTGTCAAATCGCCCCATGAGGCTATGGGGATTCCTACCAAGGAGGCAAACGCTCAGGGGCTGCGTTGTACTAAACAGATGGTCAGCATGCTCCGGGATCAGAAATTCCTGATTAGTGCTGACCACCAGCAGGAAATCGAACAGATCAAGCGCGAGGTAAATTGCATCATGGATGCCGTTTATCGCCTTGGAAATGGGGATATTGAGGCGGGTACCCTTGCCGCGTTTGAGGCAGGGGCCTTGGATATTCCATTTGCGCCTTCGATGTACAATCATGGAAAAATTCTGCCGATGCGTGATAACGAAGGCTTTATCCGCGTTTTCAACAAGGGTAATCTTGCGCTCAGCGATGATGTGATGGCGTACCATCGTGATAAATTGGAAGAGCGAGCAAAGGCGGAGGGACGCAAAGTATCGTTCCAGATGGTTACCGATGATATCTACGCCATCAGTAAGGGTGGTTTGGTTGGGAGGCCTAGATGAAAATAGTTGATGCAGTTTTTTCAAGGGGTTATTCAGCGTTCTTTTTTGATGACCAGAAGGCTATCAAGAGTGGCGCTGGTCATGACGGATTTGTGTATGTTGGGGAGCCAATGACCCCAGGATTCAGTCGAATTCGCCAAGCTGGTCAAAGCGTTTCTGTGATGTTGATCCTTGAAGACGGTCAAATCGCGGTGGGTGACTGCGCTGCTGTCCAGTATTCTGGCGCAGGAGGCCGTGATCCGTTGTTTCTTGCCAGCGAATACGTTCCATTTTTGCAAGAACATATCAGGCCGCTTCTGCAGGGGCTGGAAATTGGCAGTTTCAGGGAAATGGCAAAGCATTTTTCCGAGCTGAAAATCAACAAAAAACCGCTGCATTCAGCGATTAAATATGGCCTGACCATGGCGCTGCTTGATGCCAGGGCCAAGGCTTTGAAGCTGATGCCGTGTGAAGTCGTGTGCCAGGAATACGACCTGCCTGTGATAGCGCAGCGGGTGCCGATCTTTGGTCAGACTGGGGATAACCGTTATGACAATGCCGATAAGATGATTTTAAAGGGCGTCGAAGTGCTGCCGCACGGCCTGATCAACAACATTGACGAAAAGCTTGGGCGTCATGGCGAAAAGCTTCGGGAATACATCAAGTGGCTGGTCAAGCGAGTTGATCACTTGCGTACTTCACCTGACTACAAACCGAACTTGCACATCGACGTTTATGGCAACGTTGGGCCGATTTTCGATAATGACACCACCAAAGTGGCCCAATATCTGGCCTCGCTTGAGCCTGATGCTGGTGAATTGCCGCTTTACATCGAGGGGCCCGTTGACATGGGCGATAGGGGCCTGCAAATAGAAAAACTGCGTGAAATCACGGTAAAGCTTCGGGATCTGGGGTCATCGGTCAAGATTGTCGCGGACGAATGGTGCAATACCATCGAGGATATTCGCGATTTTGCTGACGCTGGGGCCTGCCACATGATCCAGATCAAGACGCCTGACCTTGGTGGCGTCCAAAACATCGTTGAAAGCATCTTGTACTGCCGTGAAAAGGGTGTTGGCGCTTATCAAGGTGGTACTTGCAATGAAACGGACCTGTCGGCCCGCATGTGTGTTCATCTGGCAGTCGCAGCGAGGGCAGAGCGCATGCTGGCAAAGCCTGGGATGGGATTTGACGAGGGCTTTTCCATCGTAAACAACGAAATGGAGCGAATCCTTGCGGTGTTAAGGTATAGAAACGGGGTGGATCATGACTGATGAATTCAGAGTTCTTTCGCCAACAGCCATTCTTGGCTATGGTTTTCCTGAAAGTTCATTTCGCAAAGGTATGGAGCGCAAACCTCACTTGATCGCGGTTGATGCTGGTTCGACTGACCCGGGGCCATACTACCTGGGCGCTGGGAAGGCGTTTACCAACAGGGCCTTTGTAAAGCGTGACTTGCGCTACATGCTGCGTGAGGGTGTGAAAAACAACATCCCTGTCGTGGTGGGAACCGCTGGTGGCTCTGGTGCGTCAGTGCATCTGGAGTGGTGTCGCCAGATTGTTTTAGAGATTGCCGCCGAAGAGAAGCTTAGTTTCAAAATGGGGGTTATCCCAGCGGATGTAAGCAAAGAGACTGTGAAAAAGGCGCTTGGTGAGGGGCGGATTACCCCCTTGGCGTGCGTTCCTGAGCTTACCGAGAGCTTGGTCGACGAAACCACGTATCTGGTGGCCCAGATTGGTCCTGAGCCGATTATCGAGGCGCTAAAGGCTGGTTGCAACGTGGTGCTGGCTGGTCGCTGCTATGACCCTGCATGCTTTGCGGCGTTGCCCATCATGTTGGGATACGACGAGGGGCTGGCCCTGCACATGGGCAAGATTTTAGAGTGCGCTGCAATAGCCGCCACGCCTGGCTCTGGTGCCGACTGCGCCCTTGGTATTTTAAAGAAAGATTCCTTCATCTTGGAGGCGCTAAGTCCCAAGCGAAAGTTCACCTGCGAATCAGCCGCCGCGCACACCCTTTATGAAAAGTCTGACCCATACCACCTGCCTGGACCTGGTGGGGCTATAAATCTTGAAAATTGCTCGTTTACCGACATTGGAGATGGTCGAGTTGAGGTAAGGGGAAGCCGTTTTGAGCCAACCCCGCGATATTTAATAAAGCTTGAAGGAGCCAGGTCAATTGGTTATCGCAGCATCAGCATTGCTGGGACCCGCGACCCAATCATGATCGGATCCATTGATCAGATTTTGGCCGAGGTTAAAGCCCACATCAAAGAGATGTCCCCAGAAGATGACCGCAGCGAGCAGCTTTTCTTCCACGTCTACGGGAAAAATGGGGTTATGGGTCAGCTTGAGCCTTTAGCGACGACGTCCTCCCACGAGTTGTGCATTGTAATAGAGGCTCTTTGCCCAAGCCAGGATGAGGCAGACACCCTCTGTAGCGTCGCTAGATCGACCCTGTTGCATTATGGTTATGCTGGGCGCATTTCGACCGCTGGAAATCTGGCTTTCCCGTTTTCTCCATCGGATATCAAAATGGGCAATGTTTATGAGTTTTCTGTGTATCACCTGATGGATCCTGCCGGGGAAGAGCTGTTTAAGCCAATTATCGAAGATATCTGAGGGCAAAAGGAGTGCAAAATGAAAAGGAGTATTCTGGAAGCTGCCAAGGTGATCAGGTCGAAAAACGCAGGCCCCTTTGAATTGACGTTCGACATCATCTTCAAAGACCGTGAATATTTTGAGCTTTTTAAGTCGCAAAACATAGTGAATCCAGAACTGATTGCAAAGCTTTACAAAATTGACGTCAGCGACGTTTTGGGGATAGTCTGGTTTGCGCCAGCCAATGCAGTTAAGGCCACCATAAAGCGGCCGCTTGCATCTGGTGCTCCAGGTGAAACAGACATCTATGGTGCGCAGCAACATGCGCCTTTGCTAGAGATTGAGTTTTAATGGATAAGCCAGTTTTCTTACAAACCACTAATCAGCAGCATTTTGAAACTCTCTTGTACGCGCTTTATTACGCCCCTAGGGGCCGCCCGCGTCTTTACATATTGGGAGCTCAATTGGCCAATCGATACCTGACGGCAAGCGATTTGCTGGTCGGGGTCATTGGTGGGGAAGGTTCTGGGAAATCAACGTTGATTAAAGGGCTTTTTCCAGGACTTGAGCTTACAAACGACGATGATGGCGTCAATTTGAAGCGAACGCCGATCTATGATTTCTCGCCTGACGACTTTTTTTCAGCCCATACCTTCCACATGGATATTCGCTATGAGCTGGCATTCAGGCAACCATTTGAAATTGTTGATGCTATTAACAAGGCCATTGAGAATGGGCGGCGCGTAGTTGTCGAGCACTTTGACATGATTTACAAGGCGCTTGGCTATAATGCCAACATCATTTTTGCCATTGGAGAAGAGGTAATAGTTACCCGTCCAACGGTTTTTGGGCCAATGCCAGACGCCATAAAAAAGGTTGTTGACGCCACGGCTCGTTATCGGCGAATGGCGCACTCGGCTGAAGATATCACATCGCAAATTCTGGCCACTGATTATGGTTACAACAGACGAGTCCTGCATTCCGATGTGAAGCGCGGTTTTACAATCAAGTTTCCCGAAATTCCAGATATTTCCATTGCAGAAATCGAAGAGAAGGTTAAAAAGGTCATCGCGGCTGATGTTCCAATCTCTATCGCTGGAAAGGACCTGATTAGGATTGGAGACTGGCCTGACACGTTTTGTACAGGCACGCGTACTCACTGCGCAAGGTCAGGTGAAATCGAGAATTTCAGACTGATAAACAGATACATCTACGACCCAATATGGAAGGAATACATGTTGGTAGGCATAGTAGGTGAAAAGTATCAGGCCGGTATCGAAGATATGATCTACTATGAGGAAGAGTAGCTGGAGTTTAGCCTGTTTTTCAGGGGCTTAGCTCTTGTCAGAAGTGAAACACCAATGAGGCTTCCACTTGAAAGATTGGGTCGGTTGCATCTCTGAATTCGCCTTTGTTTATGAAGGCTGCCGCTGCCTTGCCTGGGACTAGCGCACTTCCAATGACGTCAAACGTTAGGTATTGCTTGTACAGGAACTGCAAAAGCAGGTTTGTTTCCACCCCCACGAAATTCGAGCCAAAGGAGTTTTTGTTGTTTTGGGTCCATCCAGTTCCAACTGTGAGCATAGGCTTGAAAAAGCTGCTGTAATTTAACCCAAATGACACGTCCGTAACCACCAAACCTGCGCGATTGAGGAAGAATTTTCCAGCGTCGGCATGCCTTTTTTGCGAGATAAGCTCGTCCATATTGCCGCCTCGGTCTCGAAGCTCGTCTTCGGTCAAGATAATTGTTTTGCTGCGGCTTCTGCCAGAATAGATCCAGCCACCGTTGTATTTGTTTCCGTCCCAGTTATCGTCGGCGCTGAGGGCGAGAAGATTCAAATCAAACAGCAGGTTAAGGTCCTTTATAAGCTTGTGTTCAATGTTCAAGTACCCTTGAGCTGCCCATGCAAGAGTTGTTTCATCACTTCCGCCGGCCCTTTTCTTCGTCTTGCCGTACTGGAAACCAGAGTCAATTCCAAATTTTATCCAATCCCAATTGCCTGAAAAATTGGCGGTGATTGCCATCATGTCGACTGTGCGGCCAACCACTTGTGTGTCGTGGAGTCCCCAAATTGCAGCGTCAAGCTGCACCTTGTCAAATGGCATAAACAGGCGCAGTCCATACAAAATCGTGTCGGAGTTGAAGTTGTTTTTATCAAAGGCAATCCCTTCATAGGTCTGGTCTGGCATCTGTGCCACAATCGCAGTTATCTGACCCCAATTGTGCCTGGTCCACAAGTTTGCCGCACCAAGCCAATGGCCAACAAAAAGGCCAGTTGGGTCAAACAGCCTTTCATAACCAACCCTGAAGCCAATCTTTTGCTTGTCAAAGTTGCCCTCGATGAAGGCTTGGCGAAATGCCATCCTAAACCAGTTGGGGTGGCTGGTATTGTAGTTGTCTGGGTCGTGGGTGGACCAGATGTTGAGCCCAAGTTCGGCCTCGAATACCATCCTCAGCTGTTTTACAGGCGTGACTTCCAGCATTGGTGCAAAAAAGGTCCCAACAACGCCGACATCTTGGTCGTTTGCATTGTAAAACGGAGGAGTCCGGTCAAAGTCCGAGTCATTACGCCACAGGAACAAAGTCTGCATGCGACCGGTGAACCTAGCGTAATCATTGCCAATCCCAAAGCCTTTGCGAGCCACCGGCTTGGCAGCATCATCCACGACCCCTGTCCCAGGCTCCACGGCCGCCTCAGCCGCCACCGTCGTCCCCGCCCCTGGCCCTGCCTCGACAACCACCCATGTTCCTGCCTCTTTCCCCGGCTCCACGGCCGTCTCAGCGTCCACCGCTGCCCCTGTCCCTGCCTCCACTGCCGCCTCAGCGTCCACCGCCACCTCCGCTCCTACCCCCGTCCCTGTCCCTGTCCCCGTCCCTGTCCCTGTTCCTGCCTCTTTCCCTGTCTCCACGGCCGTCTCAGCGTCCACCGCCGCCTCAGCCTCCACCGCCACCCCTGTCCCTGCCTCCTCCACTGCCGTCTCAGCCTCGACCGCCGCCCCCGCCCCCGTCCCTGCCTCCGGCGCCTCCACATCATCAGCAAAAGCCGGGAAGCAGAACATGAAAACAATTGTTGATGTGAATATTGCTTTTTTCATATTCAATCCCCCTAGTTTTTGCCAACGACGAAATCGCCGATGATGAAATAATCCCAATCGTCTTCGTTTTGACCGACGAGCGGAGGCCTGATTGTCACAGTGTGCTCAGCCCCAGGCTCATCACGCTCTGGATAGTAGTAGAGCCACTGATCCTCTTGGTCCCACAAGGCATATCCATCTGAAAGCCACACGAAGAAGCCGTCTGGATACTGCAGTTCAGGCACAAAAATCACCGTTGGAGCAAACGTTTGCTTGCTTTGAAACACTATCTGGAACTCATGTTCCGGGTTTGGAATACCCTTGTCTGGGTCAAAATAGTGCAAATCTGAATAAAAATGCGTGCTTATGGGCTTGCCTGAAATCAGGTGCGCATAAGGCCTGACAAAAGCCTTGTACCCCCTTGGGGCCACAACTCCCTTCGGTTGCTGAACATCCACCAAATACCTGTCAGGGATGATTTCTTTAATCTTTTTGTAGCGTTCAGGTTCATTGGCCTCTTGAATGAATTCAACAAGCGAAAAGTCCTCATGATCCCAGTAGTCACCAAGTTTTGGATCCGAGTCAGGGGTGTATACCCAAACCATGTTACTTAACAGCAACTGTTCGTAGTTTTCATAGTAGTTATCCAGGATTTGCGTGCTGATCTCATATTCAAAGGCACGTGACTGTAGATAACCCGGCGGGCAGTTGAATTGTGCCGCATCACAGGCCGGGTCCAGGAACTTATCCTCGGCAAGCCTGCACTTCTTTAAGGCTCTTTCACACAGCTCATCCAATTCCAAGTAGCGGAAGTTCCAGTAAGTTCCAAATTCGGCTATGACAACCGGGATGTTGTTGTATGCGAATTTCGACCAATCCGCCTTTTCCTGCAGTATTTTCGAGTAGTCCCTGAAGTCGTACTCATCGGTAGCAAACGTCCTTTCAGGGGTGTTTAACCCAATGTTTGGATAAATGTCTGGGTACCAGTGAGGTGACCAAACAAACTTGATTTCGCCAAATTTTTCTTCGTACTCCTTGGCACCTGGTATGTCAGGGGTGGTTGCATACTGCTGATATTGTCCACCAATACCTCCACCAGGCTCGCCAAACAGCACGTCGATGCTATGGGCAGGTTCAAGCCAAAACGTCAGGCGATTCGCGGGAGGATGGTCGTCCCTGGCATAAACCTTCATTATCCCTTCGCCAACGTACTCGTAAAGCGGCTCTAGCGCATTTTTGTCGATCGCTATGTTCAACCCCAGCACCTTCATCAAATCAGCACCATAAAGCCCGAGAGCCTTTCTGGTTTCGTCGGAGTTGTCTTTTGGTAGCAAGGCCAAGTTGGCCTCAATTATCTGTTGTCCAAGCTCACCAACCGTGCTTCCACCTGGCAGCGTTCTCGGATTTCCATCCTCATCCAAAATCACAGCGTCAAGCAGGCTCTTGACCAAATCTGGAGAGCCAAGTTCAAGATAAGCAAGCACAATCGACATTATCAAATAGACAGAAGCTGGCTCGTTAAGAATGTCATAACCAATAACGTTTGGATATTTCTTACCAATGGTGGCAATTTCTTCCCAGGCCCCCCTAAAGCCTTCTAGCAGGGATTCGCGCAAGTTGTTGACCTTTACATAAGTATATCCAGCACTTCTGAGCTCTTCGGCCCTGGCTTTGGCCTCTTCTGGAGTATAGAAAGTCTCGATTTCCACCCCTTCGTCCATCCGGTCCGCGTACCCATATTCAACTGTGCGTCGATCTGGGAACACTTCATCCCCATTGAAGAAAGCGGCGAAACAGATGTTTGTTTGCAGTGACAGACCGTTGTTGATTCCCCACATCTTAAATGGCAGCCCATCGTATGTATCAGTCGATTCAAAGGCAGCCGGAGGCAGATATGGTTCCATGCGGTTAAGTTGGGCAATTATCTTTTCTTCCATCTCAGGTGTGATGAGTGGCTCATCCAAACCTGCCATCACACGAGCCACCAGCTCAATAATTTTGAAAAGATCCGAGGTTATAATTTCACCAGTTTTGTTAACTGCCGCCCCAAGCAGTTTGTTGACGCCCCAGTAAGGGGATGCAAAGTTCTTTTCAGGCAGGCACACCTGACTTGCCCAAATGGGCGCACCATCGCCACTCACGCGATCATTGAATCCTGCACGATATTTTGCGGCCTGGACCTCAGGAGGATCCGATGGGTCAATCCCCAGCTCTTTCCGTTTGCGTGATGGAAAGATAGACCACAGCATGTTCATAGGGTCACCCTGAGGGCAACACTCAGCTTTCCAACTATCGGTGCAAACGATGTCCGTGACCTTACCATCGGGATTTATTGCAAAATTGTCTTGGGTGTAATTGCAGCATTGCTGGCAGACTGGCCAGTTGCTGTACAGGCTGTAAAACGTCCTAGCCCACAGGTTTTCATGCAGGTTGATCATCACATAGATGTCATATTTAGCCGCTAGTTCGACCAATTTATCAAAGTATTCAAGGTATTCTCGGTCCGGCTTGAATTTCTTTTCAGGATATACAGTCTCCCATAACCACAGCAGCCTAACCGAGTTAAACCCAAGGCTTTTGATTTGTTTAAAGTATTCCTCGGCTTTGGCAAGGCTAAATGGCCGCCCAACATAGGAAAACGGCAGCTCTTCACCGTTTTGCATGGCTTCGATCTGGTCACCAACGTGCCCATAATAGGTCTGCGGTGTCTCGTCATGGCGGGTACTCCTGACAACTGGCACCTTGATATTTCCTCCAAGATTGATGCCTTTAATGTTCAGATACCTGCCGTCGGAGTCCTTAAACCACGTCAGATCTGTAACGATGGGCTTTAACCCTTCGTTCAGCTGTGGCTTACCGTCGTCACACCCGACCCCTGCTATCACCAGCACGACAGCCAGTGAACTAAGCTTCCAAGAAAAGCGTGTCATAATTACCCCCGAGCGACCAAGAGTTGGCTTAGTGAACTTCGTTCGCGGGAACTAGGATAATCGTTTGCGGCTCTTAAGGGTAGCAAATAAAGGTACCAAATAATGCATTTGTGGGGTCAAGTATAGTGGTTATTTCCAAAACTGACGACAGAATGGGGGATTTTGGGTTATTGACTAGCTTTGAGAGTTGTTTTAAAAGATCGCAGGTACTAAAGAGTTGGCCAAATGAAAAAGACATCTGTACGCGTGGTAATCGGGCTTTTACTGACCTTGTTTGCCTTTGGCAGCAGCTACATGCCCAAAAAGACGGGCCAAGCCCCTGAGTTTCAACCAATTGAGAGGGTTGCTGAGAAAATTCCGTTGAACGAAGGGTTTGCTGCCATTGATTATGGGGTTATCGCGCTGTATGCCCTGATAATTGTTGGGGTTGCGTTAATTGTCTCAAGACCCAAAAAGGGCCAAGAAAGAAGCGAAGAGGATTATTTTTTAGCTGGAAAATCGCTTCCTTGGTGGGCTATTGGGTCGTCCCTTATCGCCGCCAACATTTCCGCCGAACAATTCGTCGGGATGTCAGGTTCTGGCTTTGCCATTGGATTGGCCATTGCGACTTACGAGTGGATGGCTGCCTTGACCCTGATCATCGTGGGAAAGTACTTTTTGCCAATTTTTATCGAGAAAAAGATTTATACGATCCCAGAGTTTGTTGAAAAGCGGTTCAACACAACGCTGAAAACAATCTTGGCGGTCTTTTGGCTGGGGTTGTACGTCTTTGTAAACCTGGCCACGGTTATGTATCTTGGCGCCTTGGCTATGACCACCATCACAGGTGGCGCGTTGCCGTTGTGGGCTGGCCTGCTGATCTTGGCTTTCTTTTCGATTGCCTACTCCATCTGGGGTGGCTTGGCCGCAGTTGCCTGGACCGATGTCATACAAGTCGTAGTTTTGGTATTGGCTGGAATTGTAACAACTATCTTGGCTTTAAATGCCGTAGGAGGCTCGGTTGCAGGCGGGTTTGCCGAGATCGTGTCCGCCGCGCCTGACCATTTTGCAATGATCCTGTCAAGGGACCATCCAGAGTTTCACAATCTGCCTGGTATCGGTGTTCTTTTGGGTGGTATGTGGGTGGCAAACCTTTACTATTGGGGCTTTAATCAGTACATCATCCAAAGAACGTTTGCCGCCAAGAGCCTGCAAGAATCCCAACGAGGCATCGTTTTTGCGGCAGTTATCAAACTAATCATCCCGTTGATCGTCGTCATTCCTGGAATCGCAGCCTATGTGATGTACCAAAAGGGGATGATCAGCATGCCTTTGATGGATGATGGCTCGGTCAAGAACGACGCCGCTTATCCAACGCTGCTGAATCTGCTGCCCGCGGGCGTGAAGGGTATCGCTTTTGCTGGATTGATTGCTGCGATTGTTTCATCGTTGGCCTCGATGTTGAACTCGACGGCGACCATCTTCACAATGGACATCTACAAGCCGTACATCAACAAGGGTGCCAGCAGCAGAAGGTTGGTCAATGTTGGGCGACTGACTGCGTTTGTTGCCTTGATTATTGCAGTGCCCATGTCGCTTATCATGAGTCAGGCAGGGCAGGTGTTCCAAGTTATCCAAGAATACACTGGCTTGGTAAGTCCTGGAATTTTAGCGATTTTCCTGTTGGGGCTGTTTTGGAAAAAGGCAACTACCAAGGGCGCTATCTGGGGCGCGATCTTGTCGATTGTGTTCGCGCTTGCTCTAAAGATTCCTGCCAAATTGGGATTGATAGACTTGCCCTTCATGCACCAGATGGGATTGACCTGCCTGTTTACCATGGGGGTAATTGCAGTGGTCAGCTTCCTTGAGCTGGGCACGAAAGACGACCCCAAAGGTATCGAGATTTCTGCCGGGATGTTCAAGACGGATTCTGTTTTCAATATCGTTGCTTACGCCATTTGCATCATCTTGGTTGGCTTGTATGTGATCTTCTGGAATTCGGGGATGGTAACCAAGGTGTTTGGGTTGTAAGGTTTGGGAATTACTTGGTGTTTGGCCTGTTGGACGTTGGAGTCACTTCCAAGCCGTTGGAATCACTCCCAAGTCGTCAGAATCACTCCCAAGTCGTCAGAATTTCTTCAAGAGGCTACTTTAAAAGCTCGCGCACAACTCCCAGATCGGTATCAGCAATCCCACCTGTACGCACGCAGACGATGTGATCCTGCCGATCTGTAAAGATGTGAATTGGGACCGTCGTGTCCTCGTCCAGGCCCAAAGATTTGGCAAACTCTTCAAGTTCCGAAGGATTTACCATTCTTTGCTGCTTTATTGCCGCTAATTCTGGGCGCCTAGTCATAAAAGCCTGCAACACTTTTTCATCTTCGTCTATGGAAAGCAGTTCCAGGTTTATATCTGTGCCAGTTCCAAGCTTTGCTTTATGCCACGAAAGGATGTGTAAAAGCTCGGCAATACAGGGTTTGCACCAAGTTGCCCACATATTTACCCACCTGGGATGCTCGCCCGTCGTTTTGCCTTGATTTAGCAACTGGGTTTTAGGCAGCGTCAATTTTGGCCCAACACCAGGCTCGAATTTAAGCGAGCACCATCCCTGAGGGATTACTGATGCAGATGCAGTTACTGCGTTTACCCTGGGCCTGCTGGCAGTTTCGGTAGAGCGGCCGGCCTCGGCATTAAAGACTTTTTTGGCGCCTTCCATCGCCTTTTCACAGCCCGTAAAAAGTGCTGCCATGATGGCCAAACCAACGGTAATCTTTGAAAGAAAGCTAAGGGACATCTCTTTTCACCACAAAATCATAGACGACAGTCAATCCAGGCCACGAATGCAGAGCGATTCAAGGTCTTGCTGTTACAAGGCTCCCCTGATCTGCTGCGCTTCCAATCACAAAATTCCTTTTCAAGTTGGGCAAATTCCTTTCCAAGCCAAAGCATTCCCGCCACTTGGTCAAAGTCTGGGTCCCGGTATGACGCCTTCAGGTGGTTGTACAGAGCTGTTGCCCGTCTTTCCGAAAGCTCGCGATTGAATTCGACAGAACCTTCCGGCGAAGCCCTTGCAACTATTAAGAAATAGCTGGCACCACGCCTGTCAGCAAAAATGTTGTCGATTAAGTTGATTGCGTCCACATCTAGTTCGGCGCTTGACACATCAAACTGGATGATGCCGGCACGATCAACCATGGGGGTAAACAGGGCGTTGAAGTCAGGCCCAGACATTGCGGCTACGCTTTGGGCGTCCATGGGTTTGCAACCGCGGCCACCGCCTTCACGAATGATGCCGCAAGAGGTGAGCACACGTTTCAAAATCGTGCGCAGTTCAGGCGTGCAGTAGGATTCATCAGCAGCAGATGCAACGCCGACGGGGCTTTCGACCGACTCTTGGGCGCGTTCAGTGGCCGCGCCAAGCCAAGATGCAACCGTCAATGACATCGCCAGGAAAACAACTACGGCAATGGCCGCATGAATGATAATCTTTTTCATGGCTTACTTACCTCCTTTGGCACCGGCTTCAAGCAGCCTTCCCAAACCATATTCAAGCCCCAGGTCCATGTCCTCATCGCACAGGCGGCGATTGTTCACATAAAGCTGTGGCGTCATGATGGGAAGTGAGTTTGCCATGATCCAGCGCAGGCTGAGGTTGAGCTTTTGCTTGGTTTTAGCTGTGTCTATGCACTGTGAAACCTCGCCAAATTGTTTGAGAATCATCGTCTTCAAGGCATCTTGGCCCTGTTCCTTTGCAACTCGGCGGATTTCAACGTTGTTTTCCAGGGCCCAATCAATGACAGGCTCTGGGTCCTTTGCACAAAGAATGGCGCGTGAAACCATGCAAGCGCCATGGTGAACTGGTTGCTTCAACATCCAGTTGCATTCGCTGTCCAACGGGAAAAGTACTGTTTTTACAGATATTTTCTTGGAAAGCTCGCTGGTGTTGAAGTGATTGCGAAAGACCAAACATGATGGACACAGCGGGTCCATAACCTCGATTGCTGGCGTACCCTGGCCAACTGCCGGGAGCATGATTGAGCTGCGGTCTTCAGGCTTTACCAGCTCGCCACAGTTGCGTTCCTGGTACTCAGGTTTTAGCTGCAGGTACATGATGATTGGGATCATCACGAACAGCAAGCCTTCTGCGAACCAAATGCCGTACCTCAGGAGCTGATTTCTGAGGTGATGCGGGCCAGGTTCAGTTTCTGGTTTGGCCAAAAAGAACTGCACCAAGGCGGATAGGAAAAGGCCAATGGACGCGATGTAGATGCCAACACACATCTTGCAGACTTCACCAACCTTTGTCACCGAGATGATGTAGTACACAATCGAGGTGATCAGCGGCAATAGTGAGGCGGCAATCAGGTATAACGTGTCTCCACGTTTCTTGTCGCGTCCCAAAATCAGGTGTTCAAGTCCTATAAAAATCATATAGATGAACACCGCAAGGCCTGGCAAGGCGATAGGGATACCACCCCAGGTCCAGTCTCGCAATACCGATGAATACGGGCTCATCATGACTGCATAGCAGCCACTGGTACCCAATTCATCCCGTTCAGATGTTCCTGGCACGTAGGAACAGGTGATTGAGTGCACCTGCCCGTCAAGATGCAGGAAAAAATCGTACGTTGATACGCCTGCAAACCAAGCTCCCCCAACGGCGAAGAGGATAAACAGCACCAAAGTAATCTTTGTGCGCAGATTCGTCATATCAGACCTCGTTGCACCAACAAAAAACATCCGGAAAAGCCCACCCAAACGGCAGCATGCGAGAGGCTCGTAGTTGTAATTCGGGGCAGCTCTCTGCCGAGGCGGGATCGTACCGCTAAACCTTGGTTTATGGCAACTTGGCGCACAAAACTGCTAGTCTTGGGCCGTGGTCAGGTAGGGATTGTGGGAGAACTCTACAAGACAGGGAAAAACGTTTATCATCAGCCTCGGTTTTGAAGGGTGGAGGGAATGAACAAAGGCCTAGTTTTTAAGTTTTCGTTTACCATGGCTCTGATGCTGGTTTTGTTGGGACAACAGGCAAATGCAGAACAAAGTACGGCGCTTACAGACGTCAACCAGCCGCTGCCAAAGGCTGTTTATGACGCTTTCAAGTCAATTCGCAACGATCCAGACCCAGAACAGTTGGTACAGCATTCGCACTATTGGGTCTCAAATGAATCTGCCCACTATGTCTGGCATCCCTTGATCAAGGATTTGGGCGGCGCCTTGATGGGAGTTGGGGCTGACCAGATTTACCTGCTAGCAGGGTGGAGCAGGCCAATCGTCATCATCCCCTTGGACTTTGACCGCGAGATTGCTCGTCTGCACTACGCATATGGCGCGGCCTTAATGACCGCCAAGACCCCAAAAGAGTTCATCGCCATGTGGTCCAAGGGCAAGGAAGCAGAGTTTTTGGCAGCCATTCAGACTCATTTTGCATCTGATGCTGACGCAATATCAAAGGCTTACCAACGTGGCCGTAAAAGCGTTCACGGACGTTTAAGGCGGGTCGCCAAGAAATATAAAGAGCTTGGAATTCCAACGTTTTTAACCACTCAGGCCGATTATGAATACATCCAGACCATGTGGAAGAACCAACGTGTTTTTCCGGTCTGCGGTGATTTAACTGCTGACCGCGCAGTACTTGATCTAGCCAAGGCACTAAACCAAACAGGCATCAAGTTACAGATTTACTATCCCTCAAACGCCGAGCACTATTTCCCCTACGACGCAAAGTACCGTCGCAACATGCTGGCCCTCCCATTCGGTGACACCGGCGTCGTCTTACGCACCCGCCAAATGGGATTCCTAGGTCTAGCCGAAGAAGGCGACTACCACTACAACATCCAATCAGGCGCAAACTTCCACTACTGGCTAAAAAACACCAGAATTCCCGACCAATACAGAATGCTAAGGCAAAGGACCAAGACAGACACCCCCGGATTGTCGGTCATGGACAAAGAGCCATCCCCGGCCAAGAAGCCGCCAGAGATTGCAGAGATGCCGGAGTAGGGCTGGGGCAGGAGACAGGGGCTGGGACGGGGATCAAGGGCGGTACAGCAACGTCACCCACGAGTCTTCAGTCATGGAAGCGTGTCTTTTCAGGCCGTGTGCTTGAATCTCACGATCTACGGTCTCTTCATGCTCAGCCAAAATGCCCGACAAGATTAACCAACCACCATCTGCTACCGCCTGACAGATCGGCTTTGCCAGTCGAACAATTGTATGGGCGACCAGATTCGCCACCACAACATCGAACTGCCCCTCACCACTGCCAACCCCAGCGCTAGTAACCGTCATCCGATCAGCCACACCATTTCTTACGGCATTCTCACGAGCCTCAGCTAGGGCATCCAAATCAACCTCAATGCCCACAGCCCTCTTGACCCCCAACAACAACGCCCCAATCGCCAAAATCCCAGACCCAGTCCCAACATCCAGCAAACTATCTACAGTCGTTTTCTCAACAATTTCCTCAATCAATGACAGACAGGACGCCGTTGTAAAATGCGTCCCAGTCCCAAACGCCATTCCAGGATCAATCCGCATCACAATGCGATCAGTCTCAGGAGGCTCTTCCCAGGAAGGACAAACCATAAGCCGCATTCCAATCGCAGTAGGTTTCCAAGTCGCCTTCCAGTTCGCGTTCCAGTCCTGCGCCGGCACATTCTCAATCGAAACTTTATGCGCCAAAATGCCTGGAAACCTAGCCTCCAGCCTTTGCAAGAAGCCCTGGAAATCATTTTCCAAACTCAGGTATGACTTTGGTAACCAAGCAGTAAGATCCACCTTCCCGGACTTGTTTTTAGGGGCCTCCCCCCACCACTCAGACGGGTCTCCTGAAATAACTTCCCCCTCGCCATCAGCAGGAAAAAGCCCCGGATAACTCTCCTGAACCCCAGAAGCACCAGCCTCAAGCAACCAATCAACCACCAAGTCCTGGGCAGCCACTGGAACAGTAACGGTCAACTCAACCCACTCTTGATTCTCAGCCATGAAACAAACTCACGAAAACGCCACGGTAAAGTATCCAGCCCAGCACAAACAAGTCAAGGCTGGCGGTGGCGTTGTAATCATTTGTAGCTCTGGTGAGGATGTCATAATTTCCTCAAACACTTGAATGAAAGTCCCACAAACACTTGAATGAAAATCCCTCAAACACTTGAATGAAAGTTGTTCAAATGTTTGAAAACATGTTATAACCCGTTTGGTTAGGAATGAGGCGAGACTTATGAAGAAGTATTTGCCAAGGATTATAGATAAATTACTGAGTGAGAGATTAGAAGCCAAAGGAGCTGTTTTATTGGAGGGCCCCAAATGGTGTGGTAAGACTACCAGTGCCAAACAGATTGCAGCTAGTTTCATATCAATGGATCAACCTGAAATGATTAAGCAATATCAATCTATGGCTGAGCTTTCTCCGCTGGCACTATTGGAGGGTGAGACTCCGAGGTTAATAGACGAGTGGCAAATAGCTCCAAATTTATGGAATGCGGTTAGATATGAGGTTGATCAGAGAGATGAATTTGGCCAATTCATTTTAACAGGTTCTGCCGTTCCCGCAGAAATAGGTGAGTCTATGCACACAGGGACCGGCAGGATTTCAAGACTTTATATGAGACCTATGAGTTTGTATGAGTCTGAGGATTCAAACGGCAAAGTTACAATCAGAGATCTATTCGCAAATCAGGAAATATCTGCTAAGAGCGATACCGATTTGGAGGAAATTGCATTCTTGATTTGTAGGGGAGGTTGGCCTAAAGCGGTCGGTTTAGCTGAGAGGTTGGCTCTTTTTCAGGCCATAGACTATTTCGACACCGTTGTCTCTGCTGACATAAGCAGGGTAGATTCTGTGAGAAGAGATAAGGAAAAAGCTAAAAGGTTCCTAAAATCCTATGCAAGGAATGTCGCAACCAGGGCCACCTTGGAGACTATTAGGCAAGATGTATTGGCTAATCATTCCGGTACGTTTGACCCTGTTACGCTCTATTCATATAGGGATGCGCTAACTAAAATCTTTGTTATTGAGGATTTACCGGCTTGGAATCCGAATTTAAGGTCCAAGGTTGCTATTAGGACAACAGATACGAGATATTTCGTCGATCCCTCAATTGCTACTGCAGCCTTGCAACTCAGCCCAAAGGATTTGTTAAACGATTTAAACACCATGGGGCTCGTTTTTGAAAATCTGTGTGTGCGCGATTTAAGAATATATGCTGACTACCTAAATGGCAGTATTTATCAGTACAGAGATAGCAATGGCTTGGAATGCGACGCAGTAATTCACTTGAGAGACGGTTCTTATGGCCTGATTGAAATAAAATTGGGCGGAGACAGCTTGATTGAAGAGGGCGCAGAAAACTTGAAAGAACTGGCCTCAAAGATAGATACAAATAAAATGAAAAAACCCGCGTTTATGCTCGTGTTATGTGCCAAGGTGCCCTTTGCGTATAGAAGAAAAGATGGTGTGTACATAGCGCCGATTACTTGCTTGAAACCATAGAACGCAAAAGAGGATGCAAATGTTAATAATCAGCAAATTCGACCGAACAGATATCGAAAATCTGACCAAATAGAATTTGCAAATTTAACCGAATAGAAATTCAAAATATGACCGATTTGTGATATTCTCTTCTCAGGAGGATGTTATGGACAACCGGATATATTTGCCAAGATTGGTAGATAAGCAAGTTGCGCTCAATTTAAGAGCCTTCGGGGCAATTTGTATTGAAGGCGCTAAATGGTGTGGGAAAACCTGGACTTCAAGGCACCATTCTAAAAGCGCTATATACCTAGGAGATCCCAGTGAAAACTTTCAAAATAAAGAGCTTATGAAACTGGCGCCTAAAATAGCTTTGGATGGAGAAGTTCCGAGATTAATTGACGAATGGCAGGAACTTCCTTCGGTTTGGGATATGGTAAGACATGAAGTGGACAAAAGAGGGAGAAAGGGACAGTTTATCCTGACCGGTTCATCTACTCCGGTGCAAAAAGGGATACTGCACAGTGGCGCCGGAAGGATTTCCACCATTAGAATGAGACCGATGTCTTTATTTGAATCTAAAGATTCATCGGGGCAGGTTTCTTTGCAGTCAATTTTTGATGGAACATTTGAAGCAACAGCTAGTCCGAAAACTGATTTGCAGACACTTATAGAATTGACAATTCGAGGTGGATGGCCGGGTAGTTTAGGTTTAAGTTATGAAGAATACAGCATAATTCCCAAAGAATATATAAGTTCGATAGTAAACCATGACATCTATAGATTGGAAGGAATCAATAGAGACTCAAAGAAGATGCACCGCTTGCTAAAATCTCTTGCGAGAAATGAGTCGACAACGGCTTCAATATCCACTTTGAGAGAAGATTCCAAAGAATATCAGGATGATACTCTCGACAATGATACAATCTCGACATATTTAACCCTATTTGAAAGACTGTTCTTAATTGATAATCAGAAAGCTTTTTCAAGCAATATAAGATCGGCAACTCGTATTAAGCAGTCAGATAAAAGACATTTTGTAGATCCGTCTTTGGCCATTGCTTTATTAGAAGCAAGCTATGATGACTTGTTGAATGATTTAAACACCTTTGGTTTTATGTTTGAAGCTCTTTGTGAAAGAGATTTAAGAATATATGCTGAAAGTTTAGGAGGCGGGTTATATCACTATCAGGATTATAAAAACAGGGAAATCGATGCGGTTGTCCAATTGGAAGATGGCAGGTGGGGAGCTTTTGAAATTAAATTGGGAGCGGACGCTATTGATAATGCGGCAAAATCGTTAGTAAAAATACGGGATGCGTTAAAGACAGAAGGTGCCAGAATTCCGGATGTTTTGGTTGTTATCTGTGGTCTAAGTAGTTTTGCTTATCGGCGGGAAGACGGAGTCTATGTTGTGCCGATTACAGTGCTGGGACCTTAAGAAGGAAAAATCTAAAATTCAGATTTTTTGGTAACAGAGTTGTGTATTTCTTGGTAATAGGGCCGTGTATTTTTTGCCATCGAAATCGTTGATTTTTTGGTAATGTGATATTCTAATATGTCCACGTGCTCAATATCGCTATGAGGTGGCGTAATGAAAACTTTAAACTACCGGAAAAGATTGATTGAATCTCAAATCAAAAAAAAGATGTCTTATAGTGGCGGAATAGTTATTGAAGGAGCAAAGTGGGTTGGGAAATCTACGACGGCCGGCATTTTTTCTAATACAGTTATAAAGTTGCAAGACCCTCTGATAAAAAAGAAGTATCAAATTTTAGCCACCATATCAAAAGATGAAGTTTTAAAAGGCGAAAAACCTGTATTGTTTGATGAATGGCAAGAAGTCCCCGAAATTTGGGATTTTATTCGTCTTGATATCGATGAAAACAACTATAAAGGGGCCTATCTTTTGACCGGATCAACGAAGAAGCAAAACATAAAAACTTCACATACAGGAACAGGAAGGATTAATTCTGTTTACATGCGCCCTATGAGTTTGTATGAGAGCGGAGAATCCAACGGACTGATTTCTTTAAAAGATTTATTTTCAAAGCCTAAACTTATACCGATTATGTCCGGTATTACAATTGATGATATAGCACATTGCATCTGTAGAGGCGGTTGGCCGGGAAGCTTGGACTTAAGTAAAGACATACAATTAGAAGTTCCCAAAGATTTGCTTGAAAGTATTATTGGAAGAGATGTGGATGAAGTTGACGGAATAGTTAAAGATAAAGAAAAGTTAAGAAAGATAGTAAAGAGTTACGCTAGAAACATTTCTACATTGGCTGCAAATTCCACTATTTACAACGATCAATCATATGAAGTTATTGTAAACCCTAAGACCTTTGACACATATATGAATTCCTTAAAAAGATTATTCATTATAGAAGATGTTTTGCCCTGGTCTCAAAACATCAGAAGCTCAGCTAGACTTAGAAAAGGAAGTAAAAGGCAATTTGTTGATCCCAGCATTGCTGTTGCCGCTTTAGGACTATCACCTGAGAAATTAAAAAAAGATTTCGAGACATTCGGCTTTTTATTTGAATCAATTGCGACAAGAGATATTAGGGTTTATGCGGAAGAAATTGAAGGAACGGTTTACTATTATAACGACACAACAGGCCTTGAAGTAGATTTGATTGTTGAGTTGAATGATGGAAGGTGGGGGGGGATAGAGGTAAAGTTAGGAGAAAATGAAGTTGATAAAGCAAGTGCCAATTTAATAAAACTGGCTGATATTTCTGCAGTTAAACCGTCTTTCCTTATGGTGCTGACAAATGCTCAACTGGCCTATCAAAGGCCTGATGGTGTTTATGTGATACCGCTTGGATGTTTGAAGTCTTGATGAGTTTGATTCTTAACCCTTAAGCTGCCAGATTCCATCGAGCGCCAAAGCTCGTTTTGGGGGTCAGGATATGAATAATTTCTCGATAAATTGCAAAAAGCATAGGAATAATTTAGAGATTATTGCAAAAATGGCATGAATAATTCTTAAATAATTGCAAAAACCATAGGAATGTTGTGAAATCGTGCCAGGAGGTGTGCTTTATGAAACGGGAAATTATGAAAGACCTTGTTTCTTGGAAAAGTAAGAGAAACAGAAAGCCACTTCTTTTAACCGGAGTAAGGCAATGCGGTAAAACTTATATCTTAAAAAAATTCGGCGAAGAGCATTTCGATAGTTATGTTTATGTAAACTTGGAGAGAGATCCGCAAATTGCCGCCATCTTTAATTATGACTACGATACAAAGAGAATTTTGCAAGATATAAGCAATTTAAGCCTTTTGCCGCCAATTGTGCCGGGCAAAACTCTTTTAATTATAGACGAAATTCAATTGGCGCCTAAAGCCATAACGGCCCTTAAGTATTTTGCGGAAGATATGCCCGAACTGAGCGTAGTAGGAGCGGGTTCTTTATTGGGGGTATCCATCAGGGAGGAAGGGGCGTCATTTCCCGTAGGCAAAGTGGATCGTTTAGAAATGCATCCTATGAGTTTTAAAGAATTCTTACTTGAATCCGGCAGCAGGAGAATAGTAGATAGTGTAGAGGACTATGACATAACAAGACCGTTACCGGGCTACATTTTGGAAAACTTGAACAGGGAATATGTCAATTATCTCTTGGTTGGAGGCATGCCCGAGGCTGTTAAAATTTGGTTTGAAAGCCATAATTTGTCGGAAGTTAATGAGATACAAGACAATATCATCTTGGGTTATGAAAACGATTTTTCAAGGCACAGTCCGCAGAATGAATTGACTAATTTAGAACTTATCTGGAGGTCTATCCCTGAGCAACTTGCGCAAGATAACAATAAATTCGTGTTTTCAAGGGTGAGAAAATCCGCCAGAGCTAAAGATTTGGAAAAATCAATAGGCTGGCTTATAGATGCCGGGCTTATCCATGTAGTCACTAAAGTAGATAATCCGCAAGTTCCCTTATCGTTTTACAGGGACTCCTCGTTTTACAAGATTTATCTGTGCGATGTAGGGCTCTTATCGAGAATGGCCGGTTTTACGCTTAAATCCTTGCTCGAAAAAGATGAATCAACAGGCGGGTTTAGGGGATCTTTGACCGAAAACTTTGTGAATAACGAGCTGATTTCATTAGGATACGAGACTTACTTCTGGAGGTCGGGCAATAGTGCGGAGCTCGACTTTCTGATTGAAGATGACGGGAGAGTTATTCCGATAGAAGTAAAGGCAAATGTAAATACAAAGGCTAAAAGCTACAACGTGTTTGTAAAAAGATACGAGTGCGAAATTGGTTTTAGGTTTTCGCTAAATTATATTGGAGAAAACAGAGAGGGAGGCACAAAGACGTATAGTTTGCCGCTATCCTCAGTGTACAGAATTAAAGATTATCTGAAATGAGCCTTTGGAATACCTTGAAACTGATGCGGTGCGTTTGATGGATATTTTTGATAGACTGCGGCGTCTGCCGTGAGGCGCCAAAGGAACTCTTGAATGTGCAAAAAAACGCTGCCTTTTGTTTTGGTGCTGTTGGCCTCATGCAGTACCACGCTTGGGTCTGCTGATGAAGAACTGCCCAAGGAAGGCGTGACTGCTCCCATAGTTTGCTCATCAACAAATGATCAACGCCCTTTGATTGCGTGCCCTGGTATGAATCGCATTGAGGCCAAAACCGCCATTGAAACCTTGACGATGACTGGCGAAATAGCGGGGGCGGCTCTTGGGGTCGAGGCGCGTTGGGCTGGCGTGATTCGAGGTGCTGGGATAGGGGGCGATGGCAGGCCCAGCGCTGACAATCTGGCTGGATACGTGGCCATCTGGTGTGATGGTGAAGGCGAGTTGCTTTTTGATACGTCCGGTGCTGCCTGCAGGATCCACAATGCTTGTGGCTGTGTTGCAAATGAAACTTGCAGGGTTAGCTGCCCTGAAGCGGCGGCGTTTCCTAGATTAGACGCGGGTGAGGCCATAACGGCGGCCTATCCAGATGCTCTGGAAAACGATGTGTTCCAAGTCGAGTATGATTTGCGCGACGCTGCAGGCTGGAAAGTCAAAAAATCGGGAGATTCAGATTGGATTTTGGTTCCAGACGCTGAACCTGTGCCTTAAAATTGGCCTTTGGAGGAGAACTGATGGACCGGCGAGATTTCTTGAAAACATCGGCAGCCGCTGGAGCCGCGGCTTTGTTGCCATCATTTTTGGCCTCCTGTGCAAAGGCCCCGATTCGACCTGACGGATCACCCGAACCAGTCCCGATTGACGCCTTTTTACAGCAGGGGGCCAGGACCATGTGGATAGCTGCCCACCCTGATGACGAGTGTTTTGCTGGGACGATTATGGCCCGCTCCAGGCTTTACTATGGCAATCCTCTGTACATGCTTGTAATGACTCAAGGAGATGGTGGCGAGTGTTGCCGTCCCGAGGGATGCGAACCTGACCTTGCAACCGTGCGCAAGGCTGAAATGGGCAGGGTAGCCAAACTTTATGGTTCTGAGCTGCAAATGGAGTCATATTTTAACGCCAAGCTGCCAGTTTCATCGTTTCCCAAGCGTCACGAGATTTACAAACTTTGGCAGGATCACAAGGAACCTGTTGATGTTACTGTGGAGGCCATCAGGCGCTTCAAACCGGATCTGGTGCTGACTTTTACCCCTGACAAGGGCGCCACCGGGCATCCAGAACACCAACTTGCATCACGGATTGCGACTACCGCCATTCGCTTGGCCAATGACCCAGCATATGTGAACGGGCAGGCAACCCACAAGGTGACCAGAACTTACAATCTTGTTGCGAAATTCTGGCTCTTGAGCTTGATTGGACAAGGTGACCCAGGCCCAGTCACCGAGGTTTTTGACGCGACTTTACCGGCTACAGATGGTCTCAGCTGCCTAGATTTTATGGCCTACGCGACTGAACTGCATCGCACCCAAGCCAGAGACATGGGAATGGTAAGACGCATGAAGGTGGGCTTCCAAACCCTGTCGCTACGCCAAACAGACCCCTTCACCCAAATCTTCGACCCAGCAGAAGTAGCCCTCTAGTGTTGAAATAACTGCCTTGAACTATGTTGCCGATCCCTATTCTTTTTCGATGATTGGGTTGTCTGTTTGATCGGTGCCCATGGTTCGGATCGGCATGCACATTGCCGGCTTGGCGAACACGTAGTCTGCAACGCCAGCCTCAACTTCTACAATCCGGCACTCTTCTTCTGGGTGACATTGACGAGGCTCGCTGTGTGACGCACCGGGTGCATCGCAGAGCTTCCGACAACGTCCCCTGGAGTGTTCGGACAATTTCGCGTCACCGTCGCACCATTCTCCCTTTGGACAGCGAAGTGACTCATCTGCCGGGTCATCACTGTAAGGGACACCAGGGAGATCGCACTTTTCTCCGGTTGGCCAGCATCTACAAAGTTGCCCACTGGACTTTTCGGGACTTTCACCGGTCTGGCTCTGAGCTAACGAAGTGGAATCGAATTCGGTGTCTTCGGTAGCCGCGGTGTCACAACCCAAGAACAGGCCCGCGCACACTAACCCAAGCACTAAACGATGAATCAGGGACATAGCAACCTCCTGATCAAGAAGGCCCCCTCATTTTAGTTATTACGATTTAGCCTTTCAAGTACAGAAAACAATAATTACGTTTAACGTTGCGTACTGATTTTATTGGCATTCAGCGTCTGTCAAGGGGTGTCTGAAGGAACTCCAGAGTGTTTGAAAAAGCGCTGCATTGTGTGGCCAATTTTGGAGCCTTCAAGCTCTCGACGCTGCTTGCTTCGGACGCTGTAAATTGGCATGATCCCACTTTCGTTGGATGACACGTATGGATGAGGTCGCGATGATGCAGATTATTAGGCGCAGTTGGTGGATCGGGGTAGTGGTTGTGCTGGCTGTGGGTTGTGCTGACGAGCGCGAGCCGAGTGGTGACGCGCCTGATCATGGTGGGGCTGATCAGGCTGATGTGAGCCAAGACGACGAGATGGACCAAGGGCGGCTCGATAATGTGCCTACCGAATTGTCCGATCTTGATGTGCAGCCCGACTTGCCAGATATTGATGTGCAGGGCGACACGTTCGATATTCAGGATACGTCCGATATTCGGGATACATCCACCGAGCCGGACACTAACGGCAGCGGCGAAGAGAGCCCATATGCGCCCGCAGGTGCGTTCTTTTACCAAGATGTCAGTGGGGCGCCGGTGGCTGCTGATTCTGCAACAATCATCGCGGCGCTGCGCCAGGCGGGCGGTTGGGGTAACGGTGACCGCTTCCAGATCGACTTTTCACTAGAGGTCTTGGTGGCGGACGCCTCGACCCCGAAGCGCCAGTTTGAGCAGACCGACGACTTCTACTCGCCCGACTGCGACGCGGTCCGAGTGCCGGTGCCGAGCGGTGGAAATCTTGAGGGCGAGGATGGTTATGAGTGTAGCCAGGACGGCGACTGCCACCTCATCGTGCATGCGCCGCACGAGCGTCGGCTTTACGAGATGTGGCGTGCAGACATCAGGGGGGATACCTTCCGTGGTGGCTGCCTCGCCGTATGGGACACGTCGCGAGTCTACCCGGAGGTTGGGCGCGGCGATCAATGCACCAGTGCGGACGCGGCTGGCTTTCCCATTGCGCCGCTGCTGTTTACAGCCGATGAGGTAGCGGCTGGTGAGATCAAGCACGCGATCCGCTTCATCTTGCCAAACAATCGGATCCGGGCTCGCACCTATGTGCGCCCCGCTACTCATGGCACTAACACTACGGGTGGCGCCGACGCGCCGCCTTATGGCGTCCACTTTAGGCTGCGTGCCGATTATCCGCTGGAGACGCTGCCAAACGAGGGTGCACGGGTGGTCGCACGTGCGTTGCAGCGTTATGGGATGTATCACGCGGACGGGGGGCAGATTGCGCTAACGGCGCAGAGCGACCGGCGCACGCAAGCCAAGTGGGAGGGGCTGCTTGGGCCGCGTGATCTGGCCGCGCTTCGGGTTGAGGACTTTGAGGTAATCCACCACTCGGCACCGATCCCAGTCACCTATGACTGTCGGCGTCAGCCGCTGAGCGAGTAGAAGTCCCAGCGCTGGCATACGACTGCATCGGGATAACCGAGTCCATTTAGCAACAAGTGGTAACGATACGTCTGATTGAGGCTCAAAAATCAAGGTCATAATTGGGACCAAACGTCTCCCCCCTGTCCCCGTCCCTGTCCCTGCCCCTGCCCCTGTCCCCACTAATAATTGAGCTGCACCTGTGTTGTAAATGCCTTGTTCCACTTTGCGGTGGCTAGGTCGCCTAGCTGGACGCCTGAAAATTCCATTTTTACCGAGGCGCTGTGCTGTCTTATCCAAAAAACCAGTCCTCCACGTATGTCCAGCATATCGTTTTTGGCTCGCTTGCCTTTGAACCAGTCTGCAACTAAATATGCCCCCGCAAAATCGTAGCGGTAGCCAACCTCGGTCGAAAGGGCGAATCCACTGGCCTTAGCCGCCTTTAAAGTTGCAGCGCCGCTAGTATCGTACGCCAGTTCGTTTCCGTGGTCGTACCAAAAAACTGCCGCCGCGATTACTACTTCCTGTTTTTCACCAATGGGAACGTCAGCAAACACATCGAAGCTTAATCCATATGCTCCCGTCAGGATGCCCTTTTCAATTACAGCTTTCTTGGAATCTAGTGTGGCAGCCTTGGACATGACTACTGCGCTTTGATAGTCAAAGCCGCCACCAATCGACACGCTAGGCGTTTTGCCGAACAACATCGCTCTATAGTAGGGAGCGCCCTCTTGTCCCAGAAATGAATACCTTATGTGGCCAGCAAAGCGTGGTATTTGTTCAGGATTGGACTTCAAGGCATCCTTACCATTATTGTCCTTGATTGCATTACCTTGGGCATCCTTTTGCAGGGGCTGGTCTTTAGCTCCAGTAAAGATACCAAGGCGATATTGAAGCTTCTTTTTGTACACATTTCCCCTGATCTGAACGCCAATGTCTCGGTAGCTGTTGTGAGAACCAGGCACAAATTTGATCACATTGAAGTGGCAATCCAGTGCGTTTAAACTGGACATGCTGAGCATGTTTGCCCTGGAAAACGGCAGTGGCATTAGGCCAACGTCAACCTGGAACTCTTCAACGACTTTAAACGAAATGATGGTGTCTTGTACTATTAGCGGACTATTCCACTTACCACCCTTACCCCAGTTAGCTTGGTTAGTTCCAAAGAAAAATGAGATATTTCTCCATAAGTCTCCACGCAAGATCAGGCGTGAGCGACGTATGAAAAAGTCCTTGCTCCAGCCACCATTATCAGCCGCACCCTCGGCAAACTGCGCATGGACCTGGAGCAGATAGTTCAACTGAAAGTTGGTGTGCTCGCCTATCTTGATCTCGAAGGCCAAAGCTGGCGCACAAAAGAGCACGAAGGCAAACACAGCGGTAATCTGAAGCAGTCTGTCTTTCATAGTGCGCCTAATCCTCCAATAAATTGGGTTATGATCGTGTAACCGGTACGGCAACTGGCCTACAACGCCAAGGTAGTCTATAACAGAAGCAATAAGGGTGGTAACTAAATGCACCACCGGCGCTTTGGTGCTTATAAGCTGTACCCAATGCATGAAGCTAAGGAGGCAAATTGAAAGTCGAAGAAATCAGATACGAGGTGATTGAGCACACCGCTGATTTTGCATTTGAGATCCAGGCACCAGACTTTCGTCAACTGCTGCGCCTTGCGGTTTTGGCTGTGGTGGATGCTGGTTGGGGCTTGGAAACAATTGAGCCTGGGCATTCAAGTCACAAATTCACGGTGCCAGCCCAGGATCGGGAAATGGCCATTTTCTTGGCTTTGTCTGAGGCGCTATACCTGATTGACGCCCTAGAGCTGATTCCAGGAGCGGTTAAAATCCAAAGTGCAATCGGCGACGGACTGGATATTCAATTTGACTGTGACCAGTTGGACTTGGAAAGACATTCACATCGTATGGCATTTAAAGCGGTGACATTGCACGGACTTCAGGTTGATGAAACTGAAGATGGACTTAAAGCGACGATACTTATGGACATTTAGGAGCGTTTAAAATGGCAGTTTGGCAACGTATGGATGAAAGCAGAGTTTTGATCCCAAAACACGGGAAGATGTTAGTAGATGGAATCGTTTATGCGAGCCCAAAACTGATGGCTGGCGGCGTTGATGAGGCTGCCATGAAACAGGTGATGAACGTGGCGACACTGCCTGGAATCGTTGGGAAATCCATTGCAATGCCTGATATTCATTGGGGTTATGGTTTTCCAATAGGTGGGGTGGCAGCCTTCGATGCAAGGGATGGTGTTGTGTCTCCAGGCGGCGTTGGTTTTGACATCAACTGTGGCGTCCGATTAATGGCCACCGAGCTAACTGCGGCTGATATCAAGGCCCGCATGGAGCAGCTGGCAGATACGTTATTTCAGGCTATTCCCACAGGTGTGGGGTCCACCCAACGTGATTTGCGCCTGGATCGAAGCATGATGCGGGCAGTTTGTAGCGATGGCGCGGCCTGGGCTGTCAAACAAGGCTTTGGTTCAAGGTCTGACCTTCATGTTCTGGAAGACCAGGGGGCAATCAAGGGTGCTGATTTTGATGCCGTTTCTGACAAGGCCTTTGAACGTGGGCGAAACCAATTGGGGACCTTGGGGTCAGGAAACCACTTTGTTGAAGTCGAAGTGGTGGACGAGATCTATGATTTTGAAGCGGCCGAAGTCTTTGGGTTATTCTTGGGCCAGATTGTTGTGACCGTTCACACTGGGTCACGTGGTTTCGGGCATCAGATTTGCACTGACTATCTGCCAGTTATGGATAAAGCCAGCAGGCAGGCCGGGATAGCGTTAGTCGACCGCCAACTGGCGTGCGCCCCGTTGAACTCCAATGAAGGGCGACAATACATGGCTGCGATGGCTTGCGCTGCAAATTATGCATTTGCAAACCGTCAGATTATCGGCTTTAAGGTCCAGGAATCATTTGAACAAGCTCTAAGGAAGGCCCCTGACACAATCGGTATGAGGGTTGTTTATGACGTCGCCCATAACATTGCGAAGATTGAAAATCACGTGGTGGATGGCAAAAAGCGAAAGCTTTGTGTTCATCGCAAGGGTGCGACCAGAGCTTTACCACCAGGACATGAAGATGTGCCAATCAGGTACAAAAGTGTTGGGCAGCCAGTTTTGGTACCAGGGGACATGGGAAGCCCTTCCTTCGTTTTGAAAGGCCAGCTAGGAGCGGCCAGGGACACATTTGCAAGCGCCTGCCATGGAGCTGGGCGCCTTTTGTCTAGGGCCGCGGCCATGAAATCAGCCAAGGGGCGTCGTATCGCCGACGAGTTGGCCAAGAAAGGAATAATTGTGCGGGCCACAGGTAGAACAACCCTTGCAGAGGAAATCCCACAGGCCTACAAGGATGCCAGCGAGGTAGTGGAAGTTGTGCACACTGCCGGCATAGCCGCCAAGGTCGCCAGGATGAGCCCCCTAGTGGTGGTCAAGGGGTAGGGGCAGGGACAGGGGCGGGGACAGGGGCAGGGACAG
>LSQX01127522.1_pt3 | contig 64232 bp, 57 predicted proteins | sample 654561 | NCBI WGS metagenome assembly LSQX01 (sample SAMN04489861, study PRJNA283612) | anaerobic digester metagenome | isolation source: 4 biogas reactors fed with cattle manure at either 37C or 55C with and... | place: Denmark: Kongens Lyngby | collected 2014
CCTCGGCAAGTGGTTTTTGGAGCATAAAAAATAATCACGCGCAGGTCACGAACTCCTGCGATACATCATTCAGCAGCAGCAGACCCGAATGAGTGACGCGGAGGCGGGAATTGGCCAGTTCGACCAGACCCCGTCGCTGCAGGGATTCTATCTCTGCGGCGAATTCGGCCATCGGATCGAGGCCCAACCGCCTCTGCGTTCGCGCTAGATCGACGCCTTCAAGCATCCTCAGCCCCTGAATTATAGTCTCCCCCAGCCGTTCTCGGCAGTCCAGCGACTCCGAAAACTCGATGGCTTCACAGCCGGTGTTAATTGCGTTGATATATTTTCTGGGGTCGGAGACCCGGCGCGATCGTTTTCCATTTATATAGCTTGTTGCCCCAGCTCCGAATCCGTAGTAAGGCCCATTCATCCAATAGACCATATTGTGGCGCGATCGGAAGCCGGGGCGTGCGAAGTTGGAGACTTCATAATGCTCGTAACCGGCCTCGCTCAGCTTGCTTATTGTCAGCTCATACATCCTCAGGCGCAAATCCTCATCGACCGGCTCCAGCCTGCCGGCCGCCAACAATTCCGCGAACCGAGTCCCTTCCTCTATCGACAATTCATACAGTGAAAGATGTTCGGGCGGCGGTTTGAGTTGCAAGGCGGCGTCGAGAGTGTCCGACCAATGCCCCAGCCCCTGGCCCGGCAGCGCGAAGATCAGATCAACCCCCACATTGCAAAAGCCTTCTTCGCGGACGGTATTATACGCGGCAGCGGCCTGGTCCCGAGAATGGATTCGCCCCATAGTGCGCAAATACGCGTCATCGAAGGATTGGACGCCAAGACTGATCCTATTGAACCCCGCATGCCTAAGTCGGCTGGCCCCATTCGCGTCGATAGTGCCGGGGTTTGCCTCTAAAGTGACCTCAGCATCCTCATCAATGCCTATGCTGCAGCGCAATTCACCCAGAATTGCCTCCAACTTTTCGGCGGGTAAAACCGTCGGAGTCCCGCCGCCGAAGTAGACGGTTTGCAAGCTCGACTGATCGTTTTTCCGCACCTGCCTGATCTCGCTCATCAAAGCGCAAGCATAGCTGTCGAAAAAAGAATCCATGCCGGAATAGGAATTGAAGTCGCAATACCAGCACTTCGAGACACAAAACGGGATATGGACATAGGCTGCTTTTGGAATGTCGATCACGTGATCATTTGACCCCAATCTTCCGCTACCGGCAGCCTCACCAGATATGCGTAGGCTCCCAGAGCCGCTTTCGCCCCGTCTCCCGCAGCTATTATTATCTGTTTCTCCGGCACATCGGTCACATCCCCAGCCGCATACAGCCCAGGAATCCCCGTGCGAGCCGCACAATCTACCGGTATTTCCCCGTGTGGGTTAAGCCGCACCACGCCATCTGCAAAATCGGTGTTCGGGCTGAGGCCAATCTCGATGAAAACGCCCTTCACATCCAAGCGCCTCGGCGATCCGCCATCCACGCTGTCTATCATAATCCCATCGACAAAGTCCTCGCCGATTATCTCAGTTACCTTCGTGCCGGTAAGGATCTCGACGTTATCGGCCTCCTGTGCTTTGCGCACGACCACCGCATCGGCCCTCAACTCGGGAGAGCGCTCGATGATATATACTTTTGGGCATATCTTCATCATCTGCACAACCGCGTCGAGGCCGGAATTGCCTCCTCCGATGATAGCAACATCGTGGCCGGCGAATACAGGCCCGTCGCAGGTAGCGCAGTAGGTTACCCCTCTGCCAATAAGCTCCTTTTCGCCTGGCACACCCAGCATCCTGGGGGATTTGCCTGTCGCGACAATCACCGCTCTGGCAGTAAAGGTTCGGCCATCATGGGTCTGCACACTGAATCGATCCCCAGTGCGGCTAAGGTTCGAGGCGCGAGTATACTCATGCGGAACATTAAACTGTCTCACGTGCTCTTCGAATTTCTGTACCAGTTCCGGCCCGGTGATGAACGGAAAACCCAGATAGTTTTCTATTCCCGCGCTCCACATCGTCTGGCCGCCGATATCGTCGGAGATGACCAGCATATCCATCTGCTTGCGAGCGCCATACACAACCGCAGTCATCCCCGCAGGGCCTCCGCCCAGCACTATCAGATCATAATGTGTTTTATCAGCCATACGCACCTCAAATCCAGTCTAGCCCAGCAGTTCTTCGAGTTTGGCGCGATTAAATCCGACGATCGTTTGGCCGTCGACCTCGATGACCGGAACACCAAGCTGCCCGGACTTTTGCACCATAGCATTTCGCGCTTCGAGGTCGGCGGCCACATTCTTTTCTGAAAACTCAACTCCCTTCTGCTTGAGATAATCCTTCACCTGGTGACAGTACGGACAAGTGGGAGTCGTATACACTGTCACCTGTTTTGCGTCTTGTGTTGCCATTATTATCCTCCTTAAAAGAATATTTCATCCACAGCTATACCCAAAATCGCGGCTATTTGCTATTGCATTTGGCCGACTAAACTGGTATACTGGCAAGGTTATCAGTTTAATAATCCCTTCGGCACAGACAGGGGGTGAGACCTAGTTGCCAAATATTAAATCTGTTGTTAAAGACGTTAAGAAGTCTCGAGAGCGCAGGCTCCGAAACCTCGATACGAGGTCCAAAATCAAGACCTTCGTAAAGAAGACCAAATCGGCGATGGACGAACAGTCCGATCAGACAGCCGCGTTGCTCAATGAGACTGTGAGCATACTCGATAAGGCCGCCAAGCGTGGGATTATCCATCCTAACGCTGCTGCCCGGCGCAAGTCCAGGCTTATGAAGCGAATCAACGCTAAGGTCTCCGAATAAGCCGGCTGCCATAAAGTATACCAGATTTGAACCAGAGAGGTAAGCGATGCTGCCTCTCTTTTCTTCGCACATCTGCTGTAGTTTTGCTGGAGGTCGCAGATATGCTGACGAAAAAACAGGTTATAGACGGTCTGATCGACCTGGGGCTTGAAGCCGGAGATACGGTAATTGTTCACAGCTCCCTGCGCAGTTTCGGCGAGGTCGACGGCGGCGCGGATACGGTTATCGACGCCATATTAGAGACGATCGGGCCGGATGGCACTTTGGTTGTGCCGACATTCAACTACGACCCTGGGGTTTTCGACCCCGCAGCCACTCCATCTGTGGTGGGTATGATCACCGAGGCTGTTCGCATACGCCCGGAGGCGATTCGCAGCAGCCACCCGACACATTCGGTGGCGGCGATCGGCAGGCTGGCCGAGCAAATCACCGAAGATCATGATAGAGTCGAGGCGTTTGCGAGAAATTCCGCGCTTCACAAAGCAGCGCGGGTGGGCGGGAAGATTCTCCAGCTCGGAGTCACACAGACCTCTAATTCTTCGATTCACGTAGCCGAGGAGCTTGCACAGGTTCCATACCTCGACAAACAGCGGCGCGTCGGCATCAAGCTGCGCAGTGGTAAGGTCGTGCACAAATGGGTCCGCAGACCCGGCTGCAGCCAGGGTTTCGAAGCTATAGACGAATTGCTATACGAACAAGACGCCATAAAAGAGACGATTATAGGCCGGTGTAAAGCCAGGCTGATGGGTGCCAGAGCCGTGATCGAAGTTGCCGTTGATATGCTTAGAGCCGACCCAGCGGCGCTGCTGTGCGACAGGCCGGAATGTGGGGCCTGCGCGGAGTCGCGGGCGATGATTGACGCCACAGCCTCGGAGGAAGAGGAACGCCGCCTTACTGAAATGGCCGAAGAAGAGGAACGTATCCGCAGGCAGACCGAGGAAAAGCTCGCGGGAAGAGTCAATTTTTATGAAATCGACGGCCAGGACAGGTCCTCATCCAACTAATATCAGCCTGGCCGTCGGAAATTAAATCATTTTCTCCGAATATGCGCCCATACCGCGGAATTTTTTGTATCGAGTATCGAGCAACTCGGGGATGGGAACCTCTAAAAGCTCGTCGATGTGTTTTACTAAAGCAGCTTTGAGGTTTCTTGCCGCCAGATCCATATTCCGATGGGCGCCGCCCAGAGGTTCCTTGACGACCTCATCGACCAATCCAAGCTCGCGACCGCCTTCGCTGGTGACTTTCATCACCTCTGCTCCATCTTTGCCCCGAGCCGCGTCCTTCCATACGATTGCCGCGAAGCCCTCCGGAGGGATCACGGCATAGATGGAATGCTCCAACATAAGCACCCGATCTCCCAGCGCTATTCCGATTGCTCCGCCGCTTCCGCCTTCGCCGATCACCACCACAACAACAGGCGTCTTGAGCGTGGCCATTTCCATCATATTTCGAGCGATAGCCCCACTTATCCCGCGCTGTTCCGCACCGACGTTGACATCCGCCGCCGGGGTATCGACGAAGCAGATCACCGGCCTGTGGAATTTCTCCGCCAGCTTCATAAGCCGCAGGGCCTTGCGGTAGCCCTCAGGCTTGGCGCTGCCGAAGTTTCGATATCCTCGCTCCTTTATATCACGACCTTTTTGTTGACCAACGAACATCACCTGTCTGTGGTCCAGGGTTGCTATTCCGCCAACCATCGCCGGGTCATCAGCAAACAGCCTGTCGCCGTGCAGTTCGGTATAATCATCAAAGATAGTGCGCACATAATCCAGCGTATACGGCCGTTTGGGATGTCTCGCGAGCAGGGTCTTGTCCCAAGCGGATAAATTAGCAAATATCTGCTCAATTAGTCGATCACGATCGGTCTCAAGCGCGAGAATATCTTCAGTGCGATCCTCTCCGCTCTCCGCTGTCAGCCGTTTGATCTCTGCGATCTGTTCGTCGAGTTCGGCGATTGGTTTCTCGAAGTCGAGTATGTTCCAGCTAGGCGGCATCTTCGTTGTCCTCCTGTTCTCGACAGAAAGCAAGCAGTTTGATCAAGGTCGGCTTGAGGTCTTTGCGAGGGACGATTCGGTCGATGTGGCCGTTTTGCAGTGCAAATTCCGCCCTGCGGAAATTATCCGGGACGTTGACCACCTGTGCTTGCTTCGCAACACGATCCGCGGTCAGCCCGGTCAGCAGGCCCGGCTCGGAGATAGTGAAATCGCCCAAAGACCCGTAACTGGCGAGGACTCCGGCCAGCGAGTTGTCCGTCAAGACGACTATATAAGGAATCCCGGCCTCGTGGAGCTTCGCACAGGCGGCCGAAGTCTTGGCCATCTGCATAAGTCCCGGCAGCCCCTCGGTCACTCGAATCCCGCCGGAGGCTATGAACATAATCACGGGCATATCGTTTTGTATGGCGAACTCCATCGCTCGCACCACTCTTTCGCCGACCACTCCGCCCATAGTGCCGGCCCAGAAGTGGAAATCCAGCACGCCAAGCACCACCGAGCGGCCGTCGATCTCTCCGACGCCGGTGATTATAGCTTCCTCCATACCGGTTTTTGCCCGCCACTTTGCGAGCTTGGGTTCATATTCGTCAAACTCCAGCACATTCACCGTGGCCAGATTCGCGTCCATCTCCTCGAACGCACCGTCATCGACTATGCTCTCGATGCGCTCCGCGGCCCCAAGTATATAGTGATAGCCACACTTGTTGCACACGCGCATATTTTTTAGAAGTTCTTTATTGAAGAGTATCTCGCTGCACTGAGGACACTTTGTCCACAAACCGTCAGGTAGAGCATCCACGCTCTGCCTCGCTGTCTTACGCGCAGCTTTTGCCCTTCTGCCAAACCATGGCGCAGGCGTCATATCGGCACCTCAACTACAAAACTATCTGATTTTCGCAGACAAAATTCGTGATAACTCCACCATTATAACAGAAACTCCATCTACGCGCCGATTCTGCCGACCCACCACAAGAGCACAACGAAAAGCAGAGAAATCACAAAGGCAATGGAGAATCCGATGATATTCACAGCGCGGGGATGATTTATCTCCCACGGGTGTCCTTTGCTCGCTCCAGCATAGACCATTTCCACTCCTTGCTCCTCGAGTTCCGCTTCTTTGCCGACGGGAGTGCTGATTAGTTTATAGAACTGGTCCAGCCTCTGCTTGGGCAGCGGTTTGCCAATCAGGCTCCCCAGGATCAAAGCGAGAATCCCCGCGGGCAGAAATGCAAGCAATCTATAGTGTAGCAGGCTCTTGTCCGCGTAAATACCCGGCAGGGGAACCCCGGCGCCGCGCATCACGATGTCCCCCGGTTTTATATCCAGATGGGGATCGGCGCTTTCGATGACGATCCCGCCTTTGTCCATAATCCCAATGGCGGCTTTTTCTGCTGCGGTGGCTTGCCTCGCTGAAATAGTGGAGTGTTCGCGTTTGGCTATCAGTGCAATCCTGTTCTTGCGCTCGAATCCATTGTCGGTTTTTCTGATAACGTCGACCATGACCCGGCTGATGGGCTTACTATCCATAAGCGCGCTAAGTTCCGCCGGGCTGTTTACGGCTTTATAGGCGTTAACGGCAAGGCGTTGGCTCACCAATTGCCCAGGCTCGCCAACGATCAGCCATATCGTCAGCATAACCGCAAACGACGCCCACGCTCCTGTGGCATTTGCTCTTCTCCACAGCACCCCGGCCCACATAAACACCCCCGTAAAGGTGCTCAGAGTCCAGAACCACATCAGCGCTTCCGCCACGCCTTTTTGACTGAGCGCAAAGAACACTCCCAACGCCACAATAACAAGCCCGGCGACCCTGGCGACTCCCAGTAACTGAATATCCGTCGCAGTCGGTCTGATATGTTTTTTGAAAATATTTCGCGAAAGCAGAGCGGAAGCCGCCACCATAAATGCACTCAAACTGGACATCTGCGCCGCCAGAATCGCAGCAAACATAAGCCCGATGAAACCCGGAGGCAGAAGTGTTCGTATTGCCGTGCCGAATGCGGCCTCCCGCTCAAACGGGGCCACATAATTCTTTGCAACCATCCCGATCATCACCACCCCGGTCAGCGCCCAACCAATAGAGCAAAGTCGCTTCACGAAATTGCCATAGGTGAACCCTATACGGCCCTCGAACTCAGTTTTCCCGGTGGAACAGACCTCCATGATATGCGGCTGTGCCACAATTCCGATCAGCATGGAAATGGATCCGGCGATGATCCACCATATATTTAGCTCCACTTTTCCAGTCAGAGCAAACATGGCTGGATCGGTCACTGCTTCGTGCAGACCTGCGAATCCCCCGAGCTTGGCCAAGCCGAACGGGATAAGAAGCAGAGACATCACCACGATCAACAGCCCCTGCACGCTCTCCGTCACCACGGTCGCCACCAGCCCGCCCGCCGTTCCATAGATCAAAAACACGATAGTCATCCCCAGAATCGACCAGATCGGAGCGATCGCACCTCCACTCACCGCATACACTACGAACCCTGTTCCAATCAGCAAGGTTCCTATGTTGACCGCAAAGATCATAACCCCCCAAAGGGCATATAAAGTGCCCAACGACGAGCCGAACCTGGCTTCAAAAAAATCAGCCGTCGTCAGATAGCGGGATCTGCGGAACAGCGGCGCCATCAGCCAATAAAACGGCGTGACGAACAAATACGCGAACGTATACCATATTCCGGCCAGCCCATTCTTGAACGCCGCGCCGACCACCACCACCGGATCGTCCGCGTGTGTTCCTGTTCCAAGAGCGTGCATCATCATCAGAAACTTGTTAAATTTACGTCCGCCGGCGAAGAAATCGCCGGTATTCTTGATCTTTCTGGCCTGAAAAACCCCCAGAAACAGAATCCCAATGAAGTAGATCGCCAGAACGGCGATATCGAGCGAATTCATGCACATAGTGGCCTCCCGCGAGAGTCTGATCACTTGCTGGTAGCTTATTAGCCATCGAGATTTTCTTTCCTGCCGTGGGCGATAATTGCTTGTGCGGCGCGATGGGTAGAATCATTTTGGTGAACGTCGTTATAAGGAAGTGCCGAGATGAGAGGTGCATACGCAATATCGCTGGGAGTGCTGTTTGTCGTCGTTTTGGCAAGTGGATTTGTATTCGCAGATCAAAGTAATAATCCAGTCCCGCGCGTGCAATCGCCGAAAGTGGCCCAGCCGCCAGCTTCTATTCCGCAGCAACCGACCTGCCCGACGTTGAGATGCCCGCCTGTGGACTGCTGCGAGATTGCCCCGCAAACCTGCGGAGCGTTCTGCCAGGCTGGTCAACTGTCTCCCGGCTGGCCATATAATTGGTGTTCCGAATATTGGGTGCGGCCCAACACAAACTATTGATGACAGATCCAATCAATCCCTGGGGTAAATCCGCACCACAAGCGGGCTGAACGGTTCGATATTCAACTCGAGCCACAGCTTGCTGCCGGTCATTTCAGCCCGTGCGCCTTCGACTTCCACTTCCGCCATCAATCCCATATCCGCTAACGGCAGTTCGATGCTGCGCGATATCGGCGCATCGGTCAAGTTAAACGCATTCAACACGCAATGCCCCGTGTCTTCAAGCACATGAAAATGCGTCAGCTCATCAAGCCCATGAAACTCGCCGTTTACATATAACTCCTTCATGGACAGATACTGCGCCAGAGCCTGCTTATATGCCTGCCGCCGTTTATCGGTTCGCCCTCCGCAGATGCCGATGTGTTTGATAGTCGACACATACCACCAAAATGCCAGGCACTGATCGTTATCTGCGTCCATATCCAACGGCATATATAACGGCAGATCATAAGCCAATCGATAGTAAAACAAGCTCAGCGATTCGCCCGACAGAAGGTTCTCAAGAGGGCTGCTCGCCAGTTGAAACGACCACCCTTCATGAAAAGTCCTGTCATAATCGTGCAGATAGTAGATAGGCAGATACCCAACCCCCCACGGCCACACCGGGTCGTGCAATTCCGTGAGCAGGTTCGGATGATGTTCGCGGATCCCGCGAATCAGGCTAATCACCGCTCGGGCGTGCATATCCGGAGTCGTCGGTACCTTGTGCCCGTGTCTGCCGTGGAAGCAAGCCCCGCGCCAGTCGAACTCATCAAAGACCATAAATGAGACCCCAGCGTCCGCAAGGCTCTGCAGTCGGCGCAGCATTTCCTGCTTACATTCATCAAAAACAACGCACGGCTCGTAGAATGGCTTTTGCGGATCGGCGGCGTAATAACCAACGTGTCCATCGTAGGTGCGGCGATACATATCGGGGTATCCATCGTGATAACTGCGGCCAATCACCCTTATGCCGGTCTGCAGGCCATATTGGTCGCGCATTCGTTCAACGAAGCTGCCGACAGCTCCCAAACGAGTTGTGTCCCATATCGAATTCCCTCGTTCGTTCTCCCACTCCGAGCCGAGTTGCAGAGCCTCGCAGCCAATATCCCGCGCGGCGGCCGCCTCTTTCTCGATATCAGCCAGGCTTGTAGCCTGGGCCGGCAGAGACCACACCACCGGCGGGTTATAATCATCCGGCAGGCCGTGGCCAAGCCCGGCCAGATAATCCTTAAAAATATACGCTCCCCTGCGCCACAATCCCTCGTAAAACTGATAATGTGTCTGCCCAAAGCCAACTTCGAGGCCCGGTCCCAGCCGCACCGCCTCGGAAGGTTCATCATACAGCGCAGGAGCAGCTCCGCCGAAGACCAGATATCTTGCCCCATCATCAGTGCGCTCGGTATCCAGCATACTGTATTCGATCATCGCAGGATTATACTTAAGCATAAGCAGACCGTGCTCTCCGTCGGTCCAAGCCCACGCCTCAGAACGCGCCTGCCCTCGATCCACTATCTCGCTGCTGATACTAGTGCGGTTTGCATATTCCGAGCATTGATACCTGGCGTGATATAGATCATCAACATGATAGTCGTGTTTTTTTCCGTCCGGCTGCAGTCGAAACGGAATGGCTATCGCCCGATAATTCTCGATGTCGATTCCAGCGCCGCCGTATTCGACGGAAGGCTGTAACTGCTTGCGAAAACCGAACCGATAACCCCGCAGCGCCAAATGCTTTTCAGAAGGGTTGCGCAGCAGGATTTGCTCGTCGAAAAACTCATCATCGTCTGGCAGATACAACCTGTGCCGAATGTCCACTTCAACTCCGGAGCCTGCCGCACCCAGCCTGCCGCTGATTGTGACGATACGCCCCCCTCGATCCGGGGATTCCTCGGTCACCTCCGGGTTCCATAGACCATCGAGGACTACGATCTTTTCGGCGTGCTCGACCGCTGCCTGGTAGCAGTAGTCACTATCCGCGAAAGCAACTCCGGAATAGTTGTCGGTCAGAACACATCGCCCTGTGCGATCGTCTAATTCTATATCAAGCCGGTAACGCGCCGTATGTAGACTGAGTTGAGCCATATCAGAATCGCTATCTCCTTGAAAAGCGGCAAGGGTATTATGCCCTTCCCGTCAATCAGTGTCAAATGACGTTTGCTGAAGTTGACACGACTGTTCAGGAATAGGACAATACAATAGAAGTGGGAGACGGCGAATAGGCTGTCTTTCGCAGGAGGTCTGTTTGTGAGTGAAGTCGATCTGCGCGACGACGTAGAAAAGATGGATAATTCCCCGAAGCAAAAGGATATCGGCGCAATGGAGGCGCTGTGGAGCCTGTTTAGCTCGATGAAAACGGCCATCGTGCTGCTGCTGGGGCTTGCTGCTGTGTCGATATTCGGCACAGTCATCGAGGATAAGCACGGCATTACGATCTACCACTCTTCGTGGTTCTCGGTGCTTCTTGTTTTGGTAGGGATAAACCTGGCGGTGTGCAGCATTAACAGGTTCGGCATCGCCTGGAGAAAGACCGTCAAACCCTGCATCGAAACGGACTCCGCGCAGGTGGCGGCGATGAACATCTCAGAGACCGTTTCATCATCAGACTCGGTTGAATCGGCGACGCAAAAATTGCTTGGGGCGCTGCGTGGAGGGTCATATCGACCCCTGAGCCGTGGTGACGAAAAAGAGGCTTCGATCTACGCAGCCAAAGGCTCGGCGGTGATCTGGGGGCCGTATTTGACCCACCTCAGCATCCTCGTGATCTTTATCGGGGCGATATTTGGCGGTATTCTAGGCACCGATGGTAATGCTATCATTTTGGAAGGCGAAAAGACGGCCGGGTATTTCACGGAAAACAGCAACAAGCAGATACCCCTCGGCTTTGAAGTCAAACTGAAAAAATTTGAGATCAAACACGACGGTAAAGGCAACCCAACAGCCTATCGAAGCGACCTGCAGGTTTATGACGGCGGCAAGGTTGCGGCACACAAAATCATCGACGTCAATCACCCGCTTACATATAACGGGATGACTTTTTATCAGAGTGACTATGGTATCGCGGGGGTGATTATCAAAGTCACATCGCCCGATGGCGACACAGCGAGCATTCCGTTCGAGGTCGGCTTGGACAATCGTTCCGGCGCGAAGATGTTTGTGATCGCCGAAGAGCCGTTCAAAGAGTTCACACTGAGTGGGAAAAAGTGGACCATTTTCGTGCATGATCTGGTTCCTGATTATATCGGCGGCAAGGCGCTCAATCGAAGTAATTTGCCGGTGAACGTCGCCGTCAATATTATGCTCAACGATCGGTTTCCTGAGTATAAAGGGCTGGATGCGTGGAAGCGGCTTGGATGGGTTCCTGTGTCCAAAACCGCCGAATATGACGGGCTTAAGGTCACCCTGGAAGAGGTGATTAACTACACCGGCCTGCAGGTGGCGCGAAACCCGGCGCTGCCGATTGTGTATGCCGGGTTTATTTTGATGGTGGTCGGTTTGTTTATGTCTTTTTATGTGACTCGCCGGATCATTAGAATCAGCGTAGTCGAATCCGGCAGCGGCTCTGATGTGACGATTGGGGCCTCCTCGAAAGCCGAACCGGAGATATTTGAGAAAGATTTCAAACGTCTGCGCGAGTCGATCTCGTAGCAGGGTCGGAGGATCATTTTATTTATGACTGAACAACTGGGCCTGAGCCTGTTTAAGTATGCTTTTTGGATATATCTGGTCTCAGCGGCCTGTTATCTCGTCGCATTGGTGGGCAGCCAAACGAGATTGGCGCGAGTCGGGCGAGTATTGTTGGTGGCTGGGCTTGCTGTGCATACGGCGTCGATAACGATAATCGCGATAGTCATCGGCAGACTCCCGCTGCTGAATTTGTATGAGTATATGCTCTCATTCACGTGGGCTGCTGTTGTAGTCTATCTGGCGGTGGAACTATTTACAAGGAACTCTTCATTGGGCGGCTTCAGCGTGCCTTTGATATCGGCGTTTGCTCTATTTACGATGAGATTGCCAAACGCCAAAATCGACTACAGCGTTATGCCTGCTTTGCAAAGCGCGTGGCGGACCCCGCATATTGTGAGTGGGATTCTGGCATACGGAGCCTCGATGGTGGCTTTTGTGCTGGCGGTGATGTATCTGCTCAGGGAAAATGCGGACCGGCGAGCGCAAGCTGATCCGAAGTCGCAGTCTCGATCATTTTGGGCAAGCAGGCTCCCTGTGGCGAAGGTGCTGGATCGCACGATCTATCGCACGGTCGCATTTGGGTTTTTGATGCAGACGCTGCTGGTGGTGATTGGCGCTGTTTGGGCACAGATCGCGTGGGGAAGGTATTGGGGCTGGGACCCAAAAGAGACCTGGTCGCTGATCACCTGGCTAATCTACGCGACCTATTTGCATACCCACACAATGATGGGATGGAGGGGCCGCAGGTCGGCATGGCTTGCGATTATCGGCTTCGGCGCGACTATCTTCACGTTCCTTGGGGTTACATATTTCTTCCACGGGCTGCATAGCTACGCTACAGGATAATAATGGCGCATTATTCGATAAGTGTAAATCTGGCGCACCGGAAATGTGTGGTGGTCGGAGGGGGCAAGATCGCGGAGCGCAAAGCGAAGACGCTTCTGGATTTTGACGCTCGCGTGCACGTGGTCTCCCCTGAACTCACCGCAACTTTGAGTGAACTGGCGAATCAAGGACTTATCGAGCATGCAGCGCAGAACTATAATAGCACACACCTTGATGGCGCATTTCTGGCTGTTGCGGCTACGGATGATATGCTTGTCAACAGAGCGGTTTCGGTGGATGCTCAGAGCCGAAACATTCTGGTCAATGTGGTTGATGTGCCGGAATTGTGCACTTTTTTTGTGCCGGCGATGGTGCGACGGGGAGATCTTGTTATAAGCGTGTCCACTTCGGGTAAAAGCCCGGCATTGGCGCGCCGCATTCGACAGCGACTAGAGTCTGATTTTGGATCGGAATATGGGGAACTTGCCGCGCTGCTGGGCGAGGTGCGGAGTGAAGTGAAAGCTCTTTACCCTGATATTTCCGATCGTAACCGAGCCTATCTTCGCATATTGGACTCGGATGTTCTCGATTTGCTGGCGGCGGGCCGAACCAAAGAAGCTATTGAAAGGGCGCGCGAGTGCATCTTGTAGTCATCGGCCTCAACCACGAGACCGCACCAGTCGAAATCCGGGAGAAATTGAGCATCACCGACCAGCAGTTGCCGGATGCGCTGCGTGGACTCGCATCGCTGGACGAGGTTTTGGAGTGCGTCATCCTCTCCACCTGTAACCGCACTGAAATATATGCCTGCACCCCAACCAGGGCAAATGACGCCGTGATCGTTGATTGGATGAGCAAATATTTTAGTGTGAGCGCTGAAGATTTTCAGCCGTTTACTTATTCTCGAGCCGGTCACAAAGCGATAGAGCACCTGTTCAGAGTGGCTTCGGGGATCGATTCGATGGTTCTGGGAGAAGCTCAGATACTTGGGCAAGTGAAGTCCGCCCACGCCGCGGCTGCCATTTTGCCATCGGCCCACACCCTCCTTGGAGGACTCTTTCAGAAGGCGATTTCGGTGGGCAAGAGAGTCCGCACAGAAACCGAGATAGGCCGAGGCGCGTTTTCGGTAGGCTCGGTAGCGGTCAGGATTGCACGATCGATCTTCGATGATCTCAAGGGGCGAAGCGTGTTGATTATCGGCGCGGGCAAAATGGGTGAGCTGACTGCGACCCATCTTACTTCATCCGGCGCCGATTCCGTGCTTGTGGCAAACCGCACCCAGCAGAAAGCAATCGACCTGGCCGCAAGGTTCGACGGGCGCGCAGTGGCGTTTGAGGACAGGCAATCGGCTATGTTGTCGGTGGATATAGTCATTACATCAACAGGCGCAGGGGAGCCGATAGTCAACAAAGACATGGTGGCGTCGGTGATGCGGGCGCGGCGCGGCAGGCCGCTGTTCTTTATAGATATCGCAGTGCCGAGGGATGTCGAAGCGCAGGTCGGCAGCCTGGATGGGGTGTTTGTCTACAATATAGACGACCTGCGGTGCGCTGTCGAAGAGCAGGCGGAGGGGCGACGTGAGGAGGTGGCGAAGGTGGAGGAGATTATCGGCTCGGAGGTCGAGGAGTTTTTAGTGAAATTCCGCACCCTGGATGCGATTCCGGTGATAACGGCCCTGCGAGAGAAGTTTGAAGATATCAGGCAGCAGGAGCTTGATAGGCTGCAAAGCAAGCTCAAACATCTTTCCCGAGAGGATTTGGAGCTTATCGGCGTCTCGACCCGCTCTATAGTAAATAGAATCTGCCACACGCCTATGATACAGATTAAGGACTACGCCATACAGGACGATTCCTCCGACAAGCTGGATATGATCTGCGACTTGTTCGGGATATGTCGTATCGAACAAACCGACGAAAATCAGCCTCAGACAGCTCAGGCGAATGATCTTGGGGGCAAGCGGCCATAATAATCGATATCGCTCTAATTTTATATTTGTGCGCAGCGGTGCTATACCTCTGGAGTATGCTGGGAGGGAGCGGCCGCGCCAGGCGTGGAGCGCAAACGGCAGCGGTTTTGGGGGTTGTTGCGCAAGGTGTGGCTATCGTCATAGCATGCGTCCAGAACCAACAAATTGCAATCAACAATCTATCAGACTCGCTGATGTTTCTTGCGTGGGGGTTGGTGGGGCTGTATTTGTTGATGGAGCGTCGGTTCCGCATCGCTATCGTGGGCGCGTTCACCACTCTTCTGGCAGCGTGTTTGATCGTAATAGCATCATCACTGCCGCAAAGCATCAGCGCCGAACTGCTGCCTGCGCTGCAAAGCCACTGGAACGCGATTCACACCATCACCTGCCTGCTCGGATACAGCGCATTTACGTTGGCGTGCGGCGCGGCGGTGGTATATTCGATTCAGGAGCGGATGTTAAAAGCCAAGCGAATTAATATGTTTCAGAAGCATCTGCCTTCGCTGGACGTCGCCGACCGGCTGGCCTACAAGTTGGTGTCGATAGGGTTTCCGATGCTGACGATTGGCATCATCACAGGTTCGCTGTGGGCGCAGTCGGCGTGGAGTTCATACTGGAACTGGGATCCAAAAGAAACCTGGTCTTTGATCACCTGGCTGGTATACGCAGCGTATCTTCACGTGAGGCTGATCAGCCGCAGGCGCGGTAAGTGGTCGAATCGCCTGCTTGTGATCGGTTTCTTGTGTGTGTTAATGACATTCGTTGGGGTCAATTTACTTGATTTCGGCCTGCACAGATATAACTGGTAGCGTTTCGTGTCGATAATATCAATTTAGTCCAGGGCCGATGCACAATTTACTCCCTCTCCCTTGAGGGAGAGGGCGGGGGTGAGGGGGTAAGCCAGCAAAACTGGGTAGGGTGCTGATGCTATGAAAGATGATGCAAAAGGATAGATTTCACCCTCACCCTGACCCTCTCCCCCGGGAGAGGGGACTTTGAGCCTCACTCTCTCCCCCTGCGACGCAGGCACAATTTACCCCCTCTCCCCCAAGAGACGGGATTGGCTGGTTTAGTGCGAAAAATTCCCTTAAGACGGAGAGCGTATTTACAGTAGTGCGGCAAATGTGCTATCCTCTATTGGATTCAGCTCAGGAGGATTGGCAGCAGGTGATAGTCGTCCAAAAATACGGCGGCAGCTCAGTCGCCACAACAGAAAAGATCGCAGCAGTCGCAAAACGAGTCGCCGAGCGGGCTAAAGAAGCCTGCGTGGTGGTGGTTGTTTCGGCGATGGGCGATACTACCGATGAGCTTATAAGCATGGCCAGACAGCTCAGTTCTATGCCGGAGGATCGCGAGATGGACAAACTTCTTGCGACCGGGGAGCAGGCCTCCAGCGCCTTGCTGGCGATGGCAATGCACGATCTGGGTATTCGCGCAGTGTCGCTGACCGGCGGCCAGGCAGGGATAATCACGGAACGCACCGCAGGCAGAGCGAGAATCCTCAAAATAGACGTCAAGCGGCTTCGAGAGGAGCTTAATAAACAGAACGTTGTTGTTGTCGCCGGATTTCAGGGGATAACAGAGAACGCCAGTTGGGCCGATATTACAACGCTCGGCCGCGGAGGGTCGGACACTACTGCAGTCGCTCTTGCGGCCGCACTGAAGGCGGATAGCTGCGAGATATTCACAGACGTCGATGGTGTGTATACAGCGGATCCTCGCATTGAAGCTGACGCTCGAAAGCTTGATACGATCAGTTATGAAGAAATGCTGGAGATGGCTGGGCAGGGCGCTCGGGTTATGCACTCGCGAGCGGTCGAGCTTGGCGAACTATACGATGTTGATATCCTTGTGGCCAATAGCACAAAAGACGTTCCCGGAACCGTGATTAAAAAGGAGGACGACGAAATGGAAGTCCGCAACCCTGTGCGTGGGATTGCTCATGATACCGATGTGACGCGCATCACTGTCGCGGGAGTCCCCGATCAACCAGGAATCGCATCCAGGTTGTTTGCGACTCTGGCGCATTCAAATATCAACGTGGATGTGATCGTGCAAAATGTCGGCACGGAGGGGCTGGCTGATGTGTCGTTCACTGTGCAAGATGCGGACCTGGAGAAGGCCAAGAAAGCAATCGGGCCTGTGACCAGCGAAATCGAGGCGCGCGAAGTCGTGGTCGATCAAAACGTCGCTAAAGTTTCGATAGTCGGCAGTGGAATACGCAGCAACCCCGGATACGCCGAAAAAATGTTCACTGCGTTTGCCGCTGCGGAGATAAATATTCTGTCTATCACAACAAGTGAGATTCGCATCACCTGCCTAATAGCCAGAAATCAAGTCAAAAATGCGGTCCGAGCGCTCCACAGAGCATTTGAGCTGGAAAAGGCCTGAAGAATATTTTGCGAAAAGCCCGTCGCCAGGCGGGCTTTTTTTGTATGCGGGGGATTGATGAGCAGGATTAAACGCGAGCTATTTCTTTTTTATTCGCGACCTTTGTTTCGTACGTGTGAGATTATCTGCAACCATGCGGCTCGTCTATTTATGAAAAAGAGCGCTCTTGGCCATCCCAAAATACGCGAGCAACTTGAACGCCTCAACAAAAACCGCATCGACCTCCAGCGCGAGCTTAATTCTATAGGCACAGGGCACAGTCACATATGCGCGGAGTGCCGAGGCAAATGCTGCGGAGGCGTTCGGGAGCGAGACTCGTTTATAGATAGGATAATTCAAGACCCCGAAACTCGGCATCTGAGCGCTCGGCGCAAATCCGGCGAAATGGCTGCCTATAAATATATTACCCACTCAACGGAGATCGCCGAAGCCAAACCTGTCGAGGGTTTCTGCGCCGAACTTACCAACCAGGGCTGCAAAATTCCTTACGAACTTCGCCCTATGCAATGCACGGCTTATTTCTGTCGTCTGGCCATCCGCCAGCTTTCAGAAACGGACTGCGACAGGGGAATCCGCGCATTAACTGGGTTAATGCGAGTTCAATTTCGTACGGTAATCCTTGCCATTACAACTGTCATCTACACCTAACTGCTAGATATATGAATTGCTTTGGCACAGTAGTTGCAGATAAAGTTATTATTTGCGTAACTGGGTGGGCTAAAGTTGATAAGAACATATTTATGGGTGTTGCTGCTCGTGCTGGCCGTATCAACCGGGTGTGGTGCGGCTATTGTAATCGAGGACGCGTTTTGTCGGGGAGGGCAGGTATTTTTACACTGGGCCGACCCGGATACGCAATATATACGCTACCATATCTATCGAAACTCAAGTGTAATAGATGATAACTCTATCTCCCAAGCACAGTTAATCGATGGGAATGTGCCGTTAAACAGCGCAAAAGATGCGGCTGCGACCTCGGCGGCATTCAGACGCGGCGAGCCTGACCCCGATCGCGGGTACAGAATTTTCGATCTGGCCGAACCATTGGACAAACGCGATGGCCTTAAGGTGATTACAGTAGACGCACCGGCAGATCGTTATTATGCCGTCGTAGGCGTGAATTCGGATGGCACCGAAGACTTGAATATTGTCGTAGGGCAAAACAGCCTTTCGTCTGCTATTCATGAGACTTCCGGAAATGCTGTGCCTGTTCTTGATGAAAAGGGAGTGCAGAACGTCTCAGGGTACGATTATCCTTGGGAAACCTACACGTGGTTCAAGCGCAATGATGAGTCACTGTTCGACGGCGAGGCAACGAAGATTACCATCACCCTCCCCAAACCTAACTTGTCCGGAAAATACGCAACGATGTTATATCTTCATGCCATAAACGGAACAAACAGGATTCAGCCCTGGTGGAACCTCATCATTATTTCACCGATGGATTGCTCCCCGAACCTGCCTCACGGGGGCAATAGTTGGTGGTATGGGTATTGCAGCACCTATCCTTCTTTGTCCGGAACTGTGATCAACTACACGGAAAATATGCTGTTGCATATGTTGGGGTGGGCGAAATCGAGCTTTCCAATCGATGAAGACCGTGTTACCGTCAGCGGAGGGTCGATGGGCGGCACAGGTGCGCTGTCGTTTGGCCTGCGGCATCCTGAGTTGTTTTCGAGTATATGCGCAACCGTCCCGCAGGTGAATCCCGGATTGCCGGATATAGGCTGGTCGCAGACTCAATTAAGAAATATCTGGGGTTCGTTGGCGGCGAATTTGCCTTCCGACGAGGGTGTGGGGGTGTGGGATCGCCAGAACTCGACTGCGTATGTGACGAATCATCCCGAAGATATTCCATTCATAAAGGTACAGAACAGCAAAAACGACGATACCTTGAAGTGGTTTCAAGTTCCGCAATTTTATTACAATCTTAACGAGAACCGACACGCGTTCATAGCGGCTTGGGGCCAAGGCGGGCATGTCAACAGCTCTTCCGGCCTGCCGCCGGAATATACTGGCTTTGATGTCTACACAAAGATTAAGCGCAGCCAGAGCTACCCCGCGGTCAGCAATTCTTCCTCAAATAACAATCCTGGCAATGGCGACCCCTCGCAAGGAGACAGCGTGGGACAGATGAATGCCGGATACGATTGGCAGATACGAACCGACACTGCCACCACGTGGGTGGCTGATATCAAATATACGGTGAGCGGCGGAACGCCCACCGCCGATATATCTCCACGCAGACTCCAGCAGTTCGATTTTGCATCGGGCGATCGACTTGCTTATATTTTAACGGAGATTGCGACGGGGCAAGTTATTGCAGGTGGCTATGTGACTGCGCAGCGCGGCCGATTCGTCACCGTGCCCAACATTCCGTTTGCTAATGAATATCGGCGGCTGACGATTCGGAAAACCTCGGGTCAGACAATACCTGATTTGATTGCTTTTGACGAAGACGCTGATGTTGACCTCGACGAGATTATCATAACTGCTGTATTTGCGGACGCAGCCTACGCGTGTAGTGAGAAGCGCGTGCCGGCCGTAGCGCTTCTTGGTGCGCATGGATTTGAGGTGGGAGATAGCATTTCATTGCGGGGCACGAAGACAGTGTTTGGTGGGATGGTTGCAGTGAATGTTTCCCAGTTCACGACTGTCAGCCCCTCAACTAATACCATTCGCCCGATTGGCTCGCCTGGGCTAGACGGTAGCCACGGTAGGCCGCTTCAGTTGGGTGTACTTGTGAAGGTTTGGGGGAGAGTGCTTGAAGACGATAATTTCGTTATCGATTCGGGAAGTGGGCCGATAGTTATATACGGCGGTTATGGCGTGAAGCCTGCTGTGGGCACTTATGTAGCGGCGACCGGTATTTGTTCAGAAATGCAATCAGCAGGCGTTCAATATGGAGTCAGGGTGCGCGACGCCCAAGACATCATCTCGTTTTAGCGACAAATAAATCGAAAAGCTCGGTTTTCGCCGAGCTTTTCAATCTTACAAAATATTCACTTTTCCAATTTTTAAGTTGGGCTGTAAATGTTTCCGTTGAAGCCCAAGGAAAAATGATGACTACACAGCGTTTCACAGGGCTTCATCGCTTGCTTCTTTACAACCATTTGCATATTACCCGCAATTAGACAGGCAGTCGATTACCTGTACGACCTAATTTTTCGTAATACCAAAGTAGTATAATGAGCCGGGCACGAGCGGGAACCTATTGTGTGCGTATTTGCGTCACTATGGATGTGAGAACACAGCCGCCCCGATCGGCCAAAGGAGCAGCCTTTTGTCTATACTCAAAACACTTTTAGTGATCACCATAAGCACTGCAAGGCTCATATTCCCTGGAATGCCGGGAGACCCAAGCGCATCCGAGGGTGCTAAGCCGACAGCAGTTCGCTCGTTAAACATTGAACTCGCGTCCGATAATGCGGTTGAAGCAGCCTCCAAAGCAAGTATGTCGATCCCCGAAGCGCTCGGCTACGGCAAGAGCGTCGACTTGATGGTTGAGAGATCCGCGCCTGAAAAGTCAGAACCCAGCAAAATCGAGCTTAGGGAATACTGGGGCAGTTCGCAAAATATTGCGGCAGATCAACCCAAGATTACCACCTCAAGCAAACACACCGATGAAGATATAGATGATTCCGTTCCGGACAGATCTTTTGCTTTTTGGCCGTCCACCAACCCGAAATCTTTCGAAGAATCCACAGATCTAGCCGGTGTATATACCCTGAAGAGCAACTTTTGCGCTAATACGTCAGTTACCCTCACTAAGGATCAGAACTTTCTCGAGCCGTTAAACATCACTACCTCCGCAACTCAAGCCGATCTGTCAAGACCAATTACGGTGAGATGGAAACCTGTGGCTGGCGCGGTGGGATACATTCTAACGGCTTTTGGAGGCAATGAAAAATACAGCATTACGTGGACGTCAAGCGCCAAACCCGAACTTGCCCGACGGGTGATCTATCGACCCGTGACCCAGGAGAGCCTTGAAAATTATATTAAAGAAGGGGTTATCATCCCTGCCTATGTGGTGTCCAATACCATACCGGCGGGTGTGTTTAAGGGATCAAACAGTGTGATGCTGAGGGCTACAGCCGTAGGCAGGGACATAGTGCAGACGAACGACGACATTACGACCTGGATTCTTGTGCGCTCCACCAGCAGCGTGCCGCTGTACAGTAAACTCGCCGAAGCGAGCAAGTAATACCAGAGCCGTGGACAGAGAACTGAGGTTGAAGTAGGGTCGATGGATCAGAGCTGCGCAATGTTGTAGTATATCCATAGATGCGGGAGGTTTGCGGTGCAAATTGCATATTGCTGTGTGTTGATGATCTTTCTCAGCGCGTGTTCTTGCGTTGGGGATATAAGCGTTAAAGAGTTCGGCGCCGTGGGTGACGGCAAAGCTGACGACACCTCAGCCATTCAATCTGCCATAGACAAAGCCTCCGAGAACAAACACGGTGCTTGCGTGGTGCTTCCGGCAGGGGCATATCGCCTCACCGATACCATTACCATAAAAGGCTGCCTGCTCAAAGGACTTGAAGCCGGGGGTTGGTCATCTGATTCTGCTCCGATGCCGAAGTTGATCGTCGATCATACCAAAGGGCCGTGTATAAGAGCGGGGGCGGGGGCGTCGGTTCACGGGATCAACTTTGAGTATGATCATAAAGGCCAGGCTGCCGTTAAGTTCGGCGAGACCATTTTGATTGAAGGTATCGGAATATCCCTTACTAACCTTCGCATTCATAGTCCTTATGAGGCGATTATGGCCGATGGAACGACCAACATCGGTCGGCTGAATATTGAGAACATCTTTATCATATCAGCGCGGAGCTGCGGGGTATATGTCACCAACACCTATGATATTCCTACTTTGCGAAATATAGAGGTCTGGAACCCGGACAAATACTCTCAGCAGCACTGCGTTGGGTTCAAATTCGGCAAGAATGATGAAATCAGAGTGGATAGCTGCTTCGCGTTCGCTTGCAAGACGGGTTTTTTGTTTGTAAAGGAAAAGGACGGGGCGACGTGGGGAGGGATGAACGGCTGCTCGGCTGACTTTTCAATAAATGGGATTGTGATTGAGGAGGTCAACTCCCTGAGAATAAACGGCGGTTGTTTGTGGGCACATTCGACCTCTCTAAAGGTTGCTGGGCCGGGGCGGGTGATGGTGACAGGAACCGACCTTAGATCAAACGGCGACGCGGCATTGATCGTGGATGATTGCACAAGTGTTAATATCACAGGCTGCGACATCGGTAAATCAGGTCCCGATTGGCCGAACGTTCCCGCGGTGAAGATCAACGGCGGCAAAGGCGTCCTTATAAGCGGTTGTACGATCGACGACAACGGGCCAGGCATTGTGGCAGCTGCGGGTGCGGACTATTTTTCGATCACCAACAACGTTTTTCTGCCCTCGAAATATGAGGCGATCATCGACAAGTCCGGAGCGGAAGCGAAAAAGATAATCTCCAGCAATTTGATAGAAAAAATTAGCGAGACCGAAGGGAAATCTCAGCTTGATTCAAAATGAAGAGTGCCGACGGGCGAGAGTGCTTTTCACAAGTTAAAAAATAAAGCAAAAAGCCCGCCAGGGAATCGGCAGGCCGTAAAATCGGAGGGATGTTCGGTTTTGAAAAATGGCTGCCGACCTAGGGCTTGAACCTAGAACCTTCTGATCCAGAGTCAGACGCTCTGCCAGTTGAGCTAGTCGGCAAGACAGTAAAATTTAACACAATTCGGAGCTTTGTGTCAAGCAAAATCGTCGTTAAGTAGCCCTGAATGAATCGACGCCGACCACGAGTAGTCATCAGCGCTGGTAAACAGGAATGGAGCGCCGGGTTATTAACCGGGAGGCCAACTAAGACTTCGCCCACCCAGAAGGTGGAAATGCACATGCCACACCGATTGCCCTGCACCCTCGTTGCAGTTGATGACTAATCTGTAGCCATCTTGGCTGATTCCTCGGTCTGCGGCGATTTTGTTGGCGGCAACAACGATCTTGCCCATCAAGCAAACATCAGAGTCATTCATTACGTCAGATATTCTGGCGATGTGCTTTTTGGGCACAATTAAAACATGGACTGGCGCTTGCGGATTGAGATCGTCAAAGGCAGCAACCTCATCATCCTCATATATGAGTTTGCCCACCTTACCTGCCGCAATTTTGCAAAAAATGCAATCATCGATCTTGTTCATCTTTACCCTCCATAGACCCTATGAGGAAGTTGTGCTCGGCGGCCTCGATTTTTACCCTGACGATCTCGCCTCGCAGGCTGAGGTCGCCATGAAAACGAGTCTCAACATAATTATCAGAAAAGCCAACCAAATGTCCAGTCCCGCCCCCCTTTTCTACAAGCACTTCTAACGATTGGCCGATAAGTGACGATGCAAACCGGCGCTGGGTGATTGTTCCCAAGTCGGATATTTCTTCTGCACGACGTTTCTTCTCATCCGCCGAAACATGATCGGGTAAAGATGCGGCGGATGTGCGCTTGCGTGGGGAAAAACGAAAGACATGTAACCGCGAAAAGCCTATTGCGTCGACCAGAGATCGTGTATTGGCGAACGCCTGTTCTGTTTCTCCGGGGAATCCGACAATAACGTCCGTGGTTACTGCAATTCCAGAGATGGCTCGTCTGACTCGATCGACTATTTGTATATACTGGGCAGCGGTGTAAGGACGATTCATCGCAAGTAAAGTATCATCATCTCCGCTCTGCAGTGGAATGTGAAGATGCCGGCAGACTTTTGGAGATTGCATTGCCTCCAACAAGGCATCGCTAACCTCCCACGGTTCGATTGAGCTGAGCCGAATACGTCCAATTCCATTGATAGTTGAAACTAAAGATATCAATTCAGGCAGGCGGCTGGATTCTGAACTTTGCGTCGTGCCATAACTACCTAAGCGTATCCCGGTAAGCACAACTTCTTTGTAACCGTGGTTTGTCAGGTCCTGAACCTCAGACAAAACATCTTCGAATGAGCGCGAGGGTTTGCAAGGCCTTGCGTAGGGGATCACACAGTAGGAACAGAATTGGTCGCAGCCGTCCTGCACTTTCACAATTGCTCTGGTCCTAAGGCGGGGCGGCGAATTGGGTGATACTTGTCCCAGTTCAGAAATAGTGGTTTCGACAGCAGAATCAAATTGGGCAGATATAAGGGCCGAAAGCGCGTCTTTCTCGGAATTGGAAACAGTGAGTATCTTTGCGCTGATGTTTTTCAATTGGGCTGCTTCCAACTCGGCATAGCAGCCGGTAACTACAATTAGCGCATTACGATTCGATTTTATCGCTCGGCGAATCGCGGCGCGTGATTTACTGTCAGCGGTGGCGGTTACCGAGCAGGTGTTTACCACATACACATCTGCTTGGCTGTTGAATGGCACAATCCGGAAGCCGGCGACCTCCAAATCGCGACGATATCTTTCGGTCTCATATTGATTGACCTTGCAGCCAAGAGTATAGTAAGCAATTGTCGGCATATTAACATGGTATTATGATGGCAGACCTTCGTCAACAGCAAAGCAGGAATTATCTGCGAGATCGCTAATCAGAGCTTATACCTGATTTTCAGCTTCCGTTGTGGGTGGAAGTGCTGGATGAACATTTGTTGCTATAACTTGTCGATTGGGAGGAATGGTATGGGTAGTGAACGGGCGCACCAACGGGGAACGACTTGGGCCATAATTGCGATCGGCTCACTTGCTGTAATCCTACTGATAGAGCGATTGAAATGGCTGATTGTAATGATCACAGCCACTGCGGCTCCGTTCTTTGTAGCATTTCTGCTGGCATTCATGTTGAATCCGCTGATGGCCCGACTGGAGAAGAGGGGCTTGTCGAGGGTATGCTCGGTGGTTGTAACGAGTCTGCTGTTTCTGGCTGTCTTTGCCGTCGGAGTATTCCTGGTGCTGCCGCAATTCGTAACTCAAGGCGCAGATTTCGTGAGCAGCATTCCAGCATATGCGCGGGCCTTGGAGAAAGGAATTGATAATTTTCTGGTCGGTCAAAAGGCCTTGTTACAGAGAGTTAGCTTACCAACCTCGATTGCTGAATTAATCAAGCGATTCCCCGACGAGATGCGACAGTTTTCCACCGCAGCTTTGAATGTAATGAGTCATTTCGTGCTAGCTGTAGTGAGTAAAGTGACTTGGCTGGTGGTTGTGCCTCTTGTTACGGTATGGCTTCTTATCAACTGGAATGCTCAAAGAGAGGCGATTTACAGACAAATCTCTGATGTTCATCGAGAACGATTCGTTCGTGTAACACAGTGTATTGCGGGGGTATTAAACTCATACGTGAGGGGAACAATTGTGGTAGCTGTGTTATATGGCGTGGTCACAACCGTGATCTTAGGTTTAATATTTCGTATGCCATATGCACTGATACTGGGACTGATCGCCGGCCTGGTGTCACCGATACCGTATGTCGGCTCGATTATTATATTACTGTCGACAGGGATCGTAGCCTATGCCACAAATCCTTCGCTCGGGTACGTTGTGGCAGTTATTTCGGCTATGGTAGTTCAGAACAATATCCTGTTCGATAATTTAGTGGCGCCAAGAGTATTAGGCGGAGCGGTTGGACTCAATCTCCCGTGGAGTCTTTTTGCCCTTATGTTGGGTGGGAGCATGTTCGGCATAGCGGGAATGCTCATTGCAGTGCCAGTCGGCGCCACAATTCGGGTAATCATACTCGAATTGATGCCAAAAGCGCCAAAAGCTCAGTCGGATAATAAGCACCCAGAAAGACAAGGAGGGACCGAGGAGACTATCTCCCACACAACATAATCAACAGTCGCTCGAGATCATCATCAGAGTAATATTCCATCACGATCCGGCCACGGTCTTTAGTCTGAATAATTGAGACCTTCGTGCCAAATAGCCTCCGCAGTTGCGCCTCAGCTTCCAACAGGTTCGGGTCTTGTTCATCCAAAAATGTTTCACGTGAAACATTCTCCGTTCCCCTGCTAGCCTCGCCACGATTCCACTCCCGCGCCAGTCTCTCGGCCTCTCTCACTGATAACCCTGCCCCTGTAATCCTCTTGCACAGTTCGATTCGTTCAGGCTCACCATCTATTGAAAGTATGGCCCTAGCATGCCCTTCTCCAATTCTTCCTCTTTTGAGCTCAGATTTCACGGGCTCCGGTAAACTTAGCAGCCTCATGGTGTTAGCAATAGCCGAGCGACTCTTTCCAACCGCAAATGCCAGGCTCTCTTGCGACAGGCCAAACTCTTCTGATAGACGTTTATACGCTAAGGCGGCATCAATCGCATTAATATCCTCTCGTTGAATGTTTTCAACCAATGCGACTTCAAGGCTTTGCTCGTTAGTCAGTTCCCGAACAACCGACGGTATACGCGCTAACCCAGCAGCCTTCGCCGCTCTCAGTCGTCTCTCACCGGCCACCAGTTCGTAGTCGCCATCTCCTTTTGATCGGATGACTATTGGCTGAAGGATACCATGAACCCGCACTGAGTTTACCAGCTCTTGGAACTTCTCATCACTATATTCGTTGCGCGGTTGGTATGGATTAACGCTAACCTTGGAGATATCAACTTCAGAAATCGTCCCTGGCTGCACTTCCTTATCCGCCATCGGGATCAATGCCCCTAATCCTCTACCGAGACCTTTCTTTTCCAAAAGTGGCCACCTCCGCAGCAAATATCATATAGGCTTCAGCGCCTTTAGATTTCGGATCATAGGAAATTATAGGCTGCCCATGACTAGGAGCCTCACTCAATCTGACATTTCTGGGGACAAGCACAGGGGACACCCTGGCCCCAAAAAATCGCCTCACCTCATCGACCACCTGCTGAGAAAGATTGGTCCGATAATCGAACATAGTCAGCAACACTTTTGCGACCTCAAGGCTGGGGTTCAGGTGCTGGTTCACTAATTCCACAGTCTTTAAAAGCTGGCTGATCCCCTCCAACGCATAATACTCACACTGTATTGGCAATATCACATACTCAGCCGCGGTAAGCACGTTTACAGTCAACAAGCCCAAAGATGGCGGACAATCAATCAGAATGAACTCATATCGACCGCTCACTCTCTCCAGGGCCTGTTTCAGCTTCGTCTCCCGCGACATGGTGGACATCAATTCTATGTCAGCCCCGGCCAGGTCCAGTTTTGCAGGCGCGAGATCTAGCCCTTGAGTGTCGGTAGAAATTATCACCTGTTCTATGGGAACTTCGTTGATGAGCACGTCATACATGCACATCTTCAACTCCGACTTGATAACCCCCACACCACTGGACGCATTCCCCTGCGGATCAATATCGACAAGTAATGTTCTTTCATCCTGGGCTGCCAAGCACGCCGCCACATTGACGGCAGTGGTCGTCTTTCCGACACCACCCTTTTGATTTACAACAGCAAAAATCGATGCCATTCCTATCACCCACCGATCAGTAGTTCTTATACGGTGGACACTCCTTCGCGTTCTGCGATCTCGAACATGAGTTTAGATAATCTCATATAATGTAGACGCATGTCTATCTTATTTTGTCCGCAGCGCGCCTCCGGAGCATCATATCTGCAATTTCAGCACCGCTAACATTGTAGTCTCCCTTGGCAATTCGGTCCTTGATTTCCATAACGACCTCGTCCCTTGTTTCCGGCACATCTCTTAGCGCTGCCTCAGCCACAACCATGCCCTGTTCCAACGGAGATAGCGACTGCGTGCTGTTGGTTGTTTGGCTCGATACTAGCCCCTTGGGTCGATTCTTCGGGAGAATCTTCTCTTGTGCTGCTCCCTGATTTACACAGGCCTTATTGGATTCGACGCCCGATATCTTCATCTTACTAGTCCTCCTCGGCTTTCACACAGCCTCGGTGTCATCTGCCCCATCATATTACGCCCCAAACGCCAAAAAGGCAAACCCCGAAGCTTGAGAACGGCAGCCCGGCCGACATACACGTCTTCGTGTTTAGCCCCGTGGCTTTGCGTCCCCTTCTTTCGAAGAGTTTGCCTTTATCATTTGATTAATCTCTATTCTTTGTTATCGGAACCTCATGGCGTAGTCTTTAGGGCTATGCGCATTATTATCTAAATATTTTTGCAGATAACGCTCGACCCAATAGCTCTATCATCTTGTGCAGATTGTGGAATAACCATAGCGTCCGAAGCATTGACTTGTCACCATTCTCGAGCTATTCTGAGGTTATGGCCATTTTGCGACTCGTCATACCGCCTCGCAGCACAGGAGGCCCTAGTTGCGCAAGTTGTTTTTGATTATTTTCTCCGTTTTGCTGGCTACCAGCGCGTCCGCATCGGGTTATTTTGCCGTGCCAACTCCGTCATTCGAGCCGGAATTCAAAACCATGGAGAGCGGGCTCTATATTTTGGCACCTGGCTATAGCAATTATTCCTCTCCTGGTGATCCATCACTGCCGTTTCAAGATATAAGGGTTATCGTGCCTCCTGATGCCCTCCCGTCTTCAATCACAGTCGCTCTTACAGACAACAAACTCGACACAATAACCGTTGAAAAGCAGATCGTGCCTACACCTCCAATCAAGCTCGCTCTCGACGACTCCCCTGTCTTGGATTGGGGCACAAACAAACAAATTGATTCTGGTCGAAACACACTCGTATACTTAGCCGACGAGCTATTTCCGGCCTCTCACGTCCAGCTCATCAGCGTAAATAACCTTCGTAAATGGAAGATCGCCACCGTGCGCTACTTCCCCTTGCGATACAATCCGATCACATCCACTCTTGAACGAACTACCGGTGGGCAGATATCGCTTTCCTACAGCACAGTTATTCATACAAATGACCTTTCACCGGAGCGCCTTGCTGATGATATGTTCGCGGACAAAGTTCAATGCCTTACAGCCAACTACTCCGACGCCAAGTCGTGGTACACTTCGCCAAAATCTATTCGCAGTACCACACTTATGCAATCCAGCTCCGATCCGTGTTACATGATCATTACCACATCCGCCGTAACCTCTGCCAGCAACCAACTGCAAGCCTTTGCCTCCCACAAAGCAAATCGGGGTTTTACGGTAGAAATAGCGACCGAGGATGACTGGGGCGGCGGCATCGGGGATGATGCCGCCAACAACATTCGCTCGTATTTAGCCGATAATTATATATCAAAACAGATTCAATACGTGCTGCTTATCGGAAATCCAGACCCTACGGTCGGCGATGTGCCGATGAAGATGCTTTGGCCTCGCTACTACAGCATCGATCCGTACCGCGAAGCTCCGTCCGATTATTTCTACGCCGATCTAACTGGAAATTGGGACCTTGACGGTGACGGCTACTATGGCCAGCAAGAAGGCGATTTCGGCCCTGAGGGTGTGGATGTTTTTCCCGAAGTCATTGTGGGCCGGATTCCCTACTATGGCGACATTTCCGAAGTCGATTCAATCCTGCAAAAGACTATCAGCTACGAAACGGGTGCATTTAGAGGGGATTGGGTTAGAAATGTCTTGCTTAGTATGAAGCCATCGGACAGTTATACACCGGGATATCATCTTGGCGAGGCAATAAAAACCGATGCTGTGGCTCCGGCGGATATGCATGCTACTACAGTTTATGATAGCGACTACGGCCTCACACCCGCACCGGATTACACTCCCTGCAGCTTCGAAAATGTTATTTCCGCCTGGCAGCAGCACGCCGGTTTCCATTTCTGGTGGACCCACGGCAACGAGACCACTGCAGCCGACGTCATCAGCACAGACCGGTGCCAAAATCTCGACGACATCCACCCATCATTCATCTTTCAATGCTCGTGTCTCAACGGCTACCCCGAAAGAGACGACAATTTAGGCTTTGCTTTGCTGAAGTGTGGGGCTATTGCGACCAATTCCGCCAGCCGCGTTTCCTGGTACTATCCCGGTCAGACCAACTTCGCCAATTCGGACTCCAATTCCGGCCTCGCCTATACATACGCGACCAAGCTGATCCGAGATCACTTGCCGTGCGGAGACGCGCATTATGCAACGCTCGCCGAGGTTCCAAATGTTATTTGGATGAATCACTGCGTCTTCAATCTCTACGGAGACCCGTCGGTGCAGTACCCTTCCGCCCCGACAATATCCCATTCTCCGTTGGGCAATACCGATGTTACAACGCAGCCATACGCCATACGGGCTACCATCGCAAGTACTACACCCATAGCTCCTGCCAGCCCGAAACTCTATTGGAAAACATCCGCGTCAAATGCGTTCACAGAGCAAACTCTGCAGTCTTTAGGGGGAGGCGCATATGCCGGCTCGATCCCCGCACAAGGTCTGAATACGATCGTTTCCTATTATCTCGAAGCCACCGACAGCGTCGGTGAAACAACGCTTCTTCCCGCCGATGCTCCGACCAACGTGATATCCTTCGAGATCAGAGCCGACGTAGAGCCTCCGGTGATAACACACACTCCCCTGGCCGATACGCCAAACAAGTTCGGCCCTTATCCGGTCGAGGCGTCTATCACCGATGATCTTGGGATCCTGTCCGCCTCCGTACACTACAAAATCAATGATGGGCCTTGGCGGCATCTTGAGATGGAGCGCACATCCGGCGATATTTTTTCTGCTCTTATGCTCGGCCCGACAGCGTCCGGGGATACGGTTAGCTATTATCTCACTGCAACCGATATTTCGCTGGAATCTAGAACCACGCGGCTTCCGGATGTCGGCGCCTATTCGTTTAACATCGGCAAAAAGATTTACGTCGGAGTCTTCAACTCTAGTGAAACACCGTACTATTTCAGCGGCGGCAACTCGAACGCCTGGGGGCCAGTTTCCAATATTCTTAATACAGACCCGGCCCGTAGATTTCAAGTCAGCGTGATCACGGATCTCGATGGAGATAACGGATCGATCGGGATAACTGGGCAGGATGTGCTGTTTCTACCAGACAACGCCGTTCCATACACTTGCATGCAGACGGTATCGGATTGGTTCGAGCCTGGGAAAACAATTGTCGCGATGGACAGTGCGGCTTCCTATGCCGCATACACCGGGTGGATGTGGCCTGGAGCAGTCGGCACCAATGGTTATGCGATCATACCTGGCCTAGGTTATTGGACCAACGACGCAGACGCGAACGACCAGCAGATTTGGGCGGCCGATAGTATAACCAAGGATTACACTATTGGACAAGTAATAGGTTCGGCAGCGGGGGACGCCGTTTTTTACACAAATAAGTTGCCCACGGATGCTCACGCGCTTTCCGGCAGCGCAACCAAACCAAACATATGTCATGCCGCATATCGAGATGTCCCTGGCAAGGGCCGCATTGTCGTCCTCGGGCCGTATATCCAACCCATCGAAAGCCAGTATTCGATCATTCGCGAATCCGCCGTCCCTCCCACGTCCCCACGCGGCCTCCAGCTAATCTCCCCTAACGGTGGAGAATCATTCGCTGCCGGCGCACAGGTCAAAATCAGATTCACCGCTACAGGAGGTTGGATAGAGTCCGATAGGATCAAAATAGAGTATTGTACGGGCCTTGACGCGGTCTGGAGACAGGTTGCGGGCGCACAGTCTCTCGACTACGACTCGGAAAGTTTCACGTGGAACACTGCGAACCTTCCGGGAAGTCACGGCTACCTCGTGCGCATAAGCACGCTTGATGAAGCGCTTTCGGATCAGTCCGATATGCCGTTTTCCATTGTTCCCAATATAGACATATCCTCCGCCAAATCTGTCCCAGACGGGGATCTGATCAGATTACCAGGCAAGGTGGTAATTTGCGGTATAGATGGATTCACATATATCGAGGAGCCGGATCGGCGTGCCGGTATTCGGATAATTGGAGCCACAGGGTTATCCATTTCGACTCTGGTCAATATAACGGGCTGCTTAGACACAATCGACAGGGAGCGCGTTGTTGATGCCGATTCTGTGGAGGTGCTCGGGCCGGGGGCTCAAGTGCGACCTTATGTGATGAGTAACCGGGCCATTGGTGGAACAGATTTCGGTTTGCAATCAGCAGTGATGGAATACAGGTTACACCAGTCCAGCCAAGCCGTGCCGACTATAGGACTAAACAATATAGGGCTTTTAGTCCGGGCGTCCGGCAGGGTAGTCGCAAGTGGTGTGGATTGGTTCTACATTGACGACGGTTCGAGGTGTAACGACGGCTCCGGCATGATCGGGGTCAAGGTTCTATGCCCGAACTCGAATCCGCCGGCTCAAGGTGAATTTGTGGTGATCAACGCGGTCAGCAGCGCATATTTTGAGCGCAACGGACTGTGGCGCGCTTTGGTGCTGCCAGGCTCGCATCACTTGATGACGCTCGACAAATCTCAAGAGTAGAAGCGATTAAAACCGATCCATCGCTCCCTCAATCGCCACGACACGCGTCGGAGCGCCGTCCAAACCGGCCAGATTTAACGGCAGAGCTGTCAGAAAGACGCGGTCTGCGGTGATTTGGCTCATATTCGCGACAGTCTCCAAAAGTACCATTCCGGTCGACAATAAAGCTTTGTGGACTTGAAGGCCCTGCGAAGTGTGAACTGATGGCTGCTCGATGCCGAGGAGTTTAATTTTCCTCGCCGCCAGCCACGCCGCCGCCCCCTCGCTCAAACTCGGGAACTCCGTAAAAAACTCCGGTTCATTCCATCGCTTTCCCCATCCGGTCTTGAGGAGCAGCCTCGCGCCTTCCGGTACCCTGCTATCAAACAAGTCGAGGTCGGCCGAAATGATCTCCGCACGCGGCGCAAGCTCTCCAAAATCCAACACCTCTGCCCACCCGACGAGCGCATCAAGATCGAATCTATCCACCCCACGATTATCATGCATGGCGTGGTGGGGGCTGTCTATATGCGTGCCGGTATGAGTGCCAAAACAAACCTTGCTGTTGTTATAGTCATTTTGCGGGATAACCGACGTTCGATTAAACACCACCTCGACATCGCCGGGCCACACAGGCATACCATCCGTTATCTTATATGTCAGATCAATCAGCCTATTCAAAATGCCCTCCTGCGCCAATCATATCAAAGTATAGCCTCAATAGAGCTGTTTTGAATACCCGCTGGTCATTATCCAGGCCCTAAACACCAAAAAAGGTGGCGTCTGAACAGACGCCACCTTAGCTGTCAACGAGGTTCTCTTAAGCCTTCTTCCACTGCTCGCGCAGGAACTTAACCGATTTAGGGATCTCCACCTCCGGGTCACCTATGCAGCCACACTCGAAGCTGCAAAAGTCCCGGTATCCGAGCATCTTCAGGCCCTTGAAGCCGTTAGTATAATCCCGTTCATCCTGCCCCGGCAGATTGCGCCTTATTGAAGCCAGGTGCACGTGTCGAAGCATCTCGCCACCAGACAAGAACGCCCCCATATCGCTGGTCTCCTCGACAAACATGTGATAGAAATCACCCATCACACACGCAGCCGGATGACCAACATCCCTGCAAATCGCCGCCGCATCCGCCACCAAACGCACATACCAGGTCTCCTTGCGATTAAGTGGTTCAAGCAGCATCCGAGTCCCGGCCTGCGAGGCAAACTCGCAAAGCTCCGGGAGTTGATCGAGCAGAACCTTGCGCCCCTCGATATGGTCGAGCTTGGTCTGCCCATTAAATGCAGGCACATAGATCAGGCCCGTTGAGCCAAGCTCTCCGGCCGCGGTGAGGATCACCTTCATGCTGTCCACACACTGTTTGCGAATGGCAGCATCGTCGCTCATCAGCGCTCCGTCGAATCCGGCGCAGATCGCTGTCATTTTGATTTTGGAATTGGCAAGCACCGATTTGATCTCAGTGACTCGCTTCTCGAGGCCCCTTCCGCCGACCTCAAGGCCATCGATGTCCCACTTTTCCATTTTGGCGATTTTCTCAGGCAAATCTTTACCAGGAATACGGCCTTCCTGGCTTGCGATTTGCAGCACCGCGCCCTTCTTTGGCTCCGATTTTTTTACGCCAACCAGACCGGTGTCTTCGATTCCGGCTTGTGCGCCGGACGCCAATCCAGCGGCCATAGCCGCGCCGCTGATCACCCCTGCTGTGAGCAATTCACGTCTACTTATCTTCATCTGAAACCTCCATAATCACGCACTGACGCCTACACGAACTTGGTCTGCCCAGGCACCGCAACAGGGGCCACCGGCAGCGGGCCAAACTCGAGCTTCGCGGGCATCAGGTCCTCCTGAGAATTGAGCGCCTGCTCCCAGGATATTTCCTGTCCGGTATAAGCGGACATTCTGCCCATAATCGCGGTTAAGCAGCTTTCGGCGACCGTTTTTGCTTCGTTGAGCGGCTTGCCCGCGCGGATGCTGTCGATGAGGTCCTTGTGCTCCTGCTGATAAGCGCCGGGGTTGTCTCCCTCAAATCTCCACGCATTGGCACCGAATATACCGCCTCCACAGTTCGAGTGGCCTTTCTGGCCCACAATTCGTTCGGAGACGTTGTTTACACAGCCGTCGATCTGTCGGCACATGCTCATAACATGAACATCATTGGGATAGATGAAGTCAATCGCAAAATGATCGAAAATGTGCCCGAACGCCGGATCAACGCGAACTTCTCGCCCGCCCATTCCAACGGCCTTCTCGGGATGCGCCCCAATCGCCCAGTTGATGACGTCGATATTGTGGACGTGTTGCTCGCAGATATGATCACCGGAAAGCCACGTGAAATACAACCAGTTGCGCAGTTGCCACTCCATATCGGTCCACTCTGGCTTGCGGGCGTGGTTCCACAGCCCTCCCTGGTTCCAATAGCACTGCCCTCCGACTATCTCGCCGATCGCGCCGTCGTGAATGCGCTTCATCGTTTCGACATAGCTCCTTTGGTGCCTGCGCTGTGTGCCTGCGACGACCCCGAGCTTCTTCTGTGTTGCAATCTCACCTGCGGCGATGACCGTGCGCACCCCAGGCCCATCGACGGCCACAGGCTTCTCCATAAAGACATGCTTGCCCGCTTCGATAGCAGCCTTAAAATGCGATGGTCTGAACCCGGGAGGCGCGGCAAGGATCACCAGATCGACACCCGATGCGATAACTTTTTTATACGCGTCGAACCCGACAAAACAGCGGCTCTTCGGTATGTCCACTTGTTTTTTTATGTCTTCACTGCCGGTGAGGTTGCTCAGACATCCATCAACACGATCCTGAAACGCGTCGCCCAGGGCCACAATCTTGATCCCCGGTCCGCCTGCGTTAATGCAGTCTTTGGCGGCTCCCGTTCCACGACCCCCGCAGCCAATAACGCCGACTCTGATAACATCGGAGCCTGCCGCATGCACGTTCTGCCCAAGCAGTACCGGCCCGGCACCGACTAATACAGCCGCAGCAGCCGTGGACTTGAGAAAGTCCCTTCGAGAAAGCCCGTTTTCCATATTGATCTCCCTTTACATTGCACAGAACCCCGGGGTTCTGCATTTTGCTTGCTGGTCGTTAAATTACAGTTCGCGCAACACCCTGAATCCTACAAATTCACCATCCGAAAGCCACCACTTGCTTTTTGGATCCTGAGGATCGTTGGCTTGCCACGCATCGGTTTGATACTTCCGAGTCGATGGCTTACATTTAGCCGGCAGATCCATAAACGATCCGCCACACACCACCGGCTTGCCTTTCAGATCGACGCACCACTCCGCCACATTGCCCAACATATCGTGAATATCCCAGGCATTTGGCTTCTTGGATGCGACCGCTGAGGTTTTCTCGGCAAACGTGACAGCCATTTCTTTAAGCTTTTCGGCGTTTGGCTCCGCCGCGCCTGCCCGGCACGCGAATTCCCATTCAGCTTCGGTCGGCAGCCGATATTTATGACCCGACTTCTTCGACAGCCACTCACAATACGACTTCGCGCCCAGGTAGGTAATGTTGATCGCCGGGTAGCCTTTATGGCCAAAGCCACGGTCAATCGACCCATAGGGGTTACTTGGTGTGGAGGTCGCGTCTTTTTCTACCAGTTTTACTTCTTCCAGCGCACCCAATCTGTATGCATCATAGGCATCCCAGGTGGTCTCAGTTTTTGCGATATAAAACGGTCCGACTTTGATTTTTTTTGTTGCACCTTCTTTTGCCGGATCGGGCATCGTGATCTCGCCGGCTGCCACAAGCGCCATATCGAACTTAACCAATGTCCCTGGGATTTCCTGGGTATAGACTTTTTGCGGGGTTTTATCCGCTCGAGCGACACAAGCGCCAAGCAAAAGCACGCAGGCACCGATCAAGACTCTAGTTTTCATAGATTGTCCTTTCTGTGGCGTGCTGCCTACGGGAGTTCCAGCGCACACGCCCCTCGACTGAATGTTATTACTCTCCGCTGATCTTTAATAGACGCAAGCGCGGCGTCGAGAATCCCCAGCCGCTCGTCTGCTGATTCAAATTCGATGCTTCCCGGCTGGTAGAAACGGCGTTCATCTTCCAACACTTGTCTATAAAACTCGAAATATTCGGGCTTGTTGTAGTATTCTCGGTCGAGATATTCGCACATCGCCGCCGATTCATTCTCCCGCACCAGCAGCGACACACAGCCGCCTTTGCCCGCTCCCGTCAATTTGCCTCCGAGATACCCCGGGCCTCTGCGGGCAATCGTAAGCAGCAGATCGAGTTGCGGGTTTGAAACGCGAAAATCAATGGCCAATATATCCTGCAGCTCATCAACCATCCGCCCCACCTTTACTCTATACTCATCCAGCTCGGGAGAGTCCATCGCCAGTTCGCCGTTTGCCAGGCGCCTGTCAGCCTCCAGGAATATGCGTTCCAATTCGCTGCCGATAATATTTTCTTTGTGAAAAAATCTGGCGGTGGTGCGGATGTGATAACCGCCGATGTATCTGCGCGGCGCTGTATAGATGCGCTCGATCGTCTCTCGATCCTTGCCGAAAACGACCCCAGCCTCATCCGGAGTGATCTTCACCGGCAGCAACAACAAAAACTCGCGGATAGCGTCGTCTGATATGCCGAGGATGTCTTTGTGAAGGCTGCCGAATTTATGATAATTCGCCTCTATTTTCTTCCAAAGCTCAGGTTGCGATTCAAGCAGCGGCACCGGCCCGCCAACTTTGAAGCCGAATTTATCCGCCAAGAGTCGCCCCAGCCAGCCTTCTCCGCCAGCCTTGCCTGCTGCCTGCTCCTCGCGGACTGCTTTGATGATGAGCTTAGCCAACTCGTCGCCCATCTGCATCCAGCCCTTGCGCATGTTAAAGCTTTGGTTGCCGCCGAGGGTCTTATTCACCTCCCAAAGGGAGTTTGCCAGCACGACGTGGATACCTTTTATAAAGGGCAGTGGGTCTGCGGTGAGTTCTGGCTTGGAGTGTCTATTGTAAACAACGCTGTTGACCGGGTTTCGCAGAATAGTAGTCTGGTCGTTTGCGCCTCCGTGTGTGCCGACATACCATTCCGCCTCCCCAAGCATCTTACAAACCTGTTGAATGCTCCATTCCGGCAGCAAATCTCGATTGCACAGATACATAGCGAGAAATGACAGGACAACTATCGCAGACGACGAGCTTGTTCCTGCGCGAAAAGGCGCCGTGGATGTACCGAAAGTAATATCTGCCCCACGCAATTTAAGTGACGGGTCATCCCACAAAACGCGCATGAACGGGCTGAGGACGTAGTTTAACCAATTTCCTTGAGGTCTGCCGTAGTGGGGATATACCAGCGATCGATTGTCCCAGTTGTTTTCCAGCTCTCCCGCATACTTATCCCACGGGGCCTCGACAAAACGTCGAAATTGCTCGGTAATTGATATTTCTGTCGTAGGAAATAACGGATTGACGTTGCTGACGGACAGAATATCATCATCGCGCGGCGTTACAGCAGCGGGCACATCGCCATCAATGGTCGTTGACATGTGGTCCCCGGCGCACATGTCGAGATACTCCAAAAAAGCGTTGAGTCGACCGGGAGCTCTGATCAAAAACGATGGTTTGTCCCCGACGTTCTGCTCGTGAAGTCGGGCTGTTTCCGAAAATCTCTTTCGTTGTCTGGCGAGATATTCGGGATCGGAATTGGCGTATATTTGCTGCCCGAGGTATTCGTCGACATCACGCAAACCCGACTCGAGCTTACTTGCGATCTCTACGGGCGGCAAAGGCTTGGTAGTCAGCCTGAAAATATGACTCATATATCAGCATCCACCTCTTTTGAGTACACATGAGGTTAACACCACCAGCCCGTGTACGTCAAATAATGCGGGCCACCTCTTCGACAAATCCTGAACAATCTCCGCACGAATCAGCGCAAAAAGAAATGATGGAGGATCAGAGGCCAATGGACTAATGACAATGAGGGCAAAAACAATTGACACCCGTATTTGGTATCGGGTATAATTACGGTAGACGTAAGAGTAGGCAATCAGCAACGTTTGTGGATTAGCGGATTTGGCGAAGTAGCTACACTTACTCACTTGCCTTATAGTATAGTATAGCGCTGCCGATCCTCTCCCCACACTGACGCGGTGCTACGTGCCCGAGACTGTCGATGGAGGAGGGATTATGGTTGGCACAGGTTCAAGTAAAACCTAATGAGAGTCTGGACAGCGCTCTGAAGCGCTTCAAGAAAGCGCTTCAGCAGACCGGTGTTCTCAAAGAAGCACGTGAACACGAGCACTACGAGAAACCCAGCGACAAAAGGCGCAAGGCCGAGGCGGCGAGACGCCGAAAGATGCGAAGAGCGTAAAGTCCATGAACGGACCTATGTCGTTAACTGAAAAGCTTCTTGAAGACCAGAAGCTCGCAATGAAATCCAAGGATGAGTTGGCTTTGTCCACCATCCGGCTTCTTAGATCATCGGTGAGTTACGCCAGAATCGAAAAAGGCGGCGATCTCACCGATGATGAAGTTTTACAAGTACTTACTCGTGAGGCCAAGCGGCGCAGGGAGGCGATTGAAGCCGCGGTTTCGGGAGGAAGATCCGACGTCGCAGAAAAAGAACGCGCGGAGTTGGAAATCATTACTGCCTATCTGCCTGAACAACTCGATGAGACCGAAATAGAAGCGATAGCCAGGGAAGTTGCCACGCAAGTCGGAGCGTCAGACCCAAGCAACCGTGGGAAAGTTATGGGCCTGTTGATGAAGCGGATTCGTGGCAGAGCGGACGGGAAATTAGCCGGTCTCGTTGTCGAGAGGATTTTACGAGGCTAGACACTTGCGCGTGTCGAATACTATGTCGATAAACCACATCGCCTTTGACTCTTCAATATGAGATCCTTTATGCCACTCATCGGTAGGCGCGCCAAAAAGAACTCGGATAAAAGCGCTCCATCCACAAGAATAGATGTAAAAAGAGCCGGGCTGGCATTTGCAACAATTGCGATCCTGTCGGTGTTGCTGTCTATTCACATGTTGCCGAGCAGAATCGATCTCAAAGTCGGAGATGTCGCCGCCGATGATATTGTCGCCCCTCGCGCCGCCAAATATGTCGATTCCTCGGAAACCAGGCTAAAGAAAACCAAAGCCGCGGCGGGTGTAGGCAAGGTATATGACGCACTGCCAAGCGCGGCAGACCAGGCGATCGCCACTTTGAAGTCGATTTTCGCGATTGTTGAGGTCGTGCGTCGGGACTATCCGGACCAGTCGGCGGAGGCAAAGATTGGCGCCCTTCGGAACAGATTGGGCACAGGTGTCGGTTCGCGTATTTCAGACTCTACATATTTGTCTTTGCTTTCGGCGGATGCCGCCGCCCTGAGGCAAATAGAGGACGAGTCGCTGCATATAGTCAGCGCAGCCATGAGCAAAGAAATTCGCGACAACCCCTCGGATCTTCGGTCAGCTCAAGATGAAGTTGTCAATGAATCCCGCAGACTGATAGCGGATCCTCGAAAAGCGGCTCTGGTTGCAGAGCTTTCTTCGGATTCGATCAAGCCCAATCGAATATACAACCCCAGCCGCACAATCGATCTCCAGGAAGCTGCGCAGGCCCGTGTTCGACCGACCCACAAATTGATTTCCCGCGGCGAATTGGTGATAGCCAAGGGGGAACCCGTCTTGGAAGAGCACATGGAGAAGCTCCAGGCGTTGGGGCTGCGCAATCCCCGCATAGACTATCGAACTGTAAGTTCGCTCACTGCTTTAGTAATGCTGGCGGTGCTGCTGGTCGGGGGGTATTTGTCCAGATATTACCCGGAGGTCTATCGCAGCACAAAATCTCTGTTTTTGCTCGCATTGCTGGCGGTGATCGGCACCCTCGCCCTGCGCATAAGCGGCAGCTTGCTGGGGATCAACCTTACAATGGATCAGGTTGGTTTTCTGGGTGTGCTGTGGGTGGTGACAGTGGGCATGTTGGTCAGCGCTTTGGTCAACCCCCAGGTGTCGGTTGTGATCGCGGCTTTGCTTTCGATTGTGTTGTCGCTGATGCTCAACGGTGAACTGCGCTTTGCTGTCAGCAGTTTTATGACTGCGATTGTGGGCATTTTAGGGGTAGCCGATATTCGAGATCGCACGGACCTGGCGCGGGCGGTTGGATTTTTGTCTGCGACGGGTGTATTGTTGGTTTGGGTGACGGGCGGAATAGCCAACGACTCCTATTTTAATATGCGCATGGGCACGTTCTGGGCCGGCGTGGTTGTGCCCATAGGCGCTGGGGCGATATTTCTTATCGGCACGGTACCGCTTGAGAGGCTTTTCGGCCTGACAACGCATCTTTCTTTGTTGGAGCTTGCTGATACAAACAAACCGCTGCTGCGTCGATTGGTGATCGAAGCGCCGGGGACGTATACGCATAGTATGGCGGTGGGGCATCTCGCCGAGACAGCGGCGCAGGTCATTGGGGCTGATCCGCTTATGGCGCGTGTGGCGTCGTATTATCACGATATTGGCAAGATTCGCAGGCCGCATTTTTTCGTCGAAAACCAGAACATTGAAAATGTGCACGATAAGATAAGCCCCACGCTGTCGGCGTTGGTGATAACGTCGCATATAAAAGATGGGGTGGAAATCGCCAGAGATTATAAACTGCCCAAAGTGGTTATCGACGTCATCAGCCAGCATCACGGGACATCGTTGGTTCAATATTTCTATGAGCAGGCTATCGGCACGCAGGATCCCGCGACCGAGTTGGAGAGCCAGTTCAGATACACCGGCCCAAAGCCGAAATCAAAGGAAGCTGCTTTGGTGATGCTTGCGGATTCAGTTGAAGCCGCGTCCAGAGCGATGTCCAAACCGACCCGTGCCACCATTGAGTTGATTGTAAACAAAATTGTGGCTGATAAACTGCGGGATGGACAGCTCGATGAGTCGGATCTTACATTCAAGGAAGTTAGCAAAGTCACAGGCGCATTTATAAAAGCCCTTATCGGCACACTACATGCGCGGATCGATTATGCCGAAGTAGTGGACAAGAAAGCGACCAATGGAAATTCTAATAACAAAACACGAGCCAATGGCTTTGAGGACCAGCCGGCTGAAGAAGCGGGCACTGAAAGTGCTGCAATCTGAACATTGCGTTCAACAGACCGAGGTAAGCATCTTGCTTACCGATGATCAGAATATTAGAATACTTAATAAGCAATATCGAGACATCGATGAGTCGACGGATGTTCTGTCGTTTTCACAGCACGAAGGTGCGGAGGATTTTCCGTGCGCCGAGGAGGAAAACCTCCTTGGTGATATAGTCATTTCAGTGGAGACCGCCAGGCGACAGGCCGAACAGCGAGATGTTGGGCTTGATGAGGAGCTTGACATGCTGCTGGTGCATGGGCTGTTGCACTTGTTGGGTTACGATCACGCCCAACCGCAAGAAGCCGAAGCGATGTTCGCGCGGCAAGCCGAGTTGCTCGAAGGGCAGATGGATAAGGATAGCGATTGAGCGATGCGTTTTCTTCGTAACCCGATGAACGGGTTCAAATATGCGGTTGAGGGAGTGGTGCATGTGTTTCGCACGCAGCGGCACATGCGGTTCCACTTCTTGACTATGGTGTTGGTTTTGGTGGTCAGCCTGGTTTTCAAGCTGAAGCGCGAAGAAGTGATTGTGTTGTTGTTTACGATCACTTTGGTGCTGGCTGCTGAGATGTTCAATACGGCGATTGAGGCTGTGGTGGATTTAGTCACCCAAACCTACCATCCGTTGGCTAAATTCGCCAAGGATATAGCCTCAGGGGCGGTGTTGATTACCGCGATAAACGCGCTGGCGATCGGTTTTTTACTTTTCCCTGGCGGCCAACGGCTCAATTTGCTCAGCGAAGAGCTTGGATTGCATGTGCCTGATTGGCCGACTGTGGGTTCTGTAACATTTTTGTTACTGGGCATAATGGTGTTAATGTGGAAAGTGGCCGGTAGAAAGGGCAAACTACTTAAAGGTGGGGTGGTCAGTGGCCATTCGGCAGTTGGTTTCTTTCTGGCGACTACTATTGTATTTATGTCCGGCAGGGTGGCAATTGGTATAATGGCTTTTATGTTGGCGGTTTTAGTTGCTCAGAGCAGGGTGGAAGGTGGTATACACACTCTTGCCGAAGTAGTGCTCGGAGCGCTGTTGGCGACGGGGGTGGCGTGCGTTGTGTATGGCGTGCTATCTCCGGTGTTTCCTTTGTAGATGAGAGGTTAAGTTCCGCTAGTGGACCCAGACCCAAACCGTATAGTGACAGGGATAATCATAATCGCGGTGCTTGTGATGCTCAATGCGTTCTTCGCCGCGGCTGAGATGTCGCTGGTTTCCGTAAGAAGAACTCGAATCAAGCAGTTGGTGGAAGAGGGTAATGCGCGCGCGCGTACGGTTTTAGAACTGCTTGAGCACCCCACGAACTTTATGGCGACCGTCCAGATTGGCTTGACGCTGGTCGGATTTTTGGCATCAGCGTTTGCGGCGGTGAGCATAGCCGAGCCTGTCGCAAAGTTTTTGCATACCTCAAAAGCGATTGCCGTAATCTTAGAAACTGTTGTGCTGAGCTTGATAACCCTCGTCTTTGGAGAGATCGCGCCGAAAAGTGTGGCGATACAACGCGCCGAGAAACTGTCGCTGGCGTTCGGCGGCACGGTGAAACTGTTGTCAATTCTCACTCTGCCGGCGGTCAAACTGGTCAGTTTCCTGAGCGATCTGATCGTTCGTCCGTTTGGTGTGCATGCGCGCTTCAACAGCCCGATTCTCACTGAAGAAGAACTCAAAATGATGGTAGAAGCCGGCGAGGAGGAAGGTGTCATCGAGGAAGAGGAAAAGGAAATGATACATTCCATCTTCGATTTCACCGACACGGTGGCTAGGCAGGTAATGGTTCCTCGAACCGATATGGACGCGGCGCCGGTTACTAGCACACTCGACGAACTGCTGGATATTATCACCGAGACGGGCCGCTCCAGAATCCCTATTTATGAGGATAACGTCGACAATATTATCGGAGTTGTTCACGCGAAGGATCTGATCCCGGTATTGAGGCAGGATAAGCATAAATATGATCTGCGGGCGGTGATGCGTCAGGCGTATTTTATCCCGGAGACCAAAGATGTTGATGAATTGCTGGCGGATTTCAAGCTGGGCAATGTCCAGATGGCGATTGTGCGTGATGAATATGGCGGCACTGCGGGGTTGGTTACCGTCGAGGATTTGCTCGAGGAAATCGTCGGCGAGATTCGGGATGAATATGATATGGAGGAGCCGCTGATTGATGTTGAGGATGTTGACCATGCCATTGTCAGTGCGAGGATGAGCATCGACGACCTCAACGAGCAAATGGGTGTGGATATCCCGGAAAGTGAAGAATTCGAGACCATCGGCGGTTTCGTCTTTGATTTGTTTGGACGGCAGCCCGAAGAAGGAGAGGTGATTAGTTGGAGCAACCTCGATTTCGTCGTTCACAGCCTCGATGGCGGTCGACTACACCGAATACAGATCATCCGAACGGAAAGACCAAAAGAATCCGGCGAGGAAGGGGCCGACACAAACGGCAAATCGAAGAAAAATAACGGCTCCAAATAACTTGCATCCCCCTATTCATCGACCAATTTCCCGTATTCCTCACAGGCTGGCCCGCCGCCCGGTGTGGCATAAGCTATATGAAGATCAACCGACAATCGCAAACCCTGGGAAACCAGGGGACGCAAAGCTATAGGGGCTAAATTCCGACGATACGTCGGAACAAGTCTGCCAGGCTGCCGAAGTTGATGCGTGTTTTCACCCGAATAATTCATTACAGGCATACGGGATGAAAATGCGTGGTCTGCTGCGGCAGCCTGGCAGTTTTACGCCAGGACGCATTTATTCTCGCAGATTGGCGGAAGCCTGCCGGAATGGAATCCGATGTCACTTTTGTCGATGATGAAGTTTTTATCGATTGGCTCGAAGTATCTGTTTTGCGCGAGGAGCCCGCGCTGCCACATAGAAGGGCAGATGCAATATGAGAAATGGGCGCAAAATCTTGTTTTGCTTTATAACGGGGCTGGCGGCGTCGATGTTGGGGCTGCTGTTTTGGAGCCGTTGTCCTGTGGCTGGGTGGAGCTTTCTCATCGCTGCGCCGTGGCTGATGTTTGCGTGGATACTTTTTTTACATCGAGATACCTCGTCCGAATGTGTGGTAAGGCTTGCGGCGGCTGATAGTCTGTCGGAGGCGTATCGCCGCGCCACAGTAGCCCTTGCGTCGGCTATTGGCGCCAAAGATTCCTACATTCATCCCTGTGTGAACCGTGTGCCGCGAATATGTGAGCTTATCGCCGATCACATCGATCTGGACCATGATGCTGTGGAGAAGCTCAAGCTCGCCGCACTGATAAGAGATGTCGGCAAATTGGGAGTGCCGGATCATATTTTGCTTAAGCCAGGCCCGCTGGACGCCGAAGAGTTCGCCAAGATGCGCAACCATGCCGCTATCGGCGCCGATTTGCTGCGCCAGGCCGATTTGCCGGATGATGTCGTGGATATGGTGCTTTACCATCACGAAAAGTACGACGGCACCGGTTACCCTGAGCGGCTGGCGGCGAATGATATCCCTTTGGGGTCGCGGATAATCTCAGTTGCGGTGGTGTATGATGCATTGATATCCGACAGGTGCTATCGAAGTGGCTGGACGCATTCCGACGCGATTTCCCATATACAGGAGCTTTCCGGCGCAGCATTCGACCCGGCGGTCGTCGATGCGTTTTTTGCCGTTGAGTCGCAGATTTTGGAATTGGGGGCGGAGCTTGCACGCGATATGAAGTCGCAAGTGAACGGGAGTGCCGAGGTCAGTTGCGCCGCGGTGGACACAATCGCCCAGGCCAATCGGGAACTGATATCACTATTTGAGATCACCCAAACTCTATCCAGCACACTGGAGATCGATGAGGTGCTGGCGTTGTTGGCCAACAGGACACGCAGGCTCGTGCAAGGCTCTACGTGTGTGGTATTGATGGTTGACAAAACACATTCTAAATCTCTCATCGCCAAAACGGCGGTCGGCCGGTTTGAAGAGATGTTTGTCGGAGCACGGGCAAGATACGGCAAGGGAATCACCGGCCGCGCCGCTCAAAAGGCCCAACCACGGGCCGGGCACTACGACCCTGATGATCTTGTATTTAACTATAGCGAAACTCCTCCCGAGCTGGATTTCAAATCTTGCCTGGCCGTGCCGATAGTAAGCTACGGAGACGTGCTCGGCACAATTAATCTATATGATGTCTGCCGAAGATCGTTTACCGAAGATGAGATGCGAGTGCTGACGTTTATTGCCCATCAGGCAGCCCTGGCTGTACATAACGCGCGGGCCTTTGAAGAGGCTCGAGATTTCGCCTTGCGCGATCCGCTGACTAATCTGCGCAACGGTCGATTCCTGCGGCATTATCTGGACAGGGAGCTGAATCGCAGCTTCAGGTTCGATGAGCCTCTGTCGGTGTTGGGTATCGATTTGGACAATTTCAAGGGTGTAAATGATTTGAAAGGGCACGAAGCCGGAGACAGGGTGCTTAAGGATGTGGCGGATATATTCAGACGTGAGCTTCGGGATTATGATGTAATCGTGCGTAACGGCGGGGACGAATTTGTAGCGGTGCTTCCTGAGACCGGTTATTCGGAGGCGAAGCGCACTGCACAGAGGATTCAATCGGCGATTGAGAACTATGCTCGCACGAAGGTCAACGATGTGCCTCGCTTTGGGGTGAGCGTGGGGGTTGCGTCGTATCCGGCTGATGGAACTGATGCGAGCGCCCTGCTAGCCTCCGCGGATGCGGCTATGTATGCCGACAAACGATCTCGGAATCTACTTCGCAAGGCTGCTTAGGAGTGTTGAGTATGGACAACAAATGCTGTCGTGCTTATGGCTGTCCAGCGAGCTTTTATATGAACTGCCGAGCTTATAATGAAAATCGAAACTGTTGGGAAGTTGACCGTAAGCCCTGCTGCCGAAATACACAATTGTCGGTCTGCTGCGAATGTGAGGTATATAGTAAGTGTATGCGCGGGCTTGTGCAGGGAGTATGAATTATGGCTCGAATATTTATGTTTGCATCATGGGCGGCGGCAGCCTCGCTGGCCGGGATTGCCGTCGTTAGCACGGATATCAAATGGCGTGTGGCTGCCGTGATTCTAGCTGGTTTGGTTGTTTTGCCGAGCCTGTTGATCGCATTCCGGTCTATAGCTGCCCGCGAACCATCGCAAGAAACTCAGCCGATACGGCAAACCGAAGCGTCATCAAATGAACAGCAGACCGGGGTATATATGGACCCGTTGACCGGGTTAGCTACCAGGCATTATTTGACGATGTTTCTGAATCGAGAGATCAGCCGATGCAAGAGATCCGGCGCGGAATTAAGCCTGGCGATATTTGACTTTCCGGATTTGTCGAAGGTCGAGGAGCAATCGGCCCTTACGGCTATGGCTGATGTCGGTGCGAAGATGAAATCTATGCTTCGAGACTACGATCTGGTGGCGTTATTCTCATTAGGCCGCCTCGCTATCGTGCTGCCGGAGACGAACGTGTCGAAGTCGCTGGAGATTGTCGAAAGGCTGCATCAACTGGCGACCGGCGTCTGTGCGGACGACAAGCCGCTCACCGCCACAGCCGGCCTGGCATCATTCCCCACTCATGGCGACACCTCGGAATGGCTGATCACCTCCGCCCACCGAGCGCTGAACCAGTGCAGAGCGGGTTCATCAAAAGACGTCCACGTGCTTGAGAACTATCAACTCGCGGGCTGAACTCAAATACGCTTAAGCCGCAGTTCCCCTGTCAGAGGGCGCGAGGTGTTTGATCAAAACGACGGGTGAAGTGTATTTATCGGTAAAAAATACTTCATCGACCCCTGAGCGCATCAATTCCGCGCCCCGTGCCAGCATGCCCCTGTCTGGAAGTTGTGTCGTATGGCGGTGTTCGCATCTTCCGGAGTCGTTTACGGTGATTGTGAGCGCGTCGGCGGTCAAACTCCAGCTCAAATCGATCATGCACAGCTCCGGATCGGGTGTGCCGTGTAAATATGCGTTTGAGACGGCCTCACCCACCGCTATAAAAAGGCCGCAAGCTTCATCTTCCTCAAAACACATATTCTCAATCATCCGACTGACCCAGCACCGGGCGCAGCTCAGTCCGCTGGAGTCAGGCTTGACTTGTATACATTGTTGTTCGCACATAGCATCCTTCGCCATAATATATTGCTATCCGGACTGCGGCTTCATCAAACGTGTGGATGATATGCAGGATATTACGGTCGAGTATAGAATCAAATTCTATACGAATATCAAACGATAGGAGACAATCGATGAACAGGATCATTGTTGTCGTTATTGCGATCTGCCTGGTGGTGGGGTTGAGTTCTTGTGGCGATAAGCCGGGCCAGGACGCCGCAGGCAAGAGGGTGCATATCGCGTTTGTTACCAACAATGTCTCGGATTTTTGGAAAATAGCTCAAGCGGGGGTCAATAAGGCCCAAAAGGACTTCGACGTAACGTGTGACTTCAAGATGCCGACTGCCGGAACCGCTGCCGAACAGAAGGTGATCCTTGAGGATTTGGTTACCAGAGGGGTGACCGGGATAGCTGTATCCCCGGTCAATCCGGATAGCCAGACGGTGGTTCTCGATAAAGCTGCCTCCAGCGTCAACCTGATCTGCATGGACTCCGATGCCCCTGAAAGCAAGCGAATATGCTACGTTGGCACCAGCAACTTCGATGCAGGCAAGACGGCAGGGGAACAGATCGTAAAAGCGCTGCCGGATGGCGGCAAGATAATGCTATATGTGGGGATGCGGGATGCTCAAAACGCTCTGGATCGCTACAAAGGCATCCGGGAAGTCCTCAGCAAGGACGCGAAATACAAAATCCTGGGTGTGATGACAGATGATACGAATCATACGAAAGCTCGCGCCAATGTCGAAGACACACTGGTCAAGCACCCGGATATCGCCTGCCTGGTGGGTTTGTGGAGCTACAACGGCCCAGCTATTGTCAACGCTGTCAGAGCGGCCAATAAGGTCGGCAAAGTCAAAATAGTCTGCTTCGACGAGCAGGACGATACCCTGCAGGGTGTCAAGGACGGCGCGATTTACGCCACTGTCGTGCAGAAACCGTTTGAGTTCGGCTATCAATCGGTTAAAGTGCTGGCGGCGCTGTCCAGAGGCGATGAGAGCGTCGTCCCCGAGTCCAAGATGATTGATACCGGGGTGCGGGTGATCGACCAGTCCAATATCGACGAGTTTTGGGCGGAGCTTAAGGAGCAAACGCAAAAATAAATATTGTAGCGATCTAATATTGTTATACAACTCATGCCCTCTCACTCAGGAGAAGGGGGTTAAGTAAAGCACCCTCTTCTCCGTGATATGATTAAGGTGAGGGGGCGCTTTGTTTTAATGCGCAAGTTCTGCCGCTAAGCCTTTTCTTCTTTCGATATCGTTTCGTGCATGCTAAAATAGCCTCATGCATTGTCCTGCTTATATACTTGAAATGAAAAGCATCACCAAGCGTTTCCCCGGCGTTCTTGCTTTGAATGGGGTAGATTTGGGGTTGTGCGAAGGTGAGATACTCGGCCTAATCGGCGAAAATGGCGCAGGCAAGTCCACACTTATGCGCATCCTGGGAGGGGACTATCCAGCGGATTCCGGAAGCATTCTTTTTGGTGGCACACCGACTGTTATCGCAGACGTCCACCACTCAATCAACCTCGGTGTTTCAATTATTTATCAGGAACTGAACCTGGCTCCTAATTTGGACATCGCTTCAAATATATTTTTGGGCCGGGAACCGCGAAAAAGAGCGCTTGGGATCGTCGATACCTTGCGGTTGTATGCCGAAGCTGAAGAAATCGCCACTCGGGTAGGTATATCCGCCCCTCTCACCACACTCGTAGAGCAATTGTCCCCCGGAGAGCAGCAGCTCGTCGAGATAGCCAAGGCGCTTTCCATGGACTGTCGGATATTGGTTCTCGATGAGCCTACCAGCTCGCTGTCACCAGCCGAAGCCGGCAAATTGTTCGACGTAATGCGTGGACTTAAAGAATCTGGGGTTTCGATGATATATATCTCCCATAGACTCGCCGAGATAGAGGAGATGTGCGATAGGGTCGTGGTTTTGCGAGACGGCGAGCGGGTCGGGGAGCTGAATCGCAAAAGTATATGCAGCGATGAAATGGTTCGTATGATGGTGGGGCGGGATATCTCGCGCTATTTCCCGGAGCACGGGTGTGTGAGCAAAACCGAGACTGTAATGTCGGTCGAATCTTTGTCATATCGCGGCTGTGTTGGGCGGGTGAGCTTCGATCTGAAAGCTGGGGAGATTCTGGGAATTGCCGGCCTGGTCGGCTCTGGTCGAACTGAACTGATTCAAGCTTTATTTGGCGTGGAGCCAAAACTGACCGGTGAAATCAAAATGTCCGGAAGATCCGTTGACATACAAAACCCATCCGATGCAATCGCCGCTGGTATGGGACTTGTGCCGGAGGACCGCAAAGCTCTCGGGGTGATTTTGGAGATGTCGGTAGCCGACAACATCACCCTGCCCGGAGTGGGAAGCTACAACCCGCCGTTTCTCGACAGCAAAAAAGAGCGTGCGGCCGCTGAGGAACTTGTGAATCGCCTGGAAATCAAGACCCCGAGTCTGGGCCAGCTCGTGGGTTTTTTGTCCGGCGGCAACCAGCAGAAGGTTGCTTTAGCAAAATGGCTGGGGATGGCGCCGAAAATTCTTATCCTCGATGAACCGACCCGGGGCATTGATGTCGGCTCAAAAAGTGAGATTTATAAACTGATACGCAACTTCGCCGATGAGGGGATGGGCGTGATAATGGTCTCATCTGAGATGGAAGAGATCATCGGGCTGTCGGATCGCGTTTTGGTGATGAGCGAAGGTCGAATGATGGGGCTGCTCGAAAGAGCCCAAGTCGACGAAGAAAGTATAATGAAATTGGCGAGCGGAGGGATTCGGGTTTGAGAAAATTGCTGGCAATGACGTCGTTGCTGATCGGGCTGGTGGTGGCCATTTGTGTGTTTCAGTGGGTAACTCATCCCGATCACTCCATCACGTTTTTATCCGCCGTCAACCTGAGCAATCTGATGCAGAGAGTTGGATTGCTGGGCATTTATGCTTTAGGGGCCGGGATCGTTATTCTGTCCGGCGGGATCGATTTGTCGATCGGTTCGGTGATGGCTTTCGTAGGAATGGCTATCGGATTGCTCGCGGCTGCAAATTGGAACCCGTTTGTGGTCAGCGCTTTGATCGTGCCTTCCTGCGCGCTGTTAGGGTTCTGGCACGGATTCTTAGTAGGCAAGGTCAAATTACAGCCATTTATCGCCACTTTAAGCTCTCTTTTGCTGCTCAGGGGCCTTGCCAGGGGCATACCAAACGGCTTGTCGCAGAGCCTGCCTGATGAGCGATTCGCTTTTTTGGGCAATGGCTCGTTTGTGGGGATACCAATCCCGTTTTTGATTCTGATTGGGGTAGCGCTGATCCTCGGGTTTATGATGAATTTCACCGTCTATGGACGATATCTTTACGCCATAGGCCGCAACGCCGAGGCTGTTCGATATTCCGGGATCAAGGTCAATAGAGTCCGCACTTTAGCTTATGTGATATGTGCGGTGCTGGCCGGACTTGCCGGCGTGCTGGAGTTGTCCCTCAACAGGGAAGTCCAGCCTGCGCAATCTGCGTTGATGTACGAAATGTGGGCAATAGCCGCCGCAGTGCTGGGTGGGTGCAGCCTGCGCGGCGGAGAAGGCACTGTGCTTGGCGTCATTGTCGGCGCCATTCTTATCAGAGTTATGGATAATGGCATGAACCTGGTCGGAGTCGGCTCGGAGTGGCAATGGGCAGTTATCGGCGTGATTGTGCTTGGCGGGGTAATCGCCGACGCCGCTTATAAGCTCCGCGCAGAGCAGAAAACCAAGGCGTGAGCTGTTCAACGGCCGCCGTTTCTATTGAGGTCGGGAATTTATTGGTATGAAGATACTCCAAATGCCGGCGCTAGCGATGCTGTTAGGGTCGATACCGTTCGGCTATATCGCTGTCTATATCCGAGATAAACAAATCGCCGACGAATCCAGCAGGGCGATCGGTTCGATTCGCGATGCCGTCGGCGTGCCTGCGCTTGTCGTGATGGTGATTCTAAATGTCGCCAAAGGGTTTGTCCCTGTATATTTGACTATGGCAGCCTTTGCATCAGTCCCATTCGCGCTCTTGGTCGGCGCAATCGCGGTCGCGTCCCACTGTTTTCCGTATTGGTTTATGTTCAAGCCGATGGGTAAGGGTGGAAGTGTGGCTATTGGCGCGATCGTGGCTATAATCGTATCGTTAATCCGTTAATTTCAGATACGGACAGCGGCCGTAGTCGAATTTGTGACGGCGGGCAAACCTATTATTTGCCTTGCTTTCTGCGGCGATGCTATTGATCGGCCACAAGCTCGGGCTACCCCTACCAGTCGATCGATTAGATCTGCATTCGTTGCTAATCTGCTGCGCTGTTCGTCAAACCAAAGATTGTCCTCAAGGCCAACTCGAACGTGGCCGCCCATGGTGATCGCGAGAGTGTTGACACTGAACTGATATCGACCTATCCCTGCTGCAGCCCACGTGACCCCATCGGGTAAGGCTCGAACCATTGTCGCCAGATTGAAAGCCGTCGCGCTTATTGTGCCTAAAGATCCCAACAGCAAGTTGCAATAAAATGGAGGTCTGAGGATCTCGTGGCTTGTAAGATAATGCGAATACTCGACCATTCCCAGATCGAAACACTCCCATTCCGGGGTGATTTTTCTTTTGGCCATCTTCAGCGCAAGCGCCTTAATCATATCGGGCTGTTGACTGATTCGTTTCGAGCAAAATTCATGGAGCCAAGGGTAAGCGAAGCCATTTCCGGAGCGGGATCAACCAACTCAAGCACCTCCGAGCGCTGTTCAAAAGTCTTGAACACCCGGCCGCTAGTCGACACACAAAGAATAATGTCGGGGCAGACCTTTCGGACACCATTCAGAATCTGAGAATAAATATCCTTGCGGTATGTGGGTAAGTCGTCGCTATCTCGGGCGTGAAGGTGCACAATAGAGGCTCCGGCGTCCCGGCATCGCCTCACATCGGCGATGATTTCTTCCGGCGAGACAGGGACGTGGGGATTGTCCTTCTTAGTAGGAACCATACCGGTAATCGCGGCATTTATAATAAGATCATCCATATCATCACTTTCCTTCCACTCCGGTTTTGACTATCCTTGCTGGTACGCCCATTACCTGAACGGCGTCCGGAACATCTTTAACCACCACAGAGCCTGCTGCAACTATGCTGTTTGAGCCGATGTTGATCCTGTCTATAATCGTCGAGCCGATGCCAATGTAAACGCCAGAGCCAATATTCACCATCCCGGCCACTGTAGAGCCGGGCTGCACCGTCGTGAAGCTGCCAATGTCCGTATGATGGCCGATTATGGCGCCCTTGTTGACCAGCACTTGTTGTCCGAGAGAAGCCTTATACGACACATTGCATAGAGGGCCGATAAAGCACCCAGCCCCCAACACAGCGTCGCAAGACACCCGCGCCGTGGGATGAATAATAGTGGTGAAACTCATCCCCAAGGCTTGCGCTTGTTCAACATATATCTTTCTATGGGTGGTGGCTATACCGCACACACATAGATGTGTGTCTTTGAATTGCGCGATATCGTCCAACCAATATACAGGCAGCCCGCAAAGCTGCTTCTCGCACAGCGTTGGATCGAGGTTTTCGACGAAACCCGCGACCTCACAACCAGGGACCTCCGAGATCATATCGGCCAACTCTTCGGCGAGGGTGCGGTTCCCAAGAATCAAAATTCTCCGATTCACCTACCAACCCCCTCGAATAAGCTCGCAGATATAGACGATCTCTTCATCAGTGAGATCGAGATGCAGCGGAAGTGACATCACTCTCGACGAGAACCACTCGGCATTTGGCAGAATCCCTTTTTCATACATAGGGTACAGATCATTTCTTCGGTAGTGAACCCCAACGCCGACACCATTTTCCCGTAGCTTATCGACCAACCCGTCCCTGTCTTCGGCCAGGATACAGCACAGATGCCGCGCGCTCAAGCGATCCGGTTGATATTCCAATAATTGTAATCCAGGGACATCGGCTAGCCGGGAGCTATACATATCAGCTATTTGCCTGCGCCGATTATTGTCGTTTTCCAGGCAGTCCAACTGGACTATACCGATAGCCGCCTCAATATCGGTCATGTGATACTTGAACCCGACCTCCGCGACTTGATAATCCCATTGATAGGTTTTTCCGCTGGCGCCCTCGCTGCGAAGATAGGTATCCTTGTCGATTCCCAGCCACCGCAAACGGCGCAGGCGAGCGTCGAAGTGTTCGGATCGGACGGTAAGAGCGCCACCGTCTCCCATCGGCAGATTTTTGACCGCATGAAAAGAAAAGGCATGAACATCGCCGATGCCGCCTATTTTATGCCCTTTATATTCCGCGCCGCAAGCATGTGCGCAATCTTCTACAACCGGAATATTATGCTCGGCCGCCAAAGTATATAACGCATCCAGATCGCAGGGATAGCCGCCGTAGTGCATAGCTATAATCGCCCCCGTCTGAGGTGTTATTTTTTCCTTAATCGACTCCACGTCAATATTGCCTGTCATAGGCTCGATGTCGGCAAAGATCGGCTTGAGCTGCTCGTATAAGATAACGTGGTTGGTCGAAACGAATGTGACCGGGGTCGTTATGATTTCTTTTCCCGCCGGGATATTCAGCACCTTAAGAGCAAGATGCAGCGCGGCTGTGCAGGAATTTAACCCGACGCAATGTGGCGAGCCGACATAATCGGCGAATCTGCCCTCGAATTCCAGTGTCTTTGGCCCAAGTCCAATCCAACCCGACCTCAGCACATCGCCGGCGGCGGCTATGGCTTCCTCTTTGATTCGTGGTCTAAATAAGCTTATCTGCATTAGAGTCCTTAGTGTTATATCAGCTTGACCATATTCCGATCAGCGCAAAGTAATTCTGTGGAGAATAGGGCCACATATTGATCGCGCGGCGAATAGTATCTCTGGCTCCTTGCGTATCTTTTTCGGAACCGGCTTTGCTGATAGCGATTTTTCTGAGCATGCGACTATAGTTACGCCGGACACAGTTTACCAAGCCGGGCCGTTCTTCTAACGCCCAGCTAAGAGTCTTGTCCATGACCCTGAGAGTGGCTTTGCGCATAGTCTGGGTGCGCTTGTGCATCTGATCCGGATGCATTCGATATAGCGTCAACCGATCGGGCCTGGCGATGAAGCTGCGGTGTTTGGCCATGCTCAGATAGAAATCCCAATCCCCCGCACCGACGATCGATTCATCAAACATCCCGCATTCGACAACAGCATCGCGCCGCGTTAAAATACATGATGGGGTCCTGATAAAACACCCCCTGCAAAGCCGATTTAACGCGCTGCGGATGTGTTTTCGTGGTTTGGTTTCTCCTCCGATAGGCCGAAGTGATTCATCGACGGCTTTGTAATGGCAAAACACCAGTCCGGCCTGTGGGTTTTCTTCGAGTGAACACACCTGCGACGCCAAAAAGTTCGGCAGCCATATATCATCCTGATCGAGAAAAGCAAGGTATTTGCCTTTAGAGGCACGAATGCCCACGTTTCTAACCGCAGACGCACAGGTTTTTTGTGTTTGACAAATTAGTTTGACCTTATCAACGATGTTATACTGAGCCGTATATTCCGGCCCGGAGCAATCGTCAACGATTATGATTTCATAATCATCGAAAGTTTGGCCCAGCACGCTATCAACAGCCTGGTTCACAAAATGTGGAGCTTTATGGGCAGGAATGATCACGGATACAGCAGGAGCTTGCATTATCATGCCCTTTCATCGGAAGCTCTCGACGCTGACGCGCCCGAGTTCTAATATAGCTGCTTCTCAATTCGGGGTGTTATTTCCTTCAGCCAAAAGATGGAATTAATTAAGCTTGCACAGACATAAAAAAATCGCCCGCGACTGATCGCGGGCTTTGCACATCATTCCAATATCGGAACAACAATAGAGGAAACTACGCTTATGTATAATATTGATGCACTTATCGTACCATTGGAGTTGACGCAAGGGTAATCCGGTTCTTATACTAGGTTGACGATGACATCACATAAGCACTTCAAGAGAGCGGCGGGTCTGATGCTGGTGGCGGTTCTCGCGAGCCGGCTGTTGGGGTTGGTTCGCGAGATGCTGATAGCCCGGCAGTTTGGATCCACAGGGGTTGTCAGCGCATATTATGCCGCGTTTAACCTTCCGGATCTGCTCTACTTCTTTTTGTCCAGCGGTGCGCTGTCGAGCGCGTTTATTCCTGAGTTCACAAAACGCTTCGAGACCGGCAAAAAGCGTGAGGCCTGGGAAGTTTTCAGTATCATCGCTTGCTTTATGGGCCTGGTGCTGCTCGCGGCGGTCGTCATTTTCTGGGTTTATGCCAAGCCGTTGGTCAGCATCCTCGCGGTGCCGGGATTTGTTACCAGATATCCCGAACTGGTTCCGCTCACCGTGCTGCTGACTCGCATCATCTTGCCCTGCCAGTTGTTTTTCTTCCTGGGTGGGCTGATGAGCGCGACATTGGAATCGCGTCAGAAGTTCGCCGCACGAGCGGCTGGGCCTGTTATCTATAACCTCGGCATCATTTTCGGCGCAGTAGCGCTAGCCAAATGGTTCAACATCGCCGGGCTTGCATTTGGAACCCTGGTCGGAGCTTTTGTCGGCAATGTGGTTTACACGTTTTATTGTATGCGCAAGGAGGGATATTCGTTTTATCCCAGCCTGAACCTGCGCCACCCTGGGGTTGTGCGAGTGGCCAAGCTCGCCCTGCCGGTAATATTCGGCCTGGGGCTGCCGCAGATCGACGTTATAGTCAACAGATGGTTCGCGAGTTTCGTGTCGGCAAGCGCTCCGGCAGACCTCAACTTCGCCAACCGACTCATGCAGGTCCCACTCGGCATTTTCGCTCAGGCAGCCGGGACTGCCATTCTGCCGATGCTGTCGGCTTATGCAGCAAAAAACGCGCTCAGCGATATGCGCAGCGGGGTCAGTTACGGTCTCCGCGGAATTATGGTGGAAAGCCTGCCCGCGACAGCTTTTATGGTGGTGATGGCTGATCCTTTGGTGCGGGCGATATATATGGGGGGAGAATTCAAACCCTCCAGCGTAGCGCCGGTCGCGTTATTGTTGATATGGTATTCCGTAGGGATCTTCGCCTGGGCGGGCCAAAGAATAGTGGCTCCTGGGTTCTTCGCTTTGCAGGATACACTTACCCCCGTAGTCATCGGCACCGTATCGACCGTCATATTTATCCCGCTCAATGTGATCCTTATGAAGTCTATGGGCGCGCCCGGTATCGCGCTGGCGACCACGATAGGCATCACCCTGCACTTCGTCGGCATGAGTTGGGTGTTGCGAAAGAGACTACGCGGACTTGACGGAGCCAAAATGATCCGAACAATCGGATTATCTTTGGTTGCGGCTGCGCTGATGGGCGCTGCGTGTTTCGGAGTGAGGATAGGGATGTCCCAGGCTCTTGGCGCGTGGCAGCTTCAGGATGGGGATATTTCAAACCCGACCGCACTCGCTGAAAAATTGGAGCGCGATAACCACCCTCTGTCGGGTTTCATATATTCGGAGGTCAGGGACAAAACACGCAAGCTGATAGACGACGATCAACAGGCCGCTCAACTGGCTCCGGATATCAGAGTCCTGCTGGTCGGCGAGCTGAATCGGATATTGCAGGATGATTCACTCTATCAAAGCGACAGATTTGCCAGAATTCTGCTGCCGTCGGATGTCAAGCAATCCGTCCGACAGCGCCCCTCCCAAGAGCAGCTCACCGATTTGAATAGACGGTTAATCGAGTCCGCCTATCTCGATACAATAAGCCGCCGCCAAGGCAAAACAATGTCGGATCGCGTGCAGGCCTGGCTGCGGCGAATGCTCGAAGATCCGCAGATGAATGATGAGGGCGATACGAAATCTGAGCGTGCAGTATTCACGGAATCCGATATTGTCGATGTAGCAAGGCTGTCGATCCAAATTGTCGACCCGTGCAGCTTGGAGGATCGTCCCGTTTATGAGCCTGTGAGCAAACATATTATGTCCGGGTTATCCGCGAGCGCCCGGCAGCGGCTCGTTCACTTTGCGACTGTCAGCAAATCTTCGGCAGCGATGCCGGAATCACTTATGCGGGATTTGAATACGCTGATAAGCCGGAGGTCGATCTACAGCCCCGAAAGATTCAAAGGGGTCGCACTGCCAAGACACATTATAGCGCTTGAGGAATCTGACCCGAAAGGGGAACGATTGATCGAGTTGAATCGACGGCTGCTGGAACACGCCTATAGTGGAGATATTGTCGTTCGACCTGTTTCGCGCGTCGAGAGCAGGATGGGTTCGGCGCTGACGGTGTTGGTGGCGATGGTCGTTGGCGGGGTGGTCTATTTCGCGCTGTTGCGGCTGTTCAAAGTCGATGAGATGGACTATCTTTGGTCGGCGCTGCGCAGGAAGTTGTTCGGGCGCAGGTCAAATGGCCGGCAGGAAGATTTGGAAACCCTCGATCAAGGGGAGCCGATGGAATAGCGAAACTACGGTTGATTGTCCGATGCAATCTCCTCTCTGACGGTGGATTTGGTCAACTGCCGGATCACCGCATCGCGGAATCGTTTGATTTTCGTGACTTTGGACAAGGAATACAGCGCCGCCAACCCGAGCCGTTTGTATCCTTGCCTGTTAAATCCCCACGACTGCCACAGCAGCGTTTCGATATCCCCTTTTCCGCTTTTTGCCGCCTGCCTCGCCTCCCCATAGGCGATTGAGCGCTTGACTTGTTTCAGCCCGGCCAACAATATAGCCGCAAGGTGCGGTCGATCTTCCGCATTCAGCGCTTCGGTCATAATCTCGATTTGTTTTCTGTTATTGAGAAGTGTGTCGCTGACCTGGCTGTGCGCCCTCAGTCTGTAGCGAGCGACGACTTCCATACTCCTGGCCGCCCAAACACCTTTTCTGGCGATGCGTAGCCACATCATATAGTCTTCGCCGTAGGGGAGGATAGGATATCCCCCAACAGCCTTGATATCCGCAGTTTTGATCATAACTGACGATGTGCACAAAAAATTATCTCGATACAGCTCGCGTATTATATCCCCTTTGGGCATTGGCTTTGTATAGGCGATGCGTTCACGCCCGTCTTCAAAGAACATAACCACGTTGCCGTAGACAAGATTGGTTCGTTTTTCCGAGTCGATAAGAGCTATCTGGCGCTCGAGTTTATCCGGCAGCCAGAGATCATCACCATCCAGGTGTGCGAACCATTCTCCTTCCGCCGCAAGAGTCGCAGTCTCTCTGGCCCTCGCCACCCCGCCGTTCTCCTGATATATATAGCGAAAACGGGGGTCCTCAAGATAGGGAGTGATTATCTCCTCGCTTTTGTCCGTCGAGCCGTCGTTGACGATGATAGCCTCATAATCTTGATATGTCTGAGCTTTAAGCGAATCCAGAGCCTCGGCTATATATTGTTCCAAATTATATACGGGGATACAAACAGTAATGCGAGGCATCCGGCTCCTCCGAGGATTTATGATGACTGAAGTTATTATACCATACTAAAAGAGGGCAGGTTATCATCTGCCCCACGCCGCCGTGTGTCGTATAAGATTCTATTCCATATCTTTGAACAATGAACTGAATCTATCGGTGTATTGCGATTCGATCGACGCAAACGCCAGATCCAGCGCAAGCGCCCACAATCCCACCACGGCTTCCTCGGGGGGAAGTTCCAGCATCTGCGTGAAGAAGTCCTTGATGACCTCCTCATAAGATGTGCAAGGCTCGTTAAGGACGATCCGATTGGTAACTTGCTCCGAGAAAACTTCGTTTTCTATACGATCGAGGAACTCCCGGACGTTTCCGGGGGTGGCGTGTTTGAGGTTCTGGCCAAACTCGCTTCTTACCAGGTTTCTGAATTCATCCAGTTTCACCGATCGACAATGCTCCGATCTGACCTGCCATCTCTACTCTATTCGCAAATCGCCTTCGTGTCAATCCCAAAATCAATATCGTCAGCCGCTCGTCTCATCGCATCTATGTTGGCGAACGGAGCATCCCGCGGGATGTCATCTCCACTACCGAGTATATAACCAGTCGGCCCACAAACATCAATCGCTTCGACGCACAACCTGTAGACTTCATCGCCGGTCGCATTGAGCAGAGCCATTGTGTCGATCCCGCCTTTCAGACAGACTCGATCTCCAACCCGCCGCCTGGCATCCCGCAACCCCTCAATCGTCATCTGATCCAACGGCTCAATCGCATCTACTCCGGTATCCGCCATCATCTCAAGTATAGGCGAGCAGTTTCCGCATATATGTAAATACACCTTCGCCCCAAGGCTGTGAAATGTCTTCGCAGCCTTCGCGTGAAACGGCTGGCAAAACTGTTCGTAGTGTTTTGGAGAAATGATGCTCGCCGATGCCCAGGCATCTCCGATATATATTCCATGAACCCCGCCGGCAATCGCAGCTTTGCCAATCTCGATAGATATCTCGGTCGCGGTTTCCATAGCGGCCATCACAAAGCCCGGATCGTCTATCAGATCAAGCATCGCCTGATCGGAGCCGCGCCACGCAACCAGCGAGTTCATCGTCTGGCTTGCCGCCACCCCCGCAATAAACACACGATCCCCTATGCGACGAACCAACTCCCGCAGAGGTTCCAAACAGCCTTGATTTTCATAGCGCTCTGCAGTGGTTATTCGAATTTTGTCGAGGTCTCGTTTGTTTTTTAATATAGGTTCGCCGACGATAGCAATAGGCTGGTCATTTTCCTGCAGTTGGGCGTAGGGAGTCCCATCGGAGTAGGTAAGATATTGCTTGCCCCCAATTTCGGCCACTTTGCGATGTTCCTGCCAGCCTCGCTCCGGCCCAATGCCGGCCTCAATGCCATCAAAGCCGAAGCGCTCTACCATAGCCGCGATGGATTCGAATTTAAGCATCGGATCAAGCGCCATATCGACCATTCTGCGGCCGATCACACGGCTGCCGATATAGTCCGTGACTACCGGAAACAGCGGCACACGATCCACCGGCTTGCGCTCCATTGCGGCAATCACTCGCTGTTTACCGTTCACGCGCCAGATCCCTCCACCGGTAAATACACCGTCACAGGCGTTTTGAACTCGATAGTAGGCTCGGTTTGAAGGGTTATTTTGAGCAGCCAGATTACCGATACCACAGAACCTTCGATCGTAGGAGGCGCGGTCTTGGGCAGTCTGAGCCTGAAAGGCGCTTGAATGAACGTGGCGGACGGCTCCTCGGGGACAATTATGGCAATATCGACGCGGTCGCGCTGGATTTCCTTTTCGACAGCCAGCCTCACCCATTCGCAGACCTCTAAAGATGCCGTTATTTTGGGGATCGCCATCGCGTTTGGGTTTGTTATCGAAAATCTGCCGGAGACGACTTCGCCCATACTCACCATCCGCTCGTCGAGGTCGATTGTCACATTTATATCTGTCGATTGCACCGTGCCGTCGGCGGCGGGATAACCGAGCGCGACTGGCCGTCCTCTCAAACGAGGTATGAACATAATTCGGACTGTTTTCGAAGCTTTTGTGGCTCGTCCAATAGTCGGTTGAAGGCGTGCGGTGACACGGTATTGTATTTTGCCCGCTTTGCCGTCGTAACTCGGCGGCAGGGAAGCAGGCAATGGGATGGAGAACGGGTAGGTGTGTTCTCCCGCACACAGGGTGCGGCCGGTATATCTGCCCAAAATGGCGTTCCAAATCAGAGACGCGCGTTCCGAGGCCAATCTCGGCTCCAAAGCCCCCGAAAACAACTGTTCACGAGTAAAAAACGGACTGTACTTGCGAAATGTTCTTGCAAGGGATGCTCCGGCGGGTCGTTCTACTCCGGTTACGGAGACGAGGAGAGAACGTATGTTGATCGGCTGCGCAAGCCGAAGCACCACGACCCCGCTGAGGCGCTTGCCGGTCGAGAAAGTGTCCCGGCTCAGATATAGCTCCAGTGAAGGGCCTAGATCGGCTTTATGTTCTTTTACGGCTGAAACCTTGACTTGTGCTCCCATCAAGATCAATGTTAGCCATTGAACGCTTTATTTGCAACTGGTATTTAGCATTCATTTCTGGGATAATGAATTATGCTTCATTCGTTCATATCAAGCGTGCCGATGCTGATCGGCGCAACAAGATTCAGACGTGGCGCAAAACCACGCATCGAGAAGCCTGCCGAAGAATGTATGGGGAAATGGATCTGGCTTGCCGAGGCAGATCCGGTCGTCAACTCATACGTTCGCGTGCGCAAGAGTTTCAAGCTCTCAGACAAACCGGACAGCGCTCTGATAAAAACCTGCGCGAACAGCCTCTATAAACTTTACATAAATGGTCAATATGTCGGCAAAGGCCCGGTCAGATCCGACGAACGAACCGGCTACTTCGACACATTCGACATCACTCAACTGCTCCATAAAGGCGCAAACGTCGTAGCGATCCTTGCTCATCATATTGGAGAACCGACCTATGCCTCTGCGGCCGGTCGACCGGGATTGATCTGCAAGCTGGAGAGCGAATCACAAGGCGAGACTCAAATTATCGGCTCCGACGAAACCTGGAAGATACAGCGAGCGGCTGAATGGCTCGCAGATGGCGCACGGCTAAATAATAAACTGGGATTTCAAGAGATTTACGACGCAGCCGTTGCAGTTGCTGATTGGACCGAGATAAAGTGCAAGGAAAAAGGCTGGGAGGATGCAGCGGCTGTCGGTGCGCCTGGTGATTCTGCATTCGGAGAACTGGCTCCTCGACAAATACCACATCTCCGCGAGCAGACCGTTCTGCCCAGATCCATAGTTGCCATAGGCAACACCGCCGAAGTCGGCAAGGATACCCCCGTCAGTGAGATTCCCGATATAATGGCCGCCACCCCGATTGTGAATCTTCGCTCAGGGCAGGTCAAAGATGAACAAGCTCTGCTCACTGAAGCCGGGGTTGCGCACATAAAGACTCCTCGTGGGGATAAAGGCGTCGCAATATTGCTGGATTTTGGCTGGGAGGTATTCGGCAACGTCGAGATCGGGATTGCAGGATCGGCCAGTGGTATTATCGATCTTGGCTACAGTGAAGATATCATTGACGGGCACATTGCACCGACCTTGCAGGATACTAAATGCACCGACCGGATATTGATTAAAAAAGGCGCGTTGGCGTGGCAAAGTTTCGAGCCAAGGGCGTTTCGTTATCTGCAAATAGAGTTCCGCCGCTGCTCCAAACCGGTTGCGCTGGAATATGTGAGAATCAATCAGACTACCTATGCTGCCGAGCGCGTCGGCGATTTCGAGTGCAGCGATCGGCTGCTCAACGATATATGGGCGGCGGGCGCATACACGACTGAGCTGTGTATGCAGGACACGTTTATTGACTGTCCCTGGCGTGAACAAGCTCAATGGTGGACCGAGGCGCGAATCCTCTCCAGGGCCGCGTATTATGCTTTCAACGATACGGCGCTTCTCGCGCAGGGATTGCGACAGTTTGCGTCGTCGCAGGACAAAGACGGGGCGGTGTTGGCGCTGTATCCGGCCGGGGTCGAGATGTCGGCTCCGGATTTGTCGCTGTTGTGGGTCTATTCTATTCTGGACTATTACGCTTTCTCGGATGATGCCGATCTGGTAGGCGAACTCTATCCGGCGATAGAGAGGCTGATGGATTGGTTTGGCCGATTTGTCAATGCAGATGGGCTGCTGGAGGATGTCCCCGGCCATGTTCAGATAGACCATGCGGACTTGCCGCGCGAGGGCGAGGTGACCGCGCTTAATTGCTTCTATCATCAGGGGTTGAGGGTGGCGGCTATGCTTGCGATGATCGCAGGCAAGGCTGACAAAGCGGAAGAGTATGTGGCATCCGCGCATCGTCTCAAGGTTGCTATCAATAAGTTTTTGTATGTTCCCAGACAGGGGTTGTATAGCGATTGCCGCAAAGACAGGCAACTCGTCGAGACATTCAGCCGACAGACCAATATCCTGGCTGCGCTTTTTGAGATAGCCGATCAATATCAAAAGGCCGGCATCTTGAGGCGATTAGCCGGCAACTCCGTGCCTGAATTAACCACGCCATATTTCGCGTCATATTATCTGGAAGCTCTCTATTCGGCGGACAATCACACCGAGGCTTTGGCGTATATGCGTCAAACTTGGGGTGAGATGATAAATTCGGGCGCCACGACGCTGTGGGAGGATTTTGTTACGCGAGGCTGTCTGTGTCACGGCTCAGCCGTGTCTCCCGTTCGTGATCTGATCGCCGAGTATGTGGGGATAAAGCCCGTAGCCGGGCAGCATAGATTTGTTGTCACGCCTCATATAGGAGACCTCAAATGGGCGCGCGGCACGTTCGCCACTGACTTCGGCCCGCTTATGGTGGCGTGGAAAACGCTGCGGCACGGGTTGCAGATAGACGTTGAGGTGCCACAAGGCGTGCGCGTGGACGTGTATCCTCCCGGCCCGGTCGGCTCGTGGGTTGAGGTGGATGGTAAGCCTTCGCCGACTCGATTTGCGTCGATCACACAAGGGACCCATGTAATCACTCTCACATATCCAAAGCCACCCAAGCCGGTCAATTACGACGAAGCGCCAACTCCATTGATTCCTCACGTCCAGGTTCTCGACCACGGGGTCAGGTTCGGCAGACGCGGGATCGAAATTGAACCAAGGCGAAAGAAGCGCCCGACAAAACCACAAGAGCCTATGGATGTGCGGATGGACGCGGCGCAGGTCGTTGAGCCGACTGTCATCGACGCGCTGCAACCGGAAACTTCTGAAACAATCACGGAAACTGATGTCGCTTCCAAACCGGAGCACGCAAAAGATTCTTCAAAGAAACACAAACGCAGGTCGCATGGCAGTCGTCGGCGCAAGG